>Ga0137416_10000001_pt1 | contig 244771 bp, 285 predicted proteins | sample CZODoug3_1_1_16f_FD_108282 | JGI IMG/M metagenome (GOLD analysis project Ga0137416, IMG submission 108282) | Vadose zone soil fungal communities from Angelo Coast Range Reserve, California, USA - CZODoug3_1_1_16fungal (Illumina Assembly) | ecosystem: Environmental > Terrestrial > Soil >...
ATTCGCCCATATTACCTGCATTGCTCCAAACTATATAGATGTAAAGTAAATTAATAATTTACATCACTTTTAAGTGGAATATCTAGATAACCGACTTGAGCTTCTTTACCAAGATCGCATTTGTTCTTAGGATAAGCTAAAGTACCGATAATCATTGTATTAAGACGACCTTTGCTTTCATGGGTTATTTGATGAAGCAGTTGTTGTGAGATTCCTAGTCTTTGGAAGATTCCATGAATACTCCATCCGACTTGAGAATTCTTTAACCCAGGTTCTTTTCCTAAGAGCCCACGATAAATTGCGTTAAATTCTAGTTCAGTTAAAGGTTTGGTTCTATTTAATTTAACCATCTCAGGGTTTTCACGGAAAGCTCGATTAATAGCTTTCACGACTTTGTAAATAACTTTTGGATATTTTCGTAATCTTGCTATTGCATCTTGAGTAATAAAATCAATATCCGTTACAACTGAGAAGCGAATGTGATATTGATTACGAAGCGTCATCATAGCTGTTGATGAAATATTTAAACTACTATCTACAGTAATATGACTATAATTTTGTATGATATTGTTTTGATATAAATCCACATGAAAAATGGATTTATATGGTTGATTAAGATAAGGGTATTCTGATTCGATAAGGAATTGAAGAACATCATCATCTAGTACGACATCTCCCAATTCTTGGAGAGAAAGAATACTTGATTGATCAGTTTCAGTAATTTGTCCTAGTGCTTGAATAATACCTGCTGTAAAACGCATATAGCTTGCAGGTTTAAAATCATCGAATATTGGAATTTTAATAACTCCATCTTCTGCTTTGATGCGATCCATATCGGTATCAGCTCTGAAGATTCTTAAAGCGCGCTGAGTTCTACTTGAATCAACTGTTGATCTTGCAATAGCGCGTGTCTCATCAGACGTAAAGCTGACAAATTCAAGAGGCATCTCTTGATTATGAACCATGATTGGATATCGAAGATGTGATCCAATTGGTTTATCATAATTAAAACGATATGTAAATCCAATTGACCACATTCCACCTTCTTTCTCTTTGACAGGTTTTGTTGGAAGACCTTCAAACTCATAAATACCATAGATTTCAGTTTGAGTTTCAGCAACTGCAAAAACAGAATCTTGACCTACAATATCACCCACAACTGTTAAACGAGGAGTGGTGTGAGTTTTAATATATTGATCAAATGTCTGACCATAAGGTGCTTGTGTTTCCCGTAAGGTATAGACTTGTTTGATAATGTCATAAAATTTCTTATGTAGATTATAGTGATATTGAACAGTATGTACATTGATATCACGAAGACGTGCAACATTCATTCGAATCTCTTGAAGCCAGCGAGTGGCTTCTGTTTGACTCGGACAACTATAATTAAAAGTGACTGTCACGTTATGTTTAGCATAAACAGGTGATAGTATAAGTCCTAAAAGACGATCTTCTAAGATTGGAGTATATTCATTTCCATTGAAGAATGTTGGAGATATTTCTTCTCTATCGATTTCTTCCTCAACGGTAATTTCGTTCATTCGTTTACTGGTTGTGGCAACATAACGATCATCTTTACTATCAATCGTTCCACTAGACGTTGCAACTTTCTTATCATCATCAGGAAAGTAGATGATCGCATCCTTCATCTTAGTGATGTCTTGGACTTGTTTCACGACCGCTATTACAACCGGACGAAAAATACTTTGTTGCGTTTCGGGCAATGCGGTATGTATATTCGGCATGGTTTAGTTATCTCGTTGGTACCACAGAATCCCTCTTAGGAGTTAAGATGCCTTCGCTTGTTGTTCCTCAAATCGAGTTGGATCGCCTGATTCAGTTAATATTGGATCATTACAAATTTCAATACGGAATCACCGTAACAGCCGACACGATTACTGCTTCATTCATTCAACCTCGTGTCGGTTGGATAACAGGTTTTGAAATCGTCAGTAATAGTGATTCAGATAATTTTAGTTGTCGTTTTTATATTAACTATACTTCTGATTATAAATCAAATCTAGATCCTTTTCAGATTGAAGAAATCATTAACACATCTTATACATCCGGATTAGCGAATAATCGATATGTTTGCTATGCAGTTCTTCCCAGGACTCAGTTTCCAACACTATCTAAATATGTTTTTGTACCCGTAGACGACGGGGGTGGTGGAAGTCCAAGTACTTATACTGTAGGATTTCTACAAACAACCGGTAGTGTTGTTTCTGGTCAATCTCTTGACATCAATATTGGAATTGATAGCGCACCTTCTGCAATTGTTACAGCTCACTACGCTTCTGCTAACGGAACCGCTGTAGCATCAGTAGACTATGTCGCTCTTGATGGAACTACAACGTGGGATGTTAATGATGGCGTTCAGAAAACAATTACACTTTATACTGGTGAACCCTATTATTATCATTGGGTAGCCGGATATGATACATCGCAATTCACACTTGTTGACAGTGCCGATGGTCTTATTTATAATGCGACGAATAACGATACCCAAAATACTTACTATCCAAGTATTCGCACTTTCAATCTCGCACTACCATCAGTAGATCAAAACTATTATCACGAGTTCTTATTTGGGCCTAATGGATTCCAACAGCATATAACTATTGAAATCGATATCAATACGGTCGATGGTAGCGGAAATACGAGTAGCTCATTTTACGCAGCGTATTTACAATACAATACAGGCACTAATGTATTTGATGCTCAAATCTATTCTACTTTTAATGGTCAAAATTTAACACCACCAAATCCAATTACGATGCCAGTTACCATTGGGTTCGAAATAAATCATGATTCGGCAATTAAGTTCTTTATTAATGATACTTGGTATAATGTCGATGACTTCAGTTTCAATTCTGATGCTTCTCAGATCGCTTTCTCTGATATGAGTTATCTATCTGGTTTGACAATTACGAGTGTTAATTTATTGATTACTTTTGATCTAACAACGAACGGTGGTGGATCAAATATCTTTGATATGACTGCAAAGGTATCACCAAATCAAATCCATGTACCGTCAGATGCGATTAGTCCACCAGCTGGTTATATCGGAACGTCGGGTGGTACGCTAAGTCTCACGTTGAGTAATCCTAGCAGTAATGCTACAATTGGTACTACTACAGATAACATAACGATTTTAGATGCGAATGTTTGTTATCAGAAACTTATTGTGAATGATGATGAAACCGGATTTGATAATTCAACTGGTTCCATCATAACAGGTTATGGTGGTATTCATTATCTCTATACGAATGTGAATTGGAGTAATACTACATCAAGTTGTGGTGTTATTGCTGATCTTCGTTTAACTGCAACAAATGATCCAACTCAACTTGGTGTTACTGATTTTAGTCAGACGCCATTAACAGCAGCAGGAATTACTAACTTCCCAGTATTTCCAAACATCATGATCGATGATGTTCGAGAAGTTACTACGTTCTCATGGCCTAATGGTAAATTTCCAGTTTCTGGAAATTTTAGTTTTAATACAACCGATAATGATCTTCCTTATAATCTTACCCTTAATTCAGATGGTAGTTATGAGGTAAAATTCAGATTCAGATCTTTCCCAATCTCTGGTCAAAGTAACTTGATGTATAAGTTAATGGATTATAATAATACAGATACGAAGGGTTCACTTCCTAAACTTAATAAACCCAGTCTATTAATCCAGTCTTATGACGGAACTAGTGCATACATCTTGATTTATTCAAACGATGTTTTATATGATCATACCGGTTCTGTAATTAACCAAGGTTATACTTTCACATATACACTAGACGGCTCTGATCCTAATAGTGGTGGGTCAACCATTTCTTCAGGTAGTCAATTCCAGACTGCAGCTACTCCTGGAACGATTGTAAAATTTAAAGCATCAGCTACAGGGTTCACTGATAGTGACGTATCAACCTGTACTTTGAACTACTTTACTCGTGATCTTACTTTCCCTTATTTGACAAATAGTATTTCTGGGAATACAAATAACATTTTCTATTTCAATGCAGATGGACCATTTACTGGGTATGAAAGTATTCTGATTACACTTACTGATCAGAATTCTAGTCCTGGATCTGACACAATGGTATATTCTTTTGATGGAGAAACATGGCATGATTATACAGCACCATTTAGTTTCCCTGTAGGATGGAAAACTCCAATTGGTAAGGCTGGTTTTCCATCCGTATTTTACTATACCAAACAAGCAAATACACATACATCGAGTATTGCAAATCTTAATATCTTTATTGAATACCCCAGTCGTAATCTAACATTTGTTCCAAATCAAAATGATACAAGTGTTAGTGTTGCCAACAAAACAGTAACACTTGTCAATACAATTCACAACAATACTGAATTAGTTCCTGTTGCATATTTCCAAACACATGCAACATGTACGGATGATTTTCGTTATATCGAAATGAAATGTACCAATCTTGTTGATCAAGATGGAATTCTTCAGATTCATTTTAATTCTGTTGGATTTGGTCAAGACGGACATGTTTATCCGACCAATTATAGTCCTGTTAGTGTTCCAGCTCTTGCTTGGACTGTGGGTGATACACTTTGTTTCTGGTATAATTATCTTAATGGATCGTTCCAAGTAAGAGTTAATAATGGTGCTTGGCAGAACACATCACAAGAATTGTTTTACACAACGTATTCTGAATTCAATATGGGAATTCAATATTTTGAGTCCAACGGTCATTCGTTGAATGGAAGTGCTTTCCAGCTTCATTCATTAGCGTCTGAATTTGAATTCGCTATTCCCTCTAACACTCTTCCTACGGAAACTCTCACGCCATGATCGAAGTTCAAGTAATCACCTCTAGTCAAGACAATCAAGACTGGTACCAGAAATGTCTAACTGGACTTCAATCTCCTGTCGTGAATATCCATTATGGAGAGCTGGTTGAAGGAAATACAAGTGCAGCACGTATGGCGGTCTGGGATGCTTGTGGTGGCGATCTGTTAAGTTTTGCAGATCCTGATGACATTCCGGTAGCGAATGCCTGGCAGAAGCTTCAGGATGCGTTAGACGCGAATCCTAAGGCCATGGGGGCATATACACTTGAACAAATCATCGGTGATGATGGATCACCACGAGGTAAGCCGATTAACAACCAGTATTTGGATGCTACACATTCCGTTCTGGTAGTTCATCATCTCCTGGTTGTTCGTCGTCCACTCTACGAATTAATTCGTCCTTATCTTCAAACGATCAATAGCGGATGCGAATGGTTCTTAGCTATTGCTGCATTAAAGAAAGGCGGTCTTATAAAGATTCCAGAAGTGGGTTACTATTGGCGTCGACATGACGTACCAGGAATGTTTGCGGGGCCTGATCCAAATGGAAAGATTCGTAACTTAGCATCTAAGCTTGATACCACTATGAAACAACGAGATGATTTCATTAAGTGGCTTGACGCTCAATCTTCTCTTTAAGACATAATGACTATACACTCACTGGTTATTCCAGTGAGTGTATAGTCTATGTTGTTTATGCTGTTTCAGATGTCTTGATATTATTAATAGACATTTCAATGTAACGTGTCATCGCACGAAGCCCACGGAAGGAATAGTACGGAATTTCGAAATAGATTTCGTGGGTCAGTTGAATAATCGATGTAATAAAACGATTGATTAACCTGACATACTGTTTATTCTGAGGATCCTTCTTCATCATACTCTGGATTGTTCTGGTGATCTGTGGAAGTATTTCATACAACTTTGCCATCACCTTGAAAACAGCAACGTCTTTGGACATGATGGATAATGATGTTTTGGCGAATGTTTTGGTTTCTTTGATCATCATAGCAATCTCACTAGGTTGAATTGCTGAGACCATACTAACAATTGATTTACCACGTTCGATATTCACCATATCGAATTCGTATGCCGAACCATCGATAACAATCGTCACGTTACCAACATCCATGAAGTTATAACCAATAGTCGGACCAAATTTCCGAGTTTTATCAAAAACACTATGTCCTTCATTGGTTTGAGGAAGTGATTTTAGTAGTTCTTCTTCAAACTTCATTAGTTCTTTGAAGATGGGTTCGAAATTATATTTTTCAGCTGTCAATTCTTTCAGAACCTTACTTGTCAAATCGATGGTTTTTTCAACCACAGTAAATGCTTTGGTTGAAAGTTTATTCGTGTTATCCATCAACTTCGAAGCACTTTCTGCATTAGCGGTTGTTCCATCATACGTTAATTGACGTGCAATAGTGGAATCGTTAAATTCCGATTTCTTCATTGTACCTTTTGATTTACCTTCCAGCTTAATCTCAAGCTCATCCAGCATCTTGAGATACTTTTTGTAGACAGATACGTACGAATGGAAGAAATCGCTTATGTTATTCCAGATTCGTGTCAGGTGATTGGCAATTCCTGTCCAGATTCTGGAAATACTATCCAAGATATTAGATTCCAGAGCCGCTTCTGTCATCGTCAAACGAGTGTCTGGATTTGCAAATCCTTCCATTGCCAATTTCTTGGCTGGCATGCCGAGACGAATTTGGATTGATTCCAACGTTACTCGAACAGCTTCTGCAGAATATTGATCAAGACCAACCTTGTCATCGATCGCACCCTGAACCACACCGGACAGATCACATAGTGTATCAATCGATTCTAGCGCAGCTTCGACGTTCAGATGGTCCTGAATCACTTCTTCAGCCAGGTGTTCAATTTGACCGATTGTTGTTTCCACTTCGACAAATGCATTTGGATCATCAGGCACATCAGCGATGATGGGTTCGTTCTCAAGAGCAAAAAGTTTCATTGTTTAATCCTGGATTGGAATTGTTTTTTGATACAACACTCTTCATCTCTTTTGAATGAGAGATGAAGAGTAGATATAACAGATTACCATCTAGTATAAAGAGGAATGATAGGAAGCTCAGAAACTGAAACTTTCCTGAGAGCATCGAGTGCAAGTTCACGTGTACTTTCCATCGCAACCAGTTCACGAGAGTCCACGATACGACGGAGTTGTTTTTCTGTTACTTTTGTTTCAGAAACCGATTCAAGTGAAGGCGAATCCCATTTATTTGCCATGGTAATACCTTGCTCATTAACTTGATCAAACGTTACGATCGTTGTTAGAACACGATAACACTGACCACGTTCATAATAATTATTGGTTAAACCACGAATTGAGAATCCAACATTTTCAGATGGATTCAATAAAGATGCGGCAAGTGATGCACCGTGAGGACCAGACGGCTTGATTCGTGCCATAATAGCAACGAGTTTAGGATTCTTGAACTGTGGATTACGACCACCAAATTCATAATCCAGACGAAGTTCCCGAATATGACAACAAACATTGGTTTCCTCAATCGTTAGAATACGTTCCAAATAAGAATCTTCTGATTGACCAGGTTGCTTTTTGGGATGACCCAATTCCGATTTAAGAACACCTTTATTAATGCGCCGCATCAGAATTGAAGAACTCTTAAAAAGATCTTCAGCGCCCTGCAGGGTGTAATACTCACCTGCGCTATTGAACGCATTCAAACCACCTACAGGGAACTCGTAATAACCATCTGAATCAGGTGTCAGAATTCCTTTCTTCCCTTGGGGGAGAAGACGAGTCGATGTAAAGCGAATCGATTTCATAATTAGGCTCGTAAGATCTTTTCGATCTTTCCTGTTTTAGTTGAAGGATTTACAATCGCTGAAACGATACCGTCGTGAAAATAAGCACCGGACAATTTACTGACCGTATTATTCACGGCGTATAAGACAGACTTCAACGAAATGAATTCGATCTTATCCAAACCATAGTCATTAATATCTTTAGCAGTTTGTCTCAAAGACTTTGAACGCTCTTCAATCCGACGGGCGATAACGCCTACTAAGAACTCAATAGTCTGTGGAACTTTAGCGATTTTAGATCCAGCATGTTTATCGGCTGTATCAAAAATTGAACATAAGTCATCGACATTTGCCCACCAAGGAACCTTTCCTTTCATAATAAATTCGTCTAATACGTTAAACGTCAACGTATCTTGACGTATCAATTTTAATGAACGAATAATAGGCGTATCGATATCAAAATGGAATTCATAATACGATTCTTCTTCAATAGTCGCCATCGTTGTACGAGAAGGAGTTAAATCCATCAGTGAACAAACGTTCATTACAGTATAAACATCATCTTCGAAGAGTATTGGAAAGAATCCATAAACAGACGTGACATCTGTAATACTCCCCAGTCCAACATTCATCCATCGCTCAGGAACCTGTATACGGCAAGGTACTCGTGTGAGTACCTTGCCGTCTTCTAATACAGTTAAACGATCGAGACAAATATTTTTGTCACGTTTGAATAAGGTCATTAAATCCTGACGATTTGAATCTGACCTTGGAGATAATCGACGATATAATTGATCGTCGCAATGAACGCTGCTTCTTCGGGTGAGGTATTTTCACTCAATGTTCCGATCTCCTGCATGTCGTTCACAAACTTTTCGGCATAAGTAAAGTGATATTTATAACCAGCGATCAGTTTCTTTGCCATTGTCTGTACATCACAAAGTGTTTCTTTCCTCAGACCGTGGAGATATTTCTCCACTTCTTTCTTGATATTATCATGACAAGAAGGATTCCTCAATAGGAACGATTGTTCCAGATCTTCTTGATAATCAGCTGTCATATATCGGCAGAACAGATCATAATAGAACTTACGCAGACTTGCTGCTTTAGTGTATTCAAGACTTTCAAGATAAACCTGAACGTACTTCTTCCAGGTGTCTTGAAGCACGATAGCGTTCTTATCGATCTCACTAACCGAATAGAAACGCTTGGAACCCACCAGGATACCCATGATGATATCAGCATTACCACCAGCGGTTAACCAACGATCATACACTTCTGACGAAACTGTGATTTTCTTGTGGAACGTATCCACATAAGTAACCAGGATATCAGATTTGTTATTGTTACTGATACGACCCAGAGTATTAATTAACACTGTTCCTGCATAAAACATATGTTCGAACAAACGATTCTTCACTGAAGCAGTTGATTCGTTCGTGATCATATCGGGCAGATGATTCGTGTAATAGTTAGCAATCAGAAAATAAGCTAACGACACATTAAGTCGAACATACATATCAGGAGAATTCATATCGTCTTGACTGACGAAAGAACCTTTATAGTTCCTATTCACGTTAGAGCTAGCAAAGAAACTATACCAGACAGAATCCAGATATTTGAACTGGTTGGTAACATACCAACTCGCTACTAAATTATCCAAAGCCGTATTGCTGGTCGAAGCGACTGTCAAGAAATCATCCGGAATACCCATGTCGAAATTTAACGTTGAGGTATTCGGATTAACTGTTTTCTTGTATTTGAATGTTTCCAGAAGACTTAAGAAACCAGCTTCCTGAACAATATCGGGGATGCTAGTACGACAGATCTCGAGTTCAGAAGCTGCATTGGATCCACCCAGCATTTCCATGAAAGCTTGGGAATCTTTAGCAAATTCTATTGTACGAGGGACTACCGTGTTATGAATATAACTGATGTGAGCTTTGATACACCCCGTCAATTTCTCCACACTGGAGTCGAATGATGCCCCCCATATCACACCAAAATCACCAGCGCTATGGAATTCCAACATATCGCTGTAGAAGTTGAGGTTGTCATCATAATCGATAGGAGCTGGCACCGGTCGATCATTTTCAATCGGTGTCGAAAGTCCGACGAGTTCAGAAAGCACACTCGACATAGAAGGCTGAAGTAGGATACCCTTCTTCGCCAGATCTTCTGCAAATGCAGCAGCAGTATTAAACGAACGTCCAAGCATGTCAAATGTCCTTAAATAGAATCGATGATGTTGCTGGTGAGTTTGGACACAACAAGATGTTCAATCTTATCGCGAGTCAAAGATTCGTCATTCAGAGTCTTCGAAATATGTTGTTCGCTGATACCTGCAATGATGGCATGAGCGAGAGCGGTAGCATTTGACAACACGGTACCGTTTTGTTTGATAGCAGCGGCATTTGGGTTTTGCATTTGAACCTCGTGTTTATTCGTTATACAACTTGACCGCATTCTGAGCAAACAATTTCAGAAGCGTAATGGTAGTACCCAGGATATAAGGAGACATCACATTACGAGCTGCGATGGACCGACATCCAAAAACCGCATCGATTTCTTCACCTGCTTCTGTATAAAGTTTGTAATCCATGACTTCTGAGTTAACACTTTTCATTTGATTCGCGAAAACCACCTTATCAGCAATTCCCATATTCATGTTAACAGTGATATAGAAACGAATCTCGGCTTTATTCAAACCAAGCGGCGTTCCTTCAACACGATAATCGTCAGTCACTTCCCCAGTAAACTTGGGTTTATGGGTGCTTTTAGCTTGTTCAGAAATGAATTGATCGCTAAGATCAGCTAATTTACGGAGAGAAGAACTCATCTGTTCCTTATCACCGTGATAGAAGACCTCTATACGATCCACAATTCCGAAATAATTGGAACGAGGAGATTGCTTAGAAAGACCTTTCAGTGTCTCAATAGCGTTCTCACCAAACGTTCCGATTTGAGATGTTATTTCATCTTCGACACTCATTAAAATGTCTTGTGGTTTAACAGTTTGAGAAGGTTTTACAACATGATGAATATTCTGTTCGAATGTCACCACAAAACTTCTCAAGTAAGTAACCCTAGTCTCAAGCTTCTCTGATAACTTTTTCGAAATAGAAGAAGCATCTTCATGAGTTTGTTTGGTTTCCCATAATACAGTTTTAGCTGTCAATGAGTTTTTCATCACAAGTTGACCAGGATTCCAAACATCATATTCGAAATAAGAAATGTTATAAGCAATGGGATCTCCCTTCTTAAAGGACTCCCCTTCCTTAACAGATGCTTCGATATCAAACGGAAAGATCGATCCTTCAGATCGACCAAACTGACGTCCTAATTCAACACCGATCATTTTACCACTTTTGTATTGAACAACAACACCTTTATCAGTTACCTTAGTAACAACACCATCCTCTTTTGCACAGTAAGCAAAAAGAGGATTTGTCCGTTGTGCAATAATCGATTCAAATCCAGTTCTTACAAAAGGTGGGTGATATCCTTTTGCTGGAATGCCGTGACTATTCTGAATTGAGATGAAATTGATACGATTCATCGAGAATATTCAAACAAACTCGCTAGGTCTGTTTCGCGCCATTACGCGCAGCTTTAGGTCTCCCTAAAGTCTAGGTCATATCTTCACCCACAGCTTAACCTGGTTGGGTGCTTCCCATTTCGGATCGCTTGATCCTACAGGCTGACAAAGCCCTGACCGTCGAACCTTCTCCATATCCGAAGACGTAGGAGCTTGGCTGCTGATTGTCTCTACTCCGGGCTTTTCCAACCCTGGCTTTGTCTTTCGACTCGCAGTGGTGACCGGATTTGACGAGATGTTCCAGCAATTAAAGAAGATTCAACTGTAGATTTCTCTACAGTCGGACTATAGTACGAATAGATGTATCCATCGGGATAAACACCTTTGTTATTGTTGGTTCTAAACCCCATGTTAAGTGTGGTTTTCTTGATATTGAATCAAGAAAAAATCAACAATAACAATTTACGTACGTTCAATCGTCGTGCATTGCACCCGCTGCTAAAAGAACAGCCGAACAGTGTCGATTAGCATTTTGGACTTCCGCATCATGATTCTTAAGACCACGATGATTACGAAGATGAGGATCTGAAGAGGTATAGATATTAACACCCACATCAGAACTATCTACAGTTCCTTCAGAGATTACACCGACATCTTGAACATGAAAAGATCGAGAAGCTTTATTCATTCCATCAGAAGAACGACCGCCTTCTCCAACATAGGTTACACTTTCATCATTCTTAATGTCTTGAATCGGATTGATTTCAGGAACTAACATTACAGTTGGATCACTGTTGATAGCTGACCAGACCTTATAAGGACTGATATCAATCTTACTTCGACCTGCTATGTTCTTACTCCGGAACTGACGAATAGCTGCCGTCATTTCTTTATAGACAGCACCAGAGAAACGTTCATATCCTCGAATACGTGTATAGGAACCATCGTATTCTTTTGGATGTTGATATGACATTAACATTTCAGTAGCTTTCAAAAGTAATCCATCGAAAGTCACTGGTTCATTCATGTCTTTTAATATTTCTTCAGTGATAGGATCGATGAAATAATCAAACAACATATCAATCTCACGAAGATAGATTGCACCTAGACCTTTACTGGTTAAGAGATTCATGTAGATATCTTGATGTTCAAAATCCTTAACACTTGCCGATTTCGTCATCTTGGCATAATCTAAGAATCCAGCCAGTATCATTGTTGCAAAGTGATTTTTACGAGAGAAGATATAAACACCGTCATTAAACGGAATGGGATATTCATCTGGCGTAAGATTCAATCGTTTCTTTGGTTCAACAAAACGTGGTTTGACTTCCAATAAAGCTAGAAGTTTAGACCACCCCAATCGGTAACCTAAAATCACACCTACTGGCACATTTTTGCGAAAGATTGCTAATTCACTAAAACGAATAGGTGAGTTATGAGGATCCAAATTAAGAACTTTAAAGATATCCCCAAAAAGTTCTAATTTTCCTTCTTTTAAAATATAAAAGTCATTATTCATATCAACCCAAAGAAGTCCGTTATCCGGAGCATGTCCACACCACCGCATACCTTCTCTAGGAGATGACATCCTAATATTCTTACCGTTATCGCACATCAAAGAAAAGCCTCCTGCTTTAAAGGAGACGAAGCTTGTTGAAAGTAAACCGAAGATATAAGGTATCTTGGCATAAGAATCAAAGGTATTACCAGGTACTACATCTTTGATCCATTCACTACCTTCAAAAGAAGCCTTATTGATTTGCTTTAAGATCCAATCAGAAGTGCTATTTGCAATTTTACTTTCCGAAGAAACAAATGCTTTTCCATAGTAGCTATTCAGAGAGACTTCGTTCGGACTGATCTTACGAATCGGTAAGTCTGCACGATTCTTTCTAAGCATATAACGGTTACCCGCTACCTTAAACGAACCGTCATGTTCAACGACTGGAAGTTTAAACCAAATTGAAGAAGCAGTACCATTGATAGGTTTCAATTGTAGATTATGAATTTCTACATTTCCCATCACGGTATGTTCTTGAGTGATCTCATGTTTTTGAATAATGACACCACCCTTCTGAAGACCACCCACCATTTTAATAACATCATTCTTCATGTGTTCATCGATGTAATCACGAGTATAACTCTGAAGTGTACTTTGAGTCATGCTCTTATCAATGATAGTTGGATGATCGGCTAACTGTGTCTCACTTGAATGAATGATCAGTTGTTCTGGATGGATTTCAGTCTTTTGAGCTGTTAAATTACCACTACCATAAGGGTCTAACATCTTAATATAAGCATCGGCATCTTGAAGCGCTTTCTTATAAGAAGCAGCATTCAATGTTCCATCTTCTAATGCTTCGACCATTTTCTTCTTTAAGGCATTATTAGGTATTAATGCTGTATGAACTTCTTCATGAATATCTTCGTGGTTATAAACTGTCGTAGGATGAACTTCTACAACTTCGTTATCTTTTAATGAAATACCACGCTTATGAAGATCAAAACGATTCTTTTGTTCCAGAATCTCCATATCGTCATTCAGATTCTGGATGATATTATCGCTAAGTTCATCGATTGCATCGATAGATTTCAAAGGTTCTTGAAACTTCTTTTCTATAGGGGGGGTTATATTCTTTTGTTGAAAACTTTCGATCGGACCTTCGTCGATGTAATCGTGTTCATCATTATGATCTTCAATCTCTTCAACAGTTTCTTCTGTCTGAGGAATAGTTTCAGCTGCATCTTCAGGAATCGCAGAAGAAATAACCAATAGGTATTTAAGTAAAGCTCTAACCATGATCTTACGATCACGTTGTAAAGATACTTTAATCGTAGAGACGTTTTCATCACCTTTGATCCAACTATAAAAGTACGAAAGGTTCAAAGTGCTACAACGTCCATCTGCTAACATGAAAACCATGTTAATCTTCTTCAGTGCTTCAATAGGAATCAAATTGAAAACACTACGATCTCTCAACTCGTCTTTGATAAAATTAGACAAATGAAGAATCAAACGTTTCTCATGAGTATTAAATAAACGAGCTAACGTCATACCTTCTTTATCAGAATAATTCAACAACATGTTATAACTGGGGATATTAATGATTGGATCCAAAAGAACAAAATGTTGACGATTAGATTTTAATGCCAATGCACCAATATGTGACCAGAATGTTTTCTGATAACTCTCCCATTTCTGATATTCGGAAATGGGAGTATGAACATATCGATATGTGAATTTCAATGGATTGTAATCCACCACAATCATCGTACGTTCATCAATTTGTATGTCAGATGCTCGAGGAATATAACGAAACAGATTATGTTTCTTGATGAATGGTAGAATAAAACGTTGTGGAACAAACGGAAGTGTTCTTGGATGCCCTTCCATTAAGTCACTGTGATAAACCAGTTCTAAAGGAAGACGTTTGCTATATCCTTGAAAATAAGGTTTTGATGCATCTGGAAACATTTCATCATCTTGAGTGAAATGATGCAACATTGAATTACGAGGAAATCCTTTAAAGATTTGAAGACGTGGAGATATCAGTTCGTTAAAACGACGTACTCCTGTCTCACGGTAAAATTGCGTATAAAGTTGTAACATGCTATTCCTTAGGTAAATACGATTTAAGAAAAGTTACCTAATACAAGATCGATGACGTCATTGCTAGAACTGAACGCAATTGATCCATCAACCGCAACGTAATAATCACGACTATTCAGGAGTTTCTTAAACTCCGCTTTTGAATCATCAATCATGTAACATGTTAATGAAGTTGTATCGCCATCATAATCACCACCAAGACGACCTAGGTGCTGACTAGCTGGACTTAACGCATCAAAGAAGTAATCTTCCATCTTTGGATATTCTGGTGCGATCACACCTGTTCTCTTCCATTCGTCATCGAGTTCGTATTTAACGAGTCCTGTAACTGTACTTTTTAAATAGTTGTAACTAGGATAAATACTTCCAAATCCAGTTACAGGATATCGAGTGATTGTACCGGGTGTTTCAGGTGCTATTTGAAAGACAGATAAATAGAAGAGTTCGGCATAAGTGATTGGATGAACATGTTCTTTCTTAAGGTTAACAGGAAGTTCATCGATGTTTGTAAGAAACCGATAAGTGTTATCTGGTCCATTATAAATCAAACCTAGATAATAACCACTAATCATAATTGATTCATGACGTAGATCTTTGACTTTAAAACGATGGAACTGTTTTTCCAGTCCATCATTCGTCATCCAGTCATCATAGAAACTTGGATCGATATTGACATTCACTGACTTAAGAGTTTTAGTAGAAATTAAGTTTGCTGGTGCATTTGGCCCTACAAAGATCTTTGATAGATATCCATCACGAACGAGCTGAACTGCTTTCGGAAAGATTGATCGAAGAAATTGATACAGACCTACAACATGTTGAGTCGCTGATACAAACTGCGGATCATCTCGATGTTTGACATTCTGAATATAAGGAGTGATGACATTTCGAGTTGAATTATCGATATGTCGAGCAACCCACTTTCCTTGGATCAGTTTACCTTTACCTTCCAGGATGTTAGTAATGTAATCGTAAATCTGATTCACAGCGATTTGAAGATTATATCGCATGTTATTCAAATATTCTTCATTACTAGTAATAGAGACATTCTCGATCACATTGGAGAGTCCAATTACTTTTCGATAAAGATTATTAATCTCATCTTCAGTAGGCTTTCCATTGTCATCAATTGTGTAATCTCGAAGACCTGCAGGAAGTACTAGCAATTTATCAAATAAAGGATTCTTGCGGTACTTCTCTACCAGTTTAATATTAAACGATCGTTTTGCAGAATCACGTTCAGTAAATTTCAAAACTGGAAAGTGATCTAAGAAGAATTTATAACCTGTTTCTCCATTGATCGGATCAGACTTTATAAAATCTTTAATTTGATGATCAAAGGTTGCGTATTCACGGCCAGAAATGATCTGGCCGTATAGTTCTTTAAGATCAGTAATTGCTTTGAAATAGACTGGATGAAAGATTGGAATTTGAAGATTAACATATCCAAAGTTTCTTGAACGACGAGCATCTCCTACTTTACCAAAAGTTTCAGTAGAGTAAAGACCGTCTGGATGAAAGTTTTTGGTCATACCGGACGTAATGTCCATAACCGATATTCGTCTTAAATTCTTAACGCTTTCATTACCTGATAACAAAAGAAGCTCGATGTTAAAGGGTGGAAAGTTCTCTAGCATGTTTGTGATCCTTTGATGGTTGTTCACCCTTTACTAGGGATAAATTTTAATGGCTAAACAAAAGAAGAGTCGTATTGATAATGGAGATTTCAGGTTTGATAGTGAACTTGACTTCAATTTTGATGGTGGTTTCGATACTTTCGATACTAAGAAAGCAAGTAAGAAACGCAAACCTGTTCATGATGTTATACGTGGTACTGCTGATGCTACAAAGAGCAAACTAAAGTCAGGATCTTTCTGGAACGACTTTGCCAAGAAGGCATTACCAAAGTCTTATAGCATTATCACTGATGAACTTAAGAAGTCAAGTGAAATTCTTTCGGAAACATATCGAGAATCAGCTCGTCTCTTAAAACCCGACTTAGCTCGTATTGGTCGGCAAGTTGATTCATTGGTTCCTGAAGAATCTCGTCGAATCAAGAAATGGACCAATAAACTCAAATCGCATCAGGAACAGAATATTTCTGCATCTGCAGAAGCATTTCAAAATCAGGCTATTACTCAAGCTCAGACAGAAATCTTTGGTCGTATGCAAGATCATACCGATGCTAAGGAAGCTAGAGATCGTGCAGAACAGCGTGTCAAAGATAAGTTAGATGCCAAACGATTCTCTGCTAATGCAAATATTCTCGGTAATATTAACGAAGGTATTCAGAGATTGGCTTCGTATACAATGTCAGTGAACTCTTCTTATCAGAAGAAATCATTAGAACTTCAGTATCGTTCTTATTTCGTTCAAGCTGAACTTTTAAAAACTACAACGAAATATAACGAACTCTTTAAAGCCTATTTTGAGGCCATCAAGGATAATACTGCACTTCCTGACTTTGTGAAGATTACAAAATCTGAACGTTTTAGAGAAATTGCTAGAACTAATATTTATTCAGGTATTCAGCAAGGTATCTCTGGAGGTTTTAAACGAGCAACAAAACGACTGGGTGGTTATGTTAGAGGAGCTGCTGGTCGTTTAGGTGATATAACAATGGGTCTGGACTCTGTTGATATGTTAAGAGACCAGATGAAAACTGCAAAAGAAATGGGCATAGACGAGTCTATGCTTTATCATAGTTCAAATGGAATAGGTGGTGCTCTAATAGATTTCATTGCAAGCAAAGCAGGTAAGAAATTAGGGCGCTTTTTTCCACAAGGTGGGTTTGTCTCTCGTAATCTAGCACGAGGTGCAAGGTTTGTTAAAAACCCAACCCAAGGAATTGATAAACTTCAAAAATCAAAAGGCTATCAGAAATTCATAAATCAGAAAGGACCTATGGGTGACTTTGCTCGTTTTATGAATATGTTTGTTAATGATTTTAAAACTCCTAAAGAAAATGCTAACTTAACCAAGGGTGGAGATTCTGCTGGACATATGACACCACACTTCTTCAGTCAAAAAGCTCATAAGTCTTTGACTGAAGTGATTCCTGGTTATTTGGCTCGTATTCTTCAAGAAACATCAGCGATCCGAATGGGCAGTCGTAATTTAGGACAATTGCCTACTTATGATTGGAGACGGGGTAGGTTTACAACATCAAGTAAACTTCAATCAAAAATTCGTACTGGACTTCTTGGAGTATCTTCAACAGGAGCAATGGATTATAAACTGGACCAGGTTTCAAAAGCTTTTACTGGTAATGAATTAACAGGTGATCAATCTGTTCGTGTTAAACAGTTTATACACACGATCTCAGGCAATCCTGAAATGGATTATAACTCCAATAAAGTATTTCGGAGTAAAGCATTTCTAACACTTCCTCGTGAAGATCGTCGAATGATTATTACACAGATGAAAAAGCATCGTGGTAGTCAAGAAGCCAAAAGTGTTATTACCAACGTAATGCGTGATGTTGGTGAAACACATAGTAATCAGATAGCTGCTGCTAAGAATATGATGCAACAGTTAATTCAAGAAGGTCATCAAGAAGAATTAATTCGTGCTAAATTAATTAGACCCAATAAACAAGGTGGGTATGATATTAATCTTCAGAAATATAATCAACTTATTCAGTCTCGTGGAATTACAGCTAAAGGTATTGCTCCTAAGAAAGCAAGTGGTTGGATTATTCCAACGAATGAGAAAGGCGAGCATGAGAATATCGGAGATATAGAAGGTAAAATCTACGATACAAGTAAGAAACGTTATATGCATGATCCGAATTATACACCTGATCCGGACAAGAAACCGTTCATGACGTTTTCTGATCGTAATGCTAAAACTAATATCGGTAAAAACCGTCGTCGTGGAGTGTTAAGTCGACTGGCTCGATTGGCAACTTATAAATATCGTTACCGTGGTGGTAACGATAAGAATCAACACCAAGGATTTATGGCTCAGGAAGTCAATAAAACTTTTGGTGATAATGCTGCTCCTGGCGGGACTGCAGTTGACATGAGTTATATGACATCGATGAATACTGAAGGTATACAGGAACTTCATCGTGATCAACAGAAACAGATGAAAGATCCAACATCGATCGATCTGTTACGAGACATTAGTAAACGTCTTGGTGAATTAGGAGCTATCAGTAAGGTTGGTATGGGTATTGAACCTACTGGTGATTCAAAGAGTTTATTTGGCGATACCGCTAATCTTGCAAGTCGTTATATTCGTATTTTAGCAAGTAGAGGTGCAGCTGGAACTGGACGTGCTGGTCGTTTACTATTTGGAACTGCTGGTGCTATCGGTCGTCTTGTTCGTCGTCATGGTGGAGGATTACTCTCTAATGTCGGTGATCTTGCAGGAGAATATGGTCCGTCAGTAGCACATCAAGGCATATCTGGATTAGGTCGTGGTGGTCGATTCTTACTTGGAGCGACAGGCGGTCTTTTCGGTGCAGCTGGTGGTGTTGGACGTTTAACCAGAAGAGCACTTGGCCGTTATGCTAGACCAGCAATATCAAGTACTGCTGGGTTTATAGGTAATCATCTCTTTGACGGTTTAGGTCGAATGGGGGATTTCTTAACGGGTAGTGCTAAATTAGGAGGGCGTGCTCTTGGTGGTTTAGGAGGCGGTCTTCGTTCCATATTAGGAGGGTTCGGTTCAGGTAAAACGAACAAAACTCTTGAAAAGATACTTGGAATATTGAAGAAATGGGATAAGCGAGGAATGGGTGGTGGTATGAGTGGAGCATCTCCCACAACAGCTGCCGCAGCTGCGATGGATAGTGACGATACATCATCAGTAGGAGGATCTGGACAAGGTTTTGCTGCTATGGGAGCAGTTAGTTCCGGACTTCGCGGACTGCGTAATATTATCGGTGGTCCTAAAGCACAAGCTCTATTTGGACGGTTTAAAGGTCTGAAAGGTATTAAACGTTTAGGTGGTTTAGGAGGCGGACGTCTAGGCCGTTGGGGTGGTGGATTGATGAGTGGGCTAGGTTCCTTATTTGGAGCTGGAGCGTCCGATGAATCTCACGACCCATCGGACCCACAACAAGCTGCTACCAAATCACCCGGACTATTTTCTCGTCTTATGAATTCCGTTAAACGAGTCTCTACAGGTCCGGCCGCTGAACTTAATCCAGAGGGTGAAAAAGGACGTCGTGGAGGTGATTGGCGTACTCGTCTGGAAAATATGAAAGGTGGTTTAAATAATCAAGGTCCTGCTATTATTGCGGGTCCAAGATACCAAGAAAATACTGGAGGTGGTATCTTCGGTTTACTTAAAGGTTTTACCAGTTTCTTAACAGGTAACTTAGGCAGTATCTTCAGTTTCGCTAGAGGAACGTTAGGTAAACTAGGCGGGGTTGGTGGACGACTTGCAGGTATGTTGGGTAAAACTCGTCTAGGAGCTGCTGCTGGTAATTTACTTGGAAAAGTAGGAGCCCCTGTTCGTTCAGTATTAGGACGAGTAGGCGCTAGATTAGGTCTTAGTGCGGCTGCTGATGCGGTAGGTGCTACAGCTGCAGAAGGTGCTGTTGCAGCAGGTGCTGAAGCAGTTGTAGGAGCGGGTGTAGCCGAAGCAGGTATTGGAATCGTGGGTGCTGGTTTAACAGCCTTAGGTGCGATCTTTGCTTCTCCTTTTGTCCTCGGTGCCTTAGCTGTTGGTGTAGTTGCTTATGGAGGTTATAAACTCTTTAAGTATTTAACTCGCGACAATCTTGACGAGTTCCAGAAATTCCGGTTTATGCAATACGGCTTTGGAACTTCATCAACGGAAAGCTATAATCATAAACTAGCAAATTTGGAAAACTATCTGTTAGATGGTAAAGTCGCTTATCAACCAGCGCCTGGTTCTACAGATAAAAAGGCTTATATCTTAGGTAAAAGTGTGGTTGCTGAAGAACTCTATAAAGTCTTTGATGTTGATCCTACTAATCGAGATCAAGTCTATCCATTCCAGATCTGGCTCAAAGGACGGTTCCTTCCGTTCTTCTTAAATACCATGACTGCATTGTATAATACAAATCAGAAAGTCAAATTAGATAAATTAGATAAATTGACTCCGGATGAGAAACTTAAATTCTTGAAGGCAGCACAGTTCGATGGTGGTCCTTATAACCTTCTTGATAGTCCTGTTCCGACAGAAGTCATTTCTCTCTCTTCTAATAAAGAGGCGGTGAATAAACAAGTTGAATTCTTAATCGGCTCGGCTTCGTATGACAAAAAGAAACAACATGCACAAGCAACGAATTTAACTAAGCAAGATAAAGCCATTCTTGCTAACAAAATGGCTGCTGAAACAGCAGCACAAACTAAGAAAGTAACTCAAGACACGCTAAACGCAGCTAAAGACAAAGTCTATCAGACACGTTTAGATACCGTTACTCAAAACGGTAATCAGGTTTCCAATAATGGTAAACTACCTAGTGTTGTTAATACTGAAGCTGAAGGTTCAGTATTAGGTAAAGGTTCTGGTGGTACCGCTCTTGATCCTAGTGCTGTAGGTGGCACAAAGGGTGGTACGTCTAACCTAACATTGGCAGCAGGTGCTATCTTAGATGGCAATGGTGCAATGAAGTATATCAAACTGAAAGATCAGTCAGTGACTTTCGATGGCGTCAATCCATCTGTTCTTAAGAACTTTATGGGAATGGTTCAAGAGTATGGTGATGCCACAGGTAATAGTGTTCAAGTCAATTCTGCTTATCGTAGTCTTCAAGAACAGATTGCCGAATATCAAAAGAATCCAGGTAAAGCTGCAAGACCCGGTGGAAGCATGCATGGGTTTGGTTTAGCTTTAGATGTGAATTCTAAAGATGTCGATGCATTGGAAAAGATGGGTCTTATGCGCAAGTATGGATTTACTCGTCCAGTAGGAGGAGAAACTTGGCATATAGAACCAGCTGGTGTTCAAGAAAATATTGCATTAGCAAAATCAAATCCGAATATGGCAACTCAGATGACAGACGCTTCTTTACTTAAAGGTGGTGGTGGACTTGGCTCTATAGCTGGTAGTCCTATGGGTAAACGAGATCGTGATCTTCAAGTTGCTATTTTGAATGCGGATTCACAACCAGCGAATAATACAACTGCAGGTTCTGCAGCAGGTAAGTTATCAAATTTAACAACACCCGCTACTGTTCCTACTGCTGCTAATGATAAGACGTACAATGCGTCTTCAGCAGTTGCTAAATTAGGAAATCAAAACCTTGCTCCAATGACTAATACGACAGGTAATAAGTCATTGAACGTAGTCAAGAATAATCAATACACCATGGATGTTTCACCGAAAACTTCTTTCGATACTGAGAAAGGTTCTCCCAGTACTCAAGCGGGTGGAATGGGAAGTGATAATGCTGATGGTAGTAACTTTACCATGGATCGTGATGGTATCTTAAAAGCCATTGATGTTAATGCTAAGAAAGCGGGTGTGGATGGTAAACATATGCAAGTAATTGCAGCAGTTGAATCAGGTCTTGATCCTCAAGCGCGTGCTTCTTCTACAGGAGCATCAGGATTATTCCAATTCGAAGCAAGTACTTGGAATGAATCCATGCGCAAGTATGGAAGTAAATACGGTTTATCAGGTAACGAGTCTCCTAGCAATATTGGAGCGAGTACCGTTCTGGCAGGCGAATATATGAAGTCGAACCTGCAAGCTGTTAAACAAGCTAATCCTCAAGCTGGAGTTGTTGATGCTTACCTTGCACATTTCTTAGGTGCAAGTGGAGCACGAACATTTCTACATTCAAATCCACAAGCGATCGGAGCACAAGTTTTCCCAGGACCTGCTAAACGTAATCCTGGCATCTTCTTTGAAGGTGGACGTGCTTTAACGATCGCAGAAATTTATACGAAGATTGGTAATCGTCTTGATACTGCCGCTAAGTCTTTTGGAATTAGTGGTGTAACGATTTCTAAATCATTCCCTAATTTACCATCAGGTCGAACCGGAATGATACCCGCTGTAGCGATGAATCAAAGCGTTGTGGGAACTTCAGCTGCTGTGTTTAGAGCACCAGCTTCTCCTGCAACTGGCGATTACCAATCTTCTCAAGGAATGACACCTGTTTATCAGCCACCGAAACAGATCGCTGCATCTTCACCGGTTTATACTTCTAATCGGAGAGATAGTGATCGTATTGAATCGGGTCCAACACCGTTGGATAACATGGTTATCATTGCAGGAAGTACTTTAAATATTCAACAGAAGTCGCTCGATACTATGATCGAGATCCGTGATTTAATTAAGACTTTCGTAAGTATGAAGTCTGGCTCATCAACATCACCGGTTATAGCTGCTCAACAACCGAGTAATGCTGACGTTATTCAGCCAATGATTAATACTTCTCGTACACGAAATGTAACTTAATTGAATAATTAACAGAGATCGATCGCTCTTAGTGGGCGATCGATCTTTTTTTTTTATTAAGGAGATACCTTTTGGCCGATACTTCTAGTAGCTCAGCAGCACCGCGTATCATTACAAATGAACAAGGGCAAATTGCACCAACACAATCTCAGTATGCGTCTGGCATTGATCCTCTTTCTAATATCTTAGATAAGTCTTGGGTGCAAAATGCATTCATGATTTCTAATGCCGGATTTACTGATCCTAACGATGTTGAAAATCGTTACTATAGTACAGCTAACATGAAATTCACAGATACGAGATTGGGAGGTAGTATAGGAATTAATCCACGTCCACAATTTTGTCAATACTCAGATATTCCAGTTGGTGGACGCTTAAAAGATGCTCGTAATACACCATCAATTCTTGATTTTAATGGTAATTACGGTATGGGTCGTCAATATAGTGAATTTATTGACGACGCTGCACAGCGAGTTTATATGACTTTCGGTGTTCCGCAATTCAATTCTCTCTTTCAATTCTTCTCAGCTGCTTATGAATCCAACCAAATGACACTGGCTCGTACTGGTCGAGCTAGTTCTATATTTTATACAGCAGGTCAGTTCGTAGGTGCTGGGGCATTGCTTTATGCATTTCCTCTAATCTCAGTTGGGTTATTCTTAGGTAAACTTTATAACTTTTTTATAAGTAAACCTAAATCTAAATACTACAGTATGAAACCCACCATGTTCATGTATTGGAGTGCTGTTAATCAACTTGTTCAAGCCATGGCTATCAATCGTGGTATTCTTCCACGTATTTTAGCATCTGACGAAAAACAAAATATTGGCAGAGCTTATGTCTTAGATAATGACTTTCTTGCAGCACTTTCTGATCTTATGCCTGATGTATTTCGTGATGCTGGTTTAGGCAATTCCGATGATAAAGGAAGAGCTCCGTCATTTGACGTATATGCTATTGCTACTAGAGCACAACGAGTAGCAAACCAATTACTTACCGAAGAATACAACAAACTAGACACGAGTGACGATATTCAACACGATTTCTTAGGTTATGTTAAACAGACCATGACAGGAAATGGTGGACATTCAACAGCTATTACTAATAGTGATGGTAGTACCAGAATAGGTGCTACTCTTGATAATTTTTCAAAGACAACTGTCTTACTTGAAAAGTTTTTTGAAACAATCACTAACATCGAAGCTTCTGTCAATACTTTTATGACTAATGATCTTGGCATAGGTATTGAAATTGATCCTCGTTCTGATACTGTTGCTAGTAAAAATAGTATTGGAGGTGATATAACAACTCCAAAACCAGGAGGTCAAGCAGAGGCTGTTGCAAACGGTCTTTTCTCTCAGATCGATGCACTTCAGCGAGATGGTGGATTATTTGCTACTTTCATTGTGGATTATACTGGCGCACAACAAGAAAGCTGGTCTAACTCAGCAACTGAATCTGAACTTCAACAGAAACTAAATGGAGCAGTATCTGGTTTCTCTGAAGCCCGATTTAGTCTTATGGAAGGAAATGTATTAGGAAGTGCTGTAGGAAGCGTTGTAGGTGCTGCCGCAAGCGCTGTAACAGACGCTCTATCTGGTGTAGCTTCTAAGATCACTGGTGGTCTCTCAGACACAATACAAGGTCTTGCAGGTGCTGGCTATATAGATGTTCCTAAACACTGGAGTAGTTCATCTTTCCAGGGAACTCGTGCTAACTACACTATGCAATTAATCTCTCCTTATGGAAACCCTATTTCACAGTTGATGGCGATGGATATTCCACTTGCTATGCTAATGGTAGCAGCACTTCCACGCTCAACAGGTAAAGCTTCTTATACTGCACCATTTCTTTGTCAGTTATACGACAGAGGTCGGTGTCAGATTCGTTTAGGTATGATTGAAAGTCTTTCCTTTACACGAGGAACTTCGCATTTAGGGTTCTCCGATAATGGAAACGCAATGTGTATTGATGTTAACTTCAGTGTATTGGATCTTTCAAGCATTATGCACATGCCTATTTCATCAGGTTCTTTTGGTGGAATTGATATGACTATGGATGACGATAATATTTTGCAAGATTATCTTGCAGTAATTGCTGGTCAAAGTATTGAAAATCAAATCTATGCAATTCCGAAATTAAAGCTTAAAGCAGCTAAATTGATTATGAATGCATCTCGTCTAACTTCTCCAGCTTATTGGGGATTTGCTATGACTAATAATCCAGTTGCTCATCTCATGCAGGCATTTACTCGTCAAACTGCTGTACTTGATTTCTCTGGAGCGACACAGTAAGACAACACTACACACGACCTGAAATAATCAGGTCGTGTGTAGAATTATGTCAACAATTGAATTTAATACAACAGCTAGTTTGATTGGCCAACTGACGTAGATAACTAACCCCATTTGGATCATTCGCTATCATTGCTGCAATAACACAATCTTCAGTTGTTCCAAAGGTGATAGTAAGATCACTTTCACTAAACGTATTATCAGCCACCATAGCAGATAATACTTCAGTAACATCAGACGAGACTGTTTGAATATGTTGAGTACTTGGAATTGCATCATAATCGCTAATATTCCAATTCGGATCTAACGCTATAATACTGTTGACTAATGCTGTACCTAAAGCTCCCATGTTTTGTTCAGTAGAACCTGGCGGTAATGTAAACTGCGCCATAGTGTCTGTGATGATAGAAGGAGCGAAACTAATAGGGCTGTTGTCTGTTGTAATTACAGCAGTAGCACCTATTGACATATCAATCACTGCAGTCGCATTGCCTTTCGTTGATTGTTCTGTCATGACGATACTGATAGCCCGTGCTAAAACATCAGGTGTCATATTTGGCGTATTACTTAATGCTTTCATTACACCCGTCATATTAGCATCATATCCTAAATTACCTAGAATAACAGTTTGACGAAGTAGCGCATTGTTATCAACAGATGTATGTGGATAATTACTATTCGATACTTTATCTATAGCTTTAACTAAAGTATCGTAATCATAAATAGGATTACCTACTGAAACGGGTTGTGAACATCCAGGAGGATTAGCAGCACCACTTGGAAGATGAACTGTAGGTCTATAGGGTTTACCTGTAGTAACATCTCCAAATAAATTCTTTCCATTATTAAGAACCCTCATATATCCTTGTACAACAGGATCATTCTTGAAGATTCCAGTTAATAAATTATTGATATCTTTAGATGAAAAACTATCGGTATTGAGAGTTGATTTTAAGATCCCTCTAACCTTACGAATAGCACTTTCAACTTTCAGAATCGTTGAAAGTGCTTTAGTTAATCCTAATGCTGATTCAACGCTATTTTTTGTTTTAACAACATCACTTATTAATGTACCAGCACTCATAGTTCTCGACATACTACTAATCGAGCTCAGTATTGATTTCGTAATTGCAGCAACGCTATTTGATGCGCTATTTAAAATAACAGAGGGGTCACTCTGTTTGATTGACGTCATTGCGACGTTGAATTCTGTATCTAACGAATTAAATCGTACTGCCGGAATGGCCATTAAAATCTCCTATAACCATAGAATTCAATTAGAGACATAAAAAAAAAAGAAGAGACCGGTGTTATCCGGTCTCTTCTTATAAACAACAGAGTGAAGTTATCCTTCGATCAATTCACTCTCATTGACTACTGATACTTCCGTTGACATCGTGGTTGTGCCACTATCTTCCTGGAAGTTGGTATCGACTTCATCCTCATGGAGGAGACTGCTGTCCACGAGCGTTGCACCCGTGGTACCATCAACAACATCGACGAAGACGTTATCAGCACTACCTTCGACAAAGGTATTGCTATCGACCAAAACACCTTCCGTCGATTTGTCAGAAACGCCCTCGGTCTGCTTGTCGACATTCAGAGCGTAGCTGTGATCATCGGCAGACAGCTGTTGGGTGGGTTCAGGAATGATCTGACCACGGAACAACGTGAATGTATAGCCCTTGATATCGTACACCGGGTTCGCATTCAGCTCTTCCTCGTCAAACATCACACGTTCCTTGTTATCGTCGTCGTGCGAACCTGTGCTGATACCAAAACACTTGACATTACCACTTAGGAACAACCCCGGCTGTTCATTCATCAGCATGATAAGGTTGAACGACACACCAAGCACAATGTACTTGTATTTGTCCGAATCCATCTGGTTACGAACAAGATCTTCTGCATCAACAACGAAAGGCGGCTTGACTCCGGTCTCGGTCAGAAGACTGTCGATCGGCTTGTACAACAGCACATCACGCTTCAGCTTAATGGTGTCACCACCTTCTGAATTTTCCATCACCACCTGTTTGTCACCTTCCCGATCAATGTTCCGATCCATCAGCTTGAGCCACAGCGGAATGCTGTAGACTTCTATTTCACCGAGTACGCCTACCACAAACGTGTCCAACTTGATCAGGTTGTTTGTTTCGAAGCCATCGACAAAGGTCCGTTCGATAATCGGTGCTGCACGAATGACGTCATCACTTGTGATCAGACCCGCACGAAAAAGTTCCTGATGATCGCTGATCTGCAATAGCGGAAGACTGACGTCGGCGACGACCGGACCAGTCTGAACCGCGATATCGTTGATCTTGACCGTACGACGGAACTGTTTGAGGAACAGAATGTCGGTCGATTCGTTGATGCTGGGAACGAGGATCGTGTACTTCTGATCAGGCTTGAAGATGAAGATATCACGATCGCGCTTCGATGTCTTCGGAGTTTTCGATTCGTGAACCGGCTTCGACGTCGTTGGCTTCTTGCTTTCTTCACGAGTCTGCAGACGCCGCTTGGTGGATTCCGGAATCACCGGACGAATGGTTTCGTAGATGTCGGTCGGAGGATTGTTCGGATCATCGCACAGGAAACTGAAGTTCGGTTCCCTGCCTTCCTGAATGGCCTTCTGGATCTCCATGTAACCATTCACAACCCAATCGTGATGCGCCGGACGAATCCGAACGCCCGTTTCGCCAGCACGATACATGTCGAACGGAAGTTCGTTCTCGTACATCTGCTGATTCAATTGCGTGCTGCAACGGATACGCTGATAAGCCGCATCCATGACGATCGCTTTGAGATGGGGAATCTTGCGCTGAGTCAACTGCTTGGTGAGACTCTGCAGTTCACGACCTACCGCAAAACGCAGACGATCCGAACGTTCTTCAGAACGGATGTAAGCCCAGAAGCCGCTGATCGTTGCGAAGTTCAGGAAGATGGGATGTTTGAAGTTCAACCGGTAGCTGAAGTCGAGCATTTTGCCGAGATTGGTCTCTGCGTAAAAGTCGATGTTGATGTGATCTTCACCATCACCCTTCCAGCTGTCAGCAGCTTTCCATACGCCTGTCTTCCCGTTGGTCTTGCGGACGACGAGATTATTGTTCCTCAGAGCGCCTGAAACGGCATCACCCATCGCGCTGTTGTGCTGACGGTCATAATTCTTGTTGTACTTCTTGGACATGATAGAATCCTTGAATTGTTAAAGAGAGAGAGAGAAAGACTACCTGAGATCAGTCAGAGGTTTCTGACCTAAAACGGTTGCTCGAAACACCATGTTAAGCATAGACAAACTAACCAACCATGGGTTCTGCAAATAAACGGAACGAACATCTTCGAAACTTTGTGCGATGCTAGTCAAAACAGCTTCTATACCGGTATCCTGTCTATTTTTGGATGGCTCGGCTTTGCTAGTGAATGATGATTTGGCTAAGGTATTAATTAACCTTATAAAAACATCTTCACCGATTGGTGTGATTTCCAAAACAACACGTTCCAGTAATTCGAGATGGAAATCTCTTATGAAAGCATTACTAAAGATAACTTGATTATTTCTCTCCACTGATTGAGGTAATGAAATTTGATACAAACGAAACGAGGTATAAAAGTCTCCTATGTATTTGCTTAGTTCTTCAACATCTCCTTCAAGAACGAAGGAACTGGTGATAGCATCAAAGATGTTAACGTAAACAGATTTAATCCGTTCATATTCTTCTAAATTTAATAAATTGATACTCGGTTGTTTTGTAGGTTCAATTGCCATGAAAGAGATTACCGGAATACCAACGTTTTCTGATGAGTGGAAATCAGTTTGTTTTCATACAACAAGTTCAGGTGGAAAATCATTTTATAAGTCCTCAAGAAAAGGATACCTTTTATAAAGATTTTCCAACTAATGTAATCTTTCAGAATTTCCCTCCTTAACGAACACTTCGTGGTATACTGGTCAACAGGTGTACTACCCGGTTTTGAAATCTTGACATAATGATCAAGATAGTCAGAGAATTGTTCATCATTAATTTTAAGCTCATCCAAGATCTGTCTTAGAAAAAGCTCCAACACGTTAGCATCCTTAGAATTAGCTGACTCATCTTTAACTAACTCATCAGAAATAGCGAACTCGTATTCATGGATTGTGGTTTTACTATCATCCCTGAACATTGTCACTGACATGATAATATTAGTGACTTTTAAGAACTTTAACCCTTTGAGAAAAACTTTCCAGGTCATTGTTGGGTTTAATAATTCCCTACGAAATGCAGAACGTGATGTAGAAATTTCGGCAGTATTACTTGCTAATCCTTCTCTGATGATATATTTATCTAGCAGAGCTAAGAAACGGTTAGTATCGATATGAAGATCTTTGAGGATGTCTCTAAAGTAACTTGATAAAATCGCGTCACTTCCACCACTACCGATCCTTTCACCATACTGAATTTCTGCGGACTTCATATCAGACATTCGTATCGTCCCGTTTTAAACGTAGGTGTTCTCAAATAGAGTATGTAGGGTTATTATTTTTTACGAATGCTTTAACGGAGCTCAGAATTTTTGATCGCATTCGTATTCGAATGATTAACATCGTATTGCGTTGCGATAATTAAACAATTAACGATGTCTTTTATTTGATTCAATACTGGACCTACATGAAAAAGTGTTTTTCCTTGTAAGTTAGAATTATCAGCTTCAAATTTAATGTAGTTCTGAACGAGTTTTGTACTTCGTTCTTTGAAGACTTCTAATTCTGATTTCAGATTCAAATAGTTATTATTGGAATCTACAAACCAATCTCTTAATTCAATTTCTATTAATGGATTGGAAAATAGTTGTGGATTGATTTCTTTTGAAATACTCAACCGATCATTGATTCTTCTCAAGAATTGGTTATACTCCTGAATTGATTGGAAAGGAGTTCTAATCCTTATTATATCTAAATTAGGTGAGAAGACTCTAATCGCTCGCTCACTCCGAATCAATCCGATTCGTGTCAATAAAGTTTCATGAGAACTTTCAACTTTTATTACTCTCTTCTTTTGAAGGAAGCGAAACATTTCAACCTCCATCGTACCTGCTCAAAGAAAGTATGTATGATTGAAAATATCTGAAAAGGAATATGTATGACCGACGCTAATGTTTTTACTCCGGAGGAAACGACGGAAGTTTTGGATGTCCAGAACGTTCGTAAAGCTCTGATCCGAGAGTTAACAGTGGACGGTAAACCACCAGCCCATACTTCTGACAAAGTGTTACTCCTTGGTTTACTTGATGGAGCTGATCGTTCTGTTTTCACTCGTGCTAAATTGAAAGCTGATCGAATGAAAGATGAGAATACTCAAAGTGTTCTCAAAGTAACTGCTGAATTGCTTCGCAGTATCAATACTCGAACCTATCGTCCAAATGCAAATATGGGTGATCGTATTCTGCCTGAATCAGTTGTTGAAAGAGAGTTCGTGCCTGGTGAATTGGATATCGGAATTGAACCTATCTCATTAGAGCAACAAATATAGATTTAATGAAGAAAAAATACCACTACATACCTATCCCTGATAGTAGGGATAGGTATGTAGTAACGTTTATGTATTTATTTTTTAATAGGTTTATTAACAGAAACGTTGGCTGAAAATAGTTTTGAAACCATAAGTTCCAAATCAATAAAAGGTTTAGCTAACATTTCCATATAACGTTGTAATTCAAGCGCATTAATGGTTAGATCGTTTATATTCCTAATCAACAAAGGCCCGATCATTGTAACCATAGGACAAGAATTTTTCCGTAAATTATTATTTTTACTATGAGTTTCTAGCCATTCATAAGGATCATAAATTGCAATAACAGAAGTTTCTTGTTTTAAATATCCAGGACTTATATCTTCATATTTCATATATACGAATTCGATCTTTGTGATTTTTCCAGTTCGAATTTGAAGTCCTTTCTTCAATAACTCTTTTTCATCTTCTGTTAATTGATAAGGATAAAGATTAACAACAATACGAGGTTCTCGTAAGAAGGGTGTTTTGATATTTCCTTCATACGTACGTTGACAAAAATCTCGTATGTAATTCACAATCGGTGTCATCATAGAAGCTTGAAGTGTGAGTTTATCACGATTCTTATAAAGCTCCTGGAATTTATTTTGATCAACACCTTTAAACACATCACGATCTCGAGTAAAATAACCACCTTTGATATAATCTTCAAGACGGTTTGGATCGATCCTCATTAATGTACCCATACGGGTATCGATGATAGCATCAAGTTCTGTAAAGAAAACAGAAGGAAGTACTTTTTCAGCCACAACGTTCTAGTTTGATCATAGATTATTACGAAGCATAGCTGCACTTAAAAAGGTACGAAGTGATGCTGTAGATTCTACTCCACCCTGATATTTATCCAAGGTAGCAAGATTCACCGAACCGTATCGTGACATCAACCCATTAAACGCAATACGACTCTGAATATCACCTCCACGATGTTTCATCGCTTCAATCAAAGGCGCTTCCAGATTCATAGCAGATAAAACTTGAATTTCAGGTCCTGAAAGTGCAGCACCTTTGGATTCACCTGTTACTTGACCTGTTAAAGAATCAACAACACGAGTGCTCTTAGGAACCTTGATTTTCTTATCAGAGGTTTGAGATAAACGACGAACAGGTAAATCGATGACCATATATTCAATTGGAGTAAGATGGTCGGGAAGACCTTCTTTACCGATAACCATAATCTTTGTAAAGAAACTATGACCTATCTTATCACCTACTTCTAAATTGTTATCAAGACTGAGACCATCGTCAGTATGATTAGGAGAAATGATCATTAAAATCTCTTCTCCACTACTGAGTCTGTTCATGAAACGATTAAACTCATCATCAGACATCGCTTTGAATCGTTTTTCATAAAGCTCACGATTCTGCTTGGACTTCGGAGTCAGACTCTCGATGCTATCGAGAATAAACATTTCAACCTGTTTCCGTTTGTTAGCAGCCATGATTGTCTCTCACTAATTAAGGAATATAAATAGGAAGTTGATGTTGAAATACAAACGGAAGAACGGTGTTAGTAAATAAACGCATCCAGTCTTCTTCCGAACCATTTGCAATCAAATGCAATCGAATTTCAATGGTGTCTATATTCAACATCATTAACTGTCGTGTCCAATAACGATTCAGCAGAAATCGCTGAATATGCGATTGTTTATCAACAGCCTCCATAATGATCGGGTCGTTATCAAACCCATTGATAGATTGGCCATTAAACATACCACTTGCGACAAGTTGGTTTCGAACCAGTGTAACCAGATCAATATCTCCATCTTGACGAGGAGCACTGAAACGTTCGAATCCTTCTTTTAATAGTCCAACGTTAAGATCTTGCATGAGAATTCCTCAATATGCTCCAATGTTGATGTTTTACGTTTTCTAAATATTTAATATTCGTATTCATTAACACGAACACGGAGCTGGATATGTACCTAACACCCACCCAGTATAAGTATTGATAACGCGATCGAAACAACCTTGTGGTGTTTGAATACGTTGTCGAAGAATACCATCGCCAATGAAAACTTGACACATGACGATACCACTACCGAATTGAATTGGAATCAAACGAGGTTGTTCGTGATGTGTGTCACTAACCCATAAAGCATTTGTAGTATGTGGTTGTAATGCATTTTCAGAATCATGAAATGCATTACTTCCAATATCTGTTTTGCCGGATGTTAATACTGCAACATCTGACCATGCTACCCAACGATATTGAAATTGTTGCCAACCTGGACGTTTACCTCGAAGTAAAACATCTCCGGTATTGCAAACAGCCGATGAAATCTGAACACCTTCTTCCGTTGTGACAGAAGTGAAAATAGTTTTCTGTACACAATCGAAATTGATTTGCCATAATGAAGCTTGTACTTTGGCATCATCTACTCGACTGATAGGAACCCCCAGTTGCCACGACTCTATCGCTTTAATGACAGTAGGAATGGCTCCCATAAGAGAAATAGCGAGGGTTGGATAGATTAGAAACCATTGCCACCATCGATTGATCTTAGGTGTTGGGGCTGGACTCTCGGGAACAGGTGTCTCGGATACCACTTCAGTAACTGAATCGTTCATTTCCCTTTCCTCAAAAATTGCTTCTTAACGGTTTTGTGGTCGTCTTCCATCCAGTATGGACAATAGTTACCAGCTGACATTTCAAGCAAGTCTAATGAACTGAGATAGTAATCTCCAACACTTTCATTACTATATGTCCACCACCCTCGTGTGTTTTCAAGAATAAAATCAACGTCATAACCCTGTGCTTTAAGTCCAGTATAAAGTGCATCAGCTGTCATCAATTTCTCACCGATATAAGGTTTCTGAAACTGATACATCTGAGCCAGTTCTGAAGTGATATTCAAAGCACGACGTAGTTTTCTTGATTCATCGATCTTCTGTCGAACTGTTGTTCTTTGAAGTGTTTCTTCAGGAAATAGAAATAATCGATAGGTTCGATCGTTTCCATCAAATCCAAAAGATTCATAATCCTTCAGTAAGTTGAATTCAGTGAGAGAGGGCAGAACACCTTCCGACTGAGATACCACGATATCCAATTTGAACCCATTCGGACCCGCGTTACCACGGATGTGTTGGAGAGAAACAAGATTAAGGTCAGTATCACCAACCACTGCCTGACCTTGTAACTTAGGGAATTTTGGTGTTTTGTCATCTTTATTCCAAAGCAAACCACAATTTGTAACAAGCCATAAATTGTGTTGTTGATAGAGAAACTGTCCAGTAACACCTTTAATCTTGGTGTCGGTATTCAGGAATTGAAGTTGCTTCTTAGGAGGGGCTTGACCTGGACCTGATGACATGGTGTTATTAGCACCAATATGAGCTGTTGCCAGAATATAATGTTTAGAAGCTGCTCCTAGAGAAGGAAGTTCATGAAGCATTTGGGCTTTACCTAAACCTTCTCTCATAAATAAATGAGAACCAGATGAATCACCGATATTGTTTTTATCCATTATATCAGCAGCTGCATTAATATGCATGGCAGAGATACTATCTAACTCGCTGAAAGTTGGAACCAATTCTGTAGCACGTTTACCTTCTTTGTTATTGAAAGGTAAATTAACTTGGAACTGTTTAGCATTCTTTCGTTTGTCATGCATGAATTCGCGAAGCTTTGAGTACCACTCATCGGCTAAATAAGCAGATGAATCTGAAATAACCCAAGATCCTTCATCAATAAGATCGATATTACTGAATTGAGGAAATTGACACATAAATTTCTTTAACCACTGAGTATGAATATTCGTTTCACTATCATACGTCGAACAAGAGGTTTCAGTAGCAGTCCAAATTTTAGCCATCGCACTCAGGAGCTGATAATGTAAGATAGTAGACTTGTACATCTTACCAGGCCCAACAATGGCCGTTAATGGACCCAAACCACCCATCAGAACCCATTCACCGTAAATGCCACGAACCCAATATCCTGTTGGAATATCAAGTGTAGCGCCAATGTTAATCAACGTCTTATGCTGATCAATTGGTTTAAACCCTGGCTTCAGAATCATTTTTATTTTTCTCATATAAGCGAACCATGCGCTATTTGATGAGTAGCGTTATAGGTTTTTTAAACCTATTCATAAATTAAAAACCAGGAATTATATCCATGAAATTTTATAAGCTTGCTTTAGAGAATAGCGCAACTTGTTTTACGGAAGCGCAGTTCATGAATGAGCTAGCTCTTGAATCGACGATGGCTACCAATGTCATTGACTTCTTTCGTAGAAGTCTTCCCATTATGACGAACGAGTTGAAAGACTACGTTAGTCATTTCAGAACACCGGATCAAGAGATCGATCTCACTGCAATCGATTCAAATTACGCAACATCCGAAAGACATAAACTTGAACGTTACTATACGAGTTGGAGGGAGGTTCTCGTTCAAGTTCCAGAAGGCTTTAAGAAGGGAGAGTTTCTTCCTTACGTTATGGCTCTCAACAGTATTGGTTCCAATCTGTTTGAACAAACTAACAAACTGATCTCGGAGTATCGATTTGCTCTCTCGTCTATTATCAGCAATAAAGAACAGCGTACATCTCTTAAAGATCTTTCTTACAATTATGAAGGGATTACCTCCGCTCGATCCGAATTGGAAGAAAGAATCGCTTCCTTCTTTGAGTCAACAACGACTTCTCGCTACAGACTTATCGACGTCCTCCCTCGATATTCCGATAGCAAAAGACTCATCGGAGAAACCAAACAACTCGCCAGACTCGTTAGCATCAAACAGTTAACGCAAATTAAAACACTTGTTAATGAGACTGTTAGTGTCTTGATGGTTTTAGAAAATCAAATTACCAAAGGTGATATGAGTGATATTTCTCCACAAGTCGTGAAGAATATAGCTCAAGGCGCTTATGAACTGGCCAAATATATCGACAGTATAGCAGTCTTCTATTATGCAGGTGTTAGTATTATCACTTGCGTGAATCTTCTTTTTGATAAAATAAAAGATTTTGAATAATTACACATCACACTCCATACTCCTGGATATCCAGGAGTATGGAGTGTTATTATTCAGATCAAACAGGAATTGAAACGTTTATTAAACAATTCAGTTAAACATTGCATCAAATCATTTTTGATGAAAGAAGTTGGTGCATATACAATCCATTCTGGTGTTTTACGAATGAAGAAGTTGCATATTTGTTCCAATTCTTTTTCATTGATTTCACAAACATCAAGATTAGTGACATCAATAACTTTGTCATCTAAAATGATTTGTTCTTTCAAGATGGATTTCCAAATCATATTTCGCATGAACTTAGGAATCCAATAACTTTGACCTTTATAGGTCATTTTCAAAAGATTGTTAATCTTCTCGAACAAGATGAAATCAGGCTTATCTGTGAAACTAGTAAGCGCGATGATACTTGCAATATACAGAACCCGTTTCCACTTCCTTGGCATGTTAGGTGCAAATTCCGTTTTAAACCAATACGCAAGCCAACGCGTGATTGGATTCTGGATCGGTTCATTTAAGTACCGATAAGCTCCAGAAATTTTTTCGGGAAATGTAGTCATTACGACAACTCCAAATTTGTAAAAGGAGGAAGAAGTACTCATTTAATATTAGGATTTTTTTTTCTAGGAAGGAAGAACGATCTGATTGGCAAAGTAGTTAGACCATATTCCAACTCCGAAGTTTGATTGGATAATAGTCGAATATTTCATAATTCCTCCATCTATCCAGGTTAGAAGATAAATCATTGGAATTGCATCTTCCAAATATTTAAGATTGTTTCGTGGAAGACAATCAAATCCCAACATGTAAGGGACACGAACAGGTATCATCTTTTCACGATGTTCAATTTCGATGTCTAACGAAAGGTTTTTAAATCCTACGATAAAATCAGGAAGTAGTTCATGTTTGATTTTACCTTTCTTATCTGTTGTGATATTGAAGAATTTGTCTGTAATATCGTGGACTGTGATCTTCATTGCACCAACTAACCAATGAAGATCAACGTCACGTTCTTTAAACCCTATTAACATTTCTTCAAGAAATGCAAAATGTTCCAACGCACGAAGTGAAAGCCCTGCAGGGTTCATTTCCAATGTCAGTGGTTTCTTATCCACTAAGTAAAGTGAAGCATCTCGCTTCTGACCATACATAGCGTAAGGACCGTATTTATATAGCCACGGATAGACCTGTTTGCTATAAACAGAATCCAGTTTCATTAACGCAATAACGTTAATGCCGTTAGAATGTTGATATTGTTTCTTTTTGATTTCCTCAATAACTTGATCAGGTTCGTTAAGATAAATAACTGAATACCCCATTGAAGCAGAAGGTTTACCGATAATAAAATCAGTATCTGAGGAAATTGCGAGATGATAAATACCGGCTTGGTTATATTCTGGTAGTGAATTAAAATAAAGTCTAGAGAAAGCGATATAAGGATTACGATCTGGCTCAGATTTCCAATAACCTTTTGCTACAGATGTTTCGATTGAAGTAATGATTTTTCGTTCTTGACTATGGTTCATACCGATGCCTGCTAAGATATCGGCACGTTCATTACCCAAATGACCATCATGGCTTCTGATCCAATAAATTTGGATATCAACTCCAGTTTGACGGAGTGTTTTGAGAAGATTATAAGTCTTCTCTAACAATTCACGATTACCTACAGGTGAACCATCTGCTTTTAACCAATTGTTCTTTTCCCACCGTTTACACCATTCTGTCATTGAAGTTCTTAAATATTCGCTATCTGTATAAACACGAACAACTTGAAGTTTGTAATCTTCGAGAAACTTTAGAAGGTGATAAAGTCCTTGGATCTCAGCAACGTTATTCGTCATCAATTCAGAATGAGAACCAAAACCGTCTACGTATTCGGTTGGTATAACACATTGAGCATGTTGTGGAAGTTCGTGTGCGATATTGACATAACCATGAGTGGTATGCTTAAATGATTCAACAACCACAGCTTTGCTGACCACCTCCTGATAAAAATAACCATGAATACCCCAGCCGATATAACCAGGATTATGGGGTCTGCATGATCCATCTACGTAGAAGACACCCGATTGAGTTACAAGTTTGCTATGACTCTCTGTTGATTTACTCATTACTGAATCGGTTTTGATGGCGGATGGAGTTCATTCTGACTAATTCCTGTAGGTGTCTGTGGTACAGCAGGAGGAGTACAAGTTTTCAATTGTTTTTCTTGCGTGATTATAATCACTTCTTGTTCTTTAACTTTCTTGTAAAGAAAAAGTGTTCGATTACTTAAAAAGGAACTTAAAGAAATCAAACATACGAATAATAGAAAGATCGTAAACTTCCGAGTATTAAAAGAACTGTGTTTAAAATCTGATTCTTCTTTATTATCAAAAAACAGATCTTTAAAGAAATCAACAATGATCGCTAGACGTGACCAAAAAGACATTTATTTTTCCTCCTTCTAAATTGTCTGAGACACCATCTTCCATCTCGAGAAATCAATATGTCCAGTAGCGATAAATATATTCCTTCTATTGGTACCCGAGGTTATTACCAATTACTGACTCCCTTTGATACCCTTATCGGTACTAACGAACAATATACGCTTAAGTCTGTTCGTACTATTAGTGATTACATCGCAGCTAACGAAGATGTCAAAAATAACATTTATGTTGCTAATAGCATTAGTGATGCCTATCAAGCTGATTTTCAAAATGATATCGAGATTCTAGGTATTCAGTCGGAACGTGGTGCTTGGGTTTATGTTCCTATTACTTACGTGGAATGTTATCCAATTGTAAATGGTATACCGTACCGCACAGCGAGTATTGTATTACCACTACAACCGATTCCAACCGATATTGATCTCACAAATCTTTTATCTCAGCTCAATCAAGTTGTCCTTGAATCGCTTGGTTTTAATGTAACACCAACGGTTGTAGAGACTTCTAAGGTTGTTCTGGTTTCAACCAGTGCTGATGCAACCTTGCAAACAGATCGTGCTGTCTATAGAACGATCACAACACCTTACAGTCAGATTCTTCAATTGAATAACGATCTTACAATTGCGAATGACAAGGTTGCGGCCTTAGAAGAATATATTCTAGCGCATCCATAATAAAATATATATGTTTCAAATTGGAACAAAAAAAATACACATACCCACGGCATTGTAGCCGTGGGTATGTTATGCTTTACAGATTTACGCGTGAGCGTGTTCGCCGGGCGGCCGATTCGCTTCCTTGATCTGCTTCTTGTGCTTGCGATTGACCAGGCTGCGCCAGCCGTAGACGACGGCGGTACCGATAGCCACAATGGAAAGAGCTGCGACGGCACCGATTGACTTGTCCGACATGTTGATTCTCCTTACTACGATGGGTGGTGATTTTACAACGATGATGTTTCCTGCATCGATGAAACTCTTTTGAGCGCCATCAATTTCTTCCTTCTTATCCACTCCGCACGTTGCTTTTTGACGTTGCGAATTTTGAAGTAGTTGTACATAACAACGATTACACCAACAACAGCAGCACCTACAACCGTGCTGTTAATATTGTCATTGTCTGTCATATTTGTCTCCTAACATACTACAATGAATTATGCTTTTCTTGACTGAGAAGGAACGTTGGAATTATCGTCAATGGTTCCTTCAAATAGTTTTTGATATCGGCGAGCTGCTTCGATAACCTCATTAATCATATCGCCGATATTTTTGTAACTCTTATCGGGAGTACCGAGAAGAATTAATAGATCGGACTGATTGAGGGAAGCATAAGCTCTAATGGCTGCTTTGAAAGTAGCAGGGATGAACTTCGATATAGCCGTGTTGTAAATGATTCCTTCCCCAACAAGGAAGCGTTCATAAACCACTACAGTACCGAGAGGGGTTCCAACTAGCAGTATTTTACGATTTGACTTCTCGTCTAAACACTTATAAACAACACCGGTTGGAACGGTGGTAGAGCACGCGTTGGTGAAATGTTCGCCGTCTCGCCAGTACTCCTGAAACTGGACAAGTTCGACATTTGAGCTGTCAAACATCTGACTGAAACAATTGCTCACAATGAATCTCCGTGAATCAGACCGGCACTTCGGATTGGGTTTATAAAGAAATCAGTATGATCTTCAGCTAAAGTATATGTGATTGAAATTTTTTCAAAAAGGAAAAAAAATATCACCAACCTTAACTGGTTGGTGATATATGTTTGTTTGAATTTTGTTATTGCAAATAAGAAGCTTGGCGCATATACTGTTGCAATAATCTGTTGACATCATACAAAGCCCTGCTGGGTCTTAAGTAAGTTGTCCGCATAGATCCAAGCAATTTCGATAGACTCTTTGCGACTTTCTTTACAAGTCGTGTAAATTGTTTCTGAAGAAGTTTGAGTTTGCTAACACTATCTTCTTTTTCACACTGAACCAAGAGAGTCTTCTGATTCAGTGACCGGGTAGATTTCATCATCTTCCTGATCATGATAGGTGCTTCATCGAAAAACCAAGAAAGTGAGTTGTCACCAATGCGTGAATGTCTGATCAATGCCTTTTTATATACATCGATATTGCGCGAAGGTTCGAGAAATCCCATTGTGCGGATCAAACGACGACTAAAAACAACAATGTTCTCAGCCATTTCTTCAAATTGGCTGAGAGATTCTTCGTAACTAGTCAATGTATCATTGGCGATGTTCATAATTCCTCTAAGAATGATGTGTCAGTTGATTCTATCTTTCCTGACCTTCTGATTCGTGATGGCGGCAGCTTTATTGCGACAATTCATACACAATCCATCATACGCAACAGGATCGTGAGAAATAGCGCTTTCAGTACCATATGTGTAACCTTCGACATGTCCGCAGGGAAAGCTGATGTTTGCAACAACCATTCCTGACGGTGTTTTGGAAAGCGTATAGGGGTTCATAACAAACCTCATGAAAGTTGATAGTGATAAATCTCAACTAGAGTATATGTTACTGAAATTGGTTAAGAAACAAAAAAAAATACTCCAAGGTGGTTAGCCTTGGAGTATTTAATTGATATCAATTACTTCCCGAACTTCTCAAGCAACTTGCTCACGTCAACACGACCCTTAAGGGGATTGTTTTGTGCAAGAGATTTCTTTTTTGAAATTTCTTCGATCCATTCCGGTGTCTTGTTATAAACATCACACAAGTAGTCAATCAGTTTGTTCCTGATCACAAGTGCATCCTGTTCATTCCTTGTCCATTGTATTTCCACGCGATCATTTTGCATCGCATAAAAATACAGATCTTCACCGGTTGTCGGGTGTGTACCAACCAGATGACGCTCAGGCTGAGGAACGGGTGTGAATGAATCGTAATGCATACACCGGATGTATGGCTTCGAATAACTGGTGTACATGTTATCGATTTTGATATTGACCGCATCAGGATGATCAGGATCATACACCTCAACCGAAGAGATCACTACACCATTGAAAACTGTTTCAGTTGTCGACTTAACACCACATGAGTACGCCCAGTATGGCTTAAGACCCTTACGAGTTTCAACCAAATGCGGTGCTGCTCGCATCAGAACAGCTGCATCCACCTTACTGACCATCCGAAGGAGATTCAGTACCTTATTACCGAACCTGGTTTTGATTTCCAGATCGAAAGGTAATGCGATGACAAAATCAGAAAGACCGGTAAACACTGATTCCCGATTGAGCTGACGCCGTTTATCATCGTCACTACGACTGTATGAACCGTAATTCCTCTGATAAACGTGATTGACCATTCCTGCACAAACTGCTTCCAGAATGTTCTCCTTGGTACCTTCGCAGTCAACATCACGAACATAACGCCGTACTGCTTGTTCGATATTCCTGCGAGCTGTACGCGCCCGATAGAAAGCACCAATATGGATGCCAGCATAAGCCATCTCCGGCGGTCTCATTTGCTCAGCAGCATTGTACAAATTCAACTGAGCGATAAGATCTGAATCCTTCTCGTTTTTGATGTAACCACGCCAAGCATAATTCTCCCGACCATCTTGGGTCTTCCTGGCGTTGAGTTCACCGGTTTCCAGAATCGCAGCAATCGTAATGATGTCTTTGACAACACCCAAACTTTCTGCCGCGATCACCATACGAGCGTACGGAACCGAAATCGGAAGACGAGAAACACTTCGACCGATAGGTGTAACACGACCATTCTGATCCATGCAACCGAGTTTCTTCAGCTCCTCCTTGGTTTTGTGAATGAGAGCATGATCGGGTTCATGGAAGAATGCCAACTTCTCCATATCGAAACCGATATCCGCCAGTCTCAGAATGGTCTGATCCAGACGAACACGTTCGATTTCGGCTTTCGGAAACTCAAGCCGATCTTCACTAGCAACACACCAGTCGATGTAAATACCCGGTTTGGTTCGACCTGCACGACCTGCACGCTGCTTAGAATCAGCCAGAGAGATGGGTTTCAGATACAGACCTTCGACACCACCATCCAGCTCCAACCGACGTTCCAGACCGCTATCGACAACCGCATCGATATCGTCGATCGTGACACTGGTTTGAGCAACGTTGGTCGAGACGATGATCTTCGGCTTACCATAGTGTTGGAAACACTTTTTCTGTTCAGCTGAATCCAATTCACCATGGAGAGGAAGTACAACAAACCGTCCTTGATGTTCCTCAAGTTCACCGATCAACTTCTCGATCTCCGCCTTACCTGGCTGAAACACCAGAATGTTGTGGCCGTTGTCAGCCAGATTGACAACGTCTTGAAGGAGAGAAGTACCACACGGTGCTACGGTGACCGGAAAGAGACGGCCAGGAACATTGATCACCGGTGCGTCGTTGAAGAACTTCGAAAGCTTCTCGGCTTCAATCGTGGCACTCATCAGAACCATCTTGATGTCACGACCAGCGATGATTTGTTCTTTGACCCAAGCAATCAGAACCTCGATGTTCAGATTCCATTCATGGACTTCATCGAGGACAAGGACGGTGCTTCCACGTGTCCTTCTGATGTTGAGTAGCTCGTTGACTAACTGCAAACCGTCAGTCACAAACAAACACCGTGTTTCGTCGGATACGAACTTCTCTTGAGAGGTCTGGTATCCAACCACCTCACCAAGTTTTGTGCCCATTTCTTCAGCAACACGTTCAGCCAGTGTACGTGCCGCAAGACGACGGGGTTGGGTTACCACGACATTGTATCCTGCATCCAGCAGGTATTGCGGCACCTGCGTTGACTTACCGGCGCCAGTGGCGGCAGTAATGATGGTAACAGGATTTGCACTGTTTGAAACTGAATCAAGTATTTGATCGCGAAAATCAGCGATGGGAAGATGTACCGCATTCACCTGAACTTCTCCTTGTAACTTGGAAGGGATTAAATCCTACTAGGACTCAAATAAGAGTATATATGATTATAATTTTTTAAGAAAAATATAGAGACCGGGAATTCCCGGTCTCTATAATTAGGCTATAAATGTATTACTGTTCATCACTACACCATCAGGTACAATAATGTTTTCTGAACTGAGAACGGTTAAATCAACATTTCTCATACCCGAATAATTTTGTTCATGATGACTCACTAAATAAATTTGAGGAACATCTGTGTTTAATGTCAAATTGGTTACAATTTGAAACGCAGCATTTCTATGATGATGATCGAATGATGATCCAAACTCGTCTAATTGAAGAGGATAATTATTTAATCCTAAACAACGCATGGCTACAATACGAAATGCTAGATCAAAGATTTCACATGTTGAAGCATTTGTTTCTCCCATTTTAATATCAGGAGCTTCAAATCGATGATCGAATCTGATAGGAAATTTATAATCAAGTTCAATTTCATCTTGAATTGAAATAGGTAAAATCTCTAGAGGATATACCCAAATGTTCTTCACAAATTGGTTCATGCTAGAAACAAACCAATTAATAAATCCTGTTAGACCTTTTGCAATAAGTCCTGTAGAAGGAGATAAAGCTTGTTCAGCGATCTTTAAGAGTTTAATTTGTTCTTCATGTTCAACCATTTGTTGTTTGAGTTGAAGAAGTAGATTTTGTTGTATATCGATTTTTGAAATACTTTGTTCTAATGAAACAAGTTCTTGTCTGAATATCGAAATTAATCGATTAAAATGTTCAACCTTTAAACTTTCTTGAAGCTGTTGAAAGTTTTGTTCTCGTTCAGATAAAAGAGTTTCAAGATCACTTGTAAAATTTCGAGTTGCTTTTAAAAGTTCAGATAACCGTTCTAATACTCTTTGTTGTTCTTCTAATGAACGAATCTTTTCTTGAATCTGTGAAACTTTTAATTCATTCTCTTGAATAATGGCCTTCTCACGATCAAATTCAACTAGTGATTGTTGGTTAACTAAAACAATCATTTCTTGGATTCGTTTTAATTCTTTATAGGAAACATCTATTTTCATCAGAACAGGAATGTCTCTTAGAACGCCTTCTAAGACACGCTGACACTGTTTGGGTGTTAGACCTTCCCCTTCATTTAGAATGTCCCATAATACACTCAGGATAGGCCAGGAACGAACGATTTGACCATAGCGTAAACGTAAGTCAAAAACTCGATCTATTTCTTTAATGAAGTATTGAAGTTTTGTTAATTCTTCAATAAAATTAGTTTGTTTATTTAGATTTTGTTCTATCGTTGTTTTAATAACATTGTACTGATCTTCATTGTAACCATGAATCCATTGATGATTACATTTAGGACATGTACGTTGATGGTTGAGTTTTGCATCATCCATTTGTTCAATACGATGTTGATCTTGATTAATGTGGGTCTGAAGAACATTGATAGCGGCTTGAATATCCTGACTTTTTCTAACTGCATTCTCTCTTGTCTGACGAGAGAGATTACGATTGTCTTCAGGAAGCTGACTAAAGATCTCACTCAGATTGCTATAAACAGATTCAAAAGCAGATTTTATATCCGAAATGTTGACTCTAATGAAATCTTGGAACTGTAAGGAATGTTGTAACTCGAGTAGAATTTCTCCATAGCGTTTCTGTTCTTCCCGGAGCTCAGATGCTGATAAATGGTTCGCTTCGTGCAAATTATCATACCGTCGATGTCCTTCTTCAAGAACTCGGTGGAGCTCATTAAGTTCTTTGCGCTCATGTATAGTCTCTATTTCTGTTTTATAGATCAACTGTTGAATTTGTTCTAAATTCAATTCTATTTGTATAACAGAACCATTCACTGTCTTATTGATCGAATGACGGACTTGTGATAATTTCTTATAGAGTTGTTCTAATTGACCTTCTTGACCAATTAGCTTTTTCTCCACATCACTTCTAAGTGCTGTAAGTCTAGGTTTAAGTTCTAGGAGTTGATGAAGGAGTTCTTGATAGAACTTTAACCGTTCTCTAATCTTTAAGATCTCTTCTTCAGAAAGGACCTTTGATAGTTCTGTTAGATAACGATTTTGACTAATATTAAGAGATCCTTGAAGATCTCTGATACGGGATTTTAGTTGTCCGTAATATTGAAAGGCAAATGTGTAGTCAGCTTGACTCAACAGAGTAAACCAAATACGTCTCTTACCAATATCCATTGTTGAAAATCGTGTCACACCATCGATTAATGATTGAATATCTTGCGTGATTCCAAACTCTTGTTTGATTAAAGTTCTGAAATCGGTGACGGTAGTACCCTGGAAAATGTCGATACCATCTTTTATCAGTTGATACTTACCAGATTTACCGTCAAAACGATTAATGACCTGGTAACTCGAGTTCCTGTGTGTGAACTCAAGTAGTTTGTATCCATCTTTTTCATACTGTGTATGAAGACTGGGTAATGGAGTAATCTCTCTAAGTAAGGATGACTTACCACTTCCATTCATTCCTAGAATCAACTGAATGGTGTGTTTCGGTTCCAACCTAATCAATGAGATATTACTTAATTGTAAACGCTTGTAACCCTTTAACTCAATTTTACTGTATTCCACTATTTTTCCCTAAAGGAAATTTGAAATGAATCCGATGAACAGCGAAGGAAGCGGATTTCGCTTCTACTCGTTTGGTATCGTTGTTGAAGACAAAACTGATGACGGAGATTACATCAAAGTCACACCTATCGAAGAACTCCCTCTTGTAAAAGGTAAGCTTAGTGAAGCGGCTTTCAATTACGATGTAAGTGGAACTGACCATAAAGGTGTGAACGTTACTTCTAACATCAAAGGTGTTTCATACGTTATTGCGCAATGGGCACCACTTGAATGTAATAATCGCAATACCGCTCCAAACGTTTATGAAAGTGAAACGGTTATGTTGTTAAAGTACGGTAGTACAGATGATGTCTTTTGGTGTGATTTATTTCGTGAACCCAAATTAAGACGTCTTGAAAATGTCATTCATTCTTATTCGAATCTAGAAGAGAAAGGCACTGCCTATGATCAAGATTCGTCTTACTGGACACAGATTAGTACACGAGATCAAGTTATTAAACTTCATACATCTAACAATAGAGATGAGAAAGTTGGATATGATATTACAATTGATACCGCTAATGGTACTTTTGAACTTTTAGATACTAACACGAACAGAATGTTTCTCGATAGTGTCAATGGTGATTTCAAATTATTCACAACGAATAGTATTGAATTAGATTCGCAGATGATTAGAATCAATGGTCAGACTTATGTGAGAACTACTGGACCTGAAATTACTGAAACGGGTGATCATATTACCAATAATGGTAATCAATCTATTCAGTATACGTCTAGTGGAACTTGGGATGCTGATTCAGCTGCAACAATTAATCTCCATAAAACAACAGATGTTGATGGTGAACTCATCGCTACAGGTGATGTTACAGGAGCTGGTACTAGTCTTAATACACACACTCACAAATACAATCCTGGTTCTGGTGGACCGACTGAAACACAACCCACAACACCTGGGAGTTAATCGATGCAATATATTTATGTTTCAACCAAGGTACTTAAATATGGTATCGATCATAACTGGTGTGATTATAAAAACGCCACACAACCAGTTAGTGAACTCATGGATCCATATCAGTATTTAACGGTTTATATTCAGATCAAACCAGCTACCGGAAGTGATTTAACACCATTCTGGATTACAGGACAGCAAATCTTTTCTATTATAGGTGCTGTAAACTCACTACTCAATGCTGTTTTATCTCAGAATTTTGCAGATGATTATTTCACACCTTACACTAATCCACTTTTCACTGTTGATTCAATTGACTATATTCATTATAAAGATGCCCGTCAAGAAGAATATCAAATAGGTTTTAGTTGTGCTGGATTTTATACGTCCCCTAATACCTATCGCCCACCTGTTTATGATGATATTCCTACCGATACGTTATTGACTGATCTTCCCGATTTGATTATGGCGAAGCCTCGTTATGCTACCAATCTTTCTAAGATCGATAACACCTGTCTTGTTACTGTAAATGGTTTTGTTCATAATACAATACTTCCAGTAGATGAGAACGGTAATCTTATCACTCGTGAATTGATTTATATTAAAGATGGTGGTAAGACAGGAAATATAACAGGTTATGTTAGAGTTAGTATTATCGACTTCGATGAAATAGGCGTTATTAAGAAGTTCCCTGTTTCTGAATTAACTGTCACTTCCACCGAAGAAGGTGGTGTCTTATACGGTATTGTTAATATTAGTGGAATTACAGTTGATATTACAGACTCTCAACTGCTTCTATCACTCGGTGGATATCTTATTCCTTTAACGAATGATATATTTACTAAAGTTGACGCTGGAACTGTTTCGTTGGATTTAACAAAAGTTAATATTGAAAAGAAAATTGTCGAGTCATCTTATTATCTTGATCTTTCTTCTCTAGGACTCAATACAACAGTTCCAAATGCTCTCCAGGTTGATTACACTCTCCTTCAGACAAACGCAGTCCTACAAGCTTATCTGAACCTCTCACAGACTTTCCTGATTGTAATTCCTAAGAAGAATATTACAACGTATGGAAGTTATTTCCGTCGTTACAAAGACAATAGAAAATTTGAAACTAATTATGTTCCAACTCAATTACTTCAATCGAGTACAGGAAAATTAATTAATTATTGGAATACAGAAACAGTCAAAGATAAAAGATGTTATACTGAAGTTCATCTGGCTGATTTTATGCAAACAGTTGTTGTGACAACTTCAACATTATATCCATTAATGGAAATTGCCTATCCTGCTCTTCTTCCTAAGTATTACGATTTATTAGACTACTTCATTTCTATCGGTTTTTTTGATGATCCATAATCACAAGTCACTACCTTCTACGTTAAGTAGAAGGTAGTGACTGTTATAGCCCAAATATGGCTTCAAAGAATTTCTCAATATCATCGATAACACTTCCATCTTGTTTCGGTGATATAAGGATAAAAAAGATATAGATTGTTGTAACGGCAACAAAGAATGAAATCATAATGATCATACATTTTACTAACCAGGATTTGAGTTTAATCAACTCCATTTGGTTATATTCATCGATACTAAAATCGTCATCACTTTCTATTTGAACAGGAACAATGATAGGATGTCTTTCGATCTCAAGTAAACAAGGAAGTATTCCTTTAAGAAGAATAGCTTGATCAAGATCATTCAGGCGGTTATAGATCGCTAGAAGATTATTTTCAATATCGTCTTTATAAAACTCTTTTCCGATTTCATAAATTTTAAGAACAACTGCTTTAAGTCCGTTTTGTTCATCCACGGTTAGACTCACATGCTCTTACCCATGGAATAGGGTGTTTAAGCTGTAGGTTCTTCTGTTGGTAAACGCTTAATCGTATAATGGTTTTCCCAAAGATCTTTCACTAGAGCTTTTTGTTCTTCCGTCGCTGTTGGTTTATAAATCAAATCAGTCAGTTTGATAGGAAGTGTAGAGGTTTTGATTTTCAAATTGAAACTTTCAAGTTCTGGAAAGTGTTCATCAAGATAGGCAAGAAGAGGATCTACCTCTACATCAACCTTGACATATTCACAAATCTCACCACGAGTTTTGAAAATATCAATTTCAAATCCAAGGTTATCGATTACGATCGGTGTCGGTTGTCCTTCGATTGTCAAAACGATAGAAGAGTTTTTGAAGTAATAACGCGTTTTGATAATCTTTTGTTCCATAATTTCAGAAAATGTATTAAGGAACTCTTCATTAACAGGAACTGAATACTCTGTCGTATCAGTGATTTTCTCACCTTCAACATCTTGACCAGGATTCTTCCGCTTAGCGGTAAAGATATATTCAGAGGTCCCATCTGGAATTTTTGTTGTTTTACGAACACGGATTTTATTACCATCCATGAGCCTTGCTTCGAGTTGAACATGTTCTTCAGAATACTCAGCCTGAGACAAAGCATTATGATCTCCAATCTTAGCATAGAACGTCAGTTCTATTTCTGAATTTGCTTGTGACATTACTAATTTCCTTTGGCTGTTTTGACAGCAGCATCTGTGAGTTTATTCACACGATCCGTTTCTTCTTGATTCTTCTGTTTAATTAAAACACCGTTTTTAGCATCTTGATCAGCGATTTGTCCAAGTCGATAATTCAAGTCGCTTGTAGTCTTGAGAAGATCAGCAATATAATCAGAAAGCATCTGTGCTCGATCTTCAAACGAAGCATTTACATACGCGTCATGCTCAGGCGGAGATGGCGGAATAATAGGTGTGGTTAATGCCGCACCAACTGGAATGAAGACATAATCCGATTTCTGGATGATCTGTTTTTCAGTTACACACCCATTCAGAACAATCACAAACATGGATGCAAGTAATGGTAAGAAAGGCCAGGTTTTGAATTTCATGATATATTCTCACTTTATGCATTCATGGACGAAATAGTTGTTGTACTTCCTGCCCAGTTTGGCGAACCAGAGTCAGATGAAGCAGTAGGTGCTGGTACAGGCTTCTGTGGATAATAACTTGCATAGATCGCTTCTATGTTAGAGATTTGAGCTTCACCAATTTGTTTCTCACGTTCAGGTTCTGCTAATGCTTTATTGCTGTTGATAACAGCAATCTTTTTATGAATAGTAACTTTGGCTGTTTTAGTAACAGCCGTAGTATCTGTTTGATGTTGTTGATCTGCTACAATAGCCGCATTGTTGTTTTCAACAATAGCTGGTGTAATGCTTGATTCGATTGGAGGTGATTCGATTACTGATACATCCGGTTTATGATGACTACACGAGTGTGAAAGTAGAAGGAAAGCAAAAAGAACTACAAACCCAAGGATAAAGAGTCCTTTGGCACCCGTGAAAAACAATTTGATGGCTTCAAACGGAGGAAACATTTTGTGCTCCTAAAAAGATTAAAAACCTAATGCAATAGCATAAGTTTGACCTACAGCAATTGCATCAACCGCATGTTCATCTAAGGTTTCGACTGGCGTAATAAGTTTTGATCGAAGATTATTATCTTGAGCCAAAGCTTCTCTCATCACCAACTTACCTGTTTGACCACTCCTCTTGAACGTTTGCTTAACTTGTTGAGGAGAATAACAAATAAAAGGGATATTGATGTTGTATTGATTTGTCTCCATCCGAAGTGCTGTAACTGTTTCGGTTAGAGAACCAAAAGCAGATGGCATCTTTGGATTATAGAAAGGACTTTCACAACAAATCAATATAGGATTAACGCTATAAAGAACACTTCTAAAAGCGAGACAGAGTCTATGCATCTTAGCATTCCGTTCACTCTGGAATTCTTCTTGATATTCACTTTCAAATCGTATCTTATTATTTATTAGGGTAAAAGCCTCGATCGATTGTAATCGATTATCAAATACTCTAAAGACCGAGATCCCACAAGTAGCTAATCCTGGATCGATACCGATCCAGGAGTAGTTCCTAAAATACTCCGGTGGGACGATCATGTTCCCAAAAGGATTAAACTTGAACAGTCAAGAGAGGTTCGGAGTTCCCTACATCGAATGTATATCGAATACCTTGACTCCAATCTGCAGATGGAAAGTTGGTCGACAAGTACGACATAACTTGTGTTGCGATACTTTCCGTATAGGTTGTTGAAATACCCCCGGAGGTAACAGTAACTACTCTATCAACACCAGAGCACAAAGCAATCTCACTAATCACTGCATGGTTCTCATCACCATAGATGAGACTTGAAGCATTCAGAAGTTCCAGAACATCATTTGCGTCCAGAATGAATGGTAGCGATCCTGTTGCGCTGATATAGTTACCATTAGTAGTAACCGTTGTGCCAGATGAGAGTAGTGTTGGTGTAGGAGAAAGATTACTAGATCCTGGTGTAAAATCTGATATACTAACCGAACCATCGCTAGCTACATCACGATTCTGAAGCGCCATAGCGATCGTTGAAAGATCCAAAATTTTACCGTAATAGGCAAAGTAATTCACACTACCTACCGTAATCAATTTTCGAAGTCGATAATTTTCTTGGATGGTAGAACTGATATCGGAGCTGATAGGTCGAACGATAAAAGGAAGTTCTTGAAAAAGCCCAGTGTCAGTTGGTTTGTGGTTATACGAAGTCGTATAAGTGAATCCATCAGCACCTGTTCCGACAGATAAACCTCCGATCCCTACCATCGCATATTTCAATTTCGGAATCTCTCCAGAATTGAGTGTTGCAGCAGCTTGGATATTCAACTTCTGATTGAGCGTACTATAAGGAAGTACCGTATAAGGTAAGTCCATTAGCATACACGCCTGAAGTAATGATTTCATAATGGTTGGAACGTTTCTTTCCAAGACACAATCCCTCTAATTTATATAACAGTTATGTAACTATATCCATCGATATGTTGAACACGTTGACAGTATCGATAAGAAGGTTGATAAATCTTTTCATTTATTTTAAAAACAAACTTACCAGAAGCTCGGCATACTACACGACTGACCTTTGACCAAAGTGGTGGGTTAATACCAGATTTGATAGAAGATCTTACACGAACAAGATCACCTGTTCTGAATCCAAAGAAATATTTCTGTCTAGGTATATAAGCTTTAATAAAACCATATTGGTCAGGTATTGCTCTTTGATATCTACCTCTACCATTACATTTTATATGTAATGTTTTATGAATCCATCCATGTATTTTAACTATATAACCAATACAAATAGCATCTAGAGCATGAGTTTTGGGTATTTTAAAACGTAATCTATTAAATTTCGTTAACCCACCACTTCCAGTTTCAATTAATAAACCAGTTTTAATAAGTGCTAATCTAAGTTCATTTCGTATAGCGTTCATAACCGCCATATCTCGAAGAGGTTTTAATATTTGTTTCTTAAATTTATCTATCTTAATTTGATTAAAATTTAAGAACTCTTGATAACTTTTATTACCTTTAGTTTGATTACACTCTTTGCAAGCAAGAACTAAATTAATCAAACGATTAGATCCACCTCTACTACGAGGAATTACGTGATCTATTTGAAAACCTTTAGAACACCCATTTCCGCAGTAAGCACATTTATGATCGAATTTAAGTAATAAATATTCACGAAGTTCGTATCCTAATAATGTACCTTGTTGATACATTATGCCTTCTAAATGAGTATTTTGAGCCAGTTGTGTATCGAACTTAACATCCTCATAAACAATTTTAGTAATTGGAAACCATCGTCTAAGTCGATTAACCCAAGACATCGTGCTATCAATACGATGTTGGATAGAAGGAGGTAACCATCCTTGTGGTCTAGTACGATTTAAGAAACGAGCTTCACGATAACGTGTTTTACGCGAACGCCTGTTACGGCGATGCATAGCTCGATTATAAAGTTTTAATTTAATAACACGGCCACGATGTTCTAATTCCATTAAACGAATAACTGTAATTTCGTTTGGTCTATCTTCACGCACGATAGCTAATCCGGTTGTTTTACTACCAGGATCAATTTTAATTTGTGTAGGTTGTAATTTACAATTGATTTGTGTTCGATCAAGTAATTGAATAATGAACGGTTCTCTACGAATTACCTTCGCACGACCTTTATCTAAAAGTTTCCTTGCACTTTTGCCACTACATGGCATTAGTGGTTTACCATCACTTCCAATTACACTAACAAAAGTAATTGGTTTAACTTTTACTCGACCTGATTTTGAGATAACGATACGTCTTCCATTATTCTGTTTCTTTTCCATCAAAAATTCCAATAATCCCGTAAGGGACTTGTTAGTCACTCTCGCCAATGTTATCTTAAGTTGACTACTACTTATCACACTACTCCTATCTCACAGAGTTGTTTAATGATAAGACCATAGAGCTTGGAACTGAGTGGGCATTCCAAGATATGCATCAAAATAACGTAGTATTTTCATACTGAGGCTGATTCATCTAGTCTTACAACTCACGTATTAAAGTGGAGTGGATGAACTTTTTTCCATTTTTAATGTTTTCCGAGGTTAGCTAAGGTATTCGACAGTGACATCTTGCATAATCACACCAACAGGTAAACGAGCTGTGTTGGTGGTATAACTATCAGGAGTCCCATCACCTTGATTAATAGTTCCGTAGAAGATATTGGGTTCTAGTCGTGCTAGTGTAAGATCTGACTCACTGATGATTTCGATATACTGAATATTGTAACTGGTCAATGAACGCATAATTTTGATCATTGCTTGAGTAACATCTTTCTGATCAGACGAAGTATTAACTGAAATGCCTGTTCCAGCCTGATACAGATTGGTGATCAATTGAGGAAGATATTGACCAACAACCTCATACGAATCTAAGTTGTTCAAGTTTAAAAACTCACTTGCAGTAGTAGAAGAAGTTTCCAATTCCACTACAGTGTCTGCAAAAAGGTTGTATGCCATGTTCTTGACGTACCCTTTTGCAATTGGATCTTGATGACTAGCGATCAAAGTATTTTGATTGATATAATTCAGATAAACATTTAGAATCAATGTATAAAATAGACTCGTGGTATTTGTAATAGTTAGTGGAACAAATCCAGCCATTAAAATTTGAGCATCAGTCAATAACAAATCACGATACGATTGATCAACTAAATCAATCAGAGTATTTGCTGAAATCAATGAACTTGTATTAACATGTTGTTGTGCTAAGAAGTTAGGAATTAAAGTAACGGGTTCGGGTGTTGTGATTGTGTTATATTTCACAAGTTGATTTAAGTCACTAGAAGGAATTCCTACAATTAAATCCTGGGCCATTCCTTGTGAGGTATAAGACAAAGATAAGTAATAGAGATACTCAAACGCAGCTTTGGCTGTTATCGTCTGCTGTGTACCTGTGCGAGGATTCTGGAATGTTACACTAGCAGTATAAAGACCTACTGCGGCCATATATCCCCAATGTGTAAGAATAAAATCATTAAAACTTAATGTTGTTACATTGACCGTATCTTGAGTCTGTGTAATAACATCTTTAGTAATGACACGCGCTTGATTTTGATGTGAGATATCAAAGAGAACGTCGTTCAATTTTGCATCGTAATAATCTGTGGTACCATATAGAACTGTCTTTTCTTTGTTAAACAGGTCTTGTGGTGTTAAAGTCTCAGTAGAAGGAACAATCTGAACAACATTTAGTGGTTCAGATTCGATAATAGTATTTGGGGTATAATCGCTTTCGATTTGATTTGTTTGACGAACTGTATATCCAAACATCTGAATATTACGAGGACTAAGGATATTAGTCATTAATTCTGAGAACTGACTATCATATCCCATATAACGTACTAAACGAGGTAAATTGCGATAAAGATACATCGCTTGTTTTTGCGTAAGGTAAGGATAATATTGATCCAGTCCCATATATCCTCGTAAGAACATTCTCACATGGAAAGAATGAGCTTCGTAAGTATTGCGACAAGCATCTCGAAGATTAAAAAGTTTTGGAAGAATAAAAAGAGACAAATTGGCATAAAATGCCATGAGATAATAACCATCTGTTAAGGAATAAGCATCAACATAAACACGTGCGGTATAGCGTTTAATTGCATCTTCCAAATTCTTAATTAAAGAATATTCGTTGGATTCAACCAAAGAAGTTTGATAACGAAGGATAGTTCCATCTTCTGCATTAATGGCTGTGTTAATATTACAGGGCATTAGAATACCCATAATAACATCTTCTTGATTAGGATATTGGTTAACTAATGTCTGATAGTAACGTGTACCAAAAATATATTCAGCAGCGGTATTAGGACTTATTGCTAAATTTTCCTTGCTAAAAGTGATTGGTAGTAGAGTATCGAGTGACGTGATGGTCATCTGTGTATCGGTCGAATGATACTCACCTGAAAGATTAAGATAATATTTCCAGGTGGTTGGATCCGATAGGTTAACTGCAGACGTACCATATTCATTGATCAATGTTGTGTTTTGCGCATCAGCAGATTTACCTGATTTGATTCCTAATGTCCGAACCAGATTTAGATTTGCCTGGTAATAGTTTTGAATGAGCGGATCGTTGAGCGGATCCGCTTCTCCCGTTATTGTATCCTTCATTGACGAAATCTCCAGAATGAGGTCGTTTTCATGTCCAATCCTAATAGGAATTTAGCAGGTACGAGCATTCCCAAACTGGGACTTGTGCGTACCAATCCTGAAGCAGCAGCTGTAATCAGTAAAGCTGTTAGAAACCACCTGCAGGCTCGTTTTGATGTATCAAAGCCGGCAAGTTTTTACAGTCTTAACACAGGTAAAATGCAGTCGATCTCAGATACTCAAAAGGATCGATTGAAAGAAAATGATAACATTCTGGATCTTTTTCCAGATATCGTTCTGGCAGAACAAATTATCGTGAGCAGTATCTTGTCCCCCAAAGATATGTTCACTGATAACCTTATTTATCAAACAGTTGATACACTTCTTCCATCTCACATCCAAACGAGAATTAACGATATTATTCGTACTCATTTAGAAAGTTACTATGATATCAAGAGCGAGCTTCCAGAAATTCTCAGATCTGCTATCTTCCGTACAGGTTCGTATGTCTCTGCTGTCATTCCAGAAGCTGCAATCGATGAGATCATTAATGGTCGGAGTTATGCAACTGAATCTCATCGGAATCTAATTAATGAGATAGTTGATTCAAACGGTCAATCAATCTCAATCGGTATTTTGGGATCTGGTATCAAAAAAGAAGGAGCTACTGCATTAGAAAGCTTCTTAAATAATAATGCACCAACCTTTAAACATTCTAATGCAGTATCGTTAGAAGGTAAATTTGTTTTCTCCGATCAGATAAAAGAAGATAACAATTCAGGGAAACCAGAAGCTATATTTGAAGAAAATTCGACAACTGCAGCATTCCTTGAAATAACGGATAACTATCAGCTTATTAAGTTACCGAAATTACTGGAAGCTATTGCTGAACAACGTATCAAACGTGCTATCAGAAACCCAATGTATAGCACGCATCAGCGAACAACTTCAGCTGAAATTGCGAGTGAGAGTTATGATGTTCATAATGTAAGTGATCCAAAGAAACTCAATAATGAAGAGTTTTCAAATCTTATCTATAAAAATAGCCGTCCTGAAGCACAGTTATTTACAATCTTTCCAAATAAGATCAGTCAGAAACGCCACTCTGTTGGTCGTCCACTTCGGATTAGAATTCCATCAGAAGCTGTCATTCCTGTTTATCCTCCTGGAGATCCTTCTAACCATCGTGGTTATTTCGTAGTTGTTGATATCGATGGTAATTGGGTCACACGATCCAGTATAGATTCTTCAACTTCAGGTCTTCAATCATTAGCAGCTAATCAGAATCAAACGAATAACTTAACAGGTCTGATGCTTCAGAAGACTCATAAGACCTTAAGTGAAAGTCAAAAAGACATTCGAATTGATAACATGCTCGAGATCTATAGTTCTATTGTTGAAAACGATATGATTACTCGATTGAAGAACGGTATTTACGGAACTCAACTTGAAATCGGTAAAGATAAAGAATGGGATCGTATCATGCTAGCTCGTGCATTAGCTGGTAAGATGACTCGACTTGTATATTTACCTGCTGAACTCATTACTTATTATGCGTTTGATTATCATCCAAACGGAATTGGTAAATCTTATCTCGATCAAGTTAAAATGTTAACCAGTCTTCGTGCTGTTCTTCTCTTTAGTAAAGTGATGGCAGAAATGAAGAACGCAATCAATGTAACCAAGATCGATATGACTTTGGATGCAGATGATCCAGATCCTCAGAAAACGATTGAGATCGCTTCTCACGACGTCATGAGAATGCGTGAGTCATTCTTCCCATTAGGTGTTAACTCTCCTGTTGATCTTTTACAATGGATTCAACGAGCCGGTATGATGTTTACATTTAAAGGGCATCCTGGTCTTCCTGAAACATCATTTGATTTTAGTACAGCCAATCTACAACACCAAGTACCTGATTCTGCAACAAGTGACGATCTACGTAAACAAACCTTCATGACGTTTGGATTAACACCCGAACAAGTTGATGAAGGATTTAGCGCGCAATTCGCTACAACGATTATCAATCAGAACGCTCTATTTGCTAAGCGTATTGCATTACTGAGTGATAAAACAGCAGAGCATCTGACAACTGATGTTAGAAATATATGTATTAACGATGCTCATATTCTTAAAGAGCTTATGAATGTTTTAGTAGAAGCTAAAGACGACGTGATCAAATATCTTAACGATAATGATAAAGAAGAGTTTAATAAAGACCCTCATAAGTTCCTTCATTCTTTCATTGATATCATCATTGATAACATTTGGGTAGATTTACCTAAACCTAATGTTGGAAGTCAGGAAATTAAAGCTACAGATTTTAATAGTTATGCAGAGTTGCTGGATAAAGTACTTAACTCCTTTATTTCAAGCGAAGTCTTTAACTCTTCCTTCGATGGTGAAATTGCTTCTCATGCTGATGAGATCAAACAGTTCTGGAAACATCATCTACTTCGTAAGTGGGTTACTGATGAGGGATTCTTATCAGATATTTCCGAAATCTTTAAGCGTGATGAAGACGGTAATCCAAGTAATGATATTCTTGAACTCATGACTCAATACAAAGATGAAATTCTACTCTCTGCGATGAAGTTTATTAAGAAATCAAAAGAGACAGCAAAAGCAACTGATAAAGATCTTAATAATCTTGGTGTTGAACAAGGTCAACCCATTGAATCTTCTTCTGGTGGCACTGATGATTTCGGTACAGGAAGTGAATTCGATCTACCAACAGGCGATGAAGTTCCTGAAACTCCTGAAGAAGACGAGTCGGATAATAAACCGCCGGAAGTACCTGAAACGTAATCAAAAAAAAAATACCACACTCCCTACGAGTTATTCGTAGGGAGTGTGAATATGTTTATTGAATTGTTGTTGATGAAAGATATTGATGAACGATTTTGTTTGGACTAATAATAGGTCCAGTAGTATCAATCGTAGTTGCAATAAGTGGTTGTTTTCTATCTGGACCAATCGTTTTAACAAATTCCAGAATTAAAAAAGGATGCTGGTCATGATTAGTAATGTCCGGTGGGTGAATAATGATTGAAAGAAATCCTCTTGGAACAACAGAAGGAGTTTTTGTATACATTTCTTCAACTTCATCGAATTCACTTACCAAATGTTGATAAATTTTCTCTCGATAACTTGGCCATTGTTTTTCAATATCGTCTTTTGAAATTATAACTGGAACATGTTGGTTACCGATCCAATTTTGATACTGATAAATAAGTGATGGTTTCATGAGTTCATCACAAAACTTCATGTAGTAATCAACCATTTCTTGTTTCGTAAAGAAAACGATGGAACGATCGATTATACCAGATTCGTCAGGAATATCTTTATATAAAACCGGTACTATAGGTTCTATTTCAAACGTGAAAGAATAACATTGAGTAACGTGATGGTCATTACTGATTACATCAAGTCCTTCAACGAGATCTGGTGTCATGAAACTTTCAACAACCACAGCAGGTCTTAACCACGCTCTAGGATGGTTTATTTCTTCGATAGCAACTGAAACAACACACTGTGTATCGTTATCAGCCGTTATAGCAACTACCATTCCAATGCGAATACAAAATTTGGAATCATCAGTTGTTTTATATTGCCCGATCTGCTGAATAACAAGAAGCATGATTCGCTTAATCATCAGTTCAGGATGAAATAAGATTTCTGCGATAAGTAATGGATATTCTTTAAAGAGTTCGATGGATTTAAACTCTTCCTGTCGCTCAATGAAATTAACTAACAGTTCCTTACAAAATGATTTGATGTCGTGCTTTGTGATAACACATCTCATTTCAGCAGAATAAATAAGCTGATCTCTTAATGTGATTAACTCAATAGCAGGTTTCTGGACCTGTATAGTCATCGTTAATTTCCATTTTCTTCAAATACTGGCTGTTCTGTAAGAAACTTGTACGAATGTAAAATATCGTTTCTTTTAACTTCTGTAGCTTTGTATTCCGGATGAGTAACATGTAGATATGGAGTTGATGTTAGTTCGCGATCAACTCTGATATGAATACCCAAAGCGACGTTATTCTGTTCAGTGCCTGTATAACAAGCATCTAAGAATACGATTTGACGTTCATTATCATCAGGATTTTCAATACGATGTTCGTAGAAGTCCGTAATGATATCATCAAGTTTTGCTTGTACCGATGAAAAATCTGCTTTCAGTTTTTGATTGGTAATGGCTTCAAATACCAAAGTCAAATGTTCGAAATACTGTTTAAGATTAGGTATTGCTTTATCGATATAAAACTTCTCAGAATCTTCGATCTCTTTATGTAAAACACGTAAATCAAATACAACATTAGAGATCATTGCTTTCTCATCGAACTTATGATTTTGAAAGACTTGGAATCCAATTGGCCAGATGGTTGTTAACTCATCCTTTTCATCAGTGTGCCAATGAATGGAATATTGAACATATTCCTTAATGAAATATTGTTGAGATTTAATACTCTCAGACATGATGGTAATATAAATACGTGCTTGACCTTTAAAATCATTACGTGAGTCAATCTGGTAAAGTAGCATTTCTGCCAACTTTTCAGGATATACAATACGAACAGAACGCGATAATGGAGACTGAGTTGTATACCGCGCGTAATAACGTTCGTGTATATCCTGAATAAAAGTGATGAGGTCATCAATATCTTCATCAGGTTTAATGTCTCGATGAAAAATTACTTGTGTAAATTGGTCACCAGAACTAATAACAGGTATCATCTTTAATTATCCTTTGTTTTGTGATGAGAATATTTGTTCAATCAACCCAGTAGGCTGAACGATACTGATAGATTTTGGCGCATCTGGTGGTTTGACCAAACTTCCTTTCCAATAAACATCATAAGTACGATTGTCTTTTTCAATATTAGAAATAGGAATTAATGTTCCTGATGATGATAATTCACCTTCAATAATAATAGGATCCATTTTGGAATTATCAATATTGAGACGAACGTCCAGTATGATTTGCTGAGAAAGAATAACTTCTTTTGTCACATCGTCATCGTCTTTTAAATCTGACAATATGCGATTTTGGATTAATCTTTCAATAACATTTGTAACTTGTTGACGAATACCGATATCATCATCAAGTTTAAAGAATGTCGGACTAATCAATTTGATATCAGATATTTTACCACCTTGTCTTAAGATGGCATTTTGATGCTGTTCCACTCTAGCACGAGCAAAACGATTGTAATTTTGTTCGATGAAGATCAGAAAGTTTTCAAGTGCTTCCGATGTTTTTATTTTATACATCGTTAGGTTATTCGTAAGTCTACTTATTGAATCACCCATTTCAACAACAAATAGAAAACGTGCAGTTTTCACATCGTTTCGTTGTTCATGTGAAACAAAAGAACTTCGAGTAGAGAAGAGATCTACGTTAAGATAGTTAACGTATTCGCGTTCAGGATATATGATCTGTACAGAAAATGTGATTGTCTGATTTCGATAAATAATGAGAAGACGAGCTTCACTCAGTTCTTTATCTATTTCACTATCAGCTTTTGTGATTGCTTCAATGAAAACATTAGCAACATCTTCTTCACTAACTGTCCAAGAACGCATCAAACTACATAACTGATGCGTTGTATATTCATCTTGAATAGTTTTGTAAGCATTCCGAACAAATACTTCTATATTTTCTTTCCATCGATCAGGTTCATTAAACCTCAAATCTCCATTCTGACCGATACTGAATTCGAAAATAACAGTATGTGTTCGTGGAGTATCATTGAAAATGATTGGTTTTCGTTTTGAAAGATTTAACATACCACCTCCTTAAAAATCAAAAAATTTAAGACCCAGTTTCCCAGGTCTTAAATTTAATCGTATTCAAATGTCAGATCGCTTTGATATACAACTCATTCTTACCCAACGTTTTGAACGCCTGATATCGAACACCATCTTTCGTGACAAAAATATGTCGTTCTACTTTGACGGTGTCAAAGAAATTGTTGGCATCACCATCTAACAGAAGATCCTTCATGAGGTCATATAAAAGCTTATTGACATCGGGATGAAGGATGATTTTCTTATTCCCTTTAAGTTTCCCTGCCGGAATCTTTAGATCTACTCGATCAACCGGAATCAATGTCAGTGTATATGTGGATGGAATATATCCAACATATGTCCCATCTGGGCATGTTAGAATACCATCACTCTCCTTCAGGCATAGAGAGATTGTTTCACTCTTGAAACCCTGACAAACACTAGCATCAAAGAGTTTCAATTCTTCAGAACCATATGCTCCGAATTCTTGAAGAACACAGATAGCAAGATCTGAATAATCTTCCATAAAACTTTCGATCCAGAGAGTTTCAGTTTCCAATGTTTCACGTAGAAACTGATTGACTTTCTTTGTGAGAAGATGATCGAGTTCTCTGATCAAACTCAGTGCATTGCTGAGTTCCTCTGAAGGAGTACTTCCTGAAAGATCAGATAGTGAGATCTGTAATTTGAGTGCAAGCTCCAATAAGGAATCGCATTTTGTCCAACGCGGTAGATAAGAACTGACATCGACCGATGAGACAATCAAATCAGGAATGAGCAGATACTTTCGATGGATTTCTGGTACTTCTGTTTTTGCGGTATCGAGTCGATACTGAGCAATTGCAGCACTAAGACTCAGATCAACTGCAATTCCTGGATGGATTTCATATTCCAATTCCGATCCGTCACCAACGATTTCTTTTACGGCCTCTTCATGTGTGATGGTATTGACGCCATTACCATGAGACATTTCGTGTTGCTGTCTATTCATTACGACACCCCCTGAATGAGTGGTTGAGTTGACTGGGCCTTTATTCAAAAAGGTTTCATCGGAAGTGATAAAAACATTTTGATCGTCTTCAAACAAAGCAATATCTGGAACATGACTTGGTTTTGAAGCTGTGCTATGACGAAAATATCGATCTTGACTGATATTTTCCATACGACTATCGGTCTTTGATAAAACCGGATTCAATGGTTCAGATTGACCAATATTGTAATCACGTGTTAAAGTTGGATCAGGACGTGATGAAAAACTTGTTACCACTTGTGGACCAGGTCGTGCAAATGCTGAACCAAGATGCCTCTGACCTTGTTGTAGATGCGGTGGAAGTTGTTGCATCGGAACAGACATTGGAATATGATGTCCAACTTGTGGGTATCCATTTTGAACTGGTATAAATTGACCTGTCCGAGGATCCTGAATGTACATAGGTTGGTTAACAACCTGTGGCTGTTGCTGATAAACAGGTTGTTGATAAGGAGGATATTGAGGTTGCCCATTATAAGCTTGTCCATTATAGGACATTCTAGTCATCTCCGCTTTTAAGTTGTTAAATAGTCCAGCATTCTGACACGAAGCATCGTAATGTTGCGGTGAAATTACCGATTGTAACTCTGGAAAATCAAACACCAACTGAGAACTAAACAACGTCAAGATTTGATCAACAGTGGGGTCAACAAGAAATTGTGGTGACGTCGCTGTTTTATTTAAGCTCATGATTAGGAAATCAACAGACCAACGAAAGACATCTTCGAAAGCTTGATTTCTCCAATTGTTGTAACTCAAGACGTTGAAACAAAACATTCTCATTGGGTTCTTACCGGCCTGTAAGACCGATTGATTAACAATTCTCAACGCAATATCTGGTAAAATATGATTGAGTTGAGGAATATTTACATCAGGGATAGGAGGTAATTGACTCTTATCGATCTGAAGTAAAGGTGATTCAGGTATATCGTATCTATATTGTAATGTCACAAAAATCTCCTTTACTAACTTCAACTAGAGTATATGTTACTCTAGCGAATTAAGAATTAATCTGATTCGTCATCGAGATCAGCTTCACTATAAATCTCAATTTCTTCAGGATCCATATCGTCGTCAGGTTCATCTTCAGGCTTTTCTACATCGAATTCTTCTTCACTAAGACTTAGATCTTCAGGATTAAAATTATTCGTACGGGTTAACATACTCTGAAGATTGGCAAGAACGTCCGTAAATTCAGGATTTGGAAGTAGAGTTCCTGTTTTACGATCGATGGTCACATATGGATTAATGCGCGTATTAGGCATCGGGTTTGATTTTGATAAGAACAAAACATTACCACCTTCGACCATACTTGCATCGATGTGATTGCTCTCATTCAACGTAACACGTTTTGATTTGCGTCTATACCTTGACGACCCAGATTCTTGCTCTGTGATCTTAGAGGTTAGTTTGAAATACTTATGATCACCACAATAAGACACCGTCTCAACAATCATTTTGTCTTTAGTGATTCTGAAGATTGTGCGAGGTGTCATGATCTTATTAAAAGCTTCTGTAACACTCCTGATCGTAAGTGGTTTCTTCGATCTGGATTTACGAAGTTGATAATTAACTTTGAAGATCTTAAATGCGATCTCAGCAAGCATATAGTAAAGAATCTCGACAGTCTTATTGAACATCGAATTTACATTGATTTGTCCACCTAGTAAGAGATTCGGAAAATCGATCATGATCTTTGCGATAAGATCATAAAAGTTTTCTACGTTCCAACCTATTTCTCTTAACTTGTCATGAACGATGATATCAAGATAATCATCTAAAGATTTGAAATGCTCATCGATACTTTCGAAAAGCTTCGCTTCGCTATAGACACCTGAGAAAATAATGTTTCCCAAAAGGATCGACCAAAGAAAGGTACTATCTAAGCGATTGGCTACGAAACGATCTGGGAAATGATCAACGACATAAAAGAACCCAGCAACCAGACTTGCGGTTGCACTATTCCAATGTTTTTCAGGTATTTCCAGATAAAGATCAGAGGACTGATATTTAAACTGAATGAAGGTATTGGGTTTGGAATGTGTTCCGTAATAACTACTTCTGCAGACAATCGTGTTAGGACTAAATGTCTGACCGGGTGAATAGTGTCCAACTGTTGGAACAAATCCAGCATATTTACGGAATGTTTCAGTGAAACCATAGCGTGCGAAAAGATAATGCGCAATCGAACTATTGGCTTGTGTAGTAACAGGAGCCGAACGCTCTTTGGTTGGTTTACGATAGATCCCAGACCAGACGACATTAAACGTCTCACGTCGATTACCAACCATAACACTATGACCAATATGACGAAAAGTCAATCGATCTCTAATTAGACGAACGAAGATGCTATTCATGCCTGGTGAAATAACCTTATCAGACAGGACACCTGTAACATGATACATCGTTCCGCTAATTCTAAAGATATCAGCCTCATTTACAAAAGGCATATACATATAACGGAAAGGAAGAGCTTCTTTATGACCTTCGTCATCTTCAAAACTAAACTTCAATTTCAATAGAAATAGATCTGATTCTGCTAGATCGAAGGTTCTTTTATTACCATGAAGTCGAGTTGCATAAGCATACTCTTCATAAGGCGTACATCGTTCACAACCATCGTACGTCAATCCTTTTGGGAAACTTTTCGCTGCAGAACGAAAAATTCCATCAAGCCATTCTTGGGCTAGCGGTACATAAAGACACGCTAGCCCATTCATGACGTCTGGATTATATCTAGGGGTGTGTCGTTCGACAAGTTCTGCAAACAGTCTGTTCAATCACTAACTCCTTAACGTGTTTTTAAAAACTCAAGCCTTCAAATATATTCTGCCCCTTCGAAGAAGTTTTACTATTTTGCCGTTGCATTACGACGAAAGTTCCAATAGTGATCATCGCAGTTGCTAATGTAGGTATCCATTTGAATATCTCGGAACTGTCTTTACGAGCGACAGATCGTTCTTCATAATGGTCTTTCCTTTGATCTTTCAATCTGTCTAATCTGTCTTGTTCATGACGGCTTAATACCTTCATGACAAGTTCTTCTATCGTTGCTTCATGAGCTAATCGATCTCGTGCGTGTTCCAATGTAGTCTTCTCAACATTACGATCGTGTTGAAGTCGATCTAATGCTTCATCACGCTCAAGCTGTGTTTGTCTGATAGTTGCTTCCAGCTTTGTACGTTCTCGTTCAAGACGAGCTAATTCTAATTTGTGCGATTCGTTAACATGACCTTTTGTCTCAGCTTCTTCTTTGGTTGAATAAATACCCAAACTTTCTGAGTCTTTCAAAGGAGAATGACTCATGACAATTTGAAGATGATCAACATTAATATTATCGATTTTGGTATGATAAATACCTGGTTCTTTACCCGGATCTCGATGAATCGGAATTTGTACCAGTTGTTTACCTAAACAGATATAACGAGATGAATAATGAGAATCATTATCTACAATTTCATAAAAAGCACCAGAAATTCGACGATCTCCAATATGGTCTAATATCTCACCTTGTAAAACAGCATCTTGACTAGTCGGATGAGGTGTTCCGATATCAACTCCTTCTAATCGAAAGAGAAGATCAAGATCTGAGACATAAATAGACGCATATTCGTTAAACGGTTTAATCGGTATGATTCGATCAATGATAATTTCGAGATACGCATTTTGATTTCTCAAATTACCAGCGCTATCTTCATTACTAATACGTCGAATGATTTGTTCTCGTTCATCATCACTTACTGATAAAAGTCTTTGATCAACTTGATAATTATACAGAACACTTCGTGCAATTTCAGCATTATGAAAGCGATGCAGTTTTCTGATAATCAAAAACTCTGCTTGATTATGAGCCCAGAATCTAGGTTTGGATAACGCAACAGTAATGTTGTGTCGATCTGTTACTCGAATGAGTTTATTAGTACGATTGAAATACTGAATAATACATTCGTATGGTGCAACAAAACCAATATCAGGTATTGCAACTTCAGTCGGTTCAACATTGACTGCAAGGATTGTATTAAATCCTTGTTTTGGTGTTTTAGCTTCTGACAAAATATGTGGTCGTTCAGGAATTTTCGTTGTGAGGGTTGTTGATTTAAAACTACGACCGTTAGGACTTGTTGCATCGAAATGAATAAACGGTTCGTCTACACTAGTAATCTTCCTGCGTTTATCTCCGAAAGTCATCGGAGTTTCGTTATCAACAATAATTGCCATATGTACTCCAATGATCAATGCACGGGTGACAGTTAAAGTATATCTAGTCAAAAAGAATTAGGAATTATCATACCTCTAACACCTTTAGTGGTGTTAGAGGTATGATGTTTAATTAATGGATATAACTGACAAGATGACGAATGTGCTCTACATTCTCTTTGATTAAATTAACAACCACTTGTTCATGACGGAATTTAATGTATTTACCGTGTGTTGATTTAACGATCACACCACCATCTTCTCTATAGAGTTTATAGATTGATGCTAAAGCTAGTACCAATTCTTCGTTGTCAACGTGTTTAGTGAGGTAATCTTTTAACGCTTCATCAAAATCACGTACCCCCGCTTTAATAACTTTTGGAACATCAAGACACGACCCAGGATGAATAACATACGTCTTAAGGGTCTTTGAGTCCATCCCTTTTCGTTCTTCTTTAATCCACTGCATTGTCAGTTACCGTAGCGTAGTTAAGTGATGAGGAAATTCATCGTGTTGTTAAGCGTCTTGAAATAATTGACCTGAATAAACACAAAGAGAACAAACATCACAAAAGGGATAAGATAATCAAACAACAAATAATGAAGATTGATATAATTAAATCCAATCAATGAGCTTGTTATTAACACACCTATTGTTGGTAAAATGTTGTCGCTAATTATAGTTTGAATTGTAAAAAGATTATCCCATCTGTGTTTTAAAACAAGATGTTCTCGTTGACAAATAATTAACGCTTCATCTCTTAAACTCGTAATGAAAATAAAAACGATCAAGACAAACAAGTTAATTGTTGTCAAAAACAGAATTAACCAAGAACTCATCTAACCGGTTCCCCATTTAAATCCTCAACTTTATAAACCTGACTCATCTCGATAGTTTTCATTTGTTCAGGTTTATTAACAAAATAATTCTTAAAACGGTCTAACACATCTTTACGTCGTGTTGTGATGAAAAGTTGAATACTACGATTTTGAGCAATCGAATATATTTCCGAACTAAGCCACTTAAGTTCTTCTTCAGACAACCCCTTTTCAATATCATCAATTAAAAAGTAAGATTTATTCGTACTGTGAAGAAAAATGATAATACTTAATAATCTCATCATGGAATATGAACATCCATAAAGAGGAACGATACCTTGACGATCTTTTGTTTTAACCATTATCGTATCGATACCAGCGTGTTTAAATAATCCAACAGATTCGATATTATCAAAGTCATTAACAAATGACTGAATACTGTTCCAAAACGATTTTCTAGATTGGAGAGATTTATAACATTTTGATAATAACGAGATACTGGTAACACGATCAGGTCCAACGTAATGTCCCGGCCATCGATCTGTAACGTGTTTAAGACTTTGATAAACACGATCCACTTTTGGATAAGAAATGACTCGTGGAAGGATTTGTTTAGGATCAATAGAATCGAATACAAAAAGAAATGGACAATTACCAGAAGTACCAAGTTCTGCTGAGATCGCTGAACCATTATCTGTTTTCCATATCTCGAATAACCGATTTCTAGTATTGGTAAAGAATAATCTAATCTTAAAGCTTTCAAGATATTGTTGATGATTAAAGAAATTTAGGTGAACTAAATCATAAAGTGTCAAAGTCTTAGATTGTTCAAAATACATCTGTCTGATCATGGCATGGAATTCATAATCTGACGAATCTGTCAATGCAATTGCATCTAATAAACTGGTCTTACCAGTTCCAGAAGAACCATGAATTACATTCACAATTCCTGGTATAAAATCAAACTGTAGAATATTTCTAAAATTCTGAATCGAAATATCTTTAATCATTTCGATTCAGATTTCTGTAAAAAGATATGTTCAACATCAGGAAACTCAGGGATCATATTCTCTCCATCTCGAAGTAAAAGTGCGCGTGCCTCACTATGATACCTTCTTTGGATGTCTTGATCTTCTACCCATTCAAACATATTAACTTTTCCATTCCGAACATCTTTATTGAAGTTCTGTCTAGCGGCTCGACCAACCGCAGTGTTAAATGGAAGTTCAATCTTTTTTATACTCATGATACCAATGTCGTCACTCATCACGAGTTCTTCCTAAAAAATGAATAATGGATAAGGTTTCTACTTCACCTGATTCTATTTTTTATTTAAGTTATTGACAACTAACACTTTTATCAAAGCTGTAATAACTTTGAACCAGTTTTAAGATGGTTTCTGCTTTTCTTAAATCAAACCAATCATTATCGTTACGTAATGATGATTCCATATCAAGCCAAAATGGTTTATCACCAGCTGCCACCTCCATCTTAGGAAGTAGTTCTATGAGATTATCTTGATTCAAACCTCCAGCATATCCACACCGTTCTTTCGATGTAATATAACCGAATGTATTTATAATCTCACCCCGACCATAAGAAGTGTCATATAACACTTCATGGAACTTATTACTGATTTTCTGATTAAGAACAGAATTCCAAGGATTTTCCTGAGTGATAATAGGTTTCTTAAAGATATCGAAGAAATGTAAAAGTCGATATAACTCAACTGGTTTCTTTTCGTTATGGATATTTAATTGAATACGAGGAGCGAGATAAGCAATGTTCAGTAACCGAGTATCTCGCATTAGAAGATCATGAACTGAACTTCCACAAAAATGAATTGAAAATGGAATGTTAAATCGGTTACTAAACCGACACATCTCCAAAATGAATTCGTAATCAGGATAACGATTGCGACCTTCTGGATTATTAGTATGAAGAATACCAAATTCAGCAATAGGAAATCGCTTACTCAATGCCCAGATCTTTGAGAAATCAGTTTCTTTATCTACACCCGTTAGTGTAACATGTGTTAGCATTAAAATTCTCCCTTTCTTATTCGTTCATAAGTAATGAAACTATACGGATAAGCATGTTTCTCATCCACAACAAAATCACGCTTGTTAGTGATCTCCCAACCCACTTTCCAGTTATTGTGTAAGAAATTTCTGAAATAACGATCGCCTTTAATATCAGCATGAACTAGTGTCAGTTCAACTTTATCAGCAAACATTAAAAATTGGCTATAAATTTGTGATCCACCAATTACCATTAGTTCTTTATCTTTAGCTGCCTCTAATACGCTAATTAGATTAGTAAAAATAGTAACACCAGAAGCGGGTTCTTTCCAAGATCTGTTTCCACCTAGTGTCATTACCCAATTTTCACGATTTGGTAATGGTTTAAAATTATCAGGTAATGATTCCCAAGTTTTACGACCCATAACCACAGTTTTACCTACTGTGAGTTCTTTGAAATGTTTTAAGTCATTCGGAAGTTTCCACGGAATGGTATCATCTCTTCCTATAACACCATTCTGAGCTACTGCAACGATTAATGTTATACCCATATTAGATATCCACGAAGTTAGGAGCAGTTACACTGATCACTGGTAGAATATGATTTCTCGGTGCACTAGGTTGATCTTCAGCAGATACTGCAAGCATATTCGGATATTCTCCCTGGAAGATGATGTTCGTTACACCTCGTTTAGCGTAATATTCGATAGTTGCTCTTTTATCATTATCACTCGTGATGAATCTTGTTAACACAAGACCTAATACAGCGTTTGTATCATCATCAGCATCACACCCTAATAGGTAATGAGTACTTAAACTAAAAACATTAAGATTTGCTAATCCTGTTCGAATGGTGGTAATCGTATCATCAGCATCCTTAATATCGAAGGTTGCTAACTCGATTGGTTGTCTTGGCTCAGATGCAATTTTTAATGTTTCTATTGCTTGTTGTATTTTAAAACGATCTGCACCTAAAGCGACCATCACAACTGCGTATTGATCCAAAATGTTTAAAAGTTGTTTTCTAACTACATTAAAACTTGGATTTGGATAATTACCTTTTACATGTCCGAAAGCATTCGTTATAGAAACAACACGTTGAAACGGTGTTGTTCGTGGATATGGAATTTCATCTAAAGACATTTTATTCTCCTGTGATACCAAGCTCTTCATTAATAGCATTATCCAGAGCTTCTATTACTCCTCGTTCTTTAGCACGTTGAATGACAATACTTGCTCGATTTGTTTCATTAAACAAACGATCAGAAATTCTATCAAGCATTAATTTTTTAGTAATGTTATTACGTTGACTCAATAACAGATTACAGAATTTTATTCCTACTTCTCTTGCATTAGCCATAAGAATTCCTAGCTATTTGTTTGTTGTTTCTAATATTGATAAGAATATATCCAGTTTAGAAATAATCTCGTGTGGATAAATATCTAAACATAACTGATTAGCTTCTTCATTTTGTATACCAAGCCAGTATGCAATCGCCTCAGGACCCATCAGCGTTTGTCTCTGTTGCACATTCACTAGTACAGCACTACCAGTGATGCGGTGGGCTCTTCCACCATCTGCAGTAAACTCCTGAGATGTCGCAAGATATCTTACCAACGTCGTCCCACTACTCTGACTATCAAACACTATCCCCAATCTCATTGCACGTTCTACAACTGTCATTAATTTTTTAATATTGCAAATATTCAATGTTAGACTCCTCAAAACCAATTGCCCTCACACTACCATAGAAGATAGAAATAACATAATAAAAACACATCATTACGGGATTATCCCGTAATGATGGTATTATGATTGTTTAGTTTCAGGTTTTGGTTTAGTAGCTTGTCTAAAACGAATACGAGAAATTACACTCACTGTATTGATACGGTTGATTTCTGTATTAGCTGCTCTGATAACATCGATACCACGGCATCGACATAGGTTCAGGAACGCTACAATGACTTGTCCTGCTTCTTTATCAACTACTCCTCTCTCACGGTCATAAACATAGTTGATGACCTCTATAGCTTTCTCACGAGAGATTGTACCTGCTTGAACAAGTTCAGTTACTTCTTCAAAGAACCGAAGATCACGTATTTCCGGAGATTCTTGATGATTGATAATATCTTGATTAGGACCAAAACATAATCGTACCCATTTTTCTAACCGTTTAATAGGATCGTTAAAGACCCATAATAACCATTTAAGATTCATTATTCTTCTCATGGTTTACACACTGGTGAGTACCACCCCAGCAAGAACCTGTTCCTACGTCACTAGAACCATCTGAGGGTTTTCCAACATACTTAGTCCGTAATAAAAGTCGATTAGGATCAATACCATTTTGACGTTCATAATCCGTTATCATCTCTTGACTTTTCAATATGGAATTAATTGATTCACGTGTAAGCGGTTTATCAATATTCACTTCGTTCATGTTCGTTCTCAGTTAAAAATCAGCGTTACGCTGATTTTAATATCTTTTCAATCCATTCACTTATGTTAGGATAAGTGGGATAGATACCTATCAGACGTTTTAATTTATCATTTTCTAAACTGTCTCCTGAATGTATCATGAAAGAACTACGATCAATGAATTCTTTTAATAGTCGTGATTGATCCGTTTTAATTTTTGTAAGTTGATTGATAAACTCAACACTAGAAAAACCAACAGGTACATCACAACGATAAATAATGATTGCGTACGGTTTGATTTCACGAATAACGAATGTTCCGCAACGAGTACCAATCAGTAGCAAACGAATATTAGAGTACTGACATCTTGTTGATAACATTTTACCAGGTTGCAGTTTATGTTGAGTGATCTTTATAAAAGAACCGTCATCATCACGCCAGGTATGTTTAAACTTTATGGTGTCAGCTCTTTCATAGGCTAAATTAAACAACTGTTGACGATGCATGATATTTCTCCATTGATTAAACCCATGTAAATTCGACACTGATTTCAACCGACTCATCGTTATTAACAACATCAAGTTTATCAGTACCAATAGGATAAAGATGACAAACCTGATTTCGTTTTTCATCTTGGAAATGTTCAAGAAAACTTTTCAATTCTTCTGGATCAGACGGAAGTTTATTATTGCAAATGTATTCGTCGTACATTTTACTGCAAATTTCACAGCGTGGTAATTGACTACGATCAGGCCTTTTTAATAGATGAACCCATGGTTCATATTTCTCTGTGAAAGATATTTCGTTCATCATTAACTCCAGTTTTCAAATAGAATTTGAAAACATCTTAAAAATTTATTGATACATCAGGTTGATCACAACTGTATTCAATACCGTTGGACTGACAAATCATGTTAGGTTGAATAGCAGCCAATAAACGAGTTTGTATTTCTTCCAATACCTTTGGATAGATTTTCTCAAACTCTTCGTTTGTCAGTTTCGTTTCAGTTTTAAAACGCATGTTGATTGACATCGTAAGAAATTCATGAGACATAATAACCTCCAGTTAGTTGACATATAAAGTATATATCACTGACTTATTTAACATAATAGCATAAACATATACCCCACCGCCCTTAAGAGAGCGGTGGGGTATACTTATTGCTTCACCCTATACAACTAAGGTGTTACGGCGTGACGTCCACAAAGTCAAGAGGAATCTTACCCAGCGCATCCGGGATGTTGGTCACGGTCAGAACACCCATGACGGGAAGATTCTGGATGAAGCGATAGCGCGGTTGCACCAGCGTTTCACGGCTATACTGACCACCACGACCGATGTTAGCGGTGAGAACCAGTTCCGGAGCCCAGAGCAGATTGCCGTTGTTCAGCGGATTGATGCTGACATTGCGCTGCTCATCCATGACGGCGAACGTGATGACGATCGTACCACGGAAGCGAGTATCCAGCGTCGATACGACGTGGAAGTTGAACTCACCACCCAGCGTACGCAGATCGCCCGTCACGGTCAGATAACGAGCTGTGTAGGGATCGGTGGCAAGAACCACCGTCGGGATAGGACCAACGCCGCCGGCTAGTGCATCCGCAGCTGCCTTGTACTCGGAATCGCGATAGAGCGTATAGACCATATCACGGATTTCATTGATGATACCCATCTGGATATCTTCAGCACGTTCGTGCGACTTCAAGCTATCAATCATGGTCGAAGCATCGAAGGGCCGAGCGATATACGTCGGGCGAACGTAGTAACGACCCACGCCGAGCACATCCGGACCTTCATCCGAAGTGTCACGAACGTCGGAATAAGCAGCCAGAAGATCCGCAGATTGCAGAATCGATGTAACGGCTTCGTTAGCGATACGGATGCGCGTGGTCGTGATCAGTGCTTGCACGTCGGACGCATCGACTTGACCATCGATATGCGCGGGATGACGAGCCGTGATCGGGCTACGGAGGGGCACCAGATAACGCTGGTATTCCTTCGCAACGTCCACGAATTGACCCTGCTGACGTCGGTTCTGGTTGGAACGATAAGCCAGCGGCTCATAACCGAGGAAGATCGTTGCATTCAGAGCCGCAACCAGAGAAGCCACGGAGCTGTCGGTCAGAGCGATGCTGACACCATTCACATCAGTAATGGAATACACACTGAAGGTGTTACCATAGACCTGGATGTTACCGGTATCCGTACGAACCGAACCCGTCATCACTACACGGCAACGGACCGTCCAATGATTCGTGGCGATACCACCTAGCGCGCCGGTCAATGCACCACCCGCCGCATTCAGTGTCTGATCGTTCAGCAAGATCGAGTTCGTCTCGGCATTCAGAGTGAGCAGCTTGTAATCACCCTGAGCGTTCGGCACGAAATTGAAGTAAGGCAAGTTCTGGGTGGTGAACATCAGGTTCTGTGAGAGGGAGCTCACATAGAAGTCCTGAATTTCGACCATCGGATCCAGCGTGTCGGTCTGGTTCTGCGTACCCAGCGCCAGCATGGCGTCGGTCTGGGAAATACCGAGCAGATCAACTGTACTGCCGAACAACAGTGCCGAAGTGACAATATCTGTACCATCAATGTCGACTGTCTTGGTCGGCAGAGTGCCAGTGGCAACGAACGCAGCTTCTGACTGACTGGTCCAGACCGGAACAGCACGAGTCTGTTCCTTACGCAGAACAGTAGCGTCAGCGACAGCACGCAGAACGTTCTTGCGCTTCAGATCGTAGGAAAGACCATTAACGTCACGATCAACGTTGTCCATAACGAACAGCAGATTCGCGGTGATCGTCACGCCCATTTGGTCAGCAGGGATGGTGATAGTCGGAAACAGCGTCTCACCGAAATCGTCCTGACGAGCCGACTGCAGATTGTAAGTGATCGAATACGCCACGGCAGAGCGGTTATCACGCTCGTCGTAGGATTCCTTGGCATAGCTGCGTTCGCCGGCAGTGGTGGAGAATCCATAGGACTCCATCGCGACAGTACGAACCGAAACAGCACCCTTCGGCAATGCATCACGCAGGGTACGGTCACGCAGACCATTCCAGTTGGTGGCCATCAGACCTGCTTGTTCAGCCGCATCCTTCTGAGCCGGAGTATATTCACCAGAGAGTTGGAGAGTATTGCGCAGACCTTCGAGAGCAACCTGGATCATGCTGCCTGTTTCAGTCAGAGCACGACGTTCGTGATCGGTGATGCTCTCGAGAGAGACGAGACCCTTGCCTGCCAGACCACCTTGCGGAAGATTGCGGGTCTCTTCATGGATGTGATTGACGATGCTACTGATGACATTGTTGGTGGGACTGATATCCCGATCGAGAAAATTCATTCAAGTTTCCTTTGAAAAAGAGGTAGAGAATACTTTCGGTTGTGTTGACTAGCCGACGATTTCTTTGACGTAATAGCTAAACACATCCGTATTTGCGGCACAAGCAAAAAGAACAGTCTTCTCTACCGTTTTCAAATAGTCACGGTAAAAGTTGAGACGGGTAATGGGGTTTTCCAGCATTGTGAAGAACCCTGATTTCACATTGAGCCAAATTTTGGGTCCCGTCACGATAAACTCGTAAGATGGGTTGGTCTCATCCAATATACCATATAGACTGTTGTAGGTGTCTTCTTTGATCTTATCGCTATAAGACCAAGTCAGTGCAGTTTTGATCTTGGAATCAAGAGGACCTTGTCCTGATAGACGTGTTTTACTGAGGTAATCGATACTGCTATTGAATCCTAAATTCAATCCGTATTTCTGAACCTTCAAGAAAAATGGATTATTAAGAAAGATCAATGTAGCGATATCATCTACAGAAAGATACTGATCAATTGTCAGATCGTTAAGGAGTTGATCACCTCCAGACACCTTCTTTGTGAGATAATGATAGATATAATCCGGAATAATGGTGATCGAATACTCATTCCGAAGTTCAACTTTGTTCTTAGCTTCCACTTTAAACTCCTAAAGAAAATTCTTAAACGTAACATGTTGTGCAGGTCGAGAAGACCGAAGCAATTACACAAACAGGAAAACATAAGTGGACCACAAACTTCTGCTGGCGAAGTGCGTCACACTCCTTTATAAAGAGAGTCTCCTAAAAGAATCAGATAACAATAGTCGGATTCTGATAGAGGAAGCGATTAAAAAGATCCAGCCTAGGGAGATAGGTCTTGGACTTGGAGGTGATAAAGATGTTGTACAAGCATTGAAAGAAACAGTACACGATTTGTTACTAACTCCAAATGATCAGTGGATTGATCGTACTGGTCTTCTTCAAAGAATCAGAATCAATGTTGGTGATAACGATAAGTTATACCAAGCATTTGAGAAAGGTTTAATGGAAGATCAGACTGGAGAAGATCTTCTTAAATCTGTTATCAGCATCCGTAAAACGATCGATCGTCATCTTAGAGAACTGAAAGTTAGTGAAGTTCTAACAGGTGCATCAGCATCTTGGAATTTTAATCGTGACAAGATTACTGATACACATGAATTCTTAACAGCTATTTGGAAACAGCTAGAACCTTTAGCATCATTAAAAACCAAAGAAGATTCAGCTGTTATTAATGAAATACGATTAGGTGATACAGAGTCTGTTTTAAAAGTAGTTTCTAATTTCCATGTTTCGGTTACAGAAAATAGAATCTATAGAACAGGATGGCAAGGACTTAATCGCATGTTACAAGGCGGTATTCGTCCTGGTGAGTTTTGGATTTGGCCAGCTTCTTTACAGCATAAATATAAAACAGGATTTTCTCAATCAACGTTTAATCAAATCGCTCGGTATAACAAACCTATGTCGATGGCTCCTAATAAGAAGCCAGCATTGGTCGCAATTACGTTTGAAGATACCATGGAAGAAAGATTCCAATTTATCTTCAAACAAATGATGTTTACAGAAACGGGTCAAACTGTTGATATTAGTAATTACTCTGTTGAAGAAATCCAGAATTATGTTTTAACGAAGCTTAGTGTTAATGGATACGAAGTTTTCTTTTATCGTATCAATCCATCTGAATGGACATATATTGATCTGTTTAATAAAATCGTTCAACTTGAAAATAGTGGTTACGCGATTGAGTTTTGTATGATCGATTATCTTGAGAAACTTCCTACTACCGGATGTATTCACTCAGGACCTGCTGGAAACGATCTCCTTGATCTTTTCAATCGAGTCCGTGTATTCTTTAATTCAAGAGGAATTGCGTGTATTACACCTCACCAACTTTCAAGTGAAAGTAAACGATTAATTCGTGGAACAGTTACGGAAGATAAGTTTGTTGAAGCTCTGATTGGACGTGGTTATTACAAAGGTAGTTCACAGCTTGATCAGATCCCAGATGGTATTCTTTTAACTCACTTATTTAAAAGGGGTAATAAATCTTATCTCGCTATTCAACGAGATCGACATCGTATTAATACAATCGTCGATGAGAAATACAAACTCATGTATTTAGAATTTGATTCAAAAATGCCATTAGCTGATGATTTATACGGTGAAGATAAAACACTTTCTCGTCTACCTCCATATGCTGGTAATGCTAATGATGACCTTTTCAACTTTGATGCGATTTAAATAAAAAAAAATATAGACCCACGGCATTGATAGCCGTGGGTCTATATATAACGTTCATCAACTATGAACCTCGATAATCATCAGGTCCGGTTGAATCGTTGCGTTCGACGCGTTTGAGCTTACCACACATGATGAGAATATCAGCTTCTTTATCATCAAAATAGTCGCCATTAACAACACTGACCCTAACAGAACCAGCACCGGCATAACCAAAACCGATATCGTTTCCTTCTTGGTCACACCAAGATACTTCACGATCACCAAAAGCATGATCACGGAGTTCACTACGATACGATTGATCAAGCAATAAAACAGCGTCAAAGAATGTCGGACGAACCTTAATGATTTTACCAATTGTGATATCCTTGACATCAACTAGAAAACCTTTCTGCCGAAGTTCCTTGTAGAAATCAGTTTGAAAAACTTCATGAACTGTACTATGACAAGTCACGGTATAGTTCCCGACGCGTTCAACACCGTTACGATCTTTTGTCCTAATCGTCGATTGATCCTTACCAAACATCTTGGTAAAATAATCACCTCGAGTATCATAGGCGATGTCGATACAACTGTCGATGAACCCAACCAGATCGTGAAACTTATCCTTACTTACTTTGGTAGGAATATCAACAGTGACAGACACTCGTCTACTCGTCAAGAGACTAAACTGAAACTTTTCCATTTTAAATCTCCTTAACTAGTAGGTGATTTGAAGTATTTGTAACAATCGATATTGATTGTCATATTAAATATATGTTACTGAAATTTTTTCAAAGAGGAAAATATATCTACCTACTCAGGACTTCCTGAGTAGGTAGATATATGACCATCATATTTACCAAACTAAGTTCGAGTCTTAAATGCAGGGAACTGAGTCGGTTGACCTTGACGAGTTTGTGCAATAGCAGAAGCAACAACTGCTAAAGAGATCTTTTCATTATTTCCAGCACTGGCCGTTTTTGTAACGGATGCTGTCGTAGTGCTTTGTTTGGGTGTTGTAGTAAATAACCCAGCGATTTGGGCTGCTGTCACTAATGGTGGCTTGGAAGGACGTGACAACTGTTTGCTCTTCGTACTTACAGACTTGGTAGATGTCTTGGAAGTTATTGTGGTTGATGGCTTTGGATCAGGTTTTACCAAACCCTTAACAATTTTTACAGGAGTTGACTTGCCGGGAGATGGAGGAACAAGTACGGATGTTTGTTTTGGAACAGATGATGATACTGCTGCGGTTGCTGGTTTGGTTGTCGATGTTGATTTGGTAGGAACAGTTACTTTCTTCGCTGCTACCGTCTTCTTTACTACTTTCTTTGCTTGGGACATGGGAATTATTCCTACTGGTATGACAAGAATGAGATACAAACTAACTTCTTTTCTGATATACGTAAGAACACCACTCAAAGACGGTAAACTTTGAGTGGTGTATTTTTATTACCACCAAAACCATGTTGCAGAATAAGGACCATGCCTTTTTTGCACATCAATATCTTCATAATCAATGAACAATTGTGGTTTTAATTGCTTGCGACCATAATAACGTTCTTGACGATTGAACTGGTTACAGAAACGACTAGGAGCATTACGATGATACGTCTGAACTCCATCTGAATGATAAAACGCTTTTTCTCTAGCCTGATAGACGTGATAATCAAGCGTTTCATTTAACAAACCACCATGAACATAACCACCATTAATGTATTCGTTTTCGCTGTACCAAAATCCCCTATGGATAGAACGATTCTGGTTGGTGATCTTTCTGCGATATGTTCTGGACATTCTTTTCTCCAATTGGATTTAGAAGAACGTCTTTGTAGTAGTACCACGGAAACTCATTCATTGAATTTACCTATCTCTGATAATGTTATACTGAAACTGGATACTTGATGTGAGGATGATGTTGATAATCGATTATTTCGATATCAGAACGTTGAATAGCAAACAAATCTTTGACATTCGGATTGATCTTAATCGTTGGACTTGGTAAAGGAGAACGGTAAACTTGTTCCATCGCTCCTTCAATTTGGTTGGCATAAATATGCACATCCCCACCAGACCAGATAAGTTCTTTGACACGCAGATCAGTGCAATGTGCAACTAAATGTAAAAGAGTTGCATAAAAGATCAGATTGGTACAAACTCCTAATGGTAAATCACAGGACCGTTGAGTCATTCGAAGTGAGAGATAATTTGCACCACCATCTAACGCTTTCTCAACAAAGAACTGAGTGAAGACATGACAAGGTGCTAAAGCACCCAATCCGAGTAGAATGTTTTCATGTGGCGAATAGGTTCCTTCATATGGCAGAAATTGTGGAATCCATACGGATAGACAATGACGTGCCGAATAAGGTCGACGCTTGATTCCTCTTATGATTTCACCAAGTTGGTCATTCGATTCAAAATAACGTTTCTTGATATATTGTTCTTTAATAGGAAAAGAAGTTTCGATGAGCCTCTTATCCAAAAACGCTTTGAGTTCTTCTTCTTTGATCGATTGACTGTTAGCTTCTTCAAGAAATTCATTCTTTACGAAGAAAACCATTTCTTCATATTCTTCGCCATAACGTTTCAACTTATCGGAAGGGATGTCTTCCATCAGTAAGTTGTTGAATGGTAGTAAAGCAGTTTCATTGAACGCTGGATTGTTACGCCAGAAAGCTCCATACATCGGACCGATGGAACCTATATGTTGTTTCATTAAGTTTTCTTTCAGATGACCTAATGCTTCTGGTTCACCATCTTTGAAGAACTTAGCAATGAAAGCATCAATATCTTTCTCTTCGATAGCCCAAAGTTTCCATATAGGCTTCGTGTTTTCTTTTAGATCGCCAATATTGTACGATCCCTTGATCATCCACAAAAGCTCTTCTATCCCATGTTCGTAGTTGATCTTACGAGTAGTAACAATCGGAATAATTCCTGAAGAGAGATCCACACGAATATCACGTCCGAATACCCTGACCCTTCCAGAACCCGTTCGATCCGGAGTAACTCCAGTGTCTTCAGCAACCTGAAGGATCTCCTGCATGATATCCAAGTAACTTTGTTCCCAATAATTACTACTATTCATGTATTTCTTCCTTCTTTACATTGAATTCAATCCAGTCAAGGAAGTCTTGAAAAGATCGGTTTGGATGACGCTGTTCCCATGATTCAAATAGTGACTGAATATTCATTCCGTAGATAATACCTACACTGTTAACTGTTTCAGAAGATTGTTCTAAGTTTGTCTGAGTGATATCTCTAGGATCGATACCATAAGAAGTCTTGAAGATCTGTTTACCATTACTTCTTTCAATTTTTATCAAGGATCCTAAAAAATCTTTGATAGTACCAGTATTTCCATCTTCAAGCCAGATTTCATAGGCTGATTTTCCAGCAGGACCCATCAGTCCTTTAGGACCAGGTTCACCAGGCATGCCTGATATTCCATCTTTAATATATCTTGAGAAATCAATCTTACACATCAAATAAAGATTGATAGAGAAATAACCTACTCCCCTACAAAACCTCAAGATGATATTACCAAACTTTTCAGTGAAACTCAACGGGTAATCAAAGTCCATGTTTATTCCTTTTTCTCTTTTGTCTTTTGCAATTCATCTTCGATAGTCGTCAGTTTGGTTTTAAGCCAAACCAAGAAAGCTTTCATATCACCTTCTGGATTGATCGATTTGAACTCTTTTTCCAATTTGACGAAGAAAGGTTCGACTTCAACAGTCTTGGTTTTAAACCATGAAATGAATTCTTCAACACTTCCTTCATAACCCTTAACACGTTGCCATTCCTTGTAGAGAAAGTCTGCACCAGGTCCTGGCGCACCCATTATACCTTGTGGTCCTGGAAAACCAGGAGTAGGTGCTGTAGCATTCCTGAGTTCGTTACCGATATGAGTAGTAAAGAACGTCTTGATGTTAGAGAAAAAGTTACTTATCATAATAATGATTGCGTTCATATCAAACCTCTAAATTGTTAAAAGAAAGAAAAGATACTTTTACAAAAACAACTTGTTGTTATACTTTTGCAGTAACTAGTGAATTTTGATTTTGATACTTACCCGCTCGATCTTCATAAGAGGTCAAACAAGGTGATGAAAGTTTATTAAAGATAAATTGCGCGATACCCATACCAGAATAAATCTTGATAGGGACATTAGACGCATTGGCTATTTCAATCACGATCTTTCCATTCCAACCAGGCTCTATTGGTGTAACGTTTACAATAGCACCGCATCTTGCTAAGGTTGATTTTCCAACTGCAAGAACGACGACATTACGAGGAATATGAAATGTTTCCATCGTTAGACCTAAGATATAACCATTACCAGGAATAATACAAAAATCTCCTTCATGGTCATCATAGTAACTATCGTCCATATTTAACGGATCAATTAGTTGACATTTTGTATTCTTGAAGATTTTGAAATGAGTACCTAGTCTAACATCATAACCGGCTGAAGAAAGCCCATATGACAAAATACGTTGTTCTCCTTCTCCGTTTGGATTCCGTCTCGTTTTGATTTGATGATCAAAGAATGGTTCGATCATTGGTTGGAATACAGTAGGCGGAAGTATTGGGTTCTGAGTTTGAAGAAATTGTTCGATTAATTCCTTATTCGTTGGCCAACATAGATCTGTAATATCAACGTCTGACAGTATACTCATGGAAGGTTTTCTTGAGAAAAGACGGTGGGAAAACTGAAAGGTTTCATCATTATCGCTTTATAAGCTGCTTCCAATAACTCTTCTAAAGGAAGAGAGAAATCAAGATAATGAGTTTCAAGTCTTGACCACTCATGAGTCGTATTGAAGAAACCGTGAACTTGTGTGTGATATTCGATTGATGCTTGATCAAAACGATTACTTTCTTCTTTACGACCCTGGAGTCGTTCCAGAGCGACTTCTACAGGAAGTTGCCCAACCAAGACTTTATTTGGCCAGATAAAATTGGGAACCAGATTATGAAGTGAACGAACGGCCTCTAGACTACGACCTTGATTTTTATCTTCCCTTCGATGATTGACCAGTCCCTGATAGACCATAGAGCTGATAACTGTTCGATCAGAGATCACAATTTTGTTTTGCTTGAGTGCAGGTCGTACAACAAGATTCTGCGTCATGAGACGATCAGCTAAGAACAACTCCATTTCTTCTTGGAGTGTCAGTTCATTTTTCATGATAGCTTGTCGGATATAAGCACCGGCTTTTGTATATCCAGGTTCCTTAATCGCGATCGTTTTGATCCCTTTATTTATCAAGTACTCATAAAGCTTCATGATGAAAGTTGTTTTACCAATTCCATCAGGACCTTCAATGGCGACATAAGGTGTCGTCTGAATCAAATTAGAAGGTTTCAAAACCATATTTATTGCATCGTTAGGATCAAAATCGATAACATCTACACCAGAAGAACGAATGTATTCTAAATCAGTTTCATCGGCTTCTATGAAATGAGAAACTCCCATTTGTCGAAAAATCTTATGACCAATTCGAATATATAAAGATTCCATACCACACTCCTTTTGTGTTTGACATCCTCATATAGAGTATATCTATTCAATTCCTTTTACGAAAAGAAAAATACAACACTTTTATACACCAGTCCGCTAAATGCGGACTGGTGTATAAATAGTTAATACAAATAAGGTCTATATTTAAATAACCTGACTGACATGTCCTGATAGACATGTTCGATGTTAATACTCTTAGGAGAGCTAGTTCCATATATCGCTACGTCACTTTGGACAAGCGTGGTTTCAACATTACCAAACCAGACATCTGGATTACAACCCTTTGTCATTCCACAAACTCTACGAGATTTCTGGAGATTACCTATTCCACCATTGTAAGCAGAGTCAGCGAAAGCCATACGATTAAATGGATCTTTAATGCTTGATAAAGCTTCGTAGTTATCTCGAGTTAAAAGAAGACCAGCACGAATCTGAAGATCTGGTCGCTCTTCAATATTTTCCCAAGTAAGATCTTCTAATTCTTCTGGGTATTTCTTTTTAAGATCAGCCAAGGTATCAAAACGAATACCACCAGTTTTATTGAAAGCTTTTGTGATCTGAAAAACTCCACATCCAAATTCTCGTGAAGTGTTAAGTTCGGAGTTAGCTGTCCAACATTTTGAATGAGTTAGACTAATACAAGATTCTTGTTCAATCAAAGCACCGATATAAAACGGGATTGGTGCATCTGGAAAAACAAGATGCTGTTGCTCTTGCACAATGGGAAGCAGTGGAAGTGCATTTTTCGGAATATAGGTATAAACATCCAAGCAAAATGCACTTCCACTGAAGAGAAGTAATGAAAAGAATGTTAACAACTTATTCATTTTTCTTCTCCCTTTAAAATTAATATTAATTACTCAAGACTGCTGCTGCTATTACGATAGCCAGTGCGATCATCATAACACCAACACCAATGACAATTTTACCAGCACCTTCTGGTGTTTGGATCGCGATCTTAATCACACTTTCCAAATCCATGTAGTCCAAAATAGCACGACGTGAAGCATGAAGGAACGATACGAACCACACTGCTTTGAGAAGTGTAGAAATCAGAACGATAGTGTTTGCCCCAAACGGAAGATCTTGAATGATGTGCGCGTGTGGGTCGGTAATGATGTATAAAAGAGCTACCATAATACAACCAATTACCATGAACATATGACGAAAACGAAGATTCTTGATCACGATTGAACTCCTAAAAAAAGATAAAAAAAGAATATGGACCCTCAGATAATCTCTGAGGGTCCTGTGTTTTAATACTGAGCGGTTTCCAATTCCATATTTTCACCAGTCTCTAGCTGGATATAACCTGTTAAGTCTTCAAGTTGTATTCCGTTTGGATCAGTACCGTCATCGATAATAGGATTAAGGGTCTGAGAAAGTACCGGAAATAAATTCAACGGTAGATCAGAGATAGAGACAAAAACCGCATAACCAACACCACCAGGTGTGTTAATCACTTCTTCCTGACGAAACGGATTAATGTATGGTGAGTTAGTAAAACGAATGGCGTAGAGTCGAACTTTGAGATAATCATTATTCACAGTGGTATTGATCTCAAAACCGATTCGAGTATCAACACGTGCTGTAATGAATTGTGAATTAACTGTAGCTGGATCTACGGTGACCTGATATTGGTCAAAATAAATCTGAAGAATGATGGTAATAAGTGCATTAATTTCGGACTGAGGAACAACGTTAGTTGCCATGATCTTCCTTTAGGTTAAGAGTTATCAGATGTTTTTTCAAGGAGATCACATTTCCTTAAAAGTTCATCCACTCGAGTTTTATCAAAAACAGTACGATCCCCATTTTGAGTATCGTCAACGGTTGTACTGACTTCTTGTTCTTCTATTCGTTTTGAGAATTGAAGTGATTTAAGAATTAACTGTAAACGTTTCCACATAAGAATGACCTCTTAATTAGATCCTGGACTAAATGACTGATCAGAGTCATAATCGGGAAGTTGGATATTAAGTTCGGTTGCAACCGCAATGATACATTTTGTTGCGTATCGATCAGGTTCACCTAATGTTCCTTGTCGATTACGGGTCGCATGAACATTTAATAAAGTCGCTTTGACTTCACAGATTATATCGTTTTGCATATAGACGCATTTACACGGCATACCTGGATAGAGCAAACTCTCATCTGAGTTTTCCCAAGCAAAATGTATAACTGTTGCTTGTCTAGCAGATACTTTCGAAATTTCATGATAAGGATTAGAAGAGATGTCTCTAACAACAGGTGTATAATTAAGTCCATCACCACGATCAATATATCCTACTTCTCGATTAAGACGAGCACGAGAACCGATGGCAGCACCCGTATCATCGACTTCAATAGGTTTCTTCATCATAGCGTTAGGGTCAAGCATTCGAAACCCTACACCATCATTTAACTGTGTAACATCCGTTGTGTTGACCTGGATCTTATCTGTAGTAATGACAGCTTCTAACAAACTACCATTAACTCTATAAGTTCGTTCGATATTCTTCGTAAACTTTGGTGGTGCAAAATAAAAGATTGCCACATTCTGTTCACGTCCACCATCGAAACGATCGAAATCATAAAGAGGATAAACAAACCATGTAGGTGTGTTATTATTATATCGTTGATAATAAACTCCTAACCCATATTTATAAATACCACCATACTTCTGTTGAAGTATGTTAGGAACTTCACAAATATGAGTACCGGAACTTAAAATAACTTGATTAAAAGGTGCTGTGTTATCTGGAGGAACGAGATCAAGTCCTGATACAACAGGTGCACCATCTACTTGAATGTTCTGAGCTTCTCCAAGTAAAACAGAAGTGATCAAATCCTTCGCTGTAATACCACGAAAGATTCCTTGAACCATCTTAACTCGAAGAGGTTCGGCATTACGATCCATAAGCTGGAATTTGATCGTTAGGATCTGAGTAGAATTCATAGATTGCTGAGAGAAATTTCCAAGATCATTCGTAGTAAAAGATGGACTTTTTGTATCCAATATACATTTATAACGAACTTGTTCAATTTGCTTATCAGCATCTTCACTATCACCTATAGATTGTAAATATGTCTTAGTGACAGTAAGTTCAAGATTGTCCTTATTTGGATAGATCAAATAAGCGTAATCACCCATCGGAATCATAACTTTGATCTGAACGGTATCCATCATCATTAATAGATAATCACGAACAAAGTCTTCTGATAAGATTTTAAAGATTGGATAATCCTGAGTGGTTGTATGTAATATCGCACTGAGTCGAGACTTATAGGAAACGTCCGGTCCACTCACAATGTCTCTAACTGTGATATAGACCGGACTACTTTGCCATTTGGCAACGTCCATTGTTTAATATTCCCTGAATGTATTGTTATTCATCGAAGCTTTAAACCCTTCTTTAAAGCTTCTACGATCTTCATGTTTGATGGGTTCTGAAACTCCACTATTAGGATTTACGGTCGTTGATAATGCAGACAAACCATTGATGTTAGAAAAGAAGTTTGTCATATTAACACGCTGAACATCAGACATACTTCTTGCTAATTCTGACTGAAGTGTTTCAGGTGTAAAAAAGTGTTTAGCATATGGATAGACTAATGCTGCAAATCTATCCATATTAAGAAGATCATCGATAGGTGCATCACGAACATTCATACCAACTCGAATATTCTCAAGCCACTGCATGAGGTGAGTTTGAATGGTATCGTAAATATCTTTCGTGTCCTTAACGTTTATGACCCTAACAGGCACGTCACGTTTGAAGAATTCTATCATATCGTTAATGGTCATATAACGAGATAACCAATCGTCCTTCAAATCTTGATCAAGTTTCTTATCTCCTGTTACAATAACACCATTCCGTCGAACATCTTCAACTGTACGAGAATGAAAGACAGGTATACGACATTTATAACGCCAGGTCCATATTCTATCTGTCATCGTCGGTGTTCGAGTTCCAGCATCTTCGTATCGAGAACCGATCATGTTCATTTGTATTTACCGTTCTGTGTATTGTGCGTAACGTGTATCTTTGATAAATGTCATAAGAAGTGGTCCGTAATAGAACTGTTCCAGACGAGAGAGTGAGTAATATTGTTTTGTTAATGCAGTTAATTCGTTTAACTGACAGGCATTTCCGTTAAGATAATCCCAAGTCACTTTTTCTAATAATGACCAATTATCTTCGTTGTCATAGAAATCTCTGGAAAGAACATAATACAAATCACAGAGAACTCGTTTATAGATAATAACATCACCTGTTGCACTTGTAAAAGTATTTGTTCCTTTAGAACAAATATTTCCATTAGGACCTACAGTTTCCTGAAGACCTGGCATAGAAGGTTTTGGATAAGGATCACCAGGTATTGCAACTGATGTATCAGTTTGTAATGGATAGACATATTTATCAATGGTAGAAAGCCCAGCCCCAGCGATATATGTATCTCTTACAAATTGCCGACGATCTGTCAACCCCATATACTTATTTGCTTGACAAATAAATAAAGGATTACGATCATAGATAGCTCGCCAGAACTGAGGCTGCTCCATATAACGATCTTGATCAGATCCAAGTTTCTTGACCATTTGAATAACTTCATGATCCTGAACACTCACAATCTTCAAAATATAATCAGTTAAGAATTTGTCATAAACTGCACCAGGCTGACCTGGAAGCACCAAAGTCTGATGTGTACGATTCATAAAAGTAGTAAAATAATAATCTACAATTCGATTATAATCACGAAACAATTCATCAATTGAATTATGTTCGTCTTCCTTTAAAAGAGGGTTTGATCCTTCAGCTAAACGGTCTCCACTGAAAAAATAGACCTTCTTAACTTTTGCTAACAGACTGTTCCATGAAGTCTGAGCATTACCTGTTACATCCGTATATCCAACCATTTGGTAATCGACTTTATGAACACTATCACGGTTCATGCTCATACGTGTTACATCTGTAATTCTGAATAACGCTAATTTACCACGCGTTGTTACAGTGGTAAAGTAATCGTAAGTATTCGGAGTAATATCTGGATAAATATTAGCAGAACCAACGATCACGCTTAATCCGCTATCAGAATTATAATCCATTTCCAATGGTTTATCAACACGAATATCCAGATTCTTAATTTGGATATAAGACTGATAAACACCAGATTGAGCAGGATCTACTTCTCGAGGATCGTTGTTCTCACCCAAGATCTGACCGTAGTAAGTGATTGTAAGAGGATAACCTTCTACATAGCGAGTTAAGGAATGTAATGCATGATATTTGTCATCGACGACTACACCTTTATAGTCATCTGGTGCGGTTTTAGGTAATTCTGGTTTGGTCTTATGTTGTGAATTTGGTTTGAAACCAGCGATGGGCATGATAATACTCGGTTGGTGTATTTGATCACAAGATGTTCTGTTTATATATAAAAACAAAAAAAAAAGACCTTAGATTATCTAAGGTCTTCTGTTCATCAAAATAATAATTCTAAATCTTTGACTTCGATTTTACCACCAGACACAATATTGGCCAAGAAACAATCATAACTCGTGATGATGTTACGAGTCTTCAATGTCAGTGTTAATTTGTCATCACTAAAGAAAGTACCACGAAAGAATTCCATATTTGCATTACCGACTGCATCATCGATCAATATTGCATTGGAAACAGATGATTCCAGCAAAGAGTGAGCAATGGAAAAGAAAGTCATCATTTTGTCACCACAGAAATCATTAAAGTCAGAATAATCTTTAAAATGAATTTTTTTGACTTTCGTGTACAGCTGCTGAATCTTTTTCTTGGTTAGTATGTAATTAGGATTAAATTTAAGATCTAACTCATGTTCGATTGTTTGTTGAAGTTTGATTTTAAATGTTATCAAATCATCAATATCATCGATAGCATAAGAAAACAATCCTAGTTCTGTGATGTTATCAGAAAATATATTCTTTCTTTGATGAATTAAACATTTCTTGATGTAATCGATTTTACTATGAAGAATATTACGATCTGACCACGAGTCAATGATCGTTCCCTCCAAATCTAGAAACAAAACAGTGTTCATCTATAGAACTCCTTTTAATAATTAATCGGAAAGTCGTGTTTCTCCAGATCCATTTGGATGAAGATGATGTTGATGACTACTCCAACAATACTGTTGTTCTTTCTTTTGTATGATGTAAATAAGTCCAGTCAAATTGGTTTCAGAATCAACGGACTCGATCTTTTTAATTTCCCAATCGTTATCGATTAAAATCTGCTCACATATCTTGATACACCAAATACGAAATACTAGAGCTAGTTCATTGTTCTTGAAACTTTTATGTAGACACATTACTTTTGTTATTACCGTTTGATGTAAATGATTAGCTTCAAATCGATAACAATTATTTCCTTCATCTAAACCAGACGTCTGAAGTGATAATAGAAATTGTTGAAGATTGGTATAAAGAAAACCAAAGTAGTACAATGGTTCAAAATAGACCGGTAGTTCTTGTTCTACACTTTGGTATAGTTTCGATTCTGTAAATGGATCGGTAGTTGATTCTTTTACCACTCGAATAATCGCCAATGCTCTTTCACGATACTGTTGTGAGATGCTAGGGGGAATGCCTTCAAACGGATTATAATATATATTTGTCATAACAAGAACTCCTGACTGAGATGGAAATTCACATAAAGTATATGTTATCAAAACAAAATACAAATCACACCACTCCAGAACATTCTGGAGTGGTGTGTAATTAGACGAGATTCTTTTCAGACAGAGTGGCGTAAGTAATACCACCTTGGATCATTATGTCGATGTACCCACCAAGACGAACACCAGTTTTCATCAAGTTCGTTGATAAGTGAGAGATTCTTTCAATGAACTTAATCTTAGTACCCACTTTATGATCACGAGCATGAATGTCATCTGTTTTAGTGTAGAAGTTTTCATTACGGATATTATCGATAATGGAATTAATGATCTTAGAAGCTTCTTCCATATGAAGAATGTTCTTACCAAGATTGTTTTTAGTTTCTACAAACGTTTGGATAAGACTAATCATGTTTTCAATTTCTTTTAAATTCATTGCTTCACAATCTTGCTCTTGAGCATTGTTGTGATCTTCAACTGTCGATTTCGTAAAATAAAAACTGAATTTACTATAATCAGTTTTATCATTTTCTATTACACGAAATTCATCGTTTCCAGGAAAATATCTGTAATAAGTTCCAGTTTGTGTCATTGAGGATTTTCCCCAATTCTTGTATTTTAAATCATCACCAAAATGATCAGCAATCGTCTTCTCAAGATCATCAAGATAATCCATATTGGTTTCCAGATCGGTTATACCTTTAATATGGTTTAACCCAGCCAAGAAAATATCAATGACACGAGTATAGTTTTTAGACATTTGTAGGACACTGTCACCGATGGCCCAAACAGTTATAGAATCCACTTCCTTATAAAGACCAAACCAATTCGATAACGAATGATTTTGAATCTTAGGAGATTTCATCTTACTGTTTGTTTTTACTCCTAATGCTGATTCAAGTTCTTTAGTCTTAACTTCAGCTTGTTCTGTTTTATGACGATCAAACAGTTCTTTGACTTTCTTGATAAAAGCAGCAAAGAATGCTTTGATCTTTTCCCAGATAGCTTTTAAAGTATCAACAATTCCGTTTTCCAGAGTTATATGTTGGTCTTCAGAACCAAAACTCTCAATGGCCAACGAATACTGTTTGACTTCTGACATACCAAGACGAGCATGAATTGACTTCATCGTAATATCGATTAGAGTCATTTCATTTGATGTTAAGCTTTCTTGAGCGATTCGTTTACCAACTACGAATCCTTGAAGTTGTTCCAATGTATCAATCGTCTCAAGACCTTCATCAATATAAGAATCATAATGATTTAGATCTTCAGATGAGTTTTGAATTAAATCATCCATGGATGCTCCGCTGTTTACTACATGACAAAAGCCACTCCTTCCTATAGAAGGAAGGAGTGGCTGTTCTTTCTCACTTCAGAAAAAAGAGATTACTTCTTCTCTTCTTTCTTTTCTTCCTTCTTGAAGTTCAAGAGAGCAGCTGACGCATAGTCACCTGCCATCTTGACCGTCTGGAAGTGCAGAACAGGCAGCTTGCCGCTGAGCTTGCTCACAATCTTCGTTGCCGCACCGGCCATCGTTGAAGCTTGCTTCACAGACTTACCCTTTTCAGGATCTGCACCCTTGCTCAATACGGCCATGATCTTCTCAGCAGCGGTGATGATGGCCTTCAAAGTCTTGTCAGCATCTTCAGCCGACGACTTCAGCTCAGGGCCAGCTTTGGCTTCAGCGATGGCCATATCCAGGAGCGAAACGATCTCGTCCTTGGTCAGAGCCTTGATCATCTTCGCCGATTCCTTGCCAGCTTCGAACTCGATGTCGAACTTACCACCTTCGGTCTTCACCACTAACATGGTGTTGCCTGGTAGTTCAGCGACGATACCAGATGAACTGAATCCTTCTGCAATCATCTTGAAACAAGCTTGAAGTTCTTCGTCAGCTTTCTCAGGCGACATTTCGGCAATTTCGGCGAAATTCGCCTTGCTTGCAATGATGTTCATAACCTTCTTACATGCAGGTTCGAATTTGCCGGCGATTTCCAGAGACTTCTTCGCTGTGTCGAAATCAGCCTTACCGCCGATGGAGAAGAACTTGGCCAGACCGCCCTTGTTGAGTTCAGCTTCTGCCGGTTCACCCGTCGCTGCTTCTGCCTTGGACTTGATAGCCACGAGATGCTTTTCGAGAGTCGCATAGCTCTTCGTCAGCTTACCTACGAGGGCCAAGATCTTTTCCCAGACCGCTTTGCAGAAATCGACGATCTTGGCCCAGATCTTCTTGATGGTGTCAAAGACACCCGCTTCCAGGGCAACACGAGAGGCTTCGAGACGGCGACGCGGAGCCTTGAAGCTTTCCATGGACGGAATACGACCGACGCTCTTCGGCATGCCGAGACGGACACGGATCGATTCGATAGCAACTTCCGCGATCTTCGCGGCATCTTCAGACAGACCTTCGCCATCAGCGATCTTCGCTTCAACGGCACCGCCGAGGTCAACCAGGGTTTCTCCGGATTCCAGACCTTCTTCGATAGCTGCCTGCAGCTCTTCGACGTCTGTAGCAACTTCGGCCATTTCGTCGTTAGTTTCTTCAACTTCTGACTTGGTTTCGAGAACCTCATCGGAAGTCACTTCAGGCGTAACTTCCACAACAGCTTCTTCTTCGAGTGCAACAAAAAACTTCTTAGCCATTTCTGGACTCCAGTTTCAAGAGAGATAACAACATTCGAATGTTCGTTCATAAGGAGAACGACTCCATAATGGAACGCGGTTAACGTACCACTTCACACCATATCAGGTAATTTCTAAATACAACTAAAGTATTTTGATATTATTTTAAACATATTTGTCTATTTTAATAACATCAGGAGAATCGGTATCTGAGACCTCATTGTCTCACAATACGCGTTCTCCTGATGTTGTCGACATTTAAGGTTAACCCTGAGCCGCATCCGTTGCTGGCTCAGGGTTTTCCTTATTTGTCACATCTTCTTGTTTCACTTCAGCTTCCGGCTCATCATAGAGTTCATCGAAAGCTAAGCTTCCTAGTTGTTCATCTTTATTAACAATCTTCTCGATCTCTAGTTCTTCTAGAGACGGTTTGAAATCATTACTGTTAAATAATTTCATGATTAAATTAACTCGCTAAAGCTAATGTACGACGATTGCCAAAGATAGCGGCCATACTACAAATGAAATCATAGTAACCATTTTCTTGACGAAGCCATTTAGTAAAAACAGCTGACATGTCAGCTGGAATGGCTTTTGATTCGCGTAGTTTACGAAGTTCTTCGAAATAGTGTTCATTTCGAATAGCGTTCTTCATTTGACTAGAACCTGCTTCCAGCAAACGAATCCATTGCTGGATATGTGTCTTGCGAGGAGTACCATTGATATATCTCAGAGTTTCAATAATGAAAGCCTGATGAACAGATGAGACGATTGGACTACTGGATTGAAAATTAATCCAATCCCAGAAGTTCTTAGTTCCAAAAGCTTGTGCTGCAGCTTTGAGAATATTCTCTTGAACTTCAAAACGATCTAGAATATTAAGATTAGCTTCTTTGAGGGTCAGTACAAATAGTTTCTGTACATTCTCATTATAGAAATGTTCGTCATCAGGTTCTAAGCGTTCTTTACCCAGAATTGCTGCTGCATGACCATCAAAAGAACTTTTAGGTTGTTTCAGACCCGCATCGGTCATACTGACAAACCCAGATCGTAGAATCGGATATTTTTGCATGGTTATGCAGCGATACCCAGATCTTGTTCCACTTCAACCAGATAACGATCAAGTTTAGCCACACGACTTTGATTGTAAGCAATTTCTTGCTCAAGTCGTGGATTCGTACCTTGCTTATCTTTCAGAAGGTTCAGATGTAGAAGACGAAGTTCAAGAACTTTCTTCTTATCTTGACTAACTTTATAACGTTTGGATTGCCATTCAGCAACGACCATTCGGATATGATAAATCGGATTACCAGTAAAACCCTGGAGAAGAGGAGATGACATCGGATCCAATTCTGTATCAGAATACATGGATTCAAGGTCTTGATTATCACCTTTGCTCAGGATAAGATCCGGTGCATTTAAGAGTTCCTTCTCAAACTGCTTGGCATCAATGCCGTAAGACTGAAGAAGACGAGCAAGATTACCGATAGCACCTTTGGCTTTAGCGATCTCAGCTGGTGACATTTTAATCTCACCAACATCCACTCCAAGTTCAGAAGCTTCGTTCATGTAAACGAGATTAAGAAGGTCAAGACTATAACGAGAAATATAAGACATTTTCTCAGTGATACGCATCAGAACCACTTTCTTGGAACTGACACCATCTGTAACGACATCTCGTCCGATCTCTTGATCAACGATTTTGATCAAGATTCCAATATTGGCTTCGATCATAACTAGACGAGCACTGAACTCATTAATGAAAGTCGGAAGACGACCCATCGATGTTGATTTCAGAATCGAACGAATCTGACTATCAATTGAAAGATTTTCTTTGGATTTGAATTTGTCCTTGGAAAAGAAACCAGCCGCATCCGCATAAGCTGGTAATACGATGTTCTGGAGTTCTGTTTCTGTGATTCTAAGATCTTCGAGAATCTGATCTTTCTCAATATGCGGTAAAAGCGTTTTGAGATATTTGGTAATGCTCAACATGAAGATAAGCTCCTGAATGTTCGTTAAAATGAAGGCGGTTGACCCGCCGTCAATGCTTTCATGATATCGCCGATATCTGGACCAGTACCCTTGGTTTTGCCTTCCAGCTCCTTGAAGCCGAACGTTGCTGCCCGTGCAATACCACGTGTGTAGAATGTAACGGTTTCCCATTCTTCGCTGACCACTGTAATGATCATAGCGTATGTGTTTTCAAATGCTTTCTCACGAATACGAGGATTGCTGAGCTTACCACCCAACTTACCTTCAATATCGCGAGCTACTGCATCCGAAATTACAAATAGAGATGAAGCCGCAACCAACGATGGATTCTTAGTCAGAAGACCATACTTCTTACTATTGCTTGCACGACGTGTAATTTCAGACAGAACATTCGTCGGATCTTGAATAACAGCTTTCTTATATTCGTCAATGAGATCTTGACAGAGAATAAGATCACGGATGAATTCGATACGACCCGATCGAGCATCGTGGATACGTTCGACCAGAGAGTTATCACGATCTTGATAAGTCATGATGCGAGCGATTGATTCGTTCGGTATAGAACTGACCAGTAAACGGATACTGATCGGAACAGTAACCCCACGTTGTTCTTTGGTATCATCTTTGGTATAGACGATTTTGATGTTGATAAGACGTCCTACTGATAGATTGACTAAAGTATCTAAATCGATTTCTTGACTAGAACCTATTTCTTTCAATTCTAGTGATTTGTCATCTGCTTTCCTGATCTTGTCTTCAAGATCTTTCTTGCGTTCAGCATATTCCTTTTTGGATTTATCCAGCTTTTCCAATTCTTCCTGAAGCCTTAACTTATCTGATTCAAGTTTGGTAACTTGATCAAAGATATCTTTTCGTGCTGCATTAGCCTCACGATCATTAACGATCGCTTCCATTGCAGGACGCGAGTGAGTCGGAAGACGATAGTTATAACCTTCTTGAGAAATTAAACGAAATGATTCAAATCCATGTGTACGACCACTGGTCCGTCCACTAGACAACAAGAAACCCGTTTCATCGCGATCGGGATTCAAACGGTCAAGAATACGAACCACTTCAACGTCACCAACCTTGGTCAGAATATCAATGGCTTGCAGATAATAACCAGCGAAGATGGATAATTGACTGTTCAAAACTACCCGTGTCACTGGATTGTTTAGGAGATCCTTCGACACGATGGTAATTGGTTCAACTCGTGTTAACTTCGTTGCTTCTGGAAGCGAAGTATTTTTGTAATAACTGCTATAGTCCTTAGCGGTGTTGAGGAACTTAGCGATAAAAGTCAAACCTGTCGTAATTGCAGTACCAACACTGATAGGATCCAAGACGCGTCTCCGGTTTTTTAAGTCTTTGATGAGGTAAAAATCTTTACGCTAAATTCGATAACCACGAACTATAAGATCTCGAAGCAGCGGCGTTAGCTCATTGGATAAACGATTCTTCTTGAATTTATATAGGAATGGAAACAAAACATGACAACTCAGATCCCAATCTCTATCGATGATATTTTACAAAGTACAGCAGTAGGATCTCTTGATAAAGCCATTGGAAACAATCTATACGGCTTTAATCACGATCAAATCCCGACTGCTGTTCCGTACAATCGCGAACGTCAAGGTTTCCTATTTTTTGTTCGACCACAATTAAATCTTCAATTAGATAACATTCGAAATTCTCGGAAGTTTATGCCATTAGCTTCAGATGTCAGTGATACAACGATCCACCGTTTTGTTAGAACAACTCTGGATCCTCGATTAATGGTTGGATATCAGTTTGGTAAAACAGCTACAAAACCAGGTATTGATATTCCTCGTATTACTTGTCCATTAACGAATAACAATATGGCATTTATTCCAGTTTTAACGAATAACATATTGTCATCTTCTGGCTGGCCAGACCCTGTTGTTCCTCTATTCACAAGTAAACAAGGTCGATATAACGAATCGGTGAGCTTTGTAGATGGATTGGTTGAGAACTTCGAAGAATATACAATCGATGTTACATTTCGAAATACAGTATCAGATCCTATCCTTTATATGTTTTACATCTGGACACTTTATGCGTCCTATGTATTTAAAGGACAATTTGTTCCGTATCCAGATTTTATTACTGATAACCGTATTGATTACAATACTCGACTTTATCGAGTTCGTCTGGATCGTAATAGGTATAAAGTCAGTAAGATTATGTCAACCGGACCTGCCATTCCGATTGCTTCTTCGGTCGGTCAGTTTGGTGATCTTAATATGGATGAAACATTTTCATCTGCAAATAAAGATATCTCAATGCGATTTCAATGTCAAGGATTTGAAATCTTTGACGATATCTTGATCTATGAATTTAATCAAACAGTTCAAATGTTTAAGAGTGAAATGAAAAATGAGAATCGCGATTCAACCATGATTCTCGTTCCACGTTCAATTAGTTATATCTTCCAACATCGTGCTTATCCAAGAATCAATCCTGATAATCATGTCATGGAGTGGTGGGTTGATCGGAATCTTTTTAATATTAGAACCCAAGCATTTTTACAATCTTTAGGGCAAGCAGATGATGATGCAATTCAATCTGCAATTAACAATCAACAAGATGATAACGAAGAAGGCGGTTAACAAATGACTGAGATTGTAAGTGGTTCTGCAAGTATAACTGATCTGTATAATCGGATTGGTTATTACAAAGGATCTCCTGTCCGAATCGCTCAAGCGACTTATGATTTCCTTGATGAAGTCTTAAACAATCAAATCGATCTAGTTGATCCGACTAACCCATTCATCCTTGGGTTAGAAATGTCATCACTTCATACTGCACTTGCAGTTAACGAGTCACTTCTTAATCTTCGTCGTTCTTATGCTGGTTTGGCACAGACAGATCAAGATATTTATCGGCATATGACGGATGCAGAATATATCGGTCGTTTTGCAACACCTGGAAGTGTCCCATTTACTTTCATGTTCGATTTGAATTCACTTTTAAATGCTCTGGTGGAAGATACCACAGAAAATTGCATGAAAGCGATTATTCCTCGTGATACTTTTATTACGATTGATACTTATACATTTACTCTGGAATACCCAATCGTCATTCGCCAATTTCCAAATGGCGTCATGCAGATTACGCATGATACGTCAATTAGCTCACCAATTTCGACACCGTCTAATAATATCATTTCTTTCAAGACCCGTCAGGATTCCAACGGAATTAAATGGCTTTATTTCGTTGCTCCTGTAAAAGAAATGACCATTGTTACATCTAACTACGCTTTCCAACAACAGAAAGTATTTAATTTTAATATTCCATTTACATCTCAGTTCTTATTTGCACGTGTTTTTCAAAAATCGAATACGACAGGTGCTGATTGGGTTGAAATGGTAACAACACATTCTGATCAAGTCTTTGATCAAACAACACCAACAGCTGTATTGATGGTAACAAGTTTGAATCTGAATGTTACCATTCCGTATATCTACAATACACTAGGAACAGTTTCAGGTACAATTCGTATTGACCTCTATACAACTGATGGAAATATCGATGTCAATATGGGTGGATATACCCTGGATCAGTTTGCTATAAAGTTCAGAGCTATTGATTCTATTCGAGATACCAACGTATACACAAACATCTGGAGTACTGTCAATTATTTAACTTTCAGTGATCAAATTCTCTCTGGAGGATCTGACGGTATAGCTTTTACAACACTGAAAAATAAAGTCATTAACTACGCTTTCGGTGGTTTTAATATTCCAATCACCACAGCACAGTTGGATACAGTAGGTGAATTAAATGGTTTTACGATTGTTAGGAATGCCGATACTTTAACAGATCGTTATATGTTAGGTATTAGACCTATCCCTAATATTAGCATTGCAAATACTAGTAGTACTAGCACTACTTCAACAGGTGTTGTTACAAGTAATAATCAAAAATTATTAAGTCGTGCTAATGTCGGTATGATCCGTTTCTCTAGTGAGATTTCTGATCTTCAGACGTCAGATAATGTTGTCAACAACAGTAACCGATTCACATTGTTGTCCAATACCGCATTTTCTTTAAATAATGGTATTGCATCATTGGTAGAAAGTTCGGTTATCAGCTCGATCAAATCTCAACCTGTTAATTCATTGGTTAGCACAGTGAATGCAGCTAGTTATGTTTATACGCCGTATTATTATGTTTTTGATCTCCAGGATAGTTTACTGGATGTCAGACCGTACGATTTAGATCATCCAGATATCGCTAATCTAAACTTTATCCTTCAGAACAACACCCTGGCTTTGGTCGTTAATACTGGTAGTTACACTATTACAAAGACATCGACAGGTTATACTCTGACTATTGTAACTATTTCAGGATCTGCATATAAACAACTGAATGATAACCAAGTAGGTGTTCAACTTCGATTGGTGAATGAAGATGGGTCATTATCGGGTACGATCAATGGTGTTCAACAAGGAGTTGATTCGACTTCGAATGAAAGAATCTATACGTTTGATATTCAAACGACTTATGACATTGATGGAAACAATTGTATCGAAATCATTAATGTCTATAATTCCGATGGTTTGATTTCTAATTTCTATGTTGCATTGGATCGTGTTGTAGACATACTCTATACCACAACTTCTGTAACGAGTGGATTTGTTTCAGATGAAACCGATACATTAGTTAATAAAGCACAGCTTCCAATAGGTTCTGTAGGAAATACTCACGATCAACTTGAAGTTACATTCGGTAGTTATCTTGAGCATCTCTGGGCGCGTGTTAGAAGCTATGCAACAGGTGCTGACTATCAGACCTCTCCTTCGGATGTCCCGCAGCTCTATACGAAAGATATTTATCAGATTAACCCAATCACAAATTCCATGCTATTTATAGACGGATCAGGTAATCCGTACTATAACAAAATTCACAGTATTGGTGATCCTGTTTTAGATGGAAGTGCGAATCCTGTTTATACTTATCGGGCTGGTGATAATATCCTCGATAACAATGGAAACCCAATTATCATTAGTGAAATTGGTGCTAAGAATGATTTCGATATCTTAGTCATTGATGCTAACTTGCTTTTCACAACTGATCCTAACTATGTAAGTTATAGAGATCAAGTTGTGAAAACTATGACAGAATGGATTACAGTAGATATTCTGGAAGTTCAAGCTCGTCTAATCGAAAGAACTGAAATATTCTTCTATCCTCAAGCTTCGCTTGGTGTTACACAGATTATTGTTAACAATAATCAGAATGTTTATATTGATTCTGAACAAAGTCTTACAATAACAGTCTTTATTGATCAATCTGTTGTAAATGATACAGGTGTGCAAAATACCAACACCAATATCATTTCAGACTATCTGGATAACAATATTACACAATTGAAATTCACTATTAATCAAATGGAATCTGATCTCAAGACAGCGTTGGGTAATAACGTTTACGGTGTTACTATTCGTAATCTGGGTGGTACGTCGGATTATAAGTCCATGACCATCACCGATCAACACAATCGTCTCTGTATCGCACGTAAACTGATTGCTAATCAAGATAACACTGTTACGATCCAACCTGATCTTAATATCATCTACACAGGTTTCTAAATGAACTTCCATACACTCAAGACCATTATTAGGTCTTGAGTGTATGGAGTATACTTATAGTTCCAAATATGTCAATAAAAGCTGTTTAATGGCAAGGTTCAAAATGGTTAGATGATGAACCAATCCAGAATATTTCATCAGACAATGATGGAGAGAAATAAAGATCTCCGCTCTTTCAACTACCAGCTTCGAAATCAAATCAGGCTTATCAGAGATTGCTTTGGCTTCTACAGCCAGATCCGTAACGATTTTCAATCTAGCGATAAGATCTTGATAAAATTCATTCAACTTTGAACTTATATTAGGACTCATGACAAATGTCATTAAATCAACCATCGATACTTCGCTATCGTCATCAAGACCAACAATTATATCAAAGAATAACTTAGCGTGATGACAGTTGAAAACTTCTTTGATAGCTTTTAGTGCATCTGTAAACTCACTAATGGAATTAAGATGTGTATTGATCAAAGATGTATCAAATCTTAAAAGATTGATCTTATTCAAATCTATGAACACTCCATCTTTTAAAGGAATCGTGCTGTTAGGGTTACCAAGAATTTTCTCATGATTGACTTGTAATTCAGAACGTAATGATTCTGAAATACGAATCAAACCAGGTAGATAGTTTTCTTTAATAGAAGTAATCATTGAAAAAGTATCAGTTAAAGGACCTTCAATATAGGTTTTGAAAAGATCCATCAACTGGGCTTCTTCTTTAGCGACAATTGATTTTACATAGACTTGAGTTTCTTTATACCCAACTTTGGTAGGGATATGTGTAAACCCATTTTTCGGAACAACTGAAAACAGTTCTGTAAATGACTCTGCCATGATTTCAGCACGACCAGAATCAATTGTACCCGATTTAGAAATATCATTATCAATATCTTTCAAAGATATGAGTTTGATATTCTGATCTTCTACAAGTTTGAATTCTATTGATAAATCTGGAATATTAAATAACGCTTCCAAATCAGGATTGGGAATCATCGGAATCTTACTTGGTTCTAAGAAAATCTTAGGGTCTGTATTAGACTTAAATATTGGTGATTTGATAACAGAAAGATCGGGTTCATTTCCAGAACTTACATCAGGAAATAATGGATCGTAATCGACGATACTCATTAAGTAACCTGATCGTTCGGTTTTCCATCAAAAAACCCAATCTCTGTTGTCAGTTGTGTGAGATTCAAGATATCGGTAAGAATCGAGACATGATCTTTCTCGATGATTGCTAAATCTTCTTTGGAAAAGAAACGTGTGATACCAAAGAAATCAGCAATAGCAGTTTCCTTAGAATGCACCACATTCATCCACCCGTTCCAACACGTCTGTGATTGACGATATTGATATAACTTGGCGGTATAGTACAATACTTTATCAATATCCAATTTCAACATTTCATTGAGATCATTCAGCTTACCAACAAGTTTGATCCCATAAGTACGAACAAAATAATGTTCATCAGGAGTTTCGTTGGCATTATAAGCCGCTGTTTCCATCGCATTGATGAGAACGCACGCCATTGCGAAGCTGAAAGAATCTGAACGAGAACGTGCTGTTCCTACAAAAGAGAAAATGAAATCCTGAGACTTTCGGCACAGCCGGTTCATTGCATACATGGTCATAATAGATCCTTAGAGGGTTTACGTATGGGCAACACGAAGTGAAGCAGATGCAAGATACAAATCACTGGCAGAAAGATCCTCTAATAATCGTTGAAGTTGAATATCGTTCTGAGAATCTTTGTGGCCTGGTGTGAAGAAATCAATAAGAAGTGTCACCAGATTTTTATATTCGTTTTTATTTTGGATAATTTCATCCAGAAGTTTAATCTGATCAATGGTTTCTTTGACCTGATGTTCAGGAAGATCACTATCTTTAAGTAAGAAAATTAATTGATTTCGAACTCTTTGATAACGATGTTTCAGATCATCATAAGTCATTGGTTTAATATAGGTGGAATGACTGATTACGTATGAACCTAATACCACACCTGCTATTAAAGAATAAAAAACAAATCCAGTACCAGTTAACAATGATGTCACTCCAGCACCAATAATAAATAAAAAGGCTTCGAAGAATAATGATAAAAATAGAAATGTCCAAATCGTAATTAAAAGAATACTTCCAATTGACCAAAGGATGCTTCCAGCTAGAGATTGATCAGGATTCAAGAATCCAGAACCCTGCATTTTATCCAACGCAGCAATTAAATCAGGACCATACCCCCAACGTGAGGTAAAGTTATCTGCTAATGTTTCACTAGCATTATCATTATAACGGTCATTCGGCATCTGACTTTCAATTGTTTCTTTTAAAAACTTCATGGTTCGACGACCAAGGATAGTATTGCTTCCAGAAAAGATCTTATCCAGTTCTTCGTTGGTTGTCTTTGGATTCAATATTTTAAGTTCTTTGAAAATATAGTCTTTTGACAAATCCTTTTTATTAACGGTATCTTTCAAAAGCTGAGATAGAACTTGATTATTCGAATTTAATCGATTAGAATATTCATAGGCAGTAAAACAATGTCCTAATTCATGAAGAAAAATCGCTGTCACCATTCCAGGTGATAATTTCCATTTCAGGAATGTTTGAATATTTACATGAAGTGGATTTGTATACTCAGAAAAGATACCGGATACTTCACACTTTTGAATATCCACGATTCCTTTTTGTTCCAACGCTTGATCGATAATTTTAAGCTGTTTGGATAAAAAAGCTCGACTTAAAGGGCCGTCGTACAAATTACCTCTAAGTTGTTTATTAATAATCGAAGAATATTCATTTGGATAAAATGGAATAACCGCACCAGGTAATCCATTTGGAATGAGATCCAATTTGATCCCCATTCGTTTAAACGTGAGTTCTTCGATAGCTTTAACGTTAGGATGTTCTTTCCACCTTCGATATTGATTTGGATTTTCTGAAAAATCTTTCATCAAAATACTGAACAATACTTCTATATCTCGAGCATAAGAATCCGACTGAAAGTCGATCATCTCAAGAGAGACGGTTGTATCCCTCTCATAAAACTTAGTCATAATTCCCCTCTGAGATGGTAATTTAATATTGGGTTGATCGATTCATACCATTTCGTTAAACATAAAAAGATAAAAAAAAAAGAATAGGAGGACTGGTTTTATCCAGCCTCCTATCTTTATAAAAAATAGATTATATCTTAATACCTTTAAATCCAAGTGCTTTGGCTGCTTTATCGCGAGGATATCCAGATCCACCAATAAAACACATCCCATCCGTTTGATAAAATTCCTCATCTTTTTCGTGATCAATGATGACACTTCCCATGTGCTTCTTGTCGTTTGATTCAACAAGGATATGTTTCGCTCCTGGTTTCTTACACAATACAACTGCTTCTTTTACAACCGCTCGATTATTACCGAACCGAACTTTGATTACATCGCCAATCTGAACTTCTTTCACTGTTGGGTTCTCCGATTTGGTTGAAGTCCATTTTAAGAGGTTTTCTTAAAAAGCCTAAGCTCATCTAGAGTATATAGAGTTATGATTTTTTAAGAATGGGATAATTCCATTCACTCAACACATCAGATAGAATTACTCATAAGTGAGTTATCATGACAGAACAAAACAAAGTTATCGAATCTGAAAAAGATGAGATAATTAGCCGTGAGTGTCGTTTCGTAATTCATGTTCCTAAAAATAAAGAACGACCAGATTTACATTTAATAAAAGAACGTGTACACTGGAAAAGCGGTCGTTCAGAACCACGTTTACGTTGGATCAAAAATTTCACAAGACCATTTTGGATCACTAACAAGAACTATCAAACTCACAAGCAAAAGAAAGAAGTTGAGTCGATTGATAGATTAACGCAACATAATTGTACGCAATCTGATTTAAGAGATAAGATAGCTACTGCATTAGGATTTGATTATTCACAAAACCATATTCGTAAATTAGCAAATAGTCCTTACTTATACGGAACTGAAATTGGTAGTCAAGCTATTATCAAACACCAATATCAAACTGCTAATAAAACGCATAATACTCAGTTCTCGGTCATGATGTTTGACATTGAAACCGATATGTTAAATGGTACACAAGAACCTATCATTACCACAGCAGCATTTGGTAATGAACTTTATATTGGTGTCACTAAAGATTTCATAAAAGGAATTGTTGATCCTGAAACAAACTTTAGAGAAAAATGCATACAATATATTTCAGAGTTTACTGACATCTCTAAATATGTTATTACTTATATCGAAGCAAATGGCACTGTCGATCTGATTCGTAAAGCATTTGATTGGATACATATTCGTAAACCTGACTTTCTTGCAATTTGGAATATAGATTTCGATATTCCAAAGATTTTGGATACTCTGAAACGCTATGGTGTTGATCCTCGAGATATTCTCTGCGATCCGTCTGTACCAGAACCGGCTAGACTTTGTCAGTACAAGGAAGGACTTAGAAAGAAAAGAAAAGCCAATGGTGCTGAATATCCAATCGATTATGCTGATCAATGGCACAGTCTATTATTGACAGCTAGTTTCTATGTTATTGACGCGATGTGTGTTTATAGACTATTACGTTTATCCAAACAAAAACAAAATTCTTATGGTTTAGATGCAACATTGGATCGAGAACTAGGAGTTCGAAAATTGAATTTCAAAGAAGCCGAAGTCTATAAGAAAGATCGTTGGCATATTTTCATGCAGAAGAATTTCAAAATAGAATACATGGTCTATGCGTTATTCGATTCTCTCTCCATGAAATTGTTAGATGATAAAACGTTAGATCTCTGTTTTACTATCCCTAGTTTTGCAGGTGATACTCATTTTGCAAAGTGTAATTCAAAACCGAAGATGATTGCAGATATGCTTCATTTCTTCGCATTAGAAAGAGGATATGTTCTTAATTCCGTTGGTGAACAGAAAGATCCAATAGAAGTCAAGGAAACAATAGTAATAGAAGAAGGCGCAGAAAGAGAACCTTCTATAGAAGGAGAACCTGAGACATTATCATTATTGGATTGGATTATGACCTTACCAGCACATTTAGTAGTGCCTGGATTACCACTTGTATATGAAAATCTTCATATACGCACTAAGTTAAGAGCGTTTGTATACGACAGTGACTGCGTATCTGCCTATCCAACCTGTACATCAATACTTAATGTTTCTAAGAGTACAACGAAACGCGAAATTGTAGATATCAATGGAATTGAAGAATCTGTTTTTAGACGACAGAATATCAACTTATGTTCTGGTTATGTTAACTCATTAGAGTATGGTAAAGAGATGTTTGGATTACCAAATCTATTTGAATTGAACGAGTTAATTGATTAATTGTTTATCAAGTGAGCGGTTTGAACTCCTTAGTCGCTCATTCAGGTTATCATCCCTCCCGTTTTAACCTGATAACTTTAGCCCTGCTTTGATAGCAGGGCTATCTTTTTCTTATTAATACAACTTCATACTCCCAGACCGATAAGGTTCTGGGAGTATGAAGTATGTCAAATGTATATCTATTAAGCTTTATAAAACAACAAAACGTTTTGTTTACCTGTTTCAGTGAAAACAAGTGATGTTGTTTTAACAATATCAACCCGAGATAAAACCTGGCCACGTGTTTCTGGGTTTGCTGAAACTAGACACAAATTCATGAGTCGTTGAAAGACAGTGAGATTAGGATCATCTTTCATCCAGTATTCAGAGAACCGATTGATATACCGTTCACCAAGCGCTGCTTTCTTATATTGCCAAAAGAACGACAAAACGATAATCCAATTCCGTCGAAAATCTTCAGGGGGTGATTTCTCAATAACCTTAATCAGCATCCTGCAGAAAGAAAGTTGATAATTCGCACCAGGAATGCCACCCGTCTTACTCATAGTGGTACCTGGTGCCATATCTGTAACATACTGCTGCATGAAAGTAATGAGTTCTGTTTTCAGCGGATCATTAAGTGCCAAAGAACGTTCAATTAGTGCGTTGAAGTCTTTGGTGAATGAATCTTCAACAGGAAGGATTACTTTTCGAATAGGTGTACCAACTTCTGGTCGTTTCACTATGGAATCATTAGATCTTAAAATCTTGATCTTTTCAGGTTTTATTTCCACTTCGACTGAACTTGTAACAGGATCGGTCATGATATTTCCTTACGGTGTTTGAATGTGAAGGTATTTCAATAAACGTTCTCTGGCATCCTGTTTCCCAAAATTAAAAACAGGGATATTAAGATGATGAGCAACTGCGATAACATGACTTGAATTACCAGTCTTTGGAGATCTAATTTTAGGATCTTCACATCCGTCTTCTGTCCAAACAACAACGAATTGTGCAAGACTCTTAAGATTTTGTCCACAAACAAGACGAACATTTTTAGCCAAGAATTTCTTTACTGTATCTTTCATGTCGTCAAACTTCGGAAAGAATTGTTTAGCAAAATACATTGCTTCTTCTGAAGTAAAGGTCAATTTTGATTGGCTATCAGCAAAATTACGCCAAGGAATAATAACCTCTTTATGTTTAGCATCCATGAACATTTTGTCAGGACCATCGAAGGCGCTAGTACGAACTGTGTAACCTCGTTGATCCAATATGTCTCTGATTTCTTTCAACGCTGCTAGCGCCGTTTCTGGGACTTCTGCATTTCCGGTTCCGACGTACGGTCTGTAGAAAATAGGCGGGTCCACAGAAAAGTCACGAGGTACCTCAGGAGCATTCCGACGAGAATTACCGCCGAAACGAGAAAAACCACCAGACTGAGAACCGGCATTCTTACGATAATTGTTAGAAGAATAATTATTCCCGCCAGTATAAGAACCACGCTGGTCTTGGTGTGTGGATGATTCTTTTGGTGCCGAAGGAGCAGAGTATTCTTGAAATCCTTTGCTTTCGTATCCAGATGAGTTTGATTCTTGGTCACTCATTACGCCCTCTTTTTATTTATGTCAGTACAGAACGAAGATCAACTTCTGCAGTTGACAACACTTTGCCGTGCATAGCCTTTAACGACTGGTTCAGGATGAGATGTGAAACTTCCGTTAGTGGAATGACTAAACCTTCCTTATATTGGGAAAGCGCACGTCCAGAACACATTCGACATAGTCGATCGCCAGGACCTGCTTGACAATACGCTGGTGAACGTATAATCACGCTCTGGTCTAAATAATGGTTAGCATCTTCTATTTTTTCTATTAGTTTCATTTCAGTCTTTTCAATGATGGTACGACCAACCAACATCCCGATCGTATCTTTGGTATAGACTTTCTTGAGACCCAGTGTTGTTCCACAATCTTCCATATCGATGGAATAGTTACTTCCTATACGAATCACTGATTTAGATACCACACCACCGTTGATGGTTTCTGTTCCACGTGAATAAGAACCAAAACGAGCACCGTTTAAAGATGCTGTATATTCAACTGGATCGGTTGGTTGACCTTCTTCCAACGTTCTGGTAATGGGAACGATAGGATCTTTCGGATCCAAACGTTCGGGTATACCAATAGCTAAAAACATTTTCTTTCTGGAAACATCCAGAACTTTTCCTTTATAGAAAGTTCCAAAGGCCTGATCATCTTTAAGCCATTCACGATCAAAAGCTTTAAGTTTATTTTCATATTCAGCAAATACAGTAGGATCATTCAGGTTACTACCATATTCATTTAAGAGCTGTGTTCTATAGGCTGCTAACTCTGGAGACTTTGTAATACCTTTACGAGTAGCCGACCAGTTAGTAATGGGTGCAAATTGTTCAAGATAAACTAAACTGTCTCGAAACTTTAGATATTCATCAACATAAATTTTAGCATTGTCTCTGATTTCACCAGACTTAGGAGTGTCAATTAATCGAGATGCGATATACTTCTCATGGTTTTGGACACTTAATTTTCCATTATCAAACGGATACTTAGGTCCAAAATTTGGTAGAATAATGACTGCATTGAAAATAAGATTTCCAATACAAGTTTCGAAAGACTCCTTGATATTAGGCATCCAACTCGAATCTACTTTAATTCTTTCTTTGAAATGAAAGAGAGGTTCTTTCGTTAGACTATCATCAATTGTTTCAAGCGTTCCATCTTTATTAATGAATCGATAAGCTGGATTAAAACTAATGATTCTTAAAAAATAAGTATTTTCAAGATAAGCATCTGATTTTTCTTTCGTTACACAGAAAGCTGAAAATATCCAAGATAGATTATTCGCTAGACCAGCTTGAAGTGCTCTTTTAAGATAATCGTGTCTTTTCATTGTTAATCTTCCTGGTATCTTGAATTTTACTAATCATCTTCAATACAAAATTTTCAGCTCTACCAACCAGATCGATCGATTTAAATGCCGTTTCACCGACATCACGATAAGTTGTTAGAATCGCTTGTTCTGGTGTATCAGACATATAAATGATTGAAAGAATATTCAATGCAGATTGTTCATTGTTGTTTTCCACAACAAGATGTTCCTCTACAAAAGGAAGATAAAGACGTAATGGATATCCTACTTTCATTCCAGCATCCAGTAAGACAAATCCAATATGAGATTTACCTAAAACGTCATTGAACAATTTAACACGCTCAATAATAGAGTAATCAACAGGTTCTTCTTCTTCGAATTGAAGTTGATTTTCGATATAAAGTTCAAGAAGTTCTAATGTTCTTACATTAACTTCTTTTAATAAGTGAAGAAAGTGAGCTTGATCATATTCTGTCAGTTCTTCCAAAATTCTAGATAGTTTATCAACACTATCTTCTTCTGAAGTCAATATAGAAATAATCGTAATGTAATTTTCTAGATGTTGAATACGAAATAATGCATCTAAAATAATAATACGATCATGAGTTGTTGCGTTATCTGTTAACTCGATAAGATGTTGTTTAACGATGTAATCTAGTTGATTGTTAAGTTCAATTACAAAATGATTAGCTCTTGATTGAATATCAGAAACTGATTCGTTTGTAATTACATCAGTGATCCCACCATATGCATTTTGATGTTCGAATGCTTCGAAAAGACTAATTGCTTTTCGAATATTTTCAATGTATCCTGGTGTGAAGACATGAGAAATGAAGTCTTCAATAAGTTCGTTCAATGACCCTCTCCTTAAGAATTTAATTCATACCACACTTATTAATTAGTGCGGGTCGTCACATCATGCTAAAACTAATAGGTAAAATTAATGTCAAAGAAGACAAGCTTTCCCACAAACAAACGTGTATCTCGCACGATCATGCAGGCTGAAGAACATAAATTTCCATTTCCTGTTTCAATACCAACCACTCAACGAACTGCGATTTCTAAAGAAGCTCGCAAACTCTCTCAACATTCAAAGCCTAATGTTCGCTCCCAACCTCGAACAACAGAATTAGAATGGAATACATTTAACGGGCTTTATCAATCAATAGCCAAAGGTATTCTGGAATTTTCTGAAGCAATTTTCCATAATTTAAAAGCCGTTGAAGCAAATAAGGAACATACGGGTGAAAAGGTTGATCCTGTTTTTCTTCGATTTGTTCAACAGGCTATTCAAGATTGTGAAACATTCTCAAAAGAATTGGTTCTTATAAAAGATCGTCATAAGACCAAAGAAGGTCAATTAGTGACTAATGATGAGATGGAAGAGTATTATGCACTCGGTGAAGCTTATTACAGTTTCTTCGAGCGATTCAAAACGATCGCTTTCCAAGCATCAGTCGAAATTACTGCTTACTTATCTTCGGAAGTTACTAACGTTGATGAAAATCAGAATCTTCAGAATCTAGTCGCAAATGCAACCAATACAATTTCCTCTATAACAACAACTTAAAGCAAAACATGAACGAACATATTGAAGGTAGTGAAACTGGACAGACTGCAGTTGAACCATCAGTCATTGTAACTGAGGTAACTTCTTCTCCGTCTGTTGCAACTGCAACAGACGGAATTCAGCAGACAGATGCGGACTATCTTCAGGAACCAGATCCGCAAAAAACTGATCGATCAGAAGTTTCAGAATTTTCTTCTGAAGCACCAGAACCAACTTATAGTAAACGTCCCAATCAGAACGTATTTCTTGATTCGGTAGTCTCTAAGGATAATCCTGATCCTGCCGGCATTTCAATATCGCTTCCTAGTGATACTTCGACACGAACAGAAGAAGTCATTACTAATATTCCAAATATCGACGTGTCAGGAACCGAACAGGGAACCAAGTGGGCTCAAGCTGTACAAGCTGCTCTTGGCTTGAATTCATATGAAGATGTCTTCCTGTCAACACTGGAAGACCAAAATGCTGATTTTCATCAGAGCTTGGAAGTCAATGGAACAAAATTTGGTTCTAATGAAGTCAAATTCAGAGAACGCCAAAATACCTCCTTTGACGGTGAAGCAGCTGTTCTTCGTACTATTTCACATTTGGGGCTTGGAAGCACTTGGAATACCGGACTTTACAATACTGGTATTTGGATTACGTTCAAACCACCCACTGAAGAAGATCTAGTTGAGCTTTATCGTCAACTTACTGCAGATCAGATTGAAATGGGACGGATGTCTTATGGATTGGCATATGCTAACACTAGCTCGTATCATATCGAACGGTTATGCCGATTTGCACAACAACATATTTATCGCATTAATGCAAATCCTGATGAAATTGGTCCGGCCAATATTCTTGACCATATCAAATCTCAGGATATCACATCACTGTTATGGGGACTTGCTTGTACAATGTTCCCTAAAGGTTTCAACTATAGCAGAGCTTGCATGGTTGATCCTGAAAAATGTCAACACGTTACAAATGAAATTCTGAATCTAAGAAAATTGCAATTAGTCAATCGTGCAGGTTTGACAGATCGTCAGAAAGCTCATATGGCTGAACACCGTGGTGGAACTAAGATTACTGTTAAGGATCTGCAATCCTACGGATCTGAGATGACACGAGCCTCTTTCCATCGAGTTGTTGTCAACGAAGGTGAGAAAGACGAAATTACAATTAATTTACGTTCACCTTCTATAACTGAGTATATCCAAACAGGTCACCGTTGGATTGACGACATGGTCAATAATGTCGAACAGGTTTTAGGTTCCACTGGTACTGTGGAAGAAAAGAATAAATTGATCGATATGAAATCTCGCGCTACAATCATGCGTCAGTATTGTCATTGGGTTAGTTCGATTGAACTTGACACCAATCAAATTACCGATAGGGCTTCTATCGAAAAGGTATTGAATAACATCAGTGGTGATCAAAATATTCGTGAAACATTCTTAACGGAAGTGAAGAAATTCATTGAGAACTCTTCGGTTTCAGTTGTCGGTATACCCACCTATGATTGTCCTAAATGTGGTAAACCTAATGAAGGTAATATTACCTTTCCGTATCGGACCAATATGATTCCGATCGATGTCATCCAACTTTTTTTCGTCCTGCTTACTCAGAAACGCAGGGATCTGGAGAACAGATAAGTAAATACCTTGTAGGTCATCCGGACTATGGTCGTCACATTGATCCGGCTTCGATCTTGCAAAGTGTTCTGGGTGCGGATGTTATTACCGGTAGCATAGAGATACAACAAACGATGATGGACGTTTATGAAACTATTTATAACGTCTTTAATCATCTTAAGAATTTCAAAAGTCCTCCAGCTTCGAGGAGACCTTTAGCTAGCGTTGCTTTCCATAAAGGTGAAGATTTTACTACAGGAAGTCTATTGGAAGATACGATGCGCATATTTCGTGATCTCCCAATTAAAGATATTTTCGGTATTGACTACTTACAGTTTATGAAACTACCGGTTGATATCGTAGAAATGATGGTTAAGATGGCTCGTGAAAAACATGAAAATGAATCTAAAACAGCCGCTAAAGCAGATCATGCATTAAAATCATCACTGCGAGAAGAACAACAAAGACATGCCGATGCATTAAAAGGTCGGAAAATGATTCGATAAATGACATACACCTACAGGTAATTCCTGTAGGTGTATGTTTATGTTTGTTTTAAGGTATCGTGTTGAACAAAATTACATGTTCAATAGCGGTATGTTTAATTTCTTCTGTTGTATAAACTGCTTTTAAAGATGGGTCATAAATTTTGTCACCATCCCAATAAACAAAATGAGAAAGCGTTTTATAGTTTTTTGATGGAACTTTAAGAATAGCTTCACGTTTCCATATGTATAAAACTGGTAAACTAAATCCTCTACTAGAGAATCCAACAACCCACTGATAATCTTCTCCTTCATTCATTCCTAAAGCAGTAAAGATTTCGTGTAATTTATTGTTGTATGAACCGTTATGCTGAATAAATGAAGTAAGAGTGCTTCCCAATAACTCTGCGATTTCTCGATAATCAATTCGCATTACCATAGCCATACAAGCGATAAGACAATCGTGTTTATCAGCTTTTTGTTGTACCAATTTAGGTGGTTTTAGATGACGTTCAAGTTCATCTACTCCTTTCACAAGGAGTTCATGATGTTGAAATGATTCTTCCACCTGAGTATTCTTCCAAAAACGCCAAGTGTAATATTGGGCTTTTCTGAATAGAGGAACAAGTCGCCGTATAATTTTACCAATTTTCATTTGATATTATCCATTCGTTCTTTCCAACCAACCAAATGAATCTGTTCATGAAACCCACAAACTTGACAATCAACTATATGAGGACAAACAATTGAAGGATTAACATCTCCATTTTTACTGATGACATATGTTATTAATGCTCCATCTTTCGTGATTTCACATTTTAATAAATGCATAGGACCTCCACATTTTGCACAATAATAAATAGCGCTATACTTGCAATCATTATCTATAGTGAGTTTCCACTGTCCTTTATTACGACCGTGAGTTGATTTCAGTATACCAGACATAATAATTTCCTATTTCGTTTTCTTTGAAACAGATCCCGGCTTATGTTTTTCTTTTTGTGCTTTTTCGATACGATTCAATGTTCCGAATACATAAGCATCTTTTTGCTTACCATGTAGACCTTTTTTCTTGGCCTCTTCTTCTAATCGCTTATGAAGTGCTTCAGGCATAAATATCTCCTATATAACTAGGGTTAATTAAAAGAGAAGTATTGGTACTAAAATATATGAATAACACCACACGATCTCGTAATAATTATTTACGATTAAAAAAAATAGAACCTGGATATAACCCAGGTTCTATTTGAATGAATCTGCTAGTTAAATACTTTATAAACAGACATTACTCTTAAACTCTTTGAATGAAGCAACTCTATCTAAAAGTAAATCATGTCTTTTTCTTGCATAATCATAGTGTTTCTTAATATTTTCAGAAAAGACAAAGAAACAACGAGCTGTACCTGAAGGTGGTTCTCTTAATCTGCCAAGCATTTGGATATTTGCAACTGGTGAATCTATGTTGTCTAAACAGATTATAGTCATCAATCCTTTCAGATCATGTCCAGTACCACCAGATTGATAGGTTGTAACTCGAATAACTGGCTCAATTAGATTTTCGTAGGGATCTTGTTCAGTAAACTTACGAATATCATATTGAGGATAAATGAGTTTTAAGAACTTAGTGATAACTTCACACATTGCGATCGTTCGAACATAAATGATACATTTATGCCCTCGTTCAAAATTATCAAAGAAACCATTGATCAAAACTTCTTCAATTAGAGACATATATTTTTCGGTTAGCTTTTTATGTTTTAATATTGAACGTTCAAAAGCAACTTGAGAATAGGTGGTATTGCCACGTTCAGACGTTCTGATCAATTGTAGACTTTGACTAGAAATTGAATAAGAAATACCATAAGTCCTAATATACTTTTTCATCTTGACTTCCTCAAAGCGAATTTCGCGAGGAAACATGATGTGTTGCATCTTATCAATGAATGGATCTCTAGATAGAAATGTAGCAGATAATCCGATACATAGATCAACATTCATAAAACATTGTGTTTTATAAACACCAAAAAATTGTCGATGAATTTCATCAATAAGAACAGTTCCGATCCCAAGAAGTTCATAAATATTTTCTGGAGCACATCCGTATTCATCATTAATACAAATGTTTCTATTCTCCAAATAAGACGTAATGAAATTTGTCCATGTCTTTGAAGATATAATCACAATTTCAGTTTTATATGTTTTTGTTTTACCAAGTTCTATTAAACCTCGTAATGAATCACCACCTTGAACAACCATAATGTCTTTTTCTTTTAGATTTGTAACATTCTGGATCTCAAAGATAAATTTGTCTATGAATGAAGGTTCTATAATAATAGCTGTTCTATAAGCTCTTTTACAAATGGTCCATAGCGCAATAAGACCTTTACCATAACCTGTTGGAAGAGTGACCAAACGACTATTAAGATCATCAGCTAATTCCTGTATTAAAAAATCAACTACATCAGGTTGACGATCTCGAAGCTTCCATTCATCTTTTATTTTAACAGTGATTGGAAAAGGTTCTGGTATAACACCTATATCAACAATATAAAACCCTCGATCATATCCAGTTTTCTGAAGATAATCTTCGAAATGATTAAACTGTCCTATATGAAACCGATATTCGTTAAGATCATGACAAGATAATCCATATATTTTATCTGGAGATTCTTTCAATGGTATTTTGAAGTTGTATTTATTAGGAGGTTTAAATCCTTTATGGGTATATAGTACGAGAAAATGATCCAATAGTTTACGACCCATTGGAGTAATTCTTGTCACTTTAAAGAAATGAGAATAGATTGATATTACAAAAATCGGATCAAATTGTACCGATGACAAGTTTAAACTCCCGTTTTAAAAAACATTCGTCACACATCTCTATAATGGAGGCTAGCCCAAACGGACTAGCCTCCTATGATGTTTTAAACTATTTTGGAATGAGAACCTAAGTTTGTATGCATGTGAAGATTTTCTACTACCTCTTTTGGTGTTAAGAATACGTCTATAGGAGAACTTGGACGATTTTCTTGGAAGAAGTTTCTTGGATTTGAGATCGTCTTAAACTGATCTTCATATGCATAAGCCGCACCCAAAGAACGATTTGTAATAACAAATCTTGCTACATGAAGTCCTGCATTCGGATGGTGTCGTGCCATTCCGTAATCTTCCACACCAGGCGTCATGACAGCATAGATCAATACTTCAAGTAAACTTAAATTAACATCAATTTTAGTATTGACCTGATCAAATAACTCTTGAAGAATAAGCACGGGGGCATCAGCTTGTGCTCGCTTATGAAGATTCTTCGTATTAGATTCGATAATACTAGCAATATGATCAGCATGATCAGCATAGCTATATTCCATATCAGGAACACGTATCACTGGAAACTTTGCATTCCATCCAGTCAAATCAAATACGAAATGATCATACTCGTTTGTACTCCATCCTTTATCTTTCAGGAAGTGAAGAAATTCATACGAGAAATATCCATAACGTTTATTCTGTTCGATCTGTATCGGTATCTCGACTATAGCGCCGTTGGACAAGGTTTCTTGAATAACGATCTGAGACAATGCGCTGATACGTCGTGGATTGATCTGATCGATCGTTCTTAACAGTTTAAGATCAGTAAGACCAATGGCGGTATTACGATTCACAATCATCTTGTATTGAGATGTTTTATTAAACGGTTTAAGATGAAACGACATGGTATTAAACATGAATGTCAAATATCGTTGAGCATCTTCTTTCATCAAAATCTCAGTACCAACAGCCGAACCAATGATGTGTTTGGTTGACAGAATGGTCTGAGTCAGCTGTTGAGTTAAAGTTGCCGCACATAGATGTCCAAGGTTAGCAAACCGAGAAACATTATGATGAAGCATACCAAAACAGACTGAACAAACTTTATGAGGATTATTTTCCTGACAATGTAGTGATGAACGAATTGAAATAATCTTTCCGTATAGATGAGATTCTTTTCCGATAATTTCTTTTAAACTATTTGTGGTTTCATCCAGATACATCTTACCTTTCATGAACTTGAGATCACCAGCATAAATTTGGCGACCTGTTTCTGTATAGGAAGGTGGTTTAACTAACCACTCAATATATTTTGTTGAACCACAATCACCAGGTGAAATACTTTGCACAACCATCCCAGAGAGCTGTAGACGTCGTGCAAAGTATTCGGTATCCTGAAGTGGTGCTTCTGCAGAATAAAGATGCTTAGCAGCCGCACGAGACTCTGCAACGTAGTCATACAACTTATACATTCCAGTTGTATAATTCGACATGATCGGTGTACTCATGATCGTTCCGGTAACTTCAATCGGAAATCCACGTGCAAGAACACACTGATTAACTTGATTGATATTCAAAATCTTCATTCGAATAAATTGAACCAGATTATTTCTCTGGAACTTCGGATCATTAAAAATGACCTTGTGTGAATTCGAATAAAAATCTGCAATTGAATTAGCTGTCGGTTCTGTTTTATTTCTCAATTCGACAATTTGTTCTGCCTGAGCCAATTCTAGAATATCGAGAATATCTAAAGTCGCTACATAACGACCTGCAAATTTCATCAATTCATTATGAAGCTGGTTAGTGACGTAATAGATAACGCCAAGAATCTCTTCTTTCTGTTGATAGCTGGTGAGGTTATGATCCATAATTAGTTGTTTTGAGATTCGGCTAATAAGATCAATGTGTGTATTAGACGATAATAACTGACCATTCATAATGCTATCAGCATGATGAGAGTGTGTCAGAGGTAAGAATGGATACCGTCTATGAAACTCCCAGAAGTACCAGGAATAAACAGCTTTTCGAGTACTTGATGTAACTGTGATTCCATCATCATAAATGAGGTCAATTGTTTTCGGATAAGTTTCAAGAATAATAGTTGGAGTTAATGGTAATAAATCTCTAGCTTTAATTGCTGTCACAATTTTTATCCGTTTTAGGTCTGTTTCGAAATATTTTCATAATAGCATAAATTGGCCACACTAACCATGTTACTCCTATAAATAAAGACAGTAACATAATAACCGTAGGTTTTTGTGAACTCTTGTTACTATTTTTAACGATAAACACACAAGCTACGATTATTGCTATTTCGATATAAGCAATTTCAATTATCTTCATCGTCTCTTTCCTGAATATACTGATTAATTTCCGGTAAATACTCAGGTTTAAATCCAGCACACATGAAGATATGATTCACAATCTGAATAGGACGAGAAGCACCTAGTGGTATTACATCACGATCAATAATCCGACTAATCTGACTAGGATTATTAGATGCCAATAAATTCCAGTAAATGTTACGACGTGTTACAGGATTGTTAGTCCGATCGAACATTTCCGCAATAGATTCGGCTCCAGTATAGCAAGCAAAGATTCGAGATTCAGTTTCTCCAGAAAGACGAGTTGGAGAATTACGATAAGGGTAAGCGAATTTCTCGGATTTAGTTACGGAAGAAAGAATGCCGAAATGTTGTAGTCTAGCAGTAGAAGTTGCAGACCATTCACTTGCTAACTTATCCAGAAGGAACATATAAACCTTTCCGATTCTGATCTTCTTAACTGTTTCAACTTGTTGACCTGATTGGTCAACATATTTAACTGTTGTTCTAGTTGGTTTAAATAGTTGTTCGATTTCTGGAACAATTTGATCAGGTAATTTCTTGTTATCTACCGGTAAGAATATCTTACAGGTCCCGTCGTTAATGATGTCACATAGATGTTCAGATTGTTCATTGCGAGATAAAGCACTGAAATAATCCGGCATGATATCATTGAAAACACGATAGAAACTCATCAAGTAATCGTAACACTCTAAAAACAGTTCTTGATTTATTTCTAATAACATTTCTTGATTGACTTCTGGACGCTTATTAAAATCATCAATATGATTTGTTGGTATAATTCCCAACTGTTGTGTAATACGAACAGTAATGTCGTGACAAGCACAGGTCATATATTGTTCATAAGACTGACCAATATTCATTCGGTGGAAAACCGGACCTGGATCGATAATCATGTCGGCACGAACACCATCAGGACGAATAGGCATTTCGTGATCTTCCATGATTTTACAAACGACACCTTTACTTCCGCTTTGATTACTAAACTTATCTCCAATATTTGGAATCAGTTCATATTCGATTACAAATTTAGCGTGATACTCATCAATATGTTCTTTTCGATAAATGAGTTTCAATGTTTGTTTCATTTTCTCAGCGTTATGATTTGTGATCGCAAGTGCTCTGACCAGAATCTTATTAAACGCAGGACTGATATTAATAAACGGTGTTCCAAACTTACGTTTACGTTCAGATCGTAAACGTTCTTCTGTTTCTACTATTTCACGATTATAACGTAGAAATGCTTGGACATACTTATCAGCATGATCCGACATTCCAACAGGTGTATTTCGAATAGGGTTATTATTCGAAATGATTTCTATATCGATAACACGACCACGTCCTTGACGAACATAAATCTGTTTATCAAATGTATAGTCAATTTCACGCATATCGTTGATACCCATATCAACAACATAGGTATCTGGGTCATAGGTACGTAGCGCCATCAATAATCCATCTTCTCGAAGATAATCTCCGATGTCTGGAAATGGTTTATTATCACCATAGATATTGATAGGAAATTCATTACTTCCCCATTCAACAACACGAGTGTCATAAACTTTATATTTCCAATTCTCAAGTTCCCCACGACGAACAGCGATACCATCTTCAGAAACACCTGGGATAGCCATATAGGTTACGTTAACATTACGACCATATGCGTAATTATTTCCGTCTTTAACACCAGGGCTATCCATGAAAACTGTATCTTTAGGAATATAAGTAGTGTGGCGTAAAAGATCCATTCCTTGTTGAGGGACACAACTCCAACCGAAATACTGATGGAAACTTCGATAAATCGGAATCATAAAACAATCGATTTCTCCAGTTTCCGAATTTTCATAGATAACCAGAGATTCGGGATTAAGTTTTAAACTATCCTGACCTACACCTTGAGGATATCGATCTATTACCTTAATGATCTTGCCATTGGCAGGCATGCGAACACCCAAGGTATATTTTGCCAATTCAGATTCAGGACCAGCTTGGATAATCTTTTCTTCCAATCCGTTAGTGATCAAATGCTGACTGACATGACTTGCCATCATCACTGAACGTGAGCTTGAGTTATTGATTGCGAAAGGGTTAATCGCATGGATCCCCAAAAACTGAGGACGAATCTCGTTTACTCTATCACTCTGTTTTTCCAAAACCAAACTCCTTTAATAGTTTTATACATCAACAAAGAAAAACCAGCATCAGCTATCATTTAGAGTATATATCTTTGAAAAAAATAAGGAACATGAATGAAAATCAGTTCACTTTTACCTGTTACTGATTCCTATTATCAGAACTATGATTTCGAAACTTTTATTGAGTCTCATATTCCATACATCATTCAGAATTATATTTCTATTCAGAAAGATGTTCCTGAGAACGTCACTATTGTTTATAAAGGTGATTTCTATGGTCTCCTATCTTCATTACTGATTCCAATGGACTTACACTATATAGTGATGCGTGTGAACGGATTTTACAGTAGTCAAGATTTCACAGGTGAAGCAATTGTTGTCATGGTTCCAAATGACAAAGAAATAACGCTACTCAAAAATGTTTATAAGACCACACAAGTTGCTTAATTCATAAAGACCTCAGACGCTTGTATAGGCGTCTGAGGTCTATGATGTTATTTGAAATTCCAACCAGGCGGTGGTGGTTGTTGAGCGTTTGGATTCATATAAGTAGGTTGTGGTTGATATCCTGCTTGTTGCTGGATAGGAACTTGAACATACTGATTATTTTGAACTACCCACTGATGACCAAGTGCGGGTGGTGGTAATTGAACCTGTGGTTGTTGCTGATAAACAGGTTGTTGATATCCTGCTGGAATATAACCAGCTTGAGATGGAGGATACATTGGCTGCTGTCCTGGATAATTCATCATAGGAGCGTTTTGTGGAGCAGCCCAACTAGGTACCTGTTGAACTTGAGGTGCTCCAGGCATCATAACGCCAGGAGGAGGATATCCATATGTACGAATATGATTGTTGATATATTCTTGTGCAAGAATAGGCGCCATCGGGTTAGGCTGCATTGCCATAACTGGATTAGCTCTGAGCATATCAGTAAAATTAAGTTTACCATCAGCAGTTTCACGAACAACTGGCGCTTGATATTGAGGGGCCTGAGTTGGTTGAGGCGCTTGTTGATAAATAGGTTGTTGCTGAGTGGTTTGAGTAGGAGCTGGCGGATCTTGCTTATATTCAACCTTCTGAATAGGATGATTTTGTTCACTTACTGTCGCTCTACCTCCATTACCTTTTACTAACTGAGGTAATTTTTCGATATCTGATCGCAGATCATCCAGATCTTGAAATGCTGCAAACCATTCCATATCGAAAAGAGAGTCTTCATAATTAGGAATGAAATCTTTGTACATTGTAGTAATATCGTTCAAGCGTTGTGCAATAATTGCAGAGGTAGACATCAGAGCATCCAGATAAGGTGCTACTCGAGTCCTAGTTCCATAATTATAACTTTCCGATTTCTTGATATCAGGAAAGATAAACTCAACGATTTTCTTAAAAGCAGAACGATCTTTTACTCTGAGATGATCATATTTATCTGCAGTCAAATCCTGATAGAACGGAAAGGTCACAATACCCAATCGTGAATAAGCTTCTCCTCTCCATGTTCCAGAATGTTTCAGATAAAGTTTGATATAGGTTTCACTAAGATGTTGTTTAAGCAACTTCATCATTAAGTTAGACCAATGAATAGCTGTCTTATCATCGGCTTCACTGATAAATTTCAACAAAGCAATCTGATCTTCATCCAAACGTTTATGTTGTTCTGGAGAACCCAATAGACTAAGAAGATATTGAGCGGTGATTCCAAAAACACAATTGAATCGAATTGCGATATATTCTCTAAGTTTCTGAACAACCTCAGATTCACCTCTTACAAAGTTTTCACAGAAAGGATGGAAATAAACTCTTTTCTGATCAGGATTATTGAACTGAGAATGAATAGGAAGTACAAGTGGTTCACCATTAATTTCCACTTGTATTGAATCAGAATTTTTATTGGGTTGAACATAAATGACACCATCACTGTCTGCATGAAGCCCTGCAAAAGACAGAATGGAAGTATATATATCCAGTATTTTCTTAGACATTAGACGAGCTCATTAACGGAAGATGGACTAGTGTCTTGTTGAACACTCTGAAGAATTTGGGTAAAGTCGTATACGTTATTACGGACTAATTGTTCATCTGTAGTAATGATTGGGGCCATCAATGAGTCACAGAACGATGGCGCAACATACCGTGTCATTGGGTCAACTCCAATCTGTATATCGATAACAGTATCACCTAACAAATCGATACTCATCTGGAGCATATAGGTTTCTTGATTTCCATGAGTTAAGTCATGCATAACCTCATGAATAAATCGTTGTTTAAAGACATTCAGGCTTTGTGAGATATCACGACCCATAATGTCTTTAGCACCCGTAAATAGAACATGATTTACGCCCATGTGGTCATGATTGTTCGAAGTGAATTGAAGTTTAAGGATCATCATCTCCATCATGATCGTTGGAACAGCATTGATCAGAACAGAAGCAACCCATGCACCACGATCATTCGGGTTATGCCAATATTCAGATTGCCCCGCGTGATTCAATCTTGTCATGGCGGCGGATGTCAATGTAATGAAGTTTGAAACAGAGCGATCAAGAACATTGTTGTCTATCATCACTAAATGTTTCAATTTGAAGGTAGTTGAGTCAGGTTGACCTGTAACGTCAGATAAACGCCTAAAGAACGCTTTCTCTGATAAACTACCTTCATGCACATAACCTTTACAACGGCTATAAATATCAGCTTGACCAGATCCATAGGAAAGTAACGCTTGTCCTGTCTGATAACTATTAACCATTGTTGCCAAAATATTGGCTGGAAGATTATTAGAACGAGAATTTGGAACAGATGAACGAGATAACGTATGACGTTCATCTTTTATTCGACTATGGTTGTCTTGATCGAATATTTCCTGAGCAATAGGACCGTGTTGCATTACGGTATAGAGTTCATTTGGACGCATTCCGTAGACGTCATGATTGAGCTGACTCGAAACTAACCGACCATTAATGACTTGCGCTGATTCGGTTACGATTTCACGTGTTTCGATACCCGTTGGAGTCAAAATCTTGGTTTGACTGATTTGAGTATAAGAATTAATAAAGAACAACATATCAGGATCAGGAGTACCTACCAAACTGGTATCAAAATGACTGGTATATCCTTGAATATGGAGTTGAAAAGTTGAACCAGTGCTACTGGTTATTTCCACAACCATACTGAACCTACCACGAGGATTTTCCCACCCGTTTGTAATGGGAATAACCCCCATGTGTTGTGGTGACGGCATCATGATACGATTAGCAATACCTGCCATTAGACTGGTTGTTGTTCCACCAGGTCCATTGTTAGCAACTCGTTTTGCTAAATCGTCTGCAATACTGGCATCATAATGTGTCTCGTATGGACGAGAATACATTGGGTTATAAGTACCTGAACGCATAACGATCAATTTCAGAATACGTAGACCGATAGTCACAGGACGTGCGAAAGATTGTGTATAACCAGCTTGAGTATTAATTTCGTTCTCCTATTTAAATAGCGGTGTTGGATGCAGATTATTCCGACTTTGAATCTCGATCACTAATCTAGCGAGATCAGTTTTAATATCTGGTTTGATTGGATACCGCATTGTTCGATAACCCAAGACTTGTTCAACTCGATCTATTTCTGTGGTAGGTCGCCAACCATACGTCATTAAGTTATTAGTAAGCCGATCAATGGATTCCATAGCCAGATTGGCTCCTCTGTTATCTGCTTTCTTAATACGTTGACTACGACGATAAGTATATAAAACATCCAGTTGTTCGATGAGAGGTTCTGCTATTCTCATCTTACTATCAACTGTAGAAACAACCATTTCTTTATCAGATCGAATCGGATGAGATGTAATTAATAAAGAAAGGTAGTGATGTCCACGTCGCCAAAGAACAGCTTCAGCAACACCCATCAGTTGTTTTAATAGCTGGTCTGGTAAATAATGAATGATTTTCTGAGAAACAATCGATCTGAAAATCCATCGTAACAATGTCACTTGGGGTTCTGTGGTTAGCCCTTCATAATCTTTCATATGTTCAACACAACGAAGAACATCATTATGATCGATACCAGGTGATAAATATTGTCCAACTCGAAAAAGATCCGACAGAAAATATTCGATCTCAACAATATCACCGATAGCAATATTAGCTTTGATTTTATACCGTTCCAGTGCAGAAGCACGAGCGGTATTTTCATCCATCGTGTCGTCAATCTCTTTATTCTTTATCTTCGAATCGCCGGTATCATCTTTAGTTGACAACCGACCGGAAATGAACATATACATAAATGTAACAAGATGGGCTTCTGGATTAACACCTCGAATATCTCCAGTAGCTAAACACCGAATACAAACGAGTGCTAATAGCCAACGTGGATAATCGGAAGTTGGAATTCCTTTGAACACATTCATCTGACGTGTCAGATTGGCGGAATGAATCGTGTTATCGATATAGTTCATAAGTTTCTTGACTGCAGGAACTTCCGCGTTCAATACCTTATCAACAAGTTGGAAAGCTAACATTTCTTTGAAACTATCATCTGTTTCTTGTTTTATACTAGAAATGTATTCTCCCCAAATAGGAATCATACAACGTAGTACTAAAGACAATGTTGTTAATCGACGATAATCACTCGCAATATATGTTTTGCCTGATGATGTATTACGATCAACATCTACAATAAACTCGTTTGGTATTGATAATGGAAGTTTAATATCAATTGCTTTGAAAGCAATCCATTCTTGAACTTTTACAAGATCGTGATAGCTGAGAAGTTCTTTGACTTGCTCCTGAAGAAACTCACGAAGTGTCTGTTTGGTATAACCAATATCGTCGAAAGAGTTCAGGATATTTCGATAGATATTGAAAATAGTTTGTTGAACTTCAGGTGTCTGATCAGCCCAATAATCATTAATCTGACTAAAGACATCCATATCACCAGAGAAGACCGTTCGACGATAGAACGATATGGAGAAACTAAGAGTCTGACCTAGATGTTCTATGATGACCGATGGTGTCACATTCGCCAATGAAACCGAGGCAAAGATTTTCAACTTAACAAACTCCTTATTAACAACAAGTAGAATATATAGGACTGAAACATTTTAGCAGGTACTTGATCTACTCCGTTCATAGACTGAACGGAGTAGATCTATGTTTTGTGTCCTTATTAATTAATAGGGAATATCAGATTCATCCATATTGTCATAAACACTACCTGTTGGCTTAGAAGTTGTGATATTCTCTGTCTGATTTCCACGCTGACTATAAGGAAGTGATTTCTCTCTTGGAGTCGATGTATTGCGGAAATGCAAACACTTATCGATGAAATGATGACGAAGAATAGGTACTAGTGTTAATGCACGTGAAATAGAACCCTCACCCTTTGTCATCAACTGACCAGTCGAGTTACGGAACTCATGGAAATCAGATAGTAAGATTTCGAAGACGATCTTTGGACGATTCGGTTGTTGTGCCGAGATCCAAACCACACCTTCTTCATTCTTTCCGAACCAAAGCTCACCAGTCACTTCACGGTCACCAGTAATCTTACCTGCAGTATCGCGTGGGAAATGTTTGATATTCACCATTTCTTTAGAAGGACCATTGGTCTTAACAACTTTCTCAAAGTGATTCAGAAAGATAAGGAAATGTTCCAAGTCAAATGACGCAATAATAGCGCCTTTACCATCATGATCTGATTGGGTATTGGTAAACACCGTAATACGGGGATATCCTTCCTTGATACCGAAGGACATCGCTGCACGTTTGTTTCCTTCGACTGATGTCCAGAACGTATATCGATCAAGTTCGAAAATTGGTGGCCTTGCTTTTACTTCACTCATACATCATTCCTTCCCATGTTTTGGTTTGATACTACAGTGGTTAATCGAATAAATCTTATCGGCTAAATTCCATTAGAAATTGAATATCTGCAGGATGAGTAATAAATGTTCGATAAGATTCATGAACTCTATCAGCTCGAAAAAATGGTGTCCATTTTGCTTTTAGGCTAATATCATAAACCATTTGACGAGTCTTACGATGTTGAGGTTCTAAATGATTTTTATCTCCAAAAATTAGAAGAAGTTCTTCTAAGAAAGGAAGGTGTGATAAAGAGTCCTGACCAAAAGCAGCGTACTTTGTATTCCAAGTTGTTCTAGTCTTGAGAACGCCTGTATGGCTCTCTAAGAGATCCAATTGCCTGAATTGATCATAGCTAGTAAGATCGTACGGAATGTGTGTCATGATAAGCGCAGATGATCTATGATGAGGTTTTAATTCACTATCTAAAACACGGATAGAATCAGTACTCTTATTCAATCGAGTTAAAACTTGTTCTTCTTTGAGGTCATAGCTCCGCTGAATAACGGTCGTACTTTCCCGGAATTTAACACGGTTCTTGTGACGTGCCTTCAGAGTATGATAGGTACAATAATAAAAAATTGGGAGACAGACTCCAGATCCCTCATTCTGAAATAAAGAGGTAATAATATCGATTTCAGTATTCAAAATCTCTAACACATGAAGAGAATTACATTCCATATATCTAATCCGATCAACCGATTGAGCGATATTACGAATAAGAGTTTGAATGTTAATCCAGATTTCTGTATAATTCGATATCTTGACTGTATTAGGAACTTTTCTTAATGGATCATAGGAAGGCGCTGGCCGTAGAAATATCGATTCCAAAGCCATTGACGTACCGATTGATAAAGGTAAAGCACCTATTGTACGTGTGTATAATTCCAAAATTACTCTCCTTGAACTTTAACCCACTATTATCCTACATTATGGTAATATTGTCCAATTTCAGTATGACCAAGAACTTTTGCAGGTCCTTTATAGACCAGATTAAAAGGTTCAATTTTCATGTTATAAGAATGTTTATAGGACAAAGACATATCACATGTTTGTATGTTAGAATTTTTGAGTATACGAGCAGCTTCACGTTTGTTATTAGCAGCAACAATTGCGACACCTGCAGTATAAACATTTTTATCCTGAAACCAAAAATGAACGGTAATTTGATAAACTTTCATTATTACCTCATATCAACTTTAAGTGAACGATCATATATATCTTCAAGTTTTTTCTGTTTGTTGATATAACGATTGATAATATGTCCTTCCTTCCGAAGTTCATCGATCATATTTTTACCGATAATACCGTTATTAAGCGCATCCAGAAAATCGAAACTTTCTTTTGGATGTTTATTAACTTCGATACCATCATGATTTACTAAACCGGTATAAATATCTTCGTTCTCTTCTTTTATAATTTTCAAGAAATTACGATCTTCAATAACACGTAAAATCTTTGGAATTGCTACATTTTCGTTAAACTTCATCCAAGCATCGATTGCTAAATGTCGATTATTCGTACAACAGAGTTCGACGTTAATTGGAAGTGAAAATAACACGCTTTCACTAGCTGGATTATTTGCTATAATCACAACTCGTTCATTTCTTTTAGAAAGATCGACAATAACTTCTCTAAGAATATCTGTGGGATAAATAAGTCCAAGAATATAAATAGTTCTGTTTGAAACATTTTGGATTTCTTGTTTGTTTGTAAATGGACAGAAATCAAATCCATTAAGTACCGAACATTCGATAGCCCAACAAGCGGCGATATTATCTACAGGTGAGATTGGGTCGTAAATAACAAAAGGTTTACAATAAATATTCATGAACACCTCTTTCTACATTAGTGGTATTACTGCTTTTTCAGTTAATCGTCTCCGAATTTCTTCTTTGAGTTCAAAAGCACGATTATGAAGTGATTCACTACAGTGAGGATGACAAGCCCTTGCATAGAGTTGAAAAGCAAGCTCTAGAAGAAGTTCAATTGTCATGTCTTTTGGGTCATCTCTGAAGTCACTTCCTTTTGGATGACGAGGTATGTGATCATAAGCTGGCTCAACGATCTCAGACATTTTAGTTATCCTTATACAGAACAGTCCAGTGATTGGAATCACTACATGGATGCTTCACACTCTTTTTTGGAAACTCGTCTATATTGACAGAACTTTTAACTCCACACGGACAAATAATTGATATGACTTTATTCGTAGCGTATTTAACCAGATTATTCTTATCCAAACTGTTTATATCTGTAATATAAATTCCTACGAATGTATTGATCTTACCAGACCCTGTTGTTAACAGAGGTTTACTAGAATTGAAAGCTTGTTTCTTATTACCTAATATATCGTCTTTATTAGGCATTTTCTTTATCTTTGTTTGCGTAACGGATAGTCCAGTGATCTGGATTATCACAAGGATGTTTCACATTTTCCGTTGGAAAGTTCCTGATACTAACTGGACTTTCGACACCACATGGACAACGAATGATTACGAACCGATCCAATGCAGATTCATCAGAAAGATAAATACCAATGAATGTTTTAACCGGATCGGTTATTGTTATTTTCAAAGATGGATCTGATAGATTAACAGTCGCTATACTTTTATTACTCATTTTACACTCCTATCTTTCCAATCCAACATCATGAATTACTATACCTGGGTTACCGATATACATACCAGGAAGTTCAATAACATGTATGTTAGCATAATCTGGACAAAACCAATCTTTTACCTCTACCTGCTTAAAAAATTCTTCTGCTCTAGATTGATTTTCTGCAGCGATAACAGATTTCACGCCAGCGATTCGAGTGTCAATTTTATTAACACTGCAAAGCTTAGTGTAGATCCAAAACAATTTCAATTCCATGACGGACTCCATTACTTTGAGAATGCTGATAAGTTTATGATTTTGGTATAACCCAACGCTGATCTGGATAGGGTACATTACAAAGCGCTTCAGCATAAACATGTAGAGCTTCGGTACCGTGAAAATTACCTCTTTCATCACGTGACAATAGTCCAAACTCCACCAAAAGACTGTGACAGTCTATATGCTCAGAACCCCAAATATCACCGATATCGTAATTACCTGGTCGAGTGTGGTACCAAAGTGCTACTTCGATTTGTAATGGGCTAGCCATGTTTTTCCTTTTGTTTGTTTCAATGGATTCCGTATATAGAGTATATATTTTCATATTTCGTTAAGAAATCATAGACACTTGGCGATCGCCAAGTGTCTATGTAAATGTGATGTAAATTACAATAATCATTTTGATAAATAAATGTAAACCTTGATCCACTCCAAAAGAAATGTTTTTATTACATTTGAAGTAATCAATCAAAGTATGTGAAATCAATTCAAATAGAAAACAAACGAGATTGGTTGTAATTAAGTAAACACCAAACGCATGCATAAATGCGTGTGAGATCAGAATCAAAAACCATGGCACACCTGGCTTTGGTGATAAATGGTTTTTGGCCTGAGCCATAAAGTCAGCTTGTAGAGGATAATCCATTAGGAGATGAACGAAGATCAGATTCAGTAGAAAATTTACCATTCTGGTATTATTCTCTTTTACGCAACCGCTGGTAAGTCAATAAGAATTTTTTCCAGACGTTTCTTATCAAATTCAGATATATCTGGAGAAAGTTCTTTGATAATCAGATTAACGATGTTTTCTGGACGAATTTCAACTACTGAATAATTAAACTCATTAGTGTTTTTAATTACTGATTGTTGTTCTTCTTCCTCTTCAAGACTCAATTTAGAGAAATGAATAAACTGGTATTGTTTCTTTAGTTCGGAGATATGAACAAGAATTGGATGAAGTTTTGGTGCTTTAATTCTAATGTAGGATTCATTCGGAATTTTTAATAGAATACGTTCAAGTTGGTGTAAACACTTTTGAAGGTCTTCTGATTTAATCTCAATAGTCTTAAAAATCTTGGCTTTCTTATTCTCGATGAATTCATAATAATCAGAACCATCATCCCTAATCGTCATTAGAACACCACCCTTAGGTTCTTCTTCGCCATGTGCTAAGCGATCAAAAGAACCTTGGGCAATAATACGTTCATAATTAGAATGAGTGTGAATATGACCTACATTAATAAAATGTTTCACTAAACTCAAGTAAGCTGTTTCGTTATGTGTATCGTGTTGACCAGGTATACATCGCATTTGGTAATTAAACGCACCATGCATCATGGCGATATCAACTTGTTCTATCCCTTGATTTTTAAAAAGATCATATACTAATTGTAACGTTATATCAGTAGAAGCGGTATATTCATCTGGCACATAAAGAATAGAAAGATTAAGATCTTCCATTCGTTCTACCATCAATGTTTTAATCCACTTAACATCAGCTACTGATTCTTTAACTGATGAAATAAATTCAAATAGACGAGATTGTTGACGATCATGAGAGGGGGTTCCTTCCAAGATTCGTAATTTGATTTTATTACGACCACAGAAACTAACCAATCGTGTTATGAATTCCAATGCTTCATAAAGCGCAGGGCCACTACAATCGATCAATTGATCAAATAAATCCCCAACAATAAAGATGATATCAAGTCTTGTAAAAATAGATTTGTTTGTAAATTCAGAAAAGTAGTCAGCAAGGTTGCTAACGATGGCTTTCGCAGGATTTCTAGCATGACCTATATGAATGTCTGATAAACATAAATATCGAAGTTTAGGAGGAGGAATAGACCACTCGTTAATAGCAGTCTGTTTATGAACTTCGATATGATTACCATCATCACTTGTTGTAGAATTATTCGTCGTCGAAGACAAGATCATCACTACCATTATTTTGATTATCGGTAGCTACACCCGTTTTAGTTTTTGGATGTTCAATACCATAACGATTGAAGATTTGATTCCACCGATCTTTATCAGTCTTTTCCGGTTCCACTTTCATTTTTGAAAGTTTATCTGCCGATTGCGCTCCAAGTACACGTTCACCAAGAACCGGAAGACGATTTGCTTGATTACGAGCATTAACGAAAATCTCGCTGAACTTACGACCTCTTAGGTTCTCACTTGTCCTAAGGAAGTCAGTTGACATTAATGACGGGACCGTATAAAGAACTTTACCAGTTGAGTTATCTGTAACATCAACCGGGTTCATAGGAGATCCTGCTACAGCAACCCAATGAGTGGTAATATTCATACTTCTATCATCATGAACCTTACCAGCAAAAAACGGTAGGAATTTATCAACAAAAATAGATTCCGGAAGTTGGTTTGGTGCTGAGTCTTGATTGAACAAATCGCTGTAGGCTTGATCAATATCAGAACTACCTTCTTTATGGACGAGTTTATTCACTGCTTTTGCTACGTCTGGTGCTTTGTTCTGTTTGCTCATGATTAATCTCAACTTGTACCTTGTGTAATAGCGTTATTTACCTTGTGTAATAGCGTTATTAATGATTTCAAATTTCGAACCATTAATCTGTGCAATTTTTGAAATGTTAGAAACAGCCCCACTAGCAGTTTCAAACTCAACGTAAATCCCCAAAATAAATTCACTTGGGGAATTAGCATTAGTCTGATTAGTACATTCAACGATTACATTATTGAAGTAACGTCCGAAAAGCGTATTAAGTACTTTCGTCATCTCAGTAACAAGAAGTTCAGGTTCATTGTTATAAGTAGCAACTAACCAACCGAATGAAGAAATATTACCACGATGAACATAAGACTGACTTTGATCAGCAGCAAGAAAATATGCCATGATATAATCGGCCTGTTTCAAGCTTGAAAAAACCCAGCCATCGGTATCTAAACTCGGTATAGCAACAATATCAATATTGGCAGGCATTTTCTATTATCCAGTTCTATGACCCACTAAATACACATGTCTATATATCTTATATTTCAATTAAATAAATTGGTTTATTTAACTTTCTCATAGTTTCGACCATATGTGTCGTTCCTGGAGATTTATCTTTCTTGATGGCGATTAATACATCGGCGTATTTAGCCATCTCCTCATTTCTGATAAAACCAGCTCGTTTCTGATATTGATCCCAATCTGCTGGAAATTCTTTAAATGGAATAAACCGTTCTTCAGCAAAACGTCTTCCTAACAAATCAACTCCTCTTGCCCCACCTTCAACAATCTCTCCTATATTAAACATAGAGCTGTTGATTGTATCACAAACTAGATCGTAATTATCAATAGAACGACTTCCAGCTACAATGACTTTAAGATCTTTATTATTAATTAGACCTTTAAGCTGGTCTCTTAACTTGCCATAATAATAATTAAACCAACTCGATGTCCAATGTCCTATAGCTTTAGTATCTAGACCATTTCCAACCATAAAGTAATGAGTGAAAGGTAGTGTTGATTCTTTAAACGCTTTAAGAAGATGAGGAGTTTGAATGATCTTTAATCGAACTGCTTCTTCTATGTCACGTATGAAAGTTGGATATTCAACTCTCTGAAATCGTTTTCCTTCTTCCTTAGCTTTGAAACCATAAAGTATTCTGAACTGGTCATGCTTACGTTCGGTTAACAACCAATACCAATATCCTTCGATACTAGCAAATCGACCGTGTTTAGGATGTTCGAATCCGATATTAGCGAAGTGTGATAAATTTCTACCTAATTCACTTCTTGCTTTCGACCAACAATTGATGTGGTCAATTGTATCTTCTAATGGATTATAACGAACTCGAATTGGATTTTTCATCTCTTCGTTTGCTACCTTAATTAAAATATGGCCATGACAAGCTAATGGGCTACACCAACAGATTAGATCGCGGCCTTTTAATTCTTCTCGAGCTTGTTGTTTGAGTTCTTCGTTTTTATCTAACCATTCTTGATACAACTGACAAACCTTATCCCGATCTGCTTCTGAATGCATTGGAAATGGATTTCCCCACTTTGAAGGTCGTCCAATATAAACGCTATCCTTCGTAATAATATCAGTCCGTTTATTAAGAACTTTTGGCATAGCTATTTCTCATACTACTCCTTACACTTTATATGTTCATCAAAACAAAATTAAAAAAAAAATACAGACTAGGAATTAACCTAGTCTGTATGATGTTATATTTAGTTATCTGTGTCGTTACATGCGTTAACAAAATCAGTCAACGTTGTTGATTGGTTATTTTTACCAATCAACATAAATAATGTCTGACGGTCTAATAGAGCACAGAACCCATCATCCACATCTTCCCATGCAAGAGTATAAAAATAATCTCGCATATCTTCATTAATATCGTTGAAAGTTAGAAGAAATATACCAAATAATTTCTCAGGTTCATCGTCATAATAAAGTTCATATAACCAAAAGAGTGTAGAACCAACTGGTACAGCAATCGCACGCTGTTCTTTACCAGTAACTTCAAAACAAACCGTAAAAGGTTCTACATATTCAGAATCAAAATCAGGATCGTGATTGAAGTATCGTTTTGTGATACTATCAATATGTTTTCGTATTTCAGATTGTTCAGTGATAATGATAGTTTGATCATTATAGAAAGTTTGACTATATCGAATCTCTGAATACCGTTTGATGAAAGTCAGTGCGACTAATTCTTTATCACTTACCATTACTGTTCCTCTTCAGTTAATAACTTGTCCAGTATTCTTGGAAAAATATAGCGTTTTAATTTTCTCAATGAATTCGATTGGTTTCTGATATTGTTGTTTTAATACTTTCCATTCCTCGTCTTGTAAAACAACATAATGTTCGATATCAGGAAGTTCAGGTTCGTAATTTTCGTTTATACGTTGAAAAATGATGATGACTTCTTCTAGATAAATACTAAAATATTTAAATAGTTCACGTTCCTTCATATGTTTGCATCTTACATCACGATCAAAATTCTGTTTGATTGATTTTTCTATTGCCTCTCTAAAAGGCAGTATAATTTTAACGATAGATGAATTTGACAAAATGAATTCCTTGAGTATGAAGTTACTAGAGACTACTCTCATATGAGAGTATATAGTGTTATAATTTAATGACAAAAAAAAACACACAGCTCGTTATATAGAGCTGTGTTGATATAACTGTTTTAAAAACTCTGAGAAACAAATTATTCTAACGGTTTAGGAATACTGTATTTATTCCAATCTGAGTCACCCGTTACTTTATGTAAAAGATCGCCAGTTTTTCCAGTTATGAACATATCTTTGGGGAGAAAAACACGTGGAAATCTATCATGCCAGATCCCTCTAGGTTTACAGCCTACTTTGCTGCAAACACAACAAAGCTTCTGACCCTTTAAGTAAACATGTTCATAGAAATAATTACAATAGGCTGTGTTTTCAACTGTCCCACATTCATCACACTGAAATAAAGACATTGGGTTATTGACCTATCTTGATTATTTCATCCACACACGATAATTAATACCGGTGACTGTAATGATGGTAGAGATAATCTCCATGGCTGCATCAAGACTTGTCGCTCGAACCCCACCCTTCGTTCGTTGAAATTTCTCTTTGGGAATATTTGGGTTCTGTTTTGCAGAATGATAAACAACACCCTTATCATCGATGTAGTATTCTTCCGTTTCGTAACAAATATCCATAAAGTCGGCTTCTGGTACGAACTGAATATCGGTTACTTGACCATGACAGCCTGGTTTAATAACCCAATTATTGGTAGTTGCATTCCATTCATGTGTAGAACCGAAAACGTCGTCATAAGGTGCATAGAACGACAAGGTAGACATATCGTTGGGAATGAAACCGGCATTTGCCCAAGCAGTATCAAAGGTATCACCCTCAATAATTACTGCTGGTGTTGCGTTGAGATTCCAGTAAATCATCCATTTAGCCATATAGGTCTCCTAAGTGAGTTTTGTTGAAATAACGTTGATGGTCAAATGATGTTCACTTATGATTTTCTTTCCTTTGATGGAAAGAATTTATCGATTGCCATATTGACGGTAGAAAGATTGAGCTTGCTATAGTGTTTTGATATACCTGCTTCATCTATGATCGGAGGAGTCTTACATAGTTTTGAGCTATCGTCAGTAATATTGACACGGTCACCATACTTATTAGCGATGAAATGATCCTCACTTTTTGCAATAAATTCTCCAGTTGCAGTAAAATACAAATCACTTAGAGCAATTTTAATTTCTGAAAGATTCATTGAAGCACGATAACCTACCCAATAGTTAGTCGTGGTTTGTTTCATCAAAGTGTATGGTGCATCAGAATCTACGATACTCCCATTACTACTAAGGAAGGGAATATCTTTCGGATCGTCAATTTCACGACCTTCGAAGTAGATAACACGCCCAGTTGTTGTAACGATGATCGCTTTCTTACCGAGCGTTCCTCTATCTTGATTCTTGTTCTGATAAACTTCAGCTTCACTGATTAAGAGATTGAGATTTTTACTGGCATTATTACCACAATAGATTCCATTATTTTTCTCTAGCAATAAAAACATGTGTTTATGACTGTGTTCTGGATCTGTCATAACTAACTCCTAATCGTATTTAGAAATAACCACAGGACTTGGGTCATTCCAAGTCCTGTGAATGTATGGTTGATTTGTTTATCAGTCTAATACATCAGTTTTGATTTCTGACTGACTGGTTCGTTTTCTGTGAGATTCAATGCACGCAACTCACGAAATTGCTCGATTGCTGAACGTGGTCCTGTGATGAAAATTAGGAGTAGCACGAGTAGAGATAGCGGCATCGTAGCGATTTTCATCGCGTATGATCCGAGTCGTCGATGCCAAAGAAGATTTCCATTACGACTGTGCTGAATATGGAGTGCTTGGACGAACAACACTTTCAAGACAATCCCTGCCATCAACCAGCAGAGAAGAAAGATGAAGAAATTGAAACCAGTAAAAACTGAAGAAAACATCGGACTACTCCTTTGGTGAATTACTTGATTTGGTGATTCATTTAAACTGCTCCTTTAAAGAACTGTAGTAAAGTTTCCACAATATCTACAGCTACATTAATGAAATTAATCGTTATATTTTGCTAGCTTTTGCTTTGATGTAGAACCCATGAAGATTGGTTAAATAAGTCAAAGCTTTTTCCATACCCCAAGCATGGACCATACAATTTTCCTTGGTGACATCATCGTCCGTAATGGTTCCACGAACGTCAGGCATACCTTCCCAGTCGATAGAGATAACACGTTTACGCCATCCCATGATGATATAACCCATATCAGTAAATACCATCAACCATGGATCGTCTTCTGATCTGGAATCGTATTGATTCACCAAATGGAACTTCTTCAGGATCGTGAACCCAGCGACTTCTATGAGTTTGGCAAATTTCTCAACATCCGGTTCTGGCTTGGGTTCTGAAGCTTTCTTTGAAAGAGCACCACCGCGTCGAGTATATACCGCTCCACTCTCGATAGTATTTAATGCAACCTGATCAAGACTTGGTATGGTTTTAAACAACTGATCAACCAACTCCGGAACATTCTTCTCACTCTGAGGACCTAGTATACTAAAATATCCTCTAATTGTAAGAGGAATAGATGAGTAAGCACCATAATACGGTACCTCCTGTTTATCAAAACTGAAACTCAAACCACAATCGTTATCATTCATGTTAAACCCTGTTGTTAAAGTAAATGTTTGTCATTGAACGATGTAATCGTGTTCAATCGTTCCTAGTTCTCGTTGACCTCTAAAATGCCTAGGGATCACTGTAACCCACCAGCCTGTTTTACCTTTCCATTCTTTGTTTTCCATCCATTTAGAATTCTCAGTTTGAGCTTCAAAATGACGAAGATGTGATCGGCAGCTATGAAGTCGTTTAGGTGAACCACTTCCTCCATTTTGACCTTTTAATAATTCACGATCAACAATTGTAACCGTTCGATACCCATCCATCGGGGTTCTATTGTTCTTAATACATTTCTTATTAAGAACAGAAGAAGGCACAATTTGATTAATCCTGGTGGATTTAGAATTAATCATTAGTGTTAAATAGAAAAATATCACTTGACGATTGACTGTTTCCTCTATGAGTTTTTCTTTCGAATCACCGGTTTGTTGTTCAGCTAGAGCAAAATCAAAATGAGGTATGTCTGAGCGGATTTGGCCATATTTTCCGTCAGTAATAAACCATTCTATCATGATCGGACTCAACCCTATCTTTTCTTTTCCAACACCGTTGAGTATAAAATAAAACATTTTCCAGCTTTTCTTAATACCAGTAATATCAGCCGGAATAGTTTTATTTTCGTTAATAAACTCGCTGGTATCATAAACCAAAAGCCCGTAATGAATCGAATCACTACGAGTCTTATCAGGTATCTTAACTTCATACCAAACGACTTCACCTGGAGTCGGAATCAATCCTTCACTAAACCATTCTTTTTCGTATAATTCAAGTTTAGGAATCGGTTCACCAACAACAAATGGGACGGACTGGAATTCAACTTTTTCTGCTTTCTTCAATAAAGCAATGAGTGCTAAGAAAAAGTCTTCATTATTATGTTGAGTTTTTCTTACACGTTCAAGTAAATAATCAGTAACTCTATGAGCTTGCATATTAGGCTCCTGAGGATGGAATTAGAAAAACGTTGTTAATCTTCAATTAGAGTATGTATGATTGAAATAATTTAAAAACAAAAAAAAAATAGAGAAGAGACTTCGGTCTCTTCTCTATATCGATGTTGTTTGAATTAAACTGGTTATTCTGGATGTGTGTAAAGTGTTACACTGACCATGCCGGAACAACGCTCGCCATCTTCGTCTGAGTTTCTAACAAACACACGCGCCCAATTCGATTCTTTGCAACGTTTGACAATCGCTTCTTTGTCACCGAGTGTAGCATAACCTGGGATAGTGAACACGAGGTTTTCATTTCGAGTACCTCGGGCACGAACGGAATCGATAAAATTATCGCGGCTGAGATCAGCGGTAATTGCTTTTATTGCAACCTCCGTGAAATCAGTCATTTTCTGCAAAACTTCTGGACCGGGTATTTTCGTCACGTCACATTTCCTTTTTAAATGAGATTAGATAATTCTCACTTAGAGTATATGTTACTGAAATTTTTTAAAAACACAGACTCCAGGTAACCCCTGGAGTCTGTGTAGATTATGTTATTAGAAGTCTATGTCGTAAATAACACCACTGTCATTACGAGTCATAATGTTCACTTTGTAACTTGCTAATAATTGTTCTTGAGGACTTCCTTGAGATTTAGAAAGGTCCATATAGTTAGTCATATAACCAAGAGGATTCTTTTTCGGAATAATAAGATCAGAATCTGGTTTAATCTCAAGGAAATTATAAACATCTGAAGCAGAATGCATAACCCAGGCTTTTAGGTTTTTACCGTTTAGTCCTGATAATGGATCTTCATCCATCCTCATATAGTCAACCCACGCACATTCTAGATCGATCGCACCACGAATCATTTTGCGAACGAAAGGTAATGTTTGTATACGAGCAATCTTTCCACGTTCAGTTAAATGTTCGTTTCTAAGAACTACTTTATCCATCTCGACATGAATCTCGTATTCATCATGACAGATCTTCTTGACGGCTTCGACAATTTGCATGAAAGCATTTGTTTCACCAATTGCAAACGTCACTGCAAAACTTGGCATAAACTGTATGCGTTCTAAAACCAAGAGAGCAATAACGAAGAGATAAGCTGCATTGTAAGTCTCTTGATTGTTTTCACGAAGTCCTAAGGAGTATTCGTGAGAGATACGATGTGTTGCACTCATGACATCACCAACTACAGAGAGTCGTTCTAATGCTTTCTTTTCTTTCAAAATACTAGCCATTGCAGTTTCGCTATCATCGAAACTGTTCTTGACAATCTCAGAATAAGTAGCAGCATGAACAACTTCTGATGCAGTAATCACTGACCATGCAGCAAAAGCTTCTGTAGACGTAATGAATGGTGCTAGTGTCGTCAGAATTGAATTAGCCGCAATAGAATCAGCTTCCCATTGCCAAGCAATTGTTTTGACCATTCGATCGACCAATGACTTCGACCGTGTTTTGAATTCCACATTCATGGGTTTGAAATCGAATTCGAGTTCATCCCAATCGTCTGATTTCATACTTTTATAAATCTTCCAGATCTCTGGATGATTCTTGTGAACCGTATCAAACAAACCACGAGGTTGACCTAGGAATATACTTCCTGTTTCATTATAATCTGTTTTGTTTGCATTAAAGATGTTCTCATTCATGATTTCTTATACATCCTAAAGTGAACATGAGCCGCTTTCACAACCAACACTCTCAAGTTCCTCGTACACTTGTTCAGGTTGTTCTGGTCCAAGAATTTGGAATACTTCCTCTTGTTCAGGTTGATCCAAATTCACTTCTTTTGAAGTTTTTGCGTTGGTGTAGTATTGAGTCTTCATACCTACGCTATACATCATGAATACATGTTGAAGCATTTCGTCACTAGAAACTTTACTGTCTCCTAATAGACGTTGGAAGAAATCTGCTGAGATTGACATATCCGTCCATTTCTGGAAGATACCATACATCTCGATCTGGTCTTTAATTGGAACATCCCAAGCCAGTTCATATTGGTCAGCAAGCGTATCGCTATCTGGAGCAGTCCAATAGACTTTTGCATGACCATCGGTTTTCATCAATGAAAGATCACGAGCAGGATAGATGGAATTAAATCCACCAGAGGCTTTCGATGAACTCTCACCAGGCATATAAGCGACTAATGCTGAGTTTCGAATACCACCGTTCGCAATAATGTCAGTCTTGAGTTGATCCCAATCATATTGGTTTTCAACACCACCGATGATCTTATCCACATTTTTGTTATAAGTATCCAGAGGAGTCCATCCTTCTGTCCACTTGGTACGATGGATCCAAGGTGCGTTACCCAGTTCTTGACCCAATCGTAACGATGCCTTGATAGCGAAATACATGTGACGTTCTGCAACACGATGCATTTCCTGCTTACCTTCAAGTGTTGAATACTTGAGTCCTTTCTTCGCCATGTAGTGCGCCAGACTCATGATACCAACACCAGCGTTAAGTCGATTCTTCGCAGTATATCCTACATGTGGTAATGGATAATCCGACATGTGAATACATTTATCAATCATTAACAACGAATAATACATTGCTTCTTCGTATTCTTCATCATCTTTAATGTTAGGAAGAACAACACCAGCCAACGAACACAATGCAACCTCAGGTTCTTTCTTCAAGTTTACGATTTCATCAACAGTATAGACTGTAGTGTCGTCACAATAAAAACTACTTCCGACTTTTAGGTTTTGAGCTGCATCACGTGTTCCATCGACTAAATGAACAATATCAGAAGCATTAAGCGTTAATGCAATATGACGTCCTTTCACAGTAAACGAAATATAACCTACACCTTGATCTGAATACAGATCTTTCATGTCCTCATAAGCACAAGTAGGTTCACAGATTTCGACACATAAATTGGAAGAATAGATCGGATCCTTAAAAGGAGTATGACGGTTGATTTCACCGATATCAGCGAAATAGGCACGACCCGTTTCATACGCTTCATTTCGACTGTGAAGAAGGATCTCACGTGCTGACATATAAGTTTTCTTAAATGTCGGATCGTTTTCATACCGCTCATAGATCTCGATGAATTTATCCAGATCTCCGCTGTAGAATGCTTCGTTTAGATCAGGAGCAGTAAATGCATTGAAAAGAAATACATCTTCCTTACGAGCAGCTTTACGACCTAAGAACTTATTTGTGAGCATCGCATAGTCAAGACCACGGATCTGCTTATCAGCAGGTGTCATGGGGTTCTTGAGTCGCAGAATATCTCTGTTCTCTGGATCAAAAGCAGAAAAGAAAACGTTACAGGCTCCATTACGACCATTCTTGATATTAGCTTGAACAGCACCGTACAATGCTCGGTAGTATGGTATCTTACCACGATGAGCAAACAAACCACCACGAACTGGATCACCGACAGAACGTGTTTGAAGATTAGTGCCGATACCTGCTGACATGACAGTCATCATGTACGCAATATGATCACCAACGCCTAGAGAGCGAGCATTATCATTGATGTTGATCAAACAACAACTGGCATAACCATTCAGCTTCGTAGCAAGATTAGTATAATTCGGAGTTGGACAGTTGATCACATTTTTGGAAAAGTATTTGTACCAAATTTCTACATCTTTGATTCGACGTTCCTTAGGTTGATCATTCCCTAATGCCATCGCCATTCGCATGAACACAAACTGGGCAGTTTCGTATTCTTCTTTCGTCAGATGGTTACGAAGTGCATACTTGTTACGAATTTGTTCTAACTGAGTATGTGCATAATCGAAATCACGTGTATGTTGAATCACGGTATTCAAATGCACATATTCTTCATCGGTATATGAAAGCGGAACCATATAACCGATATCAATCAGCTTTTGATGTAATTCTTTAATAGTTGGGATCTCATCCCCATAAAAGATTTTGTGCAAACTGGCTCCATAAAGACGACCCGCCATACGGTTGTTTGCCCAGGTTCCTTGATTAAGAAAATGACGAATCAAAGCATCTTGAAGATCATTACTGGTTGTCTTTACTGGTAATGATCTAACAGCTGCCATAACACCAGAAGCCCAATCAACATGGTCACCTAGAACTTCAGCAGCCCATATCCCCCAGCCGTTAATTTTTTTAGCCTGGTATGGTTCTTCTCTTCCGTTTCTTTTAATGATAGTCTCAATCACGGTTAATCTCTATTTTATTCATTGGAAAAAGGTACAACTCAGGTAACATTAATGGTTTCCTTTACATGTGAGAGTTGTCAGTTTAGAGTGTGCCAATCGATCTGTTATATAACATTTCTTACAAGAGTTTATTTTTTCTTTATCATGTAAACTTAAACTTCTTGCATGTTATCAGTGAACCTAAACATTAATTACAAACAGCTTAAGAAAACCTCATTTATATTATATTTTTATATATAATAAGGTAAAAAAAATATAACGAATGAGACTAATTATCATTCGGTAAAACAGATTGAGGTATTTCTCGATTAATTTGTTTGATACAACCTGCGACCAAACTGTCAGCATAAGCAGATGATACCGTTTCCAACAGTTGGCGTGCTTGCATCAGACTTTGTAAGAGCTTCAAATAAGCATCAATTTGAGCATTCTGACTGAAAGCATTTCCATAGTTAGGAAACGGTAATGGTGTAAATCCGGCTGGAAAAGTTGACTTATTTAAAGGTTGTTGAATAAAACGATGATGAGAAGGAACGTAAGTTGATGTAATCGTTAATAACTCAGAATTGTTACTACGCGTGTTTTCAACCTCTTTTTCCAACATTCTGACGAGATCAGCAGTGTGTTTCAAGACATCGTGATTCATCTGGATATTCCTTCTGGACTATCTGATACACCGAACATTCTTATCTTTACCACCTTCTACTAGCTTTAATCTGAGATATTCACACTGAGTCTTCGAGATATCTTTGATTATCTTAACCTGACCATTGTTATCGGTACTAAATAAGACATAGTGTTCATCACAATTGTCTTGAGCAAATGTTACAGAATAAGGAAACAGGATAGCAAAAACAGCAAAGCTATCCAAAAAAATATTTTTCATGTTGATTCCTTAAAAGAAAAAATAAAGTGAAGAGCACGGAGTTCCGTGCTCTTCACTAACTTTGTTACCGACGCTGCCAGTTCCCTTCTTTTGCTACCCGATGCTTTTTCAGAAGTACTCCCTCCGAATATTCAGACGCCACCGGAAGACCTTCAGCCGTACGATACGCGGTATAAAAATCCACCAAGAACCGTTTGACACAGAACCGAAGAGCCATGCGATGCTTCTGCAGAGGAGACTTTCCAGCATGCTTAGGATTGTTTCCAAGCCGTTCCTTGTAGTTGTAGTAGGCCATCCCGTACGGAGAACCTTCACGCTCAACTGTGAAGCCCTGTCCCATCAGGAAATCATTGATGACAGAGTTGGGATCTTCTTCGCCGATGGTCTTCTTGTCGAGTCCATGCTCAACAGCCAGCTCGAGACGTTTTGCCATACCCATTGCTTTGCCGTTGACCTTGAAAGAGGTCACCTTGAGGAATGCCGGTCCGATGACACCCAACAGCTTGGTTTTGAGGAACGGAGAATAGGTAATGGAATCACGAACAGCTGGGTTGTCGTTCTTGTCGATGTAGTCACGCTTCACCAACGAGTAGGACTTCATGTCACGTGCAACGCCCACCACATTGCACACCACACCCTTGTGAAAGAACACGCCGTCCATGTTTTCCAACTCCGGAGCGTTCATCGCCTGTTCGAACGAAAGCCTGATGGTCTTGTTACCGACTTCGTATTCCACCACCTGGACGACATCCAAACCACCGTACGCCCAAAGACTGGACGGGTACTCGGCCTTGTGGATGTCGATCTCGGAGATGAGAACACCAGCCGCTGCCGGGCCGATACCTGCTACGCCTTGAAGAAAGTTCTTGTAGACAGGAACCGTTTTGAGCATGATGCCGATGTCAGCGAAGTGCTGCTCTTCGACGTCCAGAATCTTGACGTAGTTCTCGATCAGGAACAATTCGGCCATGTTGGTGATCAAATCGTCGGGTTGGAAATTGCGTTCCATCTGCAGACGTGTGACCATCTTGCCGCCGGTGATCTCGATGATGCCGTCAGTTATACGATTGTAGGAATCACGCAGACGCTTCAGGATACCCTTTTCCTGAGCTCCGAGTTCCTTCTCAGACATGCCGTCGGTCGACATTCCAAGTTTGGTTCTGAAATTGCCAGCGGTGCGGTTACCGATCATGATACGCAGCTGCTGAAGATCGTAAACCGAACGAACCATCGTCCGAATCTGGGATCTTTGATATGCGGTGTTTGATGTGGGGTTACTCACAATGATACTCCTTAGATTGATCTCACCTTTTTATTAAGGATGAGAAGATTGGCTTAACAGCTGGATGAAACGTTGACAACTCTGAATTCGGTTGATGCGCTACTTTCTATTGGTTTGCTTATACGCGTTGACACACTACGAGCAGATGGATGTCTTTTTTCACGTGATTGAAACGTTGATGTCCTTTGGGGAAATCAGTTTATTTGACACACTTGTACGTCATGGGTGAATATCTAATTATGATGCACTAAATCCTTCTGGGTTACTAGCCAATAGAAATACGCTTAGTGTCGTTGTGTGAACACATTTCAATGACCTGACACGCTTTCATAGTGCGGATTACTACTTTTCATTGACACACTTGCTTACATTGGGTAGCTATGAGAAGGTGATTGCACTGAACTCTCACATAAAGTATATGTGACTGAAATTGTTTCAGAATGGAGCGCTGTATCTTTAAGGTTTACTCACGATCAGTTGACACACTTTTTCTCAATGGGTGACTAATTAGGGTTGATACACTAATCGAAAATGGGTGAATACGTCCTTTTGATACGTTAACGTCGTTTGGATTTACTTACGGCGTATGACTCACTTTTTTCCAATGGATAACTATGGATCGTTGGAACACTTTAACTTGCTGGATGAATTGCAGAAGATAGTGAAACACTAGAATCTCGTGGATGGATACTTCCCGTTGATGCGTTTATCTGATATGGATGTCTACTGATGGTTAACACACGCTCGCGCTATTGGGTTTATTATTTCCACAGACACGTTCGTTGACACTGAGTGAATAAATTACTATGACACGTTCTGTACTTGTGGATGACTCTGGCGACAATAACACACTCGCTTATATTGGATTACTTTGATATAATGATACATTCGCTGATTTTGATGGATAACTCGAATTCCATGACACATTCAAATACTAAGGTTGACTCTGATTCTTTAACACGTTTTATCTTAGTGGATGTCTACAACCCAATGACACAATTAATCTTTGAAGGGTTTCTTTTCTCTTCTAATGTTCACTCTTGATCTTTGGATGAATACAGATCAATGATCCGCTAGTTCAAATTGGGTTACTTCCGTACATTGACACACTTTTGTTGACTGGATGTCTACCGACTGATGATGCACTTAGCATTTATGGATTACTATATGTAAAAGGTACGATCTTTGCCCTTGGGGTTCTGAGGAAACTTGACTCAATTGATCGTTTTGGTTGACTTCTTCTTCAAGTTACACTTGTCACTACTGGATGTCATGTAGATTTTTATTCACATATCAAGCATGGTTATCTTTTCATCTTTGATACACTTTCCACTAGTGGGCGACTTTTAATTCCTGATACGTTTTACGGTTATGGTTGACTATTTGTCTACGACACACTTGAACCCCATGGTTGACTAATTGTAGTTGATACAATAATAACATCTGGATTTTTTCCTTATATTGTTTCACTACTTAACATTGGGTTTATTACCGCGTATGGTGCGCTAACGTTCTTTGGGATACTTTATTGATTTGACACACTTTTGATCTTTGGGTCACTTTAGATCACTAATTCACTAGCCGATATGTGGTTATCTTCTTCCTCTAGATACGTTTAACCACTATGAATGTCTTAACTTCTCTGACATACTTTATGGAGATGGGTTTCTTTAATGGAATGATACATTTACGCAATATGGGTTCATCTTGAGTGATGACACACTATCGTTCTTTGGTTGACTTTCAGACAGTGGTTCACTAGATACTTATGGAGATCTTTTTTTGGGGGGGGGGGTGATTCGTTTCCTCATTATGGATTTCTATTTGACATTAACACATTAATTTTCGCTGGGTTTATTCACACCGATAACACGATAGATGATATTGGGTTTCTCCAGCATTTAACACACTAAGCTAATTTGGGTGAATGGTTTTAATTGATACACTTCGTATCGATGGTTGAATTCCAACATTTGGTACATTTTACTTCGATGATTTTCTTGATCTCTTTGATGCGATTGTATTCAATGGTTGTCTACACACTTATGTCACATTAGGTTATTTTGGATGACTTTTTGTCGATGACGCACTAACGCTACTTGGATAACTCGTTTTCGATGATACATTGTCAGTTCACTGGGTGACTGTCGTCTTTTGATGCACTTTGAAAGGGTAGGTTTATCGGAGTCTGTGATACACTAAACCTCTATGGTAGAATTATGGTTATTGATACACTTGAATATTTATGGGTTACTGATAGTCAATGATATTCGCTGCGTTCTTCTGGTTGACTCACTAATGGTAACACATTTGGTTGCTATGGTGTTCTTTCTTCTTCAAATTACACTAATGAATCGTGAGAATATTTCTATTGTGATACACTTGTACCTAATGGATGAATCTTTTCCCATGATTATGAGAACTCTCGTTCTCAAATAGAGTATGTATGATTGAAATAATTTAAAAACAAAAAAAGAGAAGAGACAAAAGTCTCTTCTCTATGAATTTCTTTTTTTTTTACCTACATGATTACTCGGTCGGAAAGACCGTCAATCACGCTATTGATCAACTCAGGATGCTTGTTGATCAACGTCAATACAAGACACTCGATATCATCCGGAGTCTTCTGCCCCGTTTCCCACCGCTGCATCGAGCCAGATGCAAACCCGTAGTAATTTTCAAATTCTCGTCGGGTAAGATCAGTCCGTGTCCGCGTAACCATGATGTTGAAAGGAGTTAACATCATAGCTTCACGAGTGGGTTTTCGATCACCCACTGTACATTCCACTATTTCTTTGAGACCACGCAAAACAACTGCTTGCATTCCTTCAGACTGCCAGCCTTCATGTTGCATTGTAAAACCCCCTATTGAGTGATTTCGCGTAATACTTCGTCAAAGGTTAAACCATCTTGAGGTACTTCATCCTGATATAAATCAGGATCTGTGGAATCATTTTCTCCGATCTCAGTTTCAAGACCTAAAGAAATCAATTCCAAAGCTTTTTCACCTGACCACTGATATGCTCCAATCGATACGTTGATATCGATACGGCCGCGATATCCTATTGCGACTTCATCGTTCGTAATAGGATTAGTCCAGAATATCTCACAATCACCGTGAGTATGATCGGGATATTCGGTTCGAATACAATTGGATAAGAAGATCTTGGCTTCATCTAGTGTCATGATTTAGCCTTAGATCTTATAACAGCATCCCAATCTGCTATTGCTGGATCATATTTTGTGTTATAAACAATGCTTGTTGATCGTTTACAATCATAACAAAAACCAGTATAATCCTTAAAATCATAATGTTCCCAATGTTGTTTTTCAACATTCCATTTTGATAAAGAATTGATTGTGATATCTTCTCCTAAACAAGAGATACAACGCATCTGTTTATATGAGATCGATTTTCCTTTCTTTTTCATCTTAATGAAAAAGAAAGTGGTCATAATTAATGCAGTAAAAATGACAATTACTGCTAGACCCAAAATAAGACTTAACCCTTCTAGACCTAACGTTAGAGTTAAATCACGAACGAAGTAATACGATAAATCATTAACAAAATGTTCCATCTTATTTTCCTTATAAAAAAGTAAAAACATATCTCTAGAGTAGGTTTGACCTACTCTAGAGATTTATTGTTATAGTTTTGAACAAATGTCAATCTGGATTCCTGGGAATTCTGTCGATTGTAACACTTAAATCGACAGAAAGTTGTGGAATGTAAATGTGATCACACGTCCATATCGTGAAATCATGAACATCCTGAAGTTCCTCATCAAGAGAACGTTCAAACTCTTCTTCAGACAGGGTGCAGACTTCAATGTCAGAAAGCGTTTCTCCACATTCTGACATCCTATCAAGTAAAACTTCCTTAAAGATTGCGCTTGTCATGACGATACCTCACTTTGTTTGGGTTAAACGGTTAAATACAAATCTCCGCATCCCCCATCCTCTCAAGCACGATATAGTTCGTTATGAGATTTTTTTACAATCTATTCAAAAAAGTTGTAACTAATATATCACCTCATAAAATATTAGTGATATATTAGTTATCCTATTTTTTCACCCCACGGAGATGTTGGATCTTCTCCAGCTAATGCAAACATTTTAGCAATACGTTGATTGTGACGAATATCAATCTTCTGGTCCCAAGTCAATTCTTTATCTCCTTCACGGAGATCTTCGAAATAGGTAGTAGAAATCCATTGTTCATTATCACCTTCGAAGCGAATTACTCCATTTTCCACTCGTCTAAAATCATAATGTTCGTGACGAAGAAACGAAGGATCCATATCGATATAATTGCCTGCAAAACCAGAACAAAGTTGATGATGATACTTATCTCTGATATAAGGTTCAGCCATAATATACCGCTGCATCAATGGTGGAGCTGATTGAAGTTCTTCAAGTGAGTCGTAACGATTAATAGCGTTAGGATTGACGATATTCTTCGCCATTCGAACTGCTGCTCTAGCAGCACGTTCTACAGAGCTATCATAAAACTGTTCAACCAGTTTCTTGGAATCTTCAACAAATTTACGACCAGATTCCATAATCGTACTTCCAATATTCTGGAATTGATTCTGGATATAGTTAAAAGTATTCGGATGCTGTTCTGGATATAAAAGATAATCAAATGTTTCCGGTGAATTGGATTCCATTACATTAAGGTTATAACTCATGCTATCTCCAGGATGAATTCAGAGGATAAGTAAATTGAAATGAAATACATACAGATATCAAGGAACCTTGATATCTGTAATTTTAATTGTTTTTACGAGATTAACAATACCCGTTCCGAACTCCATGACATTCGGAGGTGTTCCTGCTTTATGAAGACGGATTAATTCAGCCTCCAATTCAGGTGTATGTCGCATACGTGTGCGAAGATAAACGACGTCGTTCGCACAAGCTTGACTAATACCAGGTTGTTTCTCGAGCTCATTGATTTGATTCCACCAATCAGCAAATAAATTATGTTTCAAAACTTCACTCATTTTACTAACCTCTTTCAATTTTATTGACTGGAGCATCAAATAGAGTATTTATGACTGAAAATGTTTAGGAATTACTCTCGTTCATCTTTAAGATAAAATGGAAGTAATGGAATCTTAACTGTTTGTCCTACCAGTTTATGGGTACAATCAGATAGGAATTCGATAGTTCCATTTCTTACATAAGAGTGACAATGAGTGCAGAGCGTTGGTCTTCGTTCAATTGCTGCTTCGTTACATTCTTCACAATGTGGTGGTTGAAGTTCACCAGAAACGTAATGCCCTGTTTTGACATCAACAGATGGGTTAAAAGTTGGATAATGATGATTTCCATTATATTCCCAAGATGGACGAACATTAGAATCTGTTCGAATTCGAAGAATATGCATATCTTCGCAGCCAGGACAATAAAAACCAATACGTTCTTTAGTACTTTGATACAGAATAGGACTCAAAATCATACCCATATTGAATTCCTCATCAAGTTTCTCAATAGATGAAGAAAAAAAAACACTAGGAGGAAATTCCTAGTGTTTTGGTTTAATCATGATTCCACCAATAGTCTGTTTCTTTAACTGGTTTAAATTTAACTTCCAACACTTTCGATGTATCGATTTTATAACGATTGAACTCTTCCGTTGTTAGTCCAACTGCTTTCTTAACATCGGTAAGGAAACGACCCATTTTGTTTCGTTTGAAAACGCAAACGTTGGTTTGTTCACCTTTCCGATAAAGAAGTAAAACGATCTGTGTCGTAGTGGATTGATCGATGATAAAATATCGACCCTGTACCTTTAAAGCGCTGCTAAGTTGAACAAACTTGTTTTTGTTTTCTTGAGTCAACATAGAGATCTATTCCCGATTGATGTTCAAGCTCTTACGTCGATGATTGGAGTTGTTCGTACCCACTGTTTGGTGTTGGTGTTCCATTCATGAGTTTGACCGACAGACTCGATGTATGTTGCGAAGAAATCGATCGCCGCCACAGCACCTCGTTGGATGCCAGCTTTCCTGAATGCATCAACTTCATCGATACCTTTAACAACACTCGTATGACCATCGAGCCAGTAAATGATAAAACTCTTATCATTTTGAAAAGACATGATAACCTCCTAATAGATTATCTAAGCTATAGCAACACTGACAAATGGTGGACGATGGTATGTTATAGCTGTCCAATGATTGGTTTGAGTGTTCCAAATCCAACGAATCTCTTTCTCGTTTTTACATTCGTAGAAATCGAACAACTCTGACATTTTGTCGAGACTATATCCAGCATCGACATAAGCCGGAATGATATCTTCAGCTGAACTCACAGCGGTTGTTCCATCAACCCAGTGAAACCGGAACATCTTAACCGATATCAAAGATGTTTTCAATACCCACGTATTTGTCTTGTGTGACCAGATGAAACGATTGCCGATCAGATTATGGAACTCATGATCGTGAACGATACTTTTAACTGTATCGGTGCTAAAACCAGCTTTCTTACAAGCATTGTCGAGAGTTGTTCCTTCCACCTGAATAGAACTACCGTTTTTCAGATAGATCATGTACCGCTTGATTTTACCAGACATTTTAAATATTCCTTTAATAAATGTTAAAAGGTGTTGGATCGTTTGATCCATTGTTCATTAACAGGATCCCATTTATGGGATTTGCCTGTTCTAGGATAATAATCAGTATGAAAAGAAACTTCAAGTAACTTTCCTTCATAACCGGCGTTAATGAAAGCTTCAGCTGCTGTTTCTCCAACGATATTTTTTGACTTACCATTTGCAAAATAAATAGTGAAAGTTTTTGACACGGTAATCATCCTCAATAAGTTGGAATAACCAACAGAATTCAATTAGAGTATATGTGATTGAAATATTTTCAAAGAGACTACTATCAGGATATCCTGATAGTAGTCTCTAATGAATATGTTATTCTTGATTTTTAAGTATGATTTTGAACCAAGCTATATTGTTGCGCAATCATTATTTTTCGAGCACGTTCTATAGGTGTCATCGTTAATTCTTCATAAATCTTAACAAGCTCTTCGGCAGTTAACCGAATTTTCTTATGATGTTTCAATCCTGTTAGGATAGCTGTTCCATCATCATTCATTATTGCATAAAAATTCTGTTCATATTCCTCAAGAACTTCTACTGCAGGAATTTGTTCCTTCTCTTCAAGAACTGGAGGATTAGGCATTACAAAACGTTTAGCCCAAGGACTTGTCCGACTACTCCGACAAATTCTACCAGCAGCTGCAAGTTTGTTCAAACGGACATAGACCGTCTGATACGACGCACCGATATGAGCTGCATAATCAACAGTATTAACAGTGTGATTACTAATGTAATCAACGATCTCATCATCCGTAACTGTTTTCCAATCTCTTTTATTGTTTTTGATTCTTTTACATAAAAGCATATCCAGCTCTTCCTTAGATACTAAGGGAAGTGGATCCTTAATGGGTTGAGTTGAAGATATAAGACTAGAACTGTCAGTAAGACTGACGTCAGGAGTATCTGGATTCTGAGATTCATTTTTGGGTTTAGATGATAATTTAGCAATCGGTTTGACATCTTCCGTTTGTATATTAACCTTATCATCCTTAATAACAGGTTCTGGTACTCGTTCTTTTTTCTTGATATATTTCAATAATTGATTAGAACCATCGATTCTGCGCTCAATGATCTTTTGATTATCAAGATATCTCAGAACAGTAGTAAGTTCGTTCTTAAGATATGTTGGAGCTTTTTTCATCAAACCAAATTCGAGAGCTGTTAGTGACATCTCACCATCAAAATCTTTGATACAATCCAAAACATGATGTTCAAGTGTTCGATGATGATCAGTATATATGTTAGGGTCAATAAACTTTGGCTTAAAAGGAGCAGGACGTTCTTCCACAAGTATTTTTGGTTTTGGTTGAGAATGAGAAGTTTGTTTCTTACGAAACTTTTCATTAAACTTCTGGATTGGATCAACGTCTGGACTGCTCATGTTTTTTCGCCTTATGTAATACCCTTTGTTCACATGAATACTACATCAATTAAAAAAAAAGATATACACGAGCTTTTTAGGCTCGTGTATATAGGATTGTTTTTTGATGATTATTCTGATCGATCTGGTTTCATAAAACGCAAACCCATGGCGTCACGACGTTTACCTTTATGACGATTATTAGCATGTATCTGAGGTTGAAATTGGAAATCGATAGGAAGTCCACTGATCTTGGTTAAATGTTCTGAAATAAGAACAGTCAGAAGAAGCCATCGAGGATCATGTTCCCATTGACCATTTGGACCAGAATCAGGAAACAATTTCGCAAACCCTTCATCTGACATAATGTATCTTAAATCGACATCTCTCCAATCAGGTCGTTCTAATACAGACCCAACTAAATAAATACCGTATTCACCAAATGCATCATGCAGATTCTGACAAGCTTGTTCCAATATGAATTTGGCTGGAGCACCGACATAACAAAACTTAGTTCGAGGTTTAAGCGAATTTTCAGTTTTGACAACTTCATCAGTTACTTCAGCGGTTTGTTCACTCATTACGCTGCTGATTCTGCGGTGCTTTCTTGTACTGGAGCCACCTGTGATTCCAACACGATATCGAAATCTTCATCGGAATATTCTGTCTTACCTTCCAAGATATCGGTAACGATACCTACCAGAAAAGGATTGAGAATCATTTCACCCACGATATCCTTGACCAACTTGAGATCGTCAATCAATAGACCAGGCTTCTTACGCTTGGAGATTTTGCGAATGAGGTTATACTTGGCCATCTTCTGACCCATGGTATCGCGTTCTTTCGTTGGTTCAGAATTCAGCGCCATCAACAACACCTTACGAAGTGTGAAGGGGATGTGCTTGAATTCCTTTCCGTTATTTGTTGCTGGATCAGTTGCAACAACTTCGGCAAAAGGTTTGCCGTCAAAATTCATCAACTGTTGATCATAATCAATGTCAGCCATCTACATCACTCCTTAATCAAAAAGTAGAAGACTTGTGGAGTAAAATATTTTACTCCACATAAGTCATTTGTTTTATACAGATCGAAATAGAGCCTATTTTGATGTTAGCTCCATCCGCATTAAATACGGTAACACTACATTTATTAATGATAATGTTACCGTATGTTTAAGTTTACGCACTACCCTTTATAAAGCCTTGAGCAACAGCCCAGTTTCTTAACTCATTAACCAATGTTACAATCCCATCAGCTTGAACTTGTGTGGTATAACCGAATGGTGCTGTTACAGTTGAAGCAGTTGTAGCCACTGCTGCTTGAGCTGCTCCGGATCTTTGTGCTATTGCAGTTACTCCATAGAACCCAAGTTTCTGAGTTGTTGCAGTACCAATAACAGTACCAGTACTCGTACCAACTGCAAAATTTATGGCATCGCTAACAGTGATCTGAGCACCTAAGGTGGTCGGTGCATTAAGCGCTAAAGTAGCACTTGAATTACCGATGATGACAGCACCACTTGAAGTACCTGTATTAATATTGGTAGCAGTATTGTTACTAACATTGATGTTAGTAATACCTAAGAACTGTGCAGCAATATTAGTCGTAGCACCTGCTGGTGCTTTAACAGTTAAGCTATAAGCAGTTCCTTGTGCACCAACGTTACCCGCATCAATATAAAGTGCGTGTGTGTTTGTTGCAGTATTATTCGTACCCTTTACAACAGCACCCGCTATATAAACATTGATAGCGTCTGTTGTTGTAACGGTAGCGTTAGTTGAAGCCAGCGTCTGTAATAAGAACGACGCCATTGTTTCGATAACAGCTGTACCACTAACTGCTGTAGAACTGTCTGTAAGCGTCTGTGCTTGGACGGAAAAAGAAGTCGCTGCCGTACCCCAAGCTGTTCGTGTAACGCCTCCTCCGACGAATACACCACCACCAGAGACAGATGCACTACCATGGAAGAAAGATGCCCCTTCAACCCATAATGCTCTTGCATTGGTAATAGTTACGTTTGTACCATTAACCGGTGCTCCAGCAATATAAAGAGTGCCAGCATTTGAGTAGGTAACGGATGTATTAGTGGATGCAATAGTCGGAATACCAATTGCATTGATAGCAGCGTTCGTGACAGTACCAGACGTGGCTGTTGAGCTGTCAGTATATGTGGCTGCATCAGTACGTATGTTGATACCGTTCGTATTCCATGCAGCAGCACTAATAGCTCCTAGGGTATGTAAACGGGCTGCTCCAGTTCCACCGATACCCAAACCAGTTCCTGATGCGAATGTTAAACCGGAGTTATCGGTTAAACGTCCACCTGTTGTTGAAAGAGCAACTCGTCCTGATGTTAAAGCAATATCAGTCAGAGCAATCGTCTTTCTAGCAGTACCTGTTGTAATCGTAAATGATAAAGTATCGGTTACGAATTCAACCACACCCGCTACTGCTGATGTATTAAGCACCCCAGAAGTAAACTTCAAAGGAGATAAAGTTGTCGTACCAGCAAATACTGTTATAGGTCCAGCCAGTGAAATCGTATTTGCTGTATTACCAATTGTAACTGCGGATGATGTTGTACCTGTACCAATGCCAACAGTAAAATTGGAAGATGAATTAATTAATACAGCGCCACCAGCAGAAGTAAATGCTCCGGTAACTGTAGTAGGAGCCAACAATGCTAATGTGTTAGCTGAATTTCCTATCGTTACTGCAGAAGTAGTACTTCCAGTACTAATATTGACAGCAAAGTTAGAAGATGGATTAAGATTAATAGCACCACCAGCCGATGTAAATGTTCCTGTAACTGTCAAAACAGTTGTAGGATCTACAGTACCACCGATCTGAGTATTACCATTAATGACATTCATGGCTGTGCCAGTCATTCTTAGGTTATACTTACCAGTAGCTGATGCTATTAATCCTTGAAAAGCGGTAGCGTTTCCAGATCCTTTTGTTTGATCTGAAACACTAAACCCTGTTAATGAAGTTGCAGTCGCTCTACCTATGTTAGGAACATTGAATCCTAATATTGAACTGGTAAAGTCTCCTGTACCAGAAAGACTGGGTACAGAACAGGAGAAATATGTCCAAGCTCCAAAATTACCAGTTGATGTAGCTGACGATTGTGGTAAAACTGTAACACCTGTACCTGCCACATGTCCTGCATTAGAAACTCTTGGTATGATGTATGAACAAACAATATTCATAGTAGCCGCAACAGTGTGTGATGCTACTAATTGAATACGACTTGCTGCAATAGAAGAAGCTGTTTGTATAGCACCTGTTACATTGAGTTCATCTACCTTTCCGGTAACGTTAGATGCACCTCCGGAATCAAGAGATCCCATATAACGAAGTACATTACCGTAAGTAATTCCTGTAGGGAATACTCCACCAGGAATCTGGCCTAACGTGTTTGCTGGATCGATCGATGTAGTCTGATAATTTAATTGACCTGTTAATAATGCAGATCCATTAATTTGAAGTGTGGTTGCTAGATCATCGGTTGTTCCTCCAACCAACGTTCTTCCACCACTACCTTGTATCATCAGAGATCGAAGAGTTCCAGTACCGCCGTTTTGGGTTTCGATTCTATATAAATTATTAGTGTTATCCCAGAAAATAGATCCTCTTTCATAATTCGTCAGAGTTGTTTCAAGAGTGTTATATAAGTTAAATTTAACTCTTGGATCAGTTCCTGAAATTGGAAGATGAGTTTCTAATATATTGCTATTAGAATCAAATACTCTGTAATAAGGACCTGTCTGTGATGCGATACCTTGAATTGAAAAGACGGTATCGGTAACAATACTGCCTGATATAGATAAAATACCTAAATTACTACCCGATGCAATATTGAATCCAGCACCAGAAGTAAATTCCTTATATCCTGTTATTACTTCGCTTCCTGCTAAATGAACAACAGAACTATCGGTTGCTTTAGCTGCTAAATCTGTAGTCAATCCAGAAACTTGGGACTCACTAATTGATCCAGTAATAGAGACAGCATTACCAGTAATATTACCATTTATTTTGGAACCAGCCAAAGCGGTTATCCAAGAAGGATCATTATAAGAACCTGATGTAAGAACAACAGGATCCGCAATACCATATCCACTCAATGATGTAGGAGTTGACCCAATCTGAGCGAATGTGTAATCGCCTATTTGAGCAGTCACTGCTCCAACTCGAGTATTAAACGATGCAACACCAGCAGCAGCTGTTATAGCTGAAGTTACGAATGCCGTTGTTGCCAGTTGTGTTGTATTAGTCCCACCTGAAGCTGTTGGCGCAGCAGGTGTACCTGTAAATGTCGGACTGTTAAGTGGCGCCTTAGCAGCAAGATCACTCGTCAAACTAGTAACTTGAGATTCTGAAATAGACCCGGTAATAGAAGCAGAATTACCAGTAATGTTACCTGAGATCTTAGAACCAGCAAGTCCTGTTATCCAAGAAGGATCACTATACGACCCACTAGTCAATACGATTGGATCCGTAATACCATACCCGGATAATGTCGTGGGTTTAGAACCGATCTGAGCGAACGTGTAGTCACCAATCTGCTGAATAACTATTCCAATTCGTCCAAAAACTGATACAACAGGAGCGGCAATATTCCCAATTGCAACCATAACGAATTCTGTCGTTGCAAGCTGTGTAGAGCTATCAGCAACTGTTGCAGTAGGACCAGTAGGTATACCTGTGAATGTAGGACTGTTAAGTGGCGCTTTAGCTGATAAAACAGTTGTTAAACCTGTTACTTGACTTTGACTAATTGATCCAGTAATAGAAACGGCATTACCAGTAATATTACCGGAGATTTTAGAACCAGCCAGAGAAGTGATCCAAGAAGGATCTGAATAAGATCCACTCGTAAGAACAACAGGATCAGTAACACCATATCCTGACAATGTCGTAGGTTTAGAACCGATCTGCACAAATGTGTAATCGCCAGATTGGGCAACAACAGCACCTGTTCTTGAAAAGACACTCGTAACATCACCTCCGCCACCACCGGAAGATTGTGCTGAACCTGATCGAGGAACGTTAGAAGTGACAGCAGTTAAATTAATGTCACCACTGATCCAAGAATGTGAACTCACTGAAATAAATTGATATCCAGCAACATCAAGTAAAACATCAGTATTGATACCAGTGGTTAAATCAACAATATTCCCATTCTCATCATAAAGGTTAAGTGTATACCCCTGACCAGATTGAGCAACAAAACCTTCAATGACAACATTAGCGTTATAAGTACCGTTTATATTTAAACCAACACAAGCGGTATCTTCAGAAATTGGTATTCGAAAATTGTCAATGGACTGACTAAGTGTTTTTCTGATGAGCATTTAGTCTCTCTTTTGATTTTAATGTAAGTTCCCCATTATGCAAGTATCCATGCCAATCGCGCCAGACAATTGAACCAGCTCCAGCTTGACAGGTGTGGCCGTTTTTATCAACGTGTAGCATTTCGCCAAACGTTCCATGTCGTACCCAACAGCGGTGTGTATCATCATTATTCATCGTACAATTACTTGCACGACTTTCAGGATACCACCAACCGCCGTCATACATGACAACAGCAATTGCTAAACCATCTATGCCATATCGACGTGGATAAGACTGATGATTGTCTAGTTGTCGACTCGCAATTAACAATGCACCAAATGGTAACTTACCAAAGATGACTTCACCAGTATCGGATCGTTTATATCTTGGTGAGCCTCTACCACTATAGTCATCAGAAGTGAAAAGGTAACCACATGCACAGTTCTTCGGTGCATGTGGCCATCCATACGGTTCTTCACCTTCCACTCGTTCTATGGGTTCTGATTCTGCTTCATGGTAATCGCCATATATCGGACACGGTCCTTTACTTAATGCAGAATAAACCCAATCAACTATGGGTAGTTTTTCAACCCAAAATGTCTTAGTTTCAACATTAGAGTTCATGACCCGTCTACATGAAAAGATAAATCTTTGATTAACATGATTTATGGAATCGTTGATGGTAAAGTATATGTATCACCATAATAACGACCACCAACTGTTAAACAGGCTGCTGTAAAGAGTTTTGCATCAAGAGTTTCAATAGTTGAGTAACTACGTCCAGATACCGTTCTATCTTCCATATATAAACGATAAACAATATTGGACGATGTATGGTTTCCATATACGTTATGATCATTAAAAGGTGAAACTAATCCCCATGCGGCAAGGATATTAAACCAACTTGAAGTTGTACCAGTATGAACTGTAGGTGACCAGGCTGAAAAAGTAGGACCTGTATAAATAGACGATGGAGGATTGATAGTTGTGTTACCCGCTTGTGCGCCACCCGTAGTCGTATAAGGTTGACGATACGTCAAGAAATTAGCAGTTGACGCACCGATAATCATATCAACACCGCCACCACTAACAGTAGCTGGTCGCGTGATATTACGCCAAGCTGAGAAATAATAAGCATGATCGGGATTGGCTAAGACGTAGCTAATAATACCACTCGGTAATACAATACTTGCACCACCATTATCTACTGTGTCATATACTTGTGAGATAATACCATGTAAACCACCGAGTGTTGAGCGCTCGAAAAATTTCCTAGTATTAGCACCGCTATTAACCGTAGAAGTATTCATACTAGAAGGAGATAATGCAAGCGAATTGATATCTCCACTACCTACGAGAGATTTCGCTTGATTCCACGCAATATTTGGAATTGAATTTGATCCAGATGGAATTCCACTAAGTGGATTTGCCCAATGGTTCAATTCGACTAAAGCAATACCACCTTGTTGTGGTAATATAAGATCGTAATCATCCCGCCACGGAAGAGTTGAATCAGGATCAACAGTGGAGGGAATCTTGATTCTAAGGCCGGTAATGATAGCAGTCATTGTTTCAATCCTAGTTAAAAGAGAGCGGGCAACGACTGCCCACTGTCGGTAGTTGCCCAGCCAAGTGTACGAATTTGGTTATAGATACGAAGAGCGATAAATTTATCACCGAAGCTATTTGGATGTTCGAAATCATTATTAGCGTGGTCTCGCATTCCACTAGGAATTTGTCCATTAGCAAGATCAATCGCATCGGTACTTCCATTGCTGTACGCACCATAATTATCCGGAACAAAACCTATGTAAGCCATCTCAGCTGTTGTAGGTGGTGAGTTATTGACCTCAACATAAGTCAACGGACCCTGCGCTTGAATAGCTGTATTGATTGTTATCTGAGCAGCGTGATCGGTCATATTACCGGCGATGCTAATAATCGATACTCGTAACTGTTTCTGATTGTACGATTTAATATAAGCTTTACCCAATGTTAAATCTGTAGTGATAGCGGTTTGATTAGGACCATTACGACCCCATAGACAGATTTGTACAAAAGTCTGAAGAGATACACCGATATCGGTAACAAATGCTGCACCACCAGACGGTATTGTTACCGTACTTGTTGGCCCAGTAGATGGGGTAAATGTCATACCTGTAGGTTGACCATTACCATCATAACCGGTAGCGTTTAATGTACCATGAACAGAAGTAGAAACTCCACCTACTGTACCCGTAACGGTACCTGTTACAGTTCCAATGTTACCAGAAGTCTGATTGGTGATAAGACCAACTGTGAACCCAACAGCTAATGCTGAAGTACTTCCAGACGGGATTTGATTACTTGGAAATGTTAACAAAGTAGGATTACCACCTTGTAATGCTACAATCTGATCAGCGGTATAACCACCAACTCCATACCGACTTGTTGTATATTTGGTTGCACCACCCGCTGCCAAAAATGTACCAAGTTGTGCCATATATGTTGTGCCAGCTGGATGCGAACTATAAGTTTCGCTATCACCAATACCAACAAAAGTACTATCAGCATTAACAGGCCATAGTTGTGTACTGGTCCCATCTGCTTTACAATACATCTCACGTCCGTCTCCATCACTCCAAAATAAGACATTATTGTTATTGTCTAATTCTGGATTACGATAAGGAGATGAACCGGAAGTTAATTGCAAACTCTGAGATGTGGTTTTGTTAAATGAATGGATTTGCAGAATTCCATTAACATCGTATCGAGACTGTACTGTAAATGAATTATTAGCACTTGCACTACCACCTCCACCAAATCGAGTGGAAAGGTTGACTGTGGGTAAATCAGCCATTTTAGCATCACTCGGTATCATCATCCGAGATGGAGAAAACCCATTGGCTTTATCCCATTCAAATAACAACCGATTAGCCCAAGTAGCACTTAGAACCCCAGTACCATCAAACTGTTGCCCTACACCAATCAGCATAGAACTAATAATAGATGACAACAATCGCGATGTAATAGCTGATGTAACATCATCATCTATTGTTGTATTTGCTGGTAATGTTGCTTTTCGTGGATAAAATCCATTCGTGGGATCTATTGTTGCATAAAGTCGATTACTAATTAAGATATCGAGTTCTGTTCCTGGTGCGTTATATAAATTCAGTTGGTTGAAAAACCCACCAATGGCATCACTAAAGATACGTGATACAAGTGTAATAGCAGATTGATCATCCATTGTGGTATTGCTAGCAGATAATATCGCTTTATAGAGTTGGACTCCAGCGGTTGTTACTTCTGCATAGAGTCTATTACCAATTATAACTTGAAAAGAACCAGAACTTAAATAGTCGTTAAGTGCTATAAGAGTTTTAGCCAACGGATCAAGTACGTTATGAATGATTGTATCTGCAGTAGCTCGAGCTGCTGCTTCAGCAATAGTACCTGTGGATTGTCCTGCAAATGTAATTGCTGTCGTACCTATTGTAATTGAACCAGATGCTTGTTGACATAAATAAGTCCAACCCGTATTATTGGTTCCATCTGTTATCTGCAAACAAGCGTTACCAAGCCCGTTTGCATTATTCTCAGTACTGCGACGAGTCAATACTGCTGCAACACCTGTAGCTCCAGCGGTAGTGCAGTGATAGACACCGTTTTTAAATTGATTTGGAGATGGTTCGTCTTTTACAACAACATCATCACTTAGTGCGACTGTCTTACCATCTACAGTCAACACACCTGTTGCTGTAACTGTTATGATACCAGACGAATAAGTATTGGTTGGTAATACACCATTTGTAGCAAGTCTTGCCGATGGTCTATTAGTCTCAAAAGTTGCAACAGTTTGAGCAGTATTGGCATATGTAGCTGCATCTGTTACTGAGTTACTAATACTAGCTAATGCAGATGCAATCGTATCTAAATTTCCCTTCATGGTAACGGGTTTAGGTACGATAGAACTAACAGCGGTCAATTTAACTTCACCATCGGTCCAAGAACTCGAACTCACTAAAATGAATTGGAATCCAACAACATCGACGAAGACGTCAGTATTAGTACCATTTTCTAAAATAATAATGTTTCCATTTACATCGTAAAGAGTAAGTGGATATCCTTGACCAGTTTGTGCGATATAACCTTCAATGATAAGATTGGCATTATAAACACCACCAATATTTAAACCAATACAAGCAGTACCTTCTGAAATAGGTATTCTGAGATAATCGGATGAATTAACAAGCTTCTTTCTAAAGAGCATTTAATTTCTCGTTTGGTTCGATATAACTGCTATTAGTTTTACACTACCGCTCGTCCAACTCGCTGGTAAGATATTCACAAATTGAAGACCACCAACATCAAAAAAGACATCTTTCTGATCTCCAGCATTTAACACACTAGTGTTATTGTTTTCATCAAAAAGTTCAAGGTCATAACCAGTTCCAGTTGCGGCTACATAACCTTTGATTGTGAGTAGACCAGAATAAGTACCTGAAATATTCAGGCTAACTGATCCGGTATTCATTCCCACCGGTATTTTGAAAAAATCATTTGCATGGGAAATCGTCTTACTCGTAGCCATTATCACACCCGTTTTATTTTTAATCAAGGTCCATTAGATTTAACAAAAGAGGTCTCAATACACAAACATATAAATACACATCCGACGCTTAACTGCGTCGGATGTGTATCATAAATTCGTTATTTAAATGATCAAACTATCTTCGTCACGTGTTACAAAGTATTCCAGAATACCCGTTCGTAATGTCGGATTTGCATCTGTGAATTCAATCAACCCATCTTCTCGATAATAGATATCTCGAGAAACCACATATTCAGCATCAATCAAATAACTGTTTCGAGTACGATAACCTCGAGCAGAACGACGACCGTGCCAATAATGCAAAATAAGTCCGGGAACATAACTCACTTGACCACCGACTTTTTCCAGTGCGTTAGCTTGCCAAGCATAGAGTTTTTCCTGATATTCAGGAAGTGCTTCTTCTGCCGGAATTACGATCTTACTACCTTTCTTTTCAAGTTCTTTAAAGATCGAATCTCCTAAATATCCGAAGAATGAACTGGCCATAAAAAAGTCTGCGCTTCCAAGAATAGGGAAGTCAGGAATACCACCCATGAGATCATACGCTTCACGAGTAAATGCCCACGCAAATCCTGGTGCTCCAACACTACCGTAAGATTTGCCAGGCACATACATGCCATTCAGAACCCTGTAGGTAAAGCTAGGTCCCTTAGTAGGTGTACATGAACAATCAGGTAACAGATCTTGTACTTCTGAGAAAGTCTGAACAACTGGGAATTGTTTTAACTTCTCGATGATTTTGGTTGCAAAATTAGGATCGGCATAAATGATATCAGCATCTGTAGGAGAGAGATATTTACATCCTTTTGGAAGTCGTTTGATAACCATGTTAATTAAATTTTCTTTATGCCAAAGAATGTCGTTAGTACGGAATTGGAAATGATAAGGATTATCAGATTGCGTAATTGCAAATTCTTGATCACCTATTGCAAGTTCTGCTGTCCATAATACAACATTGATTGCGTTCTTCATATATCGCTCAAATTGTCGATATAATTGATAACGCGATTTGAAATTTAAAGGATTAGAGATAACAGCAATCACGTGCAGTTTATCGTGACTCATGAATAGTTCCCGGATAATAAACGAGTTGGAGGAGATAGTTTGCAGCCATAACATTTTACCCCCAATATAAAAAGATTACAAAATTTATAGATCACATCCACAGACCTTTTATTGAGGTCTGTGGATGTGATCTGAATTATAGAATAACTTTATGAGATTTCTGTAAAATGACATACCAATGATCTTCCGATAATTCATTGTTGACGTATGCCATATATAGAGAATTAGAACATTGTCCGCAAGATCCTCCACATAAAGAACAAACAACCTCATTACCTTTCCATTTATAATCATTACGAAGATGTACTTCTAAATCAACACCACCGTATTTAACGATAGCGGGTTTAATCTTATTTTGTTGTAAAATTGACACATATTTATTCTGTATAACCGTTTGTGTCAATTTATTTCTAAGTAGTTTTTTCTTCCATTCAACTAGTGTGGTAAAAATACCATCTGTTATTGATGTTTCATTTATCGCGGCATCTCACTGGTGATACTGAATAAGTTCTGTCCTGACTCTTATTCAATATCATTGTAAGTTCCTGCTTCGCAGAGAGCGCTTTCATGATGACAAGACTGACCTCTCTCCACAGGCTTCAACATTCGGCGTGCCTCGCCGTAGTGTGAAACTATAACACTTAGCGTTTGTTATTCGCTAAGAGCACGATACCTTTCGGTTCGTTCGCATTGTGATAGGCTATCGCCGCTTCATCTCGGATGTTTATAGCAGCATTAACATCTCGATCATGGGTTTGATGACAGTGAGGACAGGTCCAAGTTCTTTCTGACAACTTTAACTTACGATCAAGACGTTGTTGACAACTGCTACAAATATGACTTGAAGGGTAATAAGCATCCATAACGACTACAGAACAATGTCCAGATTCCTGGGCTTTATAGATCACGAAGGTCTTAAAGGTAGACCACGCTGCGTCTGAGATGTGTTTCGCTAATCGATAGTTTTTGACCATATTACTAGGCACAAGCGCTTCGAGTCCGATGACTTGGTTTTCGTCGACGAGGATTCGAGAGAGTTTGTGTAGATGGTCTTGACGTGCGTTAGCGATATGTTGGTGTATGGTAGAGACTTTAAGACAGGCTTTCTTGCGGTTATGGCTACCTTTGACTTTACGAGCTAAGGATTGTTGAGCCCGTTTAAGCTTTAAAGCGTATTTTTTAGTATGATGAGGGTTATCGATCTTGGTACCGTCTGAGAAAGTAAATAGAGACGTTAGACCTGCATCGATACCCGTAATTTTAGTACCTTTAGTAATATTAAATTCGTATTCACAAATAAAACAAACATAATACTTACCACTAGCTCTTTTAATTATAGTTAAAGAAGAAGGAGCTGATGGAAGTTCACGGTGCCATTCAATTTTAATAGGGTTATCACATTTCGCTATGGTGAATTGACCATTTCTTATTTGAAAACCATCTCTCATTAAAGAGAATGTTTGTCGACCTTCTTTCTTTTTAAACCTAGGATACCCAATCCTCCGTCGGAAGAAATTAGAATAGGCTGTACCAAGATGTAACATCTCTTGCTGAAGGGCTGTAGCGATAGCTTCTTTTAACCATTCACAAATTGGGTCTGCTTTATAAATAGGAAGTCGTTTAACAAAATCATACCCGGTGGAGATAGGACGAGAAAGGTTAATAACCCCTTGTTCTTTTAAAGCTAGCCAGTTTTCATATTCTAGTTTAGCTTCTGATAATCCTCGATTAAAGACATATCGACAACATCCGAAGTTCTTAGCCAAGAATTCTTTCTGACTATCTGTAGGATATATCCGAAAACAATAACCTTTTTTCATAATTGACGATATCCAATGTACTTCTACATACAATATAGATACCAGTGAGATATAATTTTAGTGGTGCACTACGATACTCCGGAGTCCCATCCATATCGGTGGGTCGTCAGACGCACACGCGCAACGTCATGCTGTGTTTCCGTGTCTGACTAATGGAACTTCAGGTGATGTAAAAACACTCATTATTGTATTCATTTGATTTTAGTCCTAAACATGTAGAATCGAATCCTCATTCTTTATAGACGTAATCGTATTAACACGTCTAAATTTTAGACTGTAATGATTAAATCGACCATTAAGAATCATGTTGATTAAATCATAAATCCTATTATCATTACGATTAATAATATCGCCATTCTTATCAGTGATATCTTTTACATAAAAAGAATATCCATGAACTGTTGAATGACCATTATCAATACGAATACTACCACTCATCATCACGTGACAATTCAGTTTTAGATCTTCTTTGACAATTTGGTTAAGTGTTCCAGATAGAGGTTCACCAACAGCTGTAAGCGTATTCTTATCGATAAGAATAGAACTGTAATTAGCATTCAAACTCAATCGCATAAATTCAGATGAATTTTTCAATACGAATTTGAACTGTGGTAGATTCTCAGTTTGAAACCACAATATTTGATTATCGATTTTCATCGAGAACTGATAAAGTTGAATATCGGGATGAAGTCTATCAGTACGACTTACACTGCCGTCTTCAATAGCTTCATTTGTCAAAGTGATATCGAGAACATCTCGCATATCGTCAAACGGTAAAATGATCTTGTAGATTTTACTTTCGTCAGTCATACATTACTTTATTTATTCAGGAATAAAGCGGGGTGGTTGTTTTTCTGATATACCGTCTGATGCTGTTGACCAACCATGATACCACATAAAAGCACAGAAGTTAGCAACATCAATAGGATCACCTTTTTCCATATGGTGACGAAGTTGTTCTCGATAGAGTTGTTCTCGATCAGGATTCATCCAACCTTCAGCAGGTTCTTTTCTACCTTCATACTCAACTTGAGCTTTATAAAGTTTCTTGGCCATAACAGCTGAAAACTGTAGAACTAACTCCATAGTTTCTGAATTTAGTCCTATAGGAATTTCAACATGTCCAATGAGTCGGACAAGCTTATCTGTTCGATTGGTAAAAGTAACATCTTCAGGCCATTTTACAACAGATGACAATCTAGATGTATTTTCAACAAGACCTACAATCGGTGAAAAATCTACTATAGAAAGATCTCCTTGTACAAGTCTATCATCATCCACATTTGTATGGTCATTTAGTTGTGATTCTGATTTTTCCGTTTCCGACATGTTGGGTCTCGCAAGTTTGATTCAAACCACGTCTATGACCCATTGGGTCCTTGGTATCATAAGGAACAGCAAAAGGACACCATGTACTTCCGTGATGAATCCCATTACAGTTGGTACAATACGGTGTCGAAGGAACGTAATCTTTTACTTCTTCTGCCTTAAGCCAACGACCCATTGATATCCCCTGATTGAGTAAAAATAAATAAATCAATATGTTACATCAAAAAATAAACGGCTAAACAAAAAAAAATAAGGAATGTGAGCAAGGAATTAACCTTGCTCACAGTTCCAAAATTTATTATCAACGACGGATCAGTACTCCTCCAGCAGATCGGATATCACGGACACCTTTCCAAGTTGTATCCTTCTTGTTATTAGAACTGGGTGCAGATTGATCAGAAGCACGATTGGTATGCCCCTGACATTGACACGCTTGTGATTTGGGCTGAAGCACACCACAAGTGCACTCTTTTGGCCATCCAAAACAAGTTGTACAAAACATAAACTTTCTCCTTAAAACATATAAAAACCACAGATAAGGAAGTCCTTATCTGTGGTCGATGGATTACACAACGAACTTCAGGTAATCCCAGAGTGCCTGAGCCTTCTCAGACTTTCCAAGACTCTTCAGATGTTGGTAAGCTTCCGGGTGATCGAACAACCACTGATTGATTCTTGCGAACTCATCAGCATTTCGCCTGATCTGAACATCCACATTCAGTTTCCGGAATACACTAACACCAGGGATACCATCGTATCCTTCACCGGAACCAAGAATGACGAAACCATTCTTGATCAACCAATTACAAACATCTTCGTCTTTTTGAACGAAGAAATCGTAATCAGAGTTCAGTTTCGCATCACCGAAGTAACGCGAACCGGTTAAGGTGAAAACGAATGAAGCCGTTTTCAACAACTGGATAGGGGAACGAACATCACCCAAGTCTCTGGGTTTCGTGATGTACTTCAGCATGACAATCTCCTGTTGCGGGTGGGAACTGCACAAGTACAGCAATTTATATATTTACAATAACCCACGAAACAGAACATCATCAAGCAGTAGTTTGTATTGACGCCTTCTCAGAACAGATAACTAGAATACCGTTTCTGAAAAGGACTTTCATTCTACAACCAATATTTTGTTTATCTAGTATAGCTCACGACCGAGTGGCGAATCGTGAACATTTCTTTGTCAGCCACCGTTCACAGATATTCGAAAAGCCACACCAAGGCTCTCTGCGTAACGAGTGTTCTTTCTAAAAACATAACTGGTGGACCGTGATGGACTCGAACCATCGACCGACGGATTAAAAGTCCGCTACTCTACCAACTGAGTTAACGGTCCATATACGACAAACATTTGTATAACCTTTGTATCCAAGAAAATCAAAACATTATGAGTATGGGCGCGGTGAGATTCGAACTCACTATTTACCGATTATGAGTCGGGACCTTATACCTAATTAGGATCACGCCCATTGTCGAAACGATTCATGCTTTTCTCTTGAGTAATTATACAAACTTTATACTCAAGAAAACTCTATCAAGATATAATTAATGAGAGTTTTCTTGAATACTGAGCGACAGAAAATCTGATCTTCTCCTCCAAATTACGGCACGACCACTACTCACCTCGGCCGAAGTGAAGGTGTGGTTCATCCGATTGTTGAAAGAGAAGATCGGGTCGGTTCCTCCTCACTTATGATTTTGATCCCAATCAGCAATACATCTTCCGTTAGACGGACGACATACTGATTTACTGACAGAGTATCTCACTAAGAATATTGGATTCTTCTAACAGGACTGTAAAGACAATCCATGGTTTTTTACAACGGTGATCGTTCGCCACAGCTGTTAACAAAGTTAAATTCGCTGCCGACCTTTGGCATTTTCTGGCAAAGCCAGAGCCCCTGTACCGGATGTTCATTTACCAAGTTACCAGGCTGAATCTGATCAGGGAACCATCAGCTGAATGGCTATTGATCAGACTATGAGAACTCATTAAACAAACTGTTGGCATACTAGTCTAATCCAACATAACGATAATAGGGCTAAATACAAACGATTGCTCGGAGCATGTGGATCTCCACTGATGTTGTCGGGCATGACCACCGAATGCATTCGGCTAAGTCTTGGGATCGTGGATTCGTACACTTACTGCTACCACTCAGTTGGCGCAAGTTTTAGTGCACTTACCACACCGTAAAGTACAACTCGAGGTACCGCTACAGGCATCGCCTGCAGACCCGTAGGTCTGCAGGCGATCCGACGTCTACAAGACCGAACAAGAGATCTCGTAGTTTTTAACCCTAATCCCCACACATTGTAGAAAGTAATGCGCCGGGAAAAGGGAATATTAGATAGCCGAGTTATCGACTCTCCTTAATTAATGTCTCACTATGCTAACAGATGCCGATTCACCAACAGGCTTGTCAATTCCGGTTGATTTACTTCCAGATGTGTCTTTGAATGCGTTGACCGCTTGCATCAGCTGTTCATCAGACAATGAATCTTGTTCGATATTTAATGATTGGCCACTTGCAATAATAGTAAGAAGTTCGTTTGAATTGTCGTCAATAATATCGAGACAAAATTTGAAGAAAGTGTTTCGAACAGTGGCTCTCAAACCTAGTGAGAAGTTTGCTTGATTTGTCCATATGCAGCCGATTGAAAAATCATCGGTGAGATGGTCGTCGTGATAATGTTGGAAGACCTTCTTGAAATCGAGTGCTTCCATACAGCAAAGAGGACCGCTGAAGGTACCACCACCAGCAGTGTTATGAGACCTGCCGATAAGTGCGGTCAGTTTGGCGTGATATTCCTCGAAAACCGCTACCTGAGTAGCAAAATCTTCAATGTTCATCACAGACTCCTTTTTAGTCAAATATCCTTAAAACAGAAAAGATACTGGACTAAAAAAATTGATCCTTTCCCCCGCAACAATCAAGGCGCTGTGAGAACTCGTCTCGGGCCAGGTTGTATCTAAGAGGAAAGGATCCTGTCTTTTTCATTGCTGCATTGATCCTTCACTTCTGATCTCTGCAAACAGATGTGTGCACACACATCGTCATTTTCATTTGTTGTCAGCACGGTGCATAGGTGAGTTCACGTGCGCATATCATTTCTTCCTGTCATAAGCTACCTACTTGTTATTTCCACAAGCCGGATTTTTCAGTAGCCCAAACGTGTTTAGTATCCCTAAAATATTAAACACAACCTTCCGCTATTGGCCCTACAAAACTGGTCAGTCACGGTGTGATTCGAACACACAGCCAAATTGGTCCTTACGCCGAACACCCAATTTGGTACCAACTTTCCATTATCGATATCATGAGTCTCGATAACTTCTTTGCTAGTAACGTCTACCGTAATTCCGCCACGCGACTGTTTGAAAATGGCGATCACTCTAGGATTCGAACCCAGCCCCTTTCCGATCGTGTTCAATAGGCTCTTTGTTTCCTATCGTTCCTATAGACCGAACTGCTTCATCCCAGTACTCGTCTTATACTCAATCAAAGATACTCTCTAGAATTCTCTCTGATCTTTCTTTGGTTTTCCTGTTCTCTTAGCTTAGTGACCATTGACTATTATGCCGCTAAAGCGGCATCGATTGCATTGATGGCATATAACGTAAAATTAGTTATTTCTTTACCATCAGAACCCAATTGTGTTATTCCAGCCGTACGAAACTTAACCCTGTCTTTGAATGCATTGGGGTTTTGGTTGAATAGATTTTGTAAAACTAACCCTTGTGGTGTTCTAAGAAGACGTATATCGGCAAATAAACTACCATCTTTAATGGTCAGTCTTTCTACGCGATGACTAACTTTGTCTTCAGGAACTTTAAGAGCGTCGTATGGATCTGGTAACGTTCTTAAATCAGGCATTCCAATTTGTCCAAATATCGGAAACTCACTATTCTTTAAAGTCCGAGACACAACGTCAGATGAATAGATTCTGTCATTTTTATTGGGTTTATCCAACGTCATGACTTCGACATCATGTACGATAATGTCTCGTGTAATACAATCGCAATCTTCATCGTACATGATGTCTCCTTGAATTCATCACAAATTGTTTTGAAACTAGTGTCCGTAATTACAACCGATCTTGGCTCTTTGACCATTCACTTCGATAATGGTATCGAAAATACCGCAACATCCTTCATCACGAGCTCTTTGATATTTATCCAAAGCAGCCTCGTCATTCAGATATGCGAATCGACGATTATCGATGCAGTGATCGTCCACATGTCTTTCCATCCACTCAAGAGCTTCTTCTTGAGTAGCAAAACTTCTTTCTTCTTCTCCGTCGGATGACGTGAAATCGACGATTGTCATATCGGATTCCTTGGATGATGATAGTTAAGCTACTTCAAAAGCTTCGATATGCTTCGAAGAAATAGTCGCGATTAACGGAAAGAAATCAGGGTCCTTCCCTTCTTTGATCCATTGTTTGTAAAACTTCTTTTTGAACCTATAGTTCTTCCATGGAACAGATAGATTGTAAAAGAACAAATTGACTTTCTTACGAAAGGTCATACATCATCTTTTAATGTTAAGTGGTTGGAGGACTAGGACTCGAACCTAGATTAATGACGTCAAAGGACACCGTCCTACCATTAGACGATCCTCCATCATAATCACTTAATCATTAGAAAGAAAATAGGAACAGTTCCGGTTTCCAGGTAAAAACACAAACGTGTCATTTCATACTCCAATCAATAAACCCTTAGACGAGCACACGATCACTACGCCTGGTATCACTGGTCCGAATGGGGTTGCAGGGGGGACCCATTCAGCTGAGGCGAAGTTTAACCAAATACCTTCATAATCCATAATTGTAACAACGACATCATTAGAATTAGAAGGTTTTCATGAACGTGTGCTCCTCTAAAGATTCACATTAGAAGACCCCTTTCATCATTAACGTCACTGGCACAATGAGAACTCGTCTCGGGCCAGCCGTCCTTATTTGACGAAAGGGGTCATGCCACATGCAATATTGGTTTCAACTCCCTTTGAGCGCGATGCTCTCTGCAGAGTTCCACCATCGAAAGTGTACGAACACTCTCTCTTTCTGCTTTTTCAGCGTGCGGTTAATACACAAGTTAGGACTAGTTGGTTTTGAGTGCCGTAACACTCACCTAGGTAGTCCTTGCTGGCTTATGCCAGTAGCCGCGTAACAAACAACACGGGTTTACAAATTATGACCCATATCGTTACGCGGCTATTCGGAGCCTAACGTCTTCATGTGAGGTATCTCCTCTTGTTGGCAGGTCAAAAGACTTCTCGTAAGAAGCCTGAACATGATGTCGGTGGCGAAAGGTAAGCGGTACCCTCGCAACCTGTGACATCACACCTTTCTTACAACGTTTGCCCGAACGAGCTTATGGATTCTCCCCATCTGGCTCGGTGATCTTTCGATCTATTGCCGAAACAGTTCGGCATAACAACACGGCGGGCAGGTGCTCCTTAACGCCTTTCGGCATACCCTATCTCGAAAGATAGATCAGTCATTCAAGAACAAGAGCGGATCCTTGAATCAAGACGTAGTGATCGCCGATACCTCGGAGTATCGGTTTAGTTACCGTTAACGTCATACTACCATGCTAAGATCAGTGAAGGATGCTATTTCAAGGACGACTCCACCGTAATTGGCATCACGGCTTCAAAGTCTCGCATCTATCCTACACATCAAAGATCCGTTAAAGTTTCAACAGTACTAAACTAAACCGCGTGAAAGAAAACACGGGGCGTAACACCGCACCGAAAGAGGGTGAGTATGTTCGTATAGCCCCAGATCATGATCCGCATTCTGTTACCCCAGTCACGTAGGTTAGAGAATAACACGAATCACGATTGTTTTCTTTTGTTTAGCGTTCCTGCTAACGATTGCATTGGGTTAGTCCCACGTCCACATTCTGGATGCTCATTTCCAGACTCAGTTTTCGATGGAGCTTTGGTAACATTCTTTTCGTTGACCTTACCATTTTGATAAGGCTAGAAGTAATAGCGACTTCAAAGAACATGTCTATTGATCAGTGTATCAAGCACAGACCGTTACGTTGGTCTGTGTTGAATCCCGCTCCAGTTTCCCGGCTACGGCTTCTCCCGTCGATGTTCACTTTTACGAAAAGAATTCATTGCTTGGTATAAAGCTTGATGGTAATGGCTTCGCCAGTGTTTATACCACCTGCGCATGGACGATCTCTCCTCCACGACTCACCATTGTTACGAGGCATGCATTTGCCCAACACCATTCTGCATTTACCAACCAATACATATATCTGACTTTTTTGATCAGATTAAACGATAATACAAGCACTCCATTAAGCACTCGCGTAGTGCTCAACAGGCTGCTTCCTCAGACGTAAATAGATCACAAGGTCTACATATCTGAATAGACAACTTGACTAGTCGTGGCCACAACCAATCCGTAGGGTTTGAATAGTTTCGAATGCCTTCGCTACTACCCCTTCGCAAATCACCCTTAGCTGTTATACTTATTTTAATGTTAAAATAAGTTTCGTCCCTTAAAGGACTCGTCAGTAACAGTTTTATTCTACAAATGGTGCCCCTGTCTGGTACCGAGCCAGATTCCCTGGCTTACAAAGCCAGACCTCATCCATTAAAGGCTTCAGGGGCATGTTTGTCAATTGACGATATTATTTCTCGTCTTGTATTCCTGAATAGCGGCGTTGATTTGATCGTCTGTCAGAAGAAGAACATCGACAATTGAAAAATACATGACGAGCGTTTCATCACCTGTGATTTCTCGTATTTCTTCAACGAAAATGCTATACTTGGCTGGTTCACCAGGAAACAAACCGACAATGATTTCGAGGCTCACGTTAGAATCATCACGAATCGTACCATCATCATTGGCTGGATACCAATCCAAGCGATACTCGGAGTCCTCATGACATCCAAGATCTTCTTTACCATCGATGATCAGATCGAACTCATGTTCACCGAGTTCGACAGAACCAAGACCGTTCGGTTCAGAACTCAAAGCTTCGGTTATCTTGGCAACATATTGAGCGAAGCGAGCTTTCTCTCGAATGTTTTTCCGAGAATCTTTCTCTACTTCTTCTTCGTACTCTTCATCAAGTTCAGTCATGTTCAACTCCTCTGTTGCGTGCTATACCTCTGAGTTACTTCGGTTGTTTTGGTTTCAGTTCTTTGACAGAGCCAACAAGAGGTGCGCCGTATCGGCTCCGTAGCAACATCCCACCTAAACGCAATCGCTGACCTGGAGTGGCGTTTTTGAATCTGTCAGATGCCATCAGAGTCTCCAAATTCTTCTTGAAGGTTGTGATTCCGCTGAAGGACATATCGTTTCCTTTTAACACAAAATGGTCCCCGGAGCCGGAATCGAACCGGCACGCCTTACAGCGAGGGATTTTCTTACCACTATAGCTTTCGCTACCATTAAGAAGTATTCAGCCTTCACTCTTATAGAGTTATTAACTCAGAGCTATTCCTTACTAACTTCTACATGTTTGTGGTCTGGACTGTACCTTAACCTTAGTTCCAACAGAACTTTTGATGACTCAGCTACACGGTTTCCCGGCTTTTTATCGAAGTTACTTCGCTAGTCAAAGAAATGCTAATTACTAGAATTAGATCATCGCAATGAAAACTTTAGGTTGTTGCCTACCAGTCTCTACACGTTTTCTTCTCAAGAACAGTCTGTGGAGATCTAATGTTCTATCCCGGTATCATTACTCCCCAACCATTTCTGGTCACCGGCTCACATCTACCATACGGTAGCTATTGAAGAATTTCGCTCGGTATTAGCATATGAACTGCAACAGACAACTCACTTAGCTTTCACCGACTTTGACAACATTCACCCTAGCCCTTACCCCGTTGATATTATCTCTGGACGATGATATCTCTATCACCTATTTATAATGGATGCTAGTTTATACGTCTTTCGATTGAGTTGTTTCATGAGGGTAGTGAGAGCTTCAACTCACATAAGCTTTTATTCTTCCAACTCTGTTTTACCAACTCATTTTTCGTAGGTGCTCAAATTAAAGTACTTAAGTTCCCTTTTCTACAAACTACCAACAACATTGGTGCCCAGGGGGGGACTCGAACCCCCAAAAACCACGGGTTTTAAGCCCGCAAAATGTGCCATTCTTTATTAGGTTCACCCAGGCTAATACAAATCAGAGATAACTGTATTCTAAATCAGCTATCTTTGCAAAACCTTTTCTTCTTACTTGGTGATTAACAGCATCGTAACTATGACCGGTTTCTTTGATAGCTTCAGTTAAAGAATTATATATCGTTACTAACTTCCTCACGATATCTTTAACACAAACTATTTTGCGATACCCACCAGTTCTATGACCGTTAACAATATTTCCTTCACCAAGCTGTGTCATTTTCTTAAGATCAAGAATTGGCCACGGATTTCCATCAGCATATTTAAACGCGTGATAATCAACGTGATAACCAAAGTTAAGACCTTTTCTTAAACATTTAGAAACTGTTGCTGGATGAACTTCAAATCTTTCGGAGAATTCTCTCAACGAATACATAAGAAATTCTCTTGGTTCTAAACCAAGATATTTAACTGCGATAGGTTTGTTATCGCTCATAAATCCAGACAATCGTGCATGTTCTACATTCTCTTTTCCAGTACACCATTCAAGGTTATCTGGAAGATTATGTAGTTGATTTCCATCACAATGATTAACTTCTAAATTACTAAAAGATTTATCTAGATGTCTAGATGGTCGACCAATGAAAGTTTTTGCTATCAATCGACTAAATTTATGACATACAGGTTTTTTGCCAGGGCTTGTTATAATTACACCTACCGTACCATTACCAGAAAGTTGTGGTTTTAACAAGTTACCTGTATGTATGTTTACTATTTTTCCATCTCGACTAACACCAAGTCTTTTGTCATCAGGAAAGTAAAAGAAGTTATCGAAACCGAGTACCGGTTCAGGATGAACTTCTTCCAAATCAGAAGGATCATTCATCCTTACTACGGCACTCATATCAAGACTCCTGTTGTTCAAAATGTGTATTCCAGTTCCACCACGCTTCCACAGTCGTGTGACACATTATTGCATTACTTGGAAACGATTTTCTTCTTCTTTGGTTTGCTTCTTGGTGTGTATTTGACCTTAAGCAATGGAAGATTCTTCCAAGTTGTTTCGTTATTGCTATACGACTGTCCGAAGATCAAGACATCACCGATTCTAAAACAATCAGACGTTGTCTTGATTTCAACCAACTCGGTTGTACCAATTTGACCACCTATATAAAGGTGTCGTTCTCCAACAGCGATGATTTCGATATGAGAATCACGCTTATTTGAAGCTGGTAGATGTTGAAAAGGAATCGAAAGAATGTATCCTTTCAACTTCCCTCTGGGTTTGATTGGTAATGAAGTTTTCATGCTTCCCCTTATTTTGATAGATATGAAAGTATGTCATTGAAATGTATTAACATCTCGATTAATGCAAGGAATAAAAGGTAAGGGACAAGATCAGAGATAATACCGATAATCTCGATGAATAGATCGATTAAGTTAGATCGAATCTTTTTGTTTTCCAGTAAAGATTTACCTTTTTTCTTTTGCATGACACGACCCTATTTATTAGTCAGCTGACTTCCATCGAATATCTCGATAGATGTCGAGTGCATCCGATAAAGCGTTGATCATCATCTTCTGATGGAAGCCGAACACCACCATGTAGAAAACGACAGCTAACGGGTAATTGCTCAAGCAGCTGAGATAGAGGAGACCACCGATGAAGAAGTTATAACGTTTGAATGCTTCGAAATGCGCCGTCTTCGTCGCAAAACATAGGGTTGTATGGAGACAAAAACCAATGACATTCCACACAACAAAGATAGAAAGAATGAGGTGATAATTCACTATAACACTCCTTTAATAAATAGATCGGATTGATTCTCAGCTAGAATATATGTGACTGAAATTTTTTAATAAGGTGAAAAAAAAAGACATCCAAGAATAATATCCGGATGTCTTTTTATGTTTTTATGTTTTAAGCATAGCAGTAGCGTTATTGATAGCAGCTACCGTATCTTCCACACTTTCAGGATCTTTCACACCTTCTTTCTTTCTAAGCGCATCAGCAGCACGTTCAATGATAGCCATAGCTTCAGCAGAATGTTTATCCTGCTGCTTGATCCATTCACGAAAGAAGTCTGTCTTGCGTAATGTTTCTAATGCCTGCACGATATCGGGGTGTTCTCCACTAGCGATGTCAACTTGCATTTTCTTGAGAAGATGATTAAGAACCTTAACTTCTTCATTGATGTTCTGAAGTAAAGCTAATGCTTTCTCTCTTTTTGTAAGTTGTTTCGGTACTTCTGATTTCTTATTCATAGGTAACTCCGATAGTGAAGATAAGACAGGTTGTGGCAATATCCATGATGGTGGCATCATCCAACGTGTCTTTGATATTTTGAATGAATTGTGGATGATTATCATAGTGTGTTATTTTAGACATGATTAACGACAGATGTCAATTAGAATATATGTCATTAAGATCTTTTCAGAACTTGATATCATTTTAAAAGCTGACCAATGACCTCACCGATCTCTTTACCTGCTTCACGGATCGCTTTACCAACTTCATGAGTTAGGAAGATTTGTTCTTTCCTATTATTAACTGTTTCTTGATCATACCACAACCATCGGTGTGAACCGTTGAATCTCATAAACATAGATGTCAATTTATCACATTTAAGACAATAACAATAAGCGATGTCGATAAGCGCTTCATCATAGTTGACGATCTTGTTTTTTGTGTTGTGTGTATGAAATCCTATTCGACATAAGAATGGTTTCTTGATGGGTTCTGGTGGAGTCCATGCATCGTAAGATGGAAGATCTTCAAGTTCTTCTGGTTTGGATGTCTTATTAATGATAGCTGGTTCTGAATCATTCATGTTTTAGGTCCTTTAAACATAGGTCGCCAATGAGTAGCATGGATAACCACAACATAATCAACAGTCCCAGCTCGTATCCACTGTCTCTTATACCAATAACCAACTGCAATAATTGGTTCTGAATTTTCCGCAACACCGTTGAGTTCTCCACTTATTTTACCATAAAGAAAAAGTGGTTTATTATCAAAAACATCGATTAACATTCCATCGATTACATTTGATTTAACTTTAACCATTGGTGCTGTTTCAATTGGAAACCATTCATCATCTACAATAGGAACGACAACATGAGTTTCCGTATCATAGATTTTATAACGTCCATGATCGATACTGTTAATTAACGGTATAATCATTGGACCGTAGTTTACTGGAGATTCTTTTTCAAAGAGAGGTTTAACTAACTCTCGTTTAACGAATTCAAGAATTTCCTCATGTGTTAATTGATCCAATTGAGGGAATTTAGATTTAATCATATTTGTTTAACTCCACGAGGATATTCTACATGTTCAGTGAAATACTGCATAAACTTTGACTGTTCCATGATAACTCCTTTTCAGTTGTAAATTTGTAATTTTGCATGAACTTCGAAATGACAAGATAATTCATCGATTTCTGTTACAATCGCTTTTACTTGTTTCTTGATTTTTGGTGGAAATTTATTGTTTTCCACTTTCTCATCAGGATACTCATCTTGAATTTTTTTATATTCCATTTCAAGGTCACGAATCTTCTTTAATGCCATTCCAATGTAAAGTAATCGGCCTGTATAAAATGGCATAACTTTCCAATTACAAGCTTTTAAAGCGGCTCGATAGATTTTATCAATTTCGTCATAAACAAAATAACCAGCTGTCGCAGCTGTCTCTATATCCCAATCAGAAGACCGCGTATAAAAGGAATCGTAGGCAATTGAAATAGGATTAACCGAAAGTGCACTACCATTGTTATAGAGTTCTTCTGCAAACCCATAAGGTTGTTTTATAACAGCGCCTATAGCTCCAACAGAGAGTTTATTATCCTTGAGAAAAGTACTCGTTGAGAAAGAGTTCAGCATGTGTGTACCATCTTTACCAAATGGTATCGCTAATGTTCCATTAGCTGGGTTAATAAGATCTTTCCAACCTATTTTTGTAGGCATAACATTAGGTTTCATAATGAATTGAGAAAAAGCAATTGACCCCGATCGAATAACTATTAATCCAGTTGTCATTTTCTCACTCTCTTTTTAACACTTATCTTTTTGATAGGTTGTTTAGAATTGTACCAAGGTGTATCAATGATTGTTGAAAGATCTATCTTTGTAAATTCTGAAGTTACATCCGACACACTCATCGAAATGATTTGGTAAAATCTTTCAAAATTATCGATTTTATTACTATCGATAATCACATTAGCTGCCGATTTAGCTGTACCTGCAGTGTATGGAATATCACGTCTTAAATAAGTAAGACGACATCCATGGTCTATTTCGTGTTCAATATGAACAAACAAATTTCCCATTACCATGATGATGCTGGAAGATGTTGAGCGAGTTTTCTTATAAATTTGATCGAATGCTGCAGAGGCATTTTTCTCTGCTTCTTTATTATCGTCAGTTTTATAAAGCGAGTAGACACTAAGAATCTTTCGAGCTTTTTCCCATTCTTCAGGAATAAGAATGTGACCTACAGACACTCCAGCAAAATAACGATCATCGGAAACATAGGTCTTCTGAATTGTTTCGAAGATACTAAGTTTTTCCGTATTATTGGTCGAAGATATATCGGCTGTCAAGCAGTCACGATAATACATTGTTAAACTCATAACGTTATAGATCCTCTCACATACTCCTATTGATGGAGTATGTGAGAGGATATTCCTTTATCGATTATTCGGCTTCTGGGTGGAACCCTGTCGACGAGGAGTAGGTTCTGGAGTTTTCTCTGGAAGAGGTTTTGCGTACTTGACATATCCAACGATTTTTCCATTGATATCGAAATCCATGACATCTTTGATACCAACTCCATCAGCATCTGTTTCGATTTCGACAAGAACGTTGGTTCCAGAGCGACCTACAAAAATGGTATCATTGACTTTGGCAATGATTTCAACAGCAAATGCGGTATCAGCCAGAACATTCAACTTCTCTGCTGGGATTTTGATCTTTGACAACTTACCTGTTAACTTAGCCATGATTTTTTTTCTCAAATTTCAAATGGAACTAAAAGTTGGTGAACATCGTTAAACTTTGAATCAATAAGAATCTGTTCTATTTTGTTTTGTTAGGTCCTAAAGTTTGTATCTTTTCTATTCCTAAGACATCACGAATCTGTTCACGATCAGCATCAGATTCTGGGATTATAACGAGGACATTGTCTTCTTCATCCAATTCAAGTTTCATATTGAAATCTTCATTTTGGATAACCTTATTTAAATCATGTTTACCTTGGTCGGTTATTTTATTAAAAGACCACCACTTATCCCAACTATTGTCGTGTTTATAAAAACTGATTCCATTTTTAAATAGGGATCTGCAACTAGATGTTTCACAATCCAATCGGATTTTATCGATGTGTTCTTGAGAATCACATTTATTAACAAGAAATTCATGTTTCATAACCATATTCCTCCAACTGGTATTTTGAACACAAAGTTGGAGAATCAAAGAATTGATGTTTCTTCTGACTTACTTCACTGGAGTTATATGGTATAACATCACCTTTGAAAGTTTTTGCTTCATCACACGGATGATGATAAGTCCTAATACACATCCCGCCTCGACAAGTATATTTTCGTTTATGAAAGAAGTTGTCTATATCAGGTTTGTTAATATTCGAATAAGGTTTCATGGAGAGTAATAACCTTGTAAATTATCATTTATTTCCATTTTTGAAAACTCATTTGCTTTTTCAAAAATTCTCCATTTATCCATGATATCTTCTTCTGATTTATAATATACAAACCCACCTTTATATGTATCTCTACTTCCACTAAACATATAAAGAGTCGTAATACAGAATCCTGTCTGACAAGGATAATCAGATTTACTAATAAACTGAGTCAGTTCTGGTTTGGTAATATTTAATTGACGTTTCATGCCTTAGGGTTTTATTCTACCTGACTTTAATAACTCTTGAAAAACATAAGCCCCATGGTAAGAACTTGCTTGATACCCCCATTCATACCCTTTCTTGATTTCTTCTTCTGGTAAGAGCGGAGGTGGTTTAACATATTGAGCGCACACACTCGGCATAGCTCTTCCACTGACGATGATTTTCGAACAAAGTTCTAAATCAAGAAGTGTATCTCGAGCTGATTTGGAAGGAACATCACCATCCCAAAGAGGACCAGAACGCATTAAAGCGACAAGTGTATCAAGTTCTGCACCGTTTAATTTACTAGCAGTATCTTTATACCATTCATCCCAAGCATCAGAACGTTCATCAGAATCAGGATGAGATTCACAAGTAGGAAATGGTTTAAATCGAGGTTCTTTTTTCCTAGTCTCGATATTGGCAAACTTTGTCATGTTAGTTCCTTTTCATAAACACAAAAGAATGATTTTTGGAACGATATAACCTATTCCACTAAAGATAGAGACGAGTAAGACAAAAGCAAAAACGATTCCGTAATATAATGATTGATCAAACAACCGAATAGTAATGTTGATAACAAAATAGGTCAAACCATAAATTGGAAAACCGTAGAAGTAATCTAAGAAACTTTTCTCTTTGTCCTCTTTATCGAGGTAATGATTAAAGAAGAAAACAACTGCATTACCAACCCAAATGAACAGAGCCGCGTCTGTTATTAAGAAAACGTACATGACTATTTATTATCCTTTTTGTTGGTAATAGAAAAGCATGGGAGTACTGCAGAAGCATTCGTTTTAACCTGAACACCTATATAGGGTGTTTTATCAATTTTTGTATTGAATTTCGTATTGAATTTTTTATCTGCTTCCAAAATGTCGTTAGCAATTATTAAAGCTAAAAACTTTTTAGTTTGATTGTTGGTATAGAAATATAACATATAAGGTTTCCATTTTGTTAAGTATTTATTTTGTTAGAAGGTATAGGTGGCATAACAGAAATATCGATTTGTTTGTAATAACCATCGATTTGAATCGTTGCAGCGATACGTCCTACTGGTTTGTTTTCCAGTTTATCAACGACACGTGCATTCATTCCTTTGGCGATATGTTCAAAGAGTTTTTCAGGTGTCACTGCTTCTTCAACCCAAGGCATCGCCACGATGTCTAAATCACGTTCTCTTGAACCATGGATACCGATAGCATAACCCACTTCTTTGGCTAATACACGAATCTTATTGATATCTGGAAGTTTAGTGAAACTCCATCCTTCACAAGGTTTAGTTGTATCACCATTACATTTCCAACACTGTTCACCTTCACGAGGTGCATTGCATGTTTTGCAATACATCCAGGTATCAGGAACAGTGATCTTATAAATGTCATGAATTCTTAAAGGTTCTGGTGGATCTAGAATCTCGATAAGTAGATAAGGAACAGTATCGAAATTACACCCTACAAGACAAGCAACATACCACTCACTAATACCTTTTGTCAAAACCCTGACAGAAAAACTGGTATCTGGTTTTACATTCAGAAGTCCATCAGGCATTCTGATAAGACCTAGATTTGATTTGAATTCGAACATTGGAAATTAATCCCCATTAAGTATTATCAGTGATATGTTTTTCTTGTGTGTTTGTTAATAGCTCTTTATCCCGAATGTCCAAACCAATAACAAGACAGTGTGGGCAACGAGCACGACCATCCTTTACCGGATGATCTGGCAACTTTGCAAATACGTGATTATGATCACAACGATCAATAACAACATCATTAATAGAAAAGTTCATATTTATCTTTGTTTAAAAGATAGGAAAGAATTTATTAATTTCTGCTTTAGCACTTTCGTTGCTGTCAGAACCATGGACAGAGTTCTCACACAACCTAGTTTCCAAAGCATATTTTCCACGAATGGTATTGGGACCTGCTTTGGTACGATCGGTTGGTCCCATGAGTTCACGAAACTTTGACACGCAATTAGGACCATCCATCCGAAGAAGTAATAACTCAACGTCAGCTGAGACGGTGTATTCAATTAGATCATTAAAATGAGCTCGTCCTTTGTGTTCACGATAAAGCCATTCCGCTTCTTCACGTGTCAAAAAACAAGCTTTGTACTCGATGATTTCGAATCCGGCATTTTCGATATCTGTCTTAATAACAGCAGTAAAACCTCGAATAGTTGCATCGGGTTTGATCATTGCAAAAGTTTGCGAATAGACTGCTTGTTCTTCGTTCATAACTAATCCTTAAAAAGAAATGGTGTTGAGGATAATACAGTACCTCTTCCCATGAAGAATCTCCTCAACAGAATGTAGAGGCCCTTGCACGCCATCGATTGTGCAATCTTGGATAATGATATCACCTGACTCTGCAACATAAGGCTCTTCATCACACCAAGAATAAACAGGATCGAAATTACCAAACACTGCTATAATGGTTTTACCTATATTGTTTAAAGGATCACGATGTTCTTTTACAAATGAACCTTCAGGATAACGTTGAATAAAGATCGTAGTGAATACCTGGGTATTAAACATATCCATCAACCGTATAATCACGTCATAAATATGAAGTGGAAGATAGCGGTAGTTACGAAATTGTGAGTATTCAAAATTACCCAAGAACGTAGGAGAGGGACAATAATCGATTGTGTCGAGTTCTTTAACGATTTCTTCTTGTTGTTCTGGCGTAAATACCGCTTTAATGATAGTCGGTAACATTCGCAACTTCTCCATTTCTAAGAGGATGTGTGTACACGCAACCATTCTCGCGTGTCCTTAAGCTGATCAGTATCAATAGATTCTAACCCTGGTTCTTTATTATCCAGAGCAATAAAGAATTCCTTAATCTTTAATAAACTTTCATCACCCCAGTTTATAAGAATACAGACGTGTGTGTAAGGTATCTGAAAACTATAATTCTCAGAAACAGGAGTATCATTACGGGCTAGAAATATACCGTTAATAGTCCAAAATTCTGTTACCTTACGAAAAGGATCCCAATCATAACCACCGCCTTCCCAGAAAGTGCGTTGCTGTACCTCCAAAATGTTGGATAAATACTTAACTTTCACTTGTTCGGTTGACTGTTGAATAGACCCATTCATGATTTCGTTCCTATTGATGGTTTAAGACATTTAAGAAAGAATTCTAGGGATAGTACCACGTCTCTGGTTCATTTTCATCTGAACTATCATTTTTTCTGTAAACATAAAACTTTTGAATGCAGCTACGCCACGAATAAAATCTACTTCGTGAAGTTCTTCGAGGTGACGAACAATGTACTGCGGGTTCTCATAGTGAACATCACCATAACTAGTTTCGTTGACTAAAAGATCAAACGTACAATGACTTCCGTGATCGTGGTGTTGGGTTCCTTCAAACTCTAAAATTTGAGCATTGTAACCTTGCCAGAAAGCCAGTTCCAACGATACACCAGGTACTTCCCAGAAAAGCTGAACGAAGTATTGTTCCTCCGAAGTGGAATATAATTCATTTACCGCCAACTGCTCATCATCATTGATGTCTGTCATCTTTGTATGAGACATACCGAGCATTGACGTCAAGCGATCACGATACTGCAGAAACTTTTGGTAAGCCTCAACACGTTCTGCTTCTGTAAGATTGACTGGCACTGTTTCATTATGTCTCATTGTTTTTCCTTTGAAGAGATGAAATTGGTAAGTTAAATCTGTGATCTAATACAACATCTCTGAATAGAGTTCATTTCCAAGATAAAGATGTCGACAATCTTCTTTTACTTTGTCTAATTGACCTGCAATCTTAGCAATAAGAAATGCTTCTTCACGAGACATGTAGATTCCATAGTTACATATGAAACCTTGCTCTTCATGAGGTCTATTCTTAAACATATCACCATCAACACGTTTACTGATCTGTTCACGCATTTCCATACTGTAGTGTCGTATACCGGTTACAATAAAACCGTTTTCTCCACGAACAGCTGCACACACCACAACGTGTTTAGTTGGATTTATATTTATCCAAATAACATCAGTCCACCAACCATCATTAAGTTTGTCGTCACTATTAATGAGTGGTGGATTAATAGCTCCCACTGGCCATCCATTTGGATACATATCTGGATATTTATCTTTTTCAGAACCGAGAGTAAGACCTAATAAACGTAATGCAGTTAGGTATTTTAAGTTCCATTCTTCATCTCGATTTCCAGCCATTGTACTGGCTAGACGAAAACGACGTATATATTCTTCAGGTGTTCGATTCATCTTTACTCTCCTAATCTGGTTTGTATGTAATGGTTTTGATAACAAGATGTCTAGAACCTGGAATACTTGGTTTAGAACCAGCAATAACAGGTATGATACCATCTGTATCAATAATAACATCACCTACTTTAATATCTGTAGATTCCTTCAGAGGTAAAGTTCCAAGAGATGATCGTTTATCTTTGTTGATAAGATTATAAGCTTCTATTTGTGTTGGCGTTAATTTATTCATGTTAGAGTTTCTGATCAAAGCGCGTCAGGACTTTTAGTAGTCTTGCCTGCACTCTGGTTTCCATTTCTTCTGGTGTTAATCGACTTTTCTCGATAGGACATTTACCTAGATGAGTTATAACTTCTTCCTTGGGATCAAAATAAAGTTTACGACAACTCCATTTGACAACATTATCAAGAGGCCATACTTGAGTTTCGTCATCACTAACTGAAGTGAATTGGATGTGTTTACCTGGCATCCAGACATCAAATAAATAACCATCTGGTGTTCTGAGTTTATCGTTTTCTGTTTCTGATGAATGAGGTTCATCAATTTTATCAAATCGAAGATCTTTACCCATTATTGGAAATTCTACTTGTTCTCGATTTGTCGATACCCAACTATTGTAATCGATTATGCTATCTCTTTCGGGATACATTTCATTAATAGAAATGTAGTAATGAGGAACCTCAGATTTCCATTTTCCATTAAATAGAATAGGAACAGCACACCAAATCTTATCATCGAAAAACCAATAAGAACGATCAGTAGTACCACTATCGCCCCATAACCAAGGCCAACATTGACTTGCAAGAACACTATTCCTATATTGGTGTAGATAGTTACTTACAAAATGTTTGAATAATTCAGGAGTATGACACTCCAGAAATTGTTGACCGAATGAGCTTCTAGCGATCGTGTTTATATCACCGTTAGAACTAACACTACCTAACCATTCAGCTTCCTTACCTTTACCGATATAAAAATCCGCATCAATATTCATTAATTATTATCCATCTGGTTCTGCAAAGGTGGTTGCAACCACGGTATGTGTTTACTCACGATGTTTGATTCCTGATTCTGGTGTTTCATTCTCTGACACGTTTATTCTCATCAGCGATAAGTTCACGAATGAATTTACGAGCATCATAGATTAAAATGAAAGAATTATTACCGTATTTTAATCTTATATCGTCATATGGTAATTGTTGGATATTGGCATAAGCTTCTGTAATCCAAAGACCACCACGATTATCCACAATCGACTTAAGTGATCGTCCGTAATATGTCCATGCGTATTCTTCATTCAAAAGACGCCATGGTATTTCTTTGAATTCTTCATCATGAACGATAGGACACATTTTCTCATTTGTTAATGCTTTGGAACGTAAACGGTTCCAAAGATCTTCGTTATCAACACCTTCTTCTTGAATGCAAATCCCGTATTTGTTGGTCATTGCAACAAATAGTCTACGTTCACCATTCATGTGGTAATGATTCATACCAACGATTGACCAATCCAGCAATTGTGGTTGTAGCCATGGAGCATTGTTATTCATAAATGCTCTTTTCTAAATTTTTGATAGATTGTAATTGACGAATATAATTACGTGCTGAAGTAATACCTTCTTCAGTTAACTTGATAGTAAATATTATCATACCTTTTTGACAAGTTGCGCGTTTAATATTAGCCCATGCTTCTACAATGTTAAGACCACCATGGTGTGCTAAATATGAAAGCGACTGACGATGATTCTTCCATGCATATTCTTCGTTTAAAAGATGCCAAGGAATTTCTTTGATTTCATCATCTTGAATGGGAAACATCTTTCCAATTGGTGCATCAGTTTCCAGCATATTTCTCTCTCCAATCTCCTGGTAGATTACAATTACTCGGAGCTTTTTGGAATAAAGGACCGATCAATTCTTCTTTATGGCCGGCTAATCCGCATCCAATTTTCACTATATGAAATTTCAGTTCAGGATGTTCGTTGGCATAAATAATAAATCGATCAACATAAGGTTTAATTTCCTCAATTGTCATTGTTTCAAACTGATGACGACCATGCATGAAACCAATATACTTTTTGGTTGGTATAGCGAATGCTTCACCAGTACGTCCAAAACCAACACCTAGTTGTGCTCCATGTTTCTCACGAGCTGCTAAAGCACTCCCAGCGCCATGAATTCCTTTTGTGTTACTACCGAATACCATGATTTCATTATTACTGACAAACATTTTGATCTCCTAGAATATCATCATAATACGTCTACAAATAAAATATATATTATCAACATAATCTAAGTACACCATGATAGCATTATAGCTATCATGGTGTACTTATAGTTTTATGTGTTTAGATATATTCGAGGTGTTTTGGTTGTACGATTAGCGGTTTCACCACAATCATAACACATCTTGTATTCTTTAATAACCCTGAATCTATTACCTTGACCATCACGTATGATCTCAATGTCTTCAACAATCCATTTAGACCAGTGATGAAAGAATAGACAAGTTCGTTTTTGTTTCGAGAGACCGCTAGGACTCAGGTGGTAGAAGTTCTTGATAGTGTTCATTGTTAAGCGCTATGCTATCTTTGAACGCCAGTTCAATACTTTCCATAATACTTATAGGAGTATTATCAACATCAACAACTCTACCATCAATAATAAGACTGAATGAATCGGATATTTCGATATCAGAACTGAATATATGTCGTATTTCGTACAACTTATGCTTATTTAAATAAGCATAATAAGTAACACCAGCTTGAAGTTCACTAACTGTAATGAAACGTGGTGTTTCGATATTACCATAGAAAGGAAGTTGATGATCGCTAGTGTTCTTATTCCTGGTACTATTCCTATAGGTTGTTGAGTCTATAGGAGTAATCTTGACTTCCTTAAGAAGTTCAATAATCATCGTACCTAATGTTCTTTCGTTAACACGTGGATGTTTATTGATTTTGACTTTATCCAAAAGCCATTGGTATTCATGAATAAGATCAGTATATGGATCAAAAACACTTTTACGAAACAGAGGTTTAACAAGATGAATACCTTCTATTCGAACCCATACTTTTTCGATATCAACATAAATATATGTTAATGCAGTTCCATTTCTTGAAACACAAATAACATAGTTGTGGAAATTAATAACAACCACCCATTGTTTATCTGGACTAGAATTATGCGACATATTTAATTTAGACCGATAAAAACCAGTCTTTAAACTTCTAGGATCAAAATAGACACCATTTTCTAACAATGGGTCTGGTTGATTAAAAACATATTCTCCCAATTGTTCAGGAGTTGTGTTATAGAGCCAACTACTTTGTTCCAATCTCGCATTGACTGGTAATTGCTTAAGTGTCATATCAAGATAGTCTCGAAACATTTTGAGCTGACCCTGATCAGGTTCAATCAGTTTCGGAATACCGATATTGATATAAGTTTCCATATGTGCTTTATCAGGAATTACATCAATAAGTTGACGAATCAATAAAGCACGTGGACCATTACCATTGATATATGCAAACGATTCATCTTTGTCCATTTCGTTGTCTACTGCATTAAGGATATCCTTAAAACCTGGTAGGAAAGAACCCATCATCGGAAAGTGTTGTTCTAACAAAAGAGTAAGTTGAACAAATTGACTTTCCATAAATTGGAGACGTCGCCGAATACCTAAATATTGATGATCGGTTAATTCAGATGTTGTTCTAAAGATCATGATAGGATTCCCTTTAATAAGAATTGGGTTTAAGACTCGTATAATCTACAAGTCTATCAGTTAAAATATATCTGATTAAAAACAAATGAGAACAAAAAAAATAGAAGAGGCTAGTGCCTCTTCTATGTTACGATTTATCATTACATTCTAATAAATGGAATTTTGGTCAAATCTTCTTTTGATAAATAGACAGGTATAAATCTAGGAACCTTTGTGATCTTCATATCCTTGATATGATCTTTTATGTAGTCTTCTCCAACGAGTTTGTTATAACTCTCTATTGAGGCTATAACTCCATTTGGAAGAAGATAAACATCTACTGATCCCCAGAACCGATTCAATGGTTGACAGGAACGAACCGGGGTATCGTAGAGGTTGTAATATTCAACGATTGGTTCTTGACTATCGCAGTCTCTCAGAATACCTGTGACAAGATATAGCGGACCTTTATAGTGTCTCCATATTCCTGGTTTTAATGTTTGAATCTCTGGTTCAGCCATTGGTAATTTCTTCTTCTGGATGTTCGGCAAGCCAATTAGATTCTTCCTCTGTTAGAAGAAAGAATGATTTGTAGTGGTCAACAAGATTAGTACCATCTAACAATTTCTGTTTATCCCACATTTCTTTGAAAACTTCATTACTAGGAAATTTTCCTTCGAAAATATTAGTCAGATATTCATAGGTAATGATACGTTTATTCTCGATGTCGTTGGCAAACAATGTATGAGTAATAACAGCAACCAACATAGATATGTGACTAGGATTGATTACCATGCAAGAAAGAAATATCAACGCTTTCCCAGTAAATTCAATACCGAAAATGAGAAATCGTTCAGCTATATATTTTCTTGGGCCATTATCTCTTTCTGATAAACTAAGATAAAGATAAGTCGCTGGTATCGTATCAAACTCTGGATGTAGTGATTCATAGTCATCTTTATCAAAAGCCTTTATAATGTTTTTGATGCTATCGGTAAATGGTTCGCATTTGTCCCAGAATTCATCAACCCATTCTGTTGCAAGTGTTTTGAGTTTGATACAGGTTTTGATATCATATTCTGTGTTCATGTTTTTCTCTTATTTAAATGTTGTCGTAAATGGTATTCCATCGATCTCATTTCACAGAATGATTTAGGAATTTGAAGTTTATTTCTTAAGTAGGATGCTTCTTTGTTATAACCTGTATTAACGACTTTTTGATTTAATATGAAGTGTCGTTTTAATTGTTTCCAGGCTTTTGTAATATAACCATTTCTACGATATTTCTTTTTAATAAAGAAAGAAGTTAATCGACTCCATACAAGAATACAACCGATTAAGTCATTTAGTTCATCGTAGATAAGACAAACAATAAAGAAAGGTCTTTCATGTTTTTGTTTATTGAAAGTCCATTTTAATTTTTCGTTTACATAAAAAGGTTGAACATCTGTTTTCATTTTTAAGAAACGTTCACATTCTGATTTGATAAAACTACCATCTTTATCTGTAAAATGTAGTTTATCTTTTAATATTAAAGAACATGCAGCAATATATTCATAATGTGTTCTGGCTATTTTTATTTTCACTATTGATGACCTTTGATGGATGTCAATTTAAGTATATAGAATCAAAAAGATTTGAAAATAAAAAAAAAATAGAGAGAGCCATCAGGCTCTCTCATGTTTAAGTAACAATTCCTTATTTGATTGCTACGCCATAATTAAGAAGACCATTATTATGACTATTTGAAGAAACTTGGAATTTAAACGTTAACACACTCCCAGATTTTGTCATCAATTTTGAACCATTACGAATAAATGGGTAGAGATAAAGCGGAATCAACATAATGATCGGTTCTAACGGACCTATGTCTTGCATCGGATCGTTTCGATCGTGATGACCGAAATCCAGCTTTTCAAATTGCCAAGGTGTCAAATCGTTGGGATCGAAGTCGGTTAATTTCGTTATCTTATTAAGAAAACCTCCGTCGAAAAACGCTATTGAATCAGTGATAACATTCACATCGAACATATCCGGGTATTCTGTATCGCCCGGTACTTTGTGAGTATGATCCAGCATGACACCAACACGCATGAGCATGTTAGAACGAATAGCTCTACAGAACTTGAATGCCTCTTCGGCTTTCCTGGCTTTGGCTGCTTTACTGATGATTTCAGTATTCATAAATTTCTCGATAGTAATAACATGAAAGATAGAGATAGCCATATGGCTATCTCTATCTAATTTGCTCAACCAAATGCTTATTGACCCACTGTTCATCCCAGATACAAAATGCTCTGTGACGATTACCACCCATCATGATACCACCAGAATATTCAAACCCATTGTAACCATAGGGTTCTAGAACATGTCGGATCTCACGATAAATGGTTGTGAAATATTTATTCAGTGGATTTCTATCAGCTTGTTCGATATTGAACTTGATAAACAGGTCTTTATCTTTAATGGGGCTATCAGGCCAAACAGTTCGGTAACGACCAAACTGAATTTGATTATCCCAGATCAGTTCCCAAAAAGCAGGATCGTAAACTTGATCAATTTTAAAAACGGATTGGTTAAATTCTTTTTCATCGAAAACAAATCTGGAAAGATATCCAGTTGGTTCTCCATGATGATACTCCACTTTGATAGGACGTCTTCCATGACTGTCTTTCAAAGTACTTGTATACTCTGCAGTGATTTTTTCATCATCTTTTAACTGATCATAAAGCGCTCTATATTGTTGAAGTGCTTTTTGTTCTTTCTTGGACAACTCACCATGTCGTTTAGGATTGTCGATTTTTACCTTAAGCACGTAGACGTTAACGTCTTCAAACTTCGGAAGACCATCAACGTTAATAAATGACATAAAGGCTCTTTCGTAAGCATCCAATCGGTTAAAAGCAGATTCGTTAAATAGAACTTCAACCCGGTGAGATTTTCTAGACCAGTTTCCTTTTTTACGATAAGTATCTGCAATCTTCTCAGAGTTTGTGAGATATATGCCTTGTCCAACCAGACATGTAGACTTAGTCTTCTTGAACTTGAATTCATCAATTACTGTTGAATCACCACGATACAAAATGAGTTGTTTTGACACATAAACTCCTAATGTTCTAGATTAAAGTATCTCCCTCAGTCGTTATAGACTGAGGGAGAGTTATGTTGTCTTTTTGATCTATGTTCCGTAATGATGATGACGAAACTTATAGTCATGGATTTTCCATCCCATCCTTTCCAGTCTCTTAAACAGCTTGAGGATATGAGACGGATTGATATGCGGACCACGACCATCTTTGTAATTCAATTTGTCCCAGAGAATCTTGGTCTCATTAACCGAGTCGAACGGACGATCTGTAGCTACACACCCACGACGTGATTTACCAATTGTGAATCCACTACCGGACGTCAAATCCACGGATTTACTGGTTGCCGAAATGAAGGCATTCGTTCCATGAACCGAGAAAGCGATATAGTATTGCATTGTTTTACCCTTTTATGGCACTGTAATGTTTGAAAACAATATCGAAGAATACTTCTTCGAGAGTTTCCATTGCAGCAAAAATAATGAATGAAGTACAATATTTTTGCTGTCGTTGAGTTATCTTCAGTGTGTAATTATTAACATCACAAGGAGTAAAATTACCCTTCAGAAGAATTTCGATTGTCTTGTGTTCCCACCTATAGGCAAGATCATAGATGGTACCTTTGAAATATTCTTGATTTTCTTCAACCTCGATACATGTAGCTTCGAAGCCCAAGACTTCAGTGATTTTATCTCGATAGACATCGAGATGTTTCAATCTAGTCGGATCAATTCTTTTGATGATTTCTTTAAGGTTATCGATTTTCATGTCAAACTCCGTGCTTCGATCAAAAGAATTAGGTGTGTTGTGTTGGATTGGTTACAAAGGTTTCCAATCCATATTTACGTGAAAGACGATCACGAAGATATTTCGCATTCTGTTTATCACGAAAACCAATGATTTCTTTCTTGGTATTCACGATCAGTGTGTTATTGTTATCACGTAATGCAAACAGAGAATCTTCTTTCGGAATGATTCTCTGTTGATCCAGATATTGTTCCAGCGTTGTAACGACGATGACTTTAGGAGCATCGCCAGCTTTCTTCTTTTCAGACAGGAGCTTAGCAGCACGTAGCTGGTGAGTTATTGGAGATGCTTCAGCAGCTAGCGCATTAATCTCATCAGTTTGCATTTGTAACATCGCGTCATTAACACGATGCTCTTCCTCAGATTCCTCAAAACCACCACTGAGACGCCTGAATTTTCCACTCATGTTTTTCTCCATTCAAAAATAGTTGAACTTCTCGGAAATTAAATTAGTCTGTTATAGCGACTACCTAATGTATATATAATCGAATAATTTTAATAATAGAACAAAAAAAAACACAAAATACAAATTTGTGTTTTTTAGAACGATCTTACAATGTCTGCATCAATAAAATCGGTATGATTCTCTAACTGATTAGATTTACTGATATGCAGTGCCATGAGTTATGATTCCCAAAGTTTGATATTCCACGCCCCTGTTTTTCCAAAACTATATCTGGAATTATTGATTTGTACATTCTTCCACCCAGCATTCGTATATCTAGAAATCAACTCATTTTGAATAACTGTTGAAATCTCACGATCTGTAGTGATAGGAATTATCCAGTAGAACATCTCTTGACTTTCATGTACGTATCTTTGTGCGTTTTTTCTCATCCAAGATGTGTTGTTCAGATACACATCGATGACTGTTTCGAAGTTTAAAAGTTTCTTCTTAATGCTGTCATCAGTTTCTGGTTGTTAGCTACTATCATTTACCTGACTCTGAGTTGGTTTTAACAACTCGATAACACGATTTCTTGTAGTTGGCATATAAACCTCCTAAAACGTTAATTAAGATCCCAAAGAGAGATGTAGAACATCTCCTCGTTAGTTGATTTCCGGATGATGTTAACAGAATACCAACCCACTTGTTCGTAGCGCTCTTTCAGCGTCTTCTGATCTTCTTCAGTCAAGCCGGTCATGATCGGAATCAACCAATGTCGCTTGATGGTTTTTGAACCATAAGTCAATTGGTTTTTTAACATCCACTCTTTATTACAAAGATGTCTGTCGATAAGAAGTTCAAGAACTTCTATGCTCGGAGTAATGGGTTTCTCATCCAGAGTGAAGTTTTCGAAACGTGCTACTAGTTCTAAAGCGATGTCAATATGGAGGGCCATAATAAAGGTTCCTTTTAAACAAAGATGATGAAGGGACCTTTATTAAGATCCCCAGAGTGTGATATTCCAAGTCCTGATATTCTTATCATCAGGAACACTATGATTAATACGAACGTGTTTCCATCCAGCGTTTGAATACCGGAAAACAAGTTCAAGCTGAACACCAATTGGGATTTCGTCCTCAGTAATCGGAACGACCCAGTATTTGATATCTTGATAAAGAGATACGTTATCTTTGATCCATTCCGTGCTAAACAAATGAGCATCGATCCTGGATTCCAATTTCGTAACGATGTCGTTCTCAACGATAGGTGAGTTAACGGACTTGAATGACTGAATGACATATTCTCTTGACGTAGCCATATAAGGCTCCTTATGAGTGATTGTTTATTCCGGTATATTACAACAGAGTTCGATGGTCCAGGTTTTCATTTCTTGTTCGTCGGAATTATATATTCTAACGAAATTCCAACCACTTTCTCCATATAAAACCGCTAGAGAATTTCTGACCTCTATACTGAGTTCACCCTGGAAACATAAAGTACAAACCATTCTTCCATTCAAAATATGAACGGCATGTTCGTCCAATTGGAGATGAAGTGAAATTTTGGATAAAGCGACTTCGATCAACTCGATTGCGTAGTTCAAACACAATTCATGAACTTTCATTCCTTGTCGAAGAGGAATAGAAGCTAGAACTGAAGTAGGTGATGTTGGCATGATAATTCTCCTGGTAATTTTTGTATCAACCTAGAACCAACTAGCTTCAACACAACACGTGGTTTAATCTTTCCAGACAACATAACCTGGAACTGGCCAAGAATATGTAATCTTTCGATTGTACGGAGGAAGTGCTACTTCACCACGTTTGTGGATGAGAACGACGTCTACTTCGTTTTCAATAAATTGGAAAATACTACGAGCATAAGAGATATTAGGATATGAATCTGTTGCTCCAAGCCAATCGGCACGAGGGGCCGCCATTGGGTAGTTATCCGGATATTGGGATGGATTGACAATGAAGTCTTTAGCAACAATGGTCATACCAATTTCATCTAACATCGTAAGATATACACCGGTATCTGTTTCACCCGGATTAATAATACGTGTTACTCTCATTTCTTCCAACAATTTTTTGTAATTCTCAGGAGTCTTTTCCATAAATGTTTCCTCTTGTTGTTTCATTAAAAAGATTTATGACGAATATAAAACAAAACGGAGACCTAGGCCGAAACCTAGGTCTCCGTACTTGCCGTTGCTTAGAACAACATCGAACAAACATCTGACATATACTGATTACGACTAACGACCTATAACCACGAAAACGCAGATCGTGTCATTACAACCTTTACCAATAGGAGTCAGATATTCAAAACGCAGATCGCGTCGTTTGATCGAGTGTGATGATTTCTATACCAACTCACGGAGGTATAGCAGAACATTCATCACGATAGTGCCGATATTAACATACGAGTGAAGGATCGTTGATTTAACGCCCCAGTGCTTATATGTATCAATGAGCTAAGTTCTGTACCTTTCTATCCTACTCTAGTCCTAGTAAATCAAAGACACGGACTCTGGTTTCCCAGCTATCCCTTACCCTCGGAAGTATAACCCAATCTGCGCCTATTAAGAGGACCAACAGCTCTAAGGGTTAACGTTTTGAAAGATTAATCAGTAGTTTTCACTACCGTCTAAGATTTTTGTTTCAAGGGAAAACAACTACCACTATAGCTTTCGCTACCAATAAAAAGCGTTCAATGTTTCACTCGTATTGAGTTATTAGCTCAACGTGCTATTATTTACTAACTTTACATGTTTGTGGTCTTGACTCTTTTAAGCATATAGCTCAGCTTCATCTCGCTAGAGGTTCTATTAGTTACTTGCTAGACTTACACTTGGTCTGATTCTTAAAGATTACTTCCGTCTGTCGGGAAAGATATGACTCTTTACTCCTAAGATTTCATCTATTCAGAAATAAGACTCTTCGCTTCCCGTCATCACTTTCACGCTGTATTAGGCGCTATTTAGCTTGTTGCCATTGAGTCTCTACACGTTCTAATCCAATTACCTGTTGTGCACATTTACTGTCACAACGCGGGTATAAACACGGTATATACATCACCGCACTCGTTTAACCGATCAGTAATTCAGATTCGTTTCGCTCGGTATTAGCGTAGGATGGACCACTCATTCATTGAAGACTTTTTGTGTTCCCTATAGCTATAACCGACTTTGACAACATTCACCAACATCTATATTAAGACATGATCGCCATGGAGACTAGGATTTCTCCGGTATTCCATATAGCTATTATCCATATCCTTCAGCTTGCTGAAATCACATTTCTCAAAGAAGACTGAGGGTCTGCTATTCAGTAGATGTTTATACGTCCTTTCGGATTGAGTTGTTTTCGCATTTTTAGATGGGGGTTCTCATACTTCCCCGGCAGCTCAGATTTAGGCTGAGTCCCAAACTTTTACCGTGCCGATTTTACCAACTCATTTTTCGTAGGTGCCCTTACATTACACGGTTAAAGAAGTATTTCTACTCCCCAGTTCCTCAGGAACTGATGTCCTTTCCTCACCGTAAGTTCTTAAACAATGGACACTTTTGGCTGGTCAAAAATTCACTTGTTCGTCAGACCATTATGGCATATACCTCACGATCGCCTGCAATTGAGAACAAGTATAGGAGAGTTTACAGTTCAGGAAGACGCAAAAAGGCGTCTCTCGTAACTGCTACAGAGGGCGAAAGGTCGACCCCAAACTCACAAACTTTAACAAACTAAAAATCTAAGTTTCGTTCGCACGACATAGGTCACCACGACAATTGCGATATGTCGACTATTAAGATGATTCAGGCACGAAACACCACCCTTGACACAAGAGAACCAGATCGTGTTACCGGTTACTCCGTCTGAATTTGAATTTATCAATAGCTTTCGCTACATGATGTATTAACTAACTAAATTTTCTATTTCATTAAACGGAAGTAAGAATATTCAGCTAGCATAACTGTTACAGCAATGAGTGCTCCAGCTGTTATACATTGACCAATTGTTAAGCTTTGCAGCTTAAATAAAATAGCTGAAAGCAAGAAGATGATTACAACACCTTGTTGGTACATCATCAGTTTTCCTTCAATCGTTCGATCCATATTGAATTATTTACTTTATTATGAAGTAAATGTTTACAATAAGTATCGTTCTAAACTACTGAATCGTGCTGGGATGGAACTCACGCCCCATGATTTTGGCAACTTTTTCCATTACCAAATCCATACTTTTGTTGGCTTTGACAACTTTTGCTTTGATTCGATTGAAATCTTCCAGCCGATTCTCTTCTTCGAATTTCTTGCGAGTTGCAGGATCAGTGATGAAATAGATACACGGTCCTTTCATCATGGAAGCTTCCATGCCCTTGCTGACGATGTGAGAATTCTGGATCATCTTCTTCGTACACAACACCCTGTTCAGAATCGGTAATGCGTATTTTTCGAGACCATTAACAGAATACTCGTAGTCATAAGCAAACTTTTCGATCTCTTTGAGAGGATCGGCATCGACAGTGATTGTTTTTCCATCCGATAATCCAATTTCAACATTCATAGAGTTTCCTGATTGATAGAGAAAGAATATAAACCACCTATGCTCAATTAGAGTATATATAACCAAAAACTTTTAACAAAGTGATTAGTTTTAAATAATGACCTGACTTGCTATTTTCACAACATCAACAATCCGTTTTGAAACTGGATTTAAAACTAACGCAAGCATACCCATAGGAGCTATTGATGCGTTTTTATCCATATCAGAACAATCTTGAAAAGTTTGTCTATGAAAAATACATACCGTACTTGTTAGTACATTTTCACCTTGTGAGTTCATTGTGATAGATGGGAAATGAACAATAATAAAAAATTCATTTCCAAATCGTTCAACAAGTTCCATATAAAACATGTCTTTTGGAACATCTGAATAAAGTGAAAAAATCATGTTTTTAATACTTTCATAAAGATTAGCTATCCACGAACGATAAGCAATACCAGTCATAGTGTTCATAATAAACAAAACGGCTTCATCACCAACATAGGCTTGCTTAGGTTCATTTAGTGATTGTATATTATCGAAGAAATCCATGATATTATTTCCTATCAGTTCAGACAATAAGGTATTCATAACGTTTAAATTAGAGACTCTGGGAATTCCCAGAGTCTCTATGAAATATTCAATTAAATGTTATTTCTGTTTCCAGTATTTAGCTAGAACAGATTCCATTGCATCATGGATTCGATCTTCTAGTTTCTTCACTTCATCTTCAGTTAAATCTAAATCGAACGGAATGGTAACCGAACAATTAACTTTACGAGAATGAATAGAAGTATTGTAGTACGCACCAGGAGTAAGACAAACCTTTTTAGCTCCAAGTTTATTAGCTACTTTTTGAAATTTCTTAGCCATTTACCATTTCTCCAAAACTGCTGGAGCAAAAGCTATTGTGGATTTAAATGTTTCAAATTCAGGGAAACATTCCATTGTTACAACATCATCCTCGTCCAATGTCAGAGGCTGACCAATGATCTTCTCTATTTCTACACGACAAAATTCTAAGATGTCTCCAGAACGTGTAGAAAGATTAGATTCTTCTCCAGTGTCTAAATAAAAGTTATAGATATAAACCTGTGTATCTTGACCAAGTCTATCGACACGACTAATGGCTTGTTCAAAAATATAGGGTCGAAAAGGCACATTTAACATTAAACAAACGTTAGCCATAATCAAAGGAACAGCAGTTGAAAGACTAGCATAGGTTGCTAATAGAGGATTTGCATCCTCATCTTTATCAAACTGTTGGATGATACTCGTTAGATTCTTATTGGTTTCACCATAAACGATCAAAGGTTGATAGCCTTCACCTCTGAGATAATGTTCTGCTTTTTTAACAGCATTAACATAAGTACTGAATATCAAGACTTTCTTATCTGCTTCATCAATGAAGTCTTGAAGGTTAACATGAGGTACCATATCAACGATACATTGTTCTCTCATCTTACCTAAAATTCGACCAAGAGCTTCACCATTTATTTTTAACAAAACATATTTAATAACAGTTCTGGCATTCTTGAAAGGTTCTTTAATGTGCTGTGGAAGTGTTTGAATAATAGTTTTTAATTCAAACTGATTACAAAACTTTGCCATTTCTTTATGAGCAACTGGATCATATCCTTTCCTAATGATCGAAATATAACTCTTGTAAATATCAAAGTTATGTTTTAATTCTTTTGTTTTAATTGTTTTATCAAAAAGTGAAAGCGATGTATTATAAGTATTCTCATACTCTTTCATATGTTTTTGATAAAATTCAATTCGTTCTGCAATAAACGCTTTCAGAACGATCTTTACTTTCGAAAGCGTATAAATATCACCATTTGGTATTTTAACTTTGACATCTTTGGAGATAGGTTCTTCACCTTGACGAAATTGAGCTTTAGTTGTCAAATGTATAATCATTCCAACTCGATGACTCAGAATGTCAACAGCACGACTCGTTGATTTACCAAAAATGTCAGTGAATCGTTGTTGAGCATCATCATTGAAATACGGATCAATAGATCGAAGTAGAGGAATAACTTCACGCCCCATCGCTTTGATAGGTGTTCCAGAAGCATAGATTACGTTATTTGAATGAAGTACATCAACTAGTTTCATAAACAACTGAGACCGTTCTGATGTGGGTTCATTCAAATTATGACTTTCGTCCAACCAGAGCATTGGTTTGAAAAAATGATTCTTCTTAACAAACTCAATGGCATCAATAAGACGTTCATAATGGAAAGCATAATTTCGACAATGTTTCGGTGGTTCTTCATCCGAAGAAGAAACCCAATAACTTGTTTTCTTTTTATAAGCTTCTTCAAACGTTTTTTTCCACACTAAGTCAATTGAGTTCTTAGGAACGATAATGATATTAACATCACTGTCTAAAAGTTCTCCTAGAAACAAAGACATCATTGTCTTACCACTACCAGGGGCTGCTGCTAAAAGATAACCTTTTAGATGGAATTTCTGAGTACTTTCTTCATAATCGTTAAAGAACTCAGTTTGATGTTCTAATGGATCAAACATAAACTTCTTTAACTTATCTCGATCTAAAATAGCAAGAGTAGGTTCAGTAGAAGCAATGAACCATGTATTTTGTTTCAGAAGTTCAATCGTCTTCTGAATGACTCTAACATTAACCCCTCTGGGCTTTTGTTCTGCCATTACCGAGAAACTATAAACTAAATCAGGTACAAAAAACTTATTAAACGATAAAGAAGAATGATTGGTATGAGTAAAAATATTATCACCAATTTTTGATGTTTTCCAAATATTGTAAAATGCATTAATGATAGGAGCTGTAGATATTCCTTCAATATGTACAAGGTCGTCTTTTTCGTAGACCTTAACTGCCCCCAGCAGACGTCTAAGATAAGACTCCATAATTAATTCTCTAAGTTAGTTTTAGATACTCAAAGGATCATACGTTCTAGGAATTAACCTAGAACGTATGATTGTGTTTTGTTTAATGATTAACCGATGATGAGCCAGCTGGTTCCATCACAACGCAGAGTGGCTTTAGAGCCAGCTGTATTGCCAACGATTGCAGTGCTGTTCGAACCGCCAGCAAGTGGTTTGACATTGGCTGATGCACTGTTCACAGCAAAGGCGGCTTGAGTGATCACCTTCAGAACACGATTGTTATTGGTCGATGGCGTTGGCAGAGTCAGGACACAAGTAGCGGCAGCTGTAACGATGATCGTTCCGTCATCGGGACCGACAGTATAAGCTGCGGCAGTGATCTTGACGAGCGTATCGGTTTCTGCTGTTTGGACATCAGCAGGAGTAAGTTTCTTGGAACTGAAAGACATGTGAGGGTTTCCTTGAACGTTATTTAAAAAGTTGAGTAAATGACAAAAGTCAGTTTTTCAGCAAATAACATTCACGACCAATCTTGACGACTCCATTAGAATCCGGAACCGTGAACGTCATCTGATCTAGAAAAACTATTTCCTCTGAAGGAGGTATTTTAATAGCACCACTAATTGTTTTTCCAATTATACCACAATCCACTTTTTGTTTATAAGTAAAAGTAATTGTGTCAGATGGAGCAACCGATTGAATAAGAGACGGAATCACTACTGGAGTTTTAACTGGAGTAACAGGTGTAGGAACCGTTGTTTTGGTAGATGGCGTTGCAGCACTAGATGAATGTCCTGGACAAGCAGTCACAAGTGCTAAAACGATCAGAGAAATGGAAAAATAAAAAAGAGCTTTCATGATATCTTCCTATATTTTCGTGTACCGATAACCACCCGATTGTGTTTTATATACAATCGGAGTTTTGATTCCTGATGGATAAAGTTCAACTTTGATATTAGACGTCAAAGAAGAATGAGCTGCTTGGAGTTTATTGATATAAAGTCGAACATCACGATAATAGTCTTGCATCGCGATATCTGATTGTTCCAAAGTGTAATAAGTTTGAACAACCATTTTATAGTTGTCAAGATGATAATATCGAAGTCGATTTGTTTTAGCGTCCATCAATTCAACGATGTAACTCATCTCTGGATGGAAAACAAAACTAATTTGTCTGAGATCTCTAGTTTTAAAGGAAAGATGCGCTTGCGTTAACAAATCACTTAAAGAATAGAGATCTTGGAGTTCAAGACTCATAGGTTGTTATTAAGGTGTGTATGTAATGATCAAAGTCCACTTCTGGGATCCACCAATACTATCATGCGGACTCTGAACATTGTTGTTGCAATCAGCAGTTGTCCAACCTGCATCAATCCACGCACCAATAATAGTAGAAATTTCTATAGCATTGAGATATCCTGAAGAAACAAAGATATATTTCAATGTCATTCCAGCAGTTTGATCTGCTACTGTTATTTTGTTATTAGCAGCAACATAAACAGGATCGAGCATATTGGCATCAATCTGATTGAACTGATCCTGAACATCATCACGAACAGCTTGACCATTGTTACCAATCTCATTGGGTGGCATTGCCATTACACTTTACTCCTAATCAAAAAGTGGTAAGTAGAAAACTGGTCTTTATCTTGATATGACGTTCTTGAGGAATTGTTTTTGCATGAATCGTATTACCATCAAGAAGTTCTACAAATGTGAAAGGAAGAACTTTATCTCCATCTTGAATCATGTTATTCATTTTAAGATGAAAAAGTTCTTCCTCAATCGCATCTGACGAATGATTACTTAGAGATACTTCTTTAATGATGGATTTATTTGTATGGTCATCATCAGATTTTGAAATAATGAAATAATCTCGTCCTTTAATCAAAGGAAAATAATCAGCATTGTTGTTAAAATTAAATAACGGCGTATAAACGATACAACGTTGGTCAAGACTTTTCATACACCCCTCTTTTTTAATATGAATCGGCATCAAAAGATACTCTATCCGCCTAATAAAAAGGCGGATAGAGATTTTGTTTTATTAATCAACAAAATAAGGTTAGAATCCATCTAAATAATTTACTAATTCCCACTGTCCACCATTAATCGTAGCATCATATTCTAAGATTACTTTAGATTTCTTTCCGCTAGCAATGATAGCTGGAGAAATAAAAGTACTGGATGTGGGTACTACGATAGCTGCATCTAACGTCAGATTTCGTGCACCACCAGAAGCTGTAACCCAAATATTCAATTGAACACCATCAGCTGGACTAGAAGGTGGTGCTAATATCACATCGCCTGTTGCTATAATGCGACTATGCGTGTTTTGACTACCGTCTAATGTAACGGTAGATGCATAAATTACACTACCGTAAGGTGTTGCAGGAACACCCAACATAGTTTGAACTTGCGTTGGAGTTAGGTCAAAAGTAAATGCAGTACTTCCTGTATTATTGCCTTTGATTGTATTCGAGGCACTTTGGATATCAGACGATTCCCAACGTTCCCAAACCGTTCCGTTATTGACAACTTTGTCATTCACAGCAAACGTAATGGAGCCAGCACCAAAATCATAAGATCCAGCAACCGTCACTTCGTAAAGATGACCTCCAACTCCTGTATCTGTGTTAGCTAATGTTGGAGTGTTCGTTGATGCGTTATATGTTCCAATATATTCTATCGGATTAGGAATCGCAGCAATTGCTGTACTGATTGCTGTATCTGTCTGAGTGTTAGTATAAACATCCGTAATTCCAAAACCAGAGACTGTAGTAGGTTTACTAGCTAAAGCACTCCAGCTTGTAGCAAGTGTTGCAACTGAAGAACCCCAAGCTCCAGCGGTTTTTTGACCATAAAGATCACCGGTTGTTGTATCGATATAAACATCGCTATTATTACCAGTTCCGGAACTAGGAGCACCGCTACCTGTAATAACAGTACCACCTTGAACTCCTTGGATACCTTGAGGACCTCTGATATTACCAGTAACAGAACCCCAGCTAGTAGTTTTGGGTCCATAAACATCACCATTAGTACCGTTAAGATAGAAATCATTAACGAGACCAACAGAACCTGATGGTGCACCAGATCCGATACGCCAGATTGATCCAGCGGTTCCTTTCATTACAAGGATCTGAGCACCCCAAGTTCCACTGACTTTCTTATACAGATAACCATTAGTAGTATTGATGTAATAATCACCATTGATACCATTACTGTCATTTGGTGCGATTGTACCTTGATAAATCGTACTACCTGCAGTACCTGCAACACCTTGTGGGCCTATCAATGAGTTCAAGAAATCAGTTTGAGTACCAGTATTACCATTATCTAACCAACTTTGGTAAGCGGATTCACCAGTTGCACCGATCAAAGAAGTTAGAAACTCTGATTCGTTTCCAACGTTCCCATTAGCTAACCATTCTTGGTAAGCAGACTGTCCAGTAGCTCCAACTAGACTATTTAAAAAATCTGTTTGATTTCCACTATGACCATTAGAAATCCAGACATCGTAAGCAGATGCACCTGCTGCACCAGCTTCGCCATCATGTCCATAGATCGCCGTGATCGGAACACGCGCATTACGATCACTAATATTCTGAGCGTTGGGATTAAAGATAGGAACATATTCAGCACCTGTCAGAATAGACAGAATTGGCATAACTGAAATTTTCATAAAGTGTGTTCCTTAAACCTTACTAATGTTGTGTGTATAAATGTATTTACCTGCAACACTACCTGCAGCGTAAACACCTTTATTCGTAATCGGACGAACAAGCTGTAAGCCGATTTCACTAATGGATTCAACTGTATCCCAATATGGAATAGCATTTTCTTCACCAATACGAACTGGAAGCTTCATACCTACTTTCAGTTCTGAAGACATAATTGTTGTATGATCTTCTAAACATAATGGCGTTGTTGTAGAAAATCCTAATTCTGCACCAGATGTCATTACAATCCAGATACAAGGTTGCATCTCAGCATCACGAATAGAAACGATTGGTTTATCAAGGAATTCATAAGTATCCTCATCCATACCGTAGAGACTCATACCGACATAAGCGATATCTGCTGTTATATCAGATTTCAGATACATGTATGTCATTACACATCCACCACCATATCCGCCACCACTTGGCGGTGGTGTTGAACCAGAGAAGGTTAATGTTGTAACGGCAGCAGCAGTGATCGGTGTAGTTAAATACCCTATGACCTGCCAAGTAAAGAAGTTGTCATATGGATTACCAGACGAACCAGAGTCTGTTTGAATCTTCACATAAACTTGACATCCTCGGCTTAACGTTGTTGGGGCTAATGCTTGACATTGAACTCCAACTTGATCACCAGATCCGTAAGCAGCAGTCGAAAGAAGAGTTTGTTGAACACTTGAAGAATCTGCACGTGCATAGACGCTACAAGGGTTTTGATGAGCTAAAATACCTGTCACTACCAAAACAGCTGTAACTGGAATACTACTATCTACATTGGCTAGTGCAGTTGAAAAATCAGCATTCATCCAAACACCTGAGGTATTTGGGAACGTACAAATAACAGGTTGATCCAAAAGAATAAGACCAGGAGGCTCTATCCATCCAGTGTCATAATCAGCACCACTAAGTTTTACAAGAAGTTGTCCAGCTGATCCGCCAGCAGCAACACCAGCACCGGAACCAGTAGGCCCTTCAATATTACCGGTAGGACTGCCCCAGCTACCGGAGACTTTATGGTAAATGTCTCCATTATCATCATTAAGGTAATAATCACCATTGATACCAGTACCAGAACTAGGTACACCAGAACCGTTATACCAAACAGATCCAGGTGTACCAGTGCCAGTTGGACCCACAATGTTTGCGATGGGTGACCCCCAGCTACCAGAGACCTTGTGATAAACATCACCATTAGTGTCATTTAAGTAATAGTCACCATTAATACCAGTACCAGAACTAGGTACTCCTGATCCATTGTACCAAATTGATCCAACAACACCAGAACCAGCCGGTCCTACAATATTAGCAACTGGAGAACCCCAGCTACCAGAAAGTTTCTGGTAAACATCACCATTGGTGTCATTGAGGTAGTAATCGTTGTTAGCACCCAAACCACTACTAGGTGCACCAGCACCATTATACCAATGAGCACCAGTAGGTCCTTGAGGACCAATGGTTCCCTGAGGTCCTTGAGGTCCTGTTCCACCTGTTGCACCATTTTGACCGACAAGTGATGCAAGGAAGTCATTCTCAGTACCAGAGTTACCAGCTTGTAACCATATCTGGTAAGCAGATAAACCTGTGATATAAGTAATAAAATCATCCTCAGTACCAGTATGTCCTGCACTGAGCCATATATCATAATCAGAAAGTCCTTGAGGACCAGTCAATGAGTTAATGAAATCTTGACTAGAACCAGTATTACCAAGATCCAACCAAACCTGGTAAGCGGATTCTCCTTTTAGACTAGTGACGAAATCTTGTTCTGTACCTGTGTTACCAACGTCTAACCAACTCTGATAAGCGGATTCACCATTGGTACCATTAACACCATCTGTACCAGCAGCTCCTTTAATAGAGTTGATAAAATCAGTCTCGGTACCTGTATTACCGATATTCAACCAGCTCTGATAAGCAGAAAGACCCTGAAATCCACGTTCTCCCTGAAGACCTTGGAATAGTTCAACATTTACCTTACGGTTCTGCTGACTAACGGTTGATTGGTTTGGATCATAGACTGGAACGTACTCCGCTCCACTGAGCGCAGTTGAAGTAACCATACTGCTGATGCGCATTTTATTATCCTTGATGACCTATTGCCTTCACCTGATTTCCAAAAATACTAATTAACAACAAAAAAGAGAGACAGAAGCTAATGCTTCTGTCTCTATAGGTCTTATAAATAACAAATCAGATCGACTGATTGATTCGGAATGAATTCTTTATTCTGAAGATTATTGAACTCCAGCGAATGACACAGTTTATGATCATAGACCATATTGATAACTAATGCGGTACCTAATATTACGAAATAGATTTCGTAATAAGGATAGGTTACCATTTTTGTAACTTGATTTATCGTTCCATTAATATAGCCGGATATTGAATTTTCGGTCTTATTAAAAAGATCAAACCGATCCATTTGCTCGTTAATGAATTTCTGATCAAACATGAATCCTTTCTTACGAAGGAATTCAACTAAACGCGCTTTCAATTCAGAAAACGTTTCAGTTCGATCATCTTTATCATTCAGTTCGGCAGGTCCATAATAACCATTGACAAAACCGAGACTAGCAGTAAGATCTAACTCACCATTTGGAAGTATCCAATTCCCATAGGGAATAATTTCAGGATCCCATAATTTACAAACAAATTGTTTTCCAGCCATACCGGCTTTCAGCCAGTGATAGCCTTTTCGTTTCCGATATCGTATCGGTGGAGGCAAAATACGAAGAGTTTGTGTATAACGTTCGTATTCAGAAAGTTCATTATACTCATCTTCATTACGAGGAAGTGCTTTCGGATTGAAGATCATTCGTCCAGCTAACTTCCGTCGATAAGCATCCACTGCAAGAGTAATAAGATGAGCTTGAGGATAAATCAAGTAAGCACGATGAGTTTTTAGGTAAGTACGAAAATATTCGATGGTTGAAACTTCTTGACCCGCTTCGAAATCGAACACCGCATCGTCGTCTGAGATATTGACTTTGTTTTGATACAGAATACCGAACTCATTTGTTTCAAGAACGAATGCGATAACGGTCCGATCATGTCGAACCCAATATTGACCTCTCGATAATTGATAAGTATCATAATCGATCTGTTCTTTTTCAATTGTGACCGTGTTTTCTACTTCGCCTTCAATAGGCACTAAAGAATTAGTTTCTTGCACAATGAACTCCTTTAACTAGCAAAAGATAGATTGATTAATAAGAAAAAAAAAGATAGATCTGAGCTTTAAGCTCAGATCTATCTTAATGTAATTCACAAATGTTAAGCTGAGATGAACCCAACTTGCTTTTTCGATTTCGTGTGAATGTTATTCACACTTTCGTAGTTCAATGCTTCAGCCAGAGTCAAATTACCTACGATATGGTGATCTTCCGGAAGCTCTGATAGACCGATCGCCAATCGTGCCGTACTGGCCTCAGCAACTGTCAGTTTCCTGAAATTGATCACCATGAAGGTACGACCAGAACGAATCAGCGCTTCGTCGACCTGATTCACATTCGGGAGATTGGTCGAGATAATCAACTTCCGACGTGTCTTGATGATACCATCCGACATATTGAGAAGTGCTGACATCTTGCTATTACCATTTTGTCGACAGCCAATGTAATTATCGGCATCTTCAAGGGTAACTAAAGTTCCATCACCGAAATCACCGATCCAATTGCTAATGTTAGGTGATTCCAATGCATTCTGATCATTACAAATTCCGAAATGTTCAAATTCGCATTCCAGCATGATCGTGCGAGATAAGGTTGACTTGCCAGTACCTGGAGGACCAACCAGAAGTAGGATGTTCTGCTTGGAAGCCATGAAATCTTTAACCAGTTTCTTAATACCATCAGTGATAAACGGATAGAAACTATCATGACCAACGTCAGCACCTTCAGATTCGATCGTACGATCGATAACCTTGAAAGTTCCATCGTTAGCAACACCGGTTAGGATATGAACCTTCTTGATGCTTGGAGCTTGGAACCGTTCTAGGAAATGCTTTTCCCAACGCTTTACTTTATCGTGGTCACCGCACACCACGATCGAGTAAGCTTCTTTGATATTGTAATGTGTCAAATGAATGACTAGATCAGGAATGTTGGGATTGGCTTCATCAACGATATAACCGCGCCAAACCAGATTGGAAAAGAACTGGGTTTTGAAATTATACTCTTTGAAAAGAGCCATGAAGGTTTCGATCTTCATGTTTTCAGAACCGATGATATTGTAAATGAATGTACCAGTATTCAGACCATGAGCGGCACGATAAGCCCAGACATATTCCACAAACCGTGTAGTATCGACATCCATCGACACCATGATTTCGGGTAAATTCTCGATGAACGGTTTTCGAAATAGTTCAATTTCACCTTTATTGGTGAAATGCATTTCGCTATCCCACATTAATCTCAGTCCATCTTTCTGAAACTTATGATCGTTATTTTTCAGAACCTTTTTGCTGTTATTGAAATAATACAGCAAACAAGCAACAAAAAGAATCGAGACAACAATGCTGATGGCCCAAATCGTTAGATTCATAGTAATCATTTCTTCTTAGTGGTTGAAATTTTGGTTTCTTTTAGGAAATGCTTTTCCCAATAGGAAACACATGTTGGATCTCCAAAGATTACAATCGTGTAAGGTTCAGTAGGGTTATAGTGAGTCAAATGAATGATCAGATGTGGAACGTCGTCTGGATCTGTTTCATCAACGATATAACCGCGCCAGACCTTGTTAGATAAGAACTGGGTTTTGAAATTATACTCTTTAAAGAGTTCAATGATGGACTTGATTGTCACATTGTTAGAGAGATCGATCTCATGTTGGAATAATTTCGTATTCAAACCACGAGTGGCACGATAAGCCCAGACGTACTCTGTAAATCGACTTGTATCGATATCCATCGTAATAACGATAGCTGGGAGGGTGTCCAAGAATGGTTTATTGTGTACTTCCAAAAAGTCATTGGAATTCATGATGATTAAAACTCCTTAAGTGATTTGATTTGCTTATTTATAACATGTTTTTCTACAACAGTATTTAACAGACCTTTTTTACAGACTAACGATATTGATTGTTTTACTTTTATCCTACTTTTCCGACCATGAATATAATGGTCTTCTATCGTCTTGTTGTTTAAAAGAATGATTCCGTCCTCCTCTATTGAAAGAAGAAGACGGAATTGATAATGTTTTTGTTGATAAAACTCATTACCATTTATCCTAAAGTAAATCAAAGCTTACTCCTTGATTAATCTTCCTCAGCTAACCAAGTTCCTACTGTTGCTATGATAGGTTTTGGTAAACGGATATTTCCAGATATTCTTAAAGGCTCTTCCATGTTCCAAATATTAAATTTTGGACTTAAAGAATACCACATATCTGCCATGGCTTCATCCAGAGACAAACACAACGAGCAAGAATCTCCATCAAACCTTACCTTCAAGTAGAATCGTTACTTCTACTCCGTGTTGATACACAGCTCTAACTTTCATTAGAAGAGGAGAACATATCACGATCTCTTTCGAGACCCCTTCCATTTCAGCTCACTTGAGCCTACTCCGCGCTACCGGATGTTCGTTGAACGTTTTTCTGACGGATCAGAAACTTCGCTGCGGATTATCCAATCTTCTTATTTGTTACCATACCTGAGTGATTAGTTCAGCCATTGTTATATCACTATAACAACTTGGTATAAGAAGCTCTAAAGGACTTTCCCGACAATTAGAAAGGTGCTATTCAGATATCACTATCTGAAAGGACTAAAACTGTTAATCAGCGTTCATGCTCGTTGTGATCAAAATACTGACTCCAAATGTCAGATCCTTCGGATCGTTTTTAACTCTTGGAATATAAACCTTCTGAATGGAACCTTGAAGCAAAGATGGAAATCGATTAAACAAGACTGGATAACGCCCATCTTTAGTATCAGAGATAATTTCTTTCAGATATTGATCAAGCAGTGGATGATAAATTTCAGTATGAGATAGAAGAAGTCCCACAGCGTCATTAATCAACATTCCACTTTTCTTGATAAGCTTGTTAATGAGCATCGGTCTGAAAATCGTTAAACCAACACCCCAAGGTATTTCAATTTCATCATATCGATGTGCGTCTGTTATCGAAGAGATAACAGCTCGTGCGGAATAATCGAATCGAGATCCACCGATATAATGTCGAAAGAGTCCAGACTTCTTAGCAACGATCGTCTTGAAATAACTGTCATAAAACTTACAGCTAAGAAGATACATCGCTCTAGCTGTACGATTTTCTTTAACAGAAACTGTTTGATTATGAAAATCTTTATCGATCGATACCAACATTTCGATAGCTTCAAGTGCTAACGGAACGGTACTGTCGATATAAGTGGCCAGAGATGTTTTCTCGATAACCAAGAGAGACTTATTCAGTAAAGGAATATAATCCGAGAACAAAATATCTTTCTTAACTGTTAAAAGATCAGCAAGATAATCTCGTCCTATTCCTTTGATTTTAAAATCTTTCAGACTCATCAAGAATTCGATGATCGATTGAAAATTCTGAACGAAGTAATTATATCCACGTTGAATACCAGCTTGTTCAATTTTATCTACGACATCAGGACGATTGATCTGAGGTGAATATGTTGTATCAGTTAACCATCTCAAGATGCTAAATTTTGATTTGCTAAATCGATAATCCAACATAATCCAGATTATTGGTGACATCAATTTCTCAACACCAATAGGTTTTCGAAACCAAACCAACGGTTCAATGGTGTTTTCAATCGCTGCACTGACGAGTGTGTCGCAGTGTTCACAAATCGTATTCTTACTGAATTCTCCTTTTGTCATTCCACATCGACACGAAGGAAGAATTGTCACCATGTCACTTGAATAAGTTGTGGTGATTAATTGTTCAATACGTTCACGATCTTTCGTGGTAGTGTTAAGCAAGTCGTTTATGATAATCGGAGGGTTCTTGAGCCCCTCGAACATCATATTGTTATCGATCAAACTCTGGATAATAGGCACTTAAATACTCTTTTTAATTATCTTCATTAATTATCAGAGCATCGACCTGATGATTATAAATCGGATCATCCTTTTTAAATCCATACATCTTTCTTTTCTTTTGTTCTTCTATTTCTTTCTTCTGCTCGATGTCACGCAGTTCACGTGCACGTTTTGCATGTTCTTCAGAGAAGACGACACCCTGACGAGCTGTTTGAGATTCAGGATGTTCTCGACAAGCACGTCCTTTTCCTGGTACAGCATAGGACTTAGGTTTCGTGGTAGGTTTACCACAAACACAACAATTGAACGTCGAAAAGCTCATGTTAGAAGAACTCCTTTTGAGGAAATCGGGTGTGACATCAAATAGAGTATGTAGTATTGAAAATATTATAGAATAGGTTTATTATTCAATAATTATGTTTTGGTTTTCTAGTTGTTTTATAACGCTTACCTGTATTAATTATTTTCATGGCTTCAGATTTATCTAAAGTGTTATCTGATTCTTTACCAGTAACATTTTCCATCAATAATTGTTTTTCGAATGCTGAACTCGTACCATAGAAAAGATCTTTGAATAGAATAACAGATCCGTGTGATAATGATTTATTTTTTCTAAATTGTGCTATCGGGTTCATTTATATCACTTTTATAATGTTTAATTTATAGAACAATAAAGTATTTATTTAGTGATGAGAAATCTGTTCCACTTTAATATTTCCAATAATCATTCTTATCATGGTTACTTTTATTAAAATAATTGATAGTAGAATTAAAATAATGTTGTTTTCTAAATACTAAATTTATAACGTTTTTCTTATGAAATAGTCAGAATCATCTTTATGAGTTACACTACACAATGCTCTAGGTTTATTACCATTAATAAACCTTCCACTGAATAGTTTTTCATTAATTATCGGTTGATCAAATAAGAAAAGTTTCTGTTCATAACCAAGATGTTCAACCTGATTAAGAGATTTAAAATAAGAATTAACACCTAGATAACTTTTATCAAATGTTTTAACAATAGATTGATGTTGTATTTCTCTCTGAAGTGAAAGACTCATTCTTATTCCTTCAATATGCTAATAGACTTACAAGATGGAAATCTATTATTTAATGATATATTTTTCATATCAACAATATCATCATTAAGATATTTTATTAAATTACGTTTATACATTGAAATAAAACCACCGATAACGATTGGTGATTTATTCATATATTGTCTGGATTCTTTTATTAGATTAACTAATATTCGTTTTATGGATTTAATCATTACTAATCTCAATAATAACTCACATAGAGTATATAATATTGAAACAAAATAGACAGTCTTCTCAGAACCATCAATAGGTTCTGAGAAGACTGATTTGTTACTGACTAGAACCAGCATATTGGAAATACGTTGTCACTGCAGTTTGTAAGGTAGCTAACTGAGTTGTATATGTTGTATAATTCGGATCATTCGAAAGTGCAGTAATCGACGTTGTAATCGCTTGCATGATATCATTGACAGTTCCATCTCTATCAAAAATAGTCTGTGGATCAGTGGTATAAGCATTGTAAGTTGTCATCGCTGTAATCAATAGTGGTTTCTGAGTTGCAAGAACCGCTGCTTGATCAGTTTGAGACACCATGGAATTACTTAACATATAGAAAGCGTTAGAAATGTCTTCACCATAACAACCTAACTGAGCTTGTTTTACATAAGACATTCCAGTTGCAGATGGATTACAAGGACCTAGGTCTGGTGGTATTTGACCAAACTGATTACAAACCCAAGGTTGATAAGAAGAAGAAGCGTAGCTGAAATATCTTGGGTATCCGTTATTACTACAACTACTATCTCCGCTCATGACTTTTCCTTAGGAAAGAAATAGATTCCACAAGATCAAACAAAAAAAAATAACAAAGTAAAACATCACAGACCGACGTAGTTAGTCGGTCTGTGATGCCTGGCGTGATCAACACGCCATCTGTGTGTTTATGGATAACACATACCCAGAGTGATCTATACTTCTAGATCAAACGTCGAAAGCAGCTTGTGTACCCACCTTCCAGAAATTCCGACTTTTATGAAAGTTTAATTCTTTGCCCCTTAATACGTCTATTAAGTTCTTAAGAATATGGGTGCCAGTCCTTAAACGATGGAAATCAGGTCTCTGAAATTCATCGTTTTATATTAAGAACCAGCTAGTCATCAGATTAAGTATATGTGATTAAAATATTTTAAGAATGGTATTCAATAAAAAAAGATACATCCGAGCTTTTAGGCTCGGATGTATCTAATTGATTCTTATTGAAACCTATTTTCTTACCAACGAGCCTGGAAATAAGCTGATGCCGCAGCCGGTGTTGAACCATAACCACCCTGACGCATGTAGCTCTGACCAGTACCCAGCAATGCCTGCTGAGCATAAGTTGCCACACCACGTGCGTTGTAGAAGTCGTTGCCAGACATCGGTGTCCGGATATTGACCTGTAGGTTCTGAGTAGCGATAGCCGCGTCAAGCGCCGATAAGAAAGCACCAGTAAAAGTCACACGCTGATAGTAGCCCGTAAACTTCGCGGTATCGTTAGAAAGTTGCATAAGCATCTTCCGACGCGCTTCCAGTCGCAGATTCTCCGGATATTCCAAACGCAGGAAGGTATCAGACCATTCACGAATCATGGCCGGATTGCGTTGTCCGACGATATTCGCTACAGCAGCGTAGTCGAAATCACGCAGGTCACGCTTGTTGCCCTGGTTGTCTACCCAAGTACCAGCATGGATACGTTCCGATTGTGTTGCGAACAACGGAGTACCCATTTGGAAATGCTTGGCGTACTCACCATTGGTCAGTTCATTGGCAGACTGGATGATGCGCTTGTAAGCACCATCGACGCCACGGGCCGCAGCCATGAAGACACTGAGATAATGGGTCTGCGGACCATACTCTGGAATATCCATCGAAATCATGAGATCGCTATTGAACAGAGCGGCAATATACATGCCGAGCTGTTCTGATTTGAAATCGTCAGACTTGGTGTCGATTGGCAAACCAAACCCGCTTGTGTTGGTTGCCAGAATACCGCTAGGTTGCGGTACTGGCAAATTGCCTTCGTAGTTGTAGGCGCCAGGATCTGTGATGTCAAGCTCCTTCTTGGAGACAGCCATCGGACGAAACGCTTGGATCCAGTTTGACGATGGACGTAGTGCCAGTGCCGTCGAGAGTGCCAGCAGAACCGATGCTGTTGTTTGAGCAACGTTGGCGGTAATGTCGGTGATCACTTGACGAGCGACAAATTTCCGAGTTTGAGCCATCTGCTGAGGCGCAAATGCCTGACCAAGTCCGCCGTTCGGATCTTGTGCAGGAAACCAGACCGCATCCACGAAACTGGAAAGAGTGGAGAAGTTCGCATTACGATCGCCAGTGTTCATCTGACGACTATCGCGATCTACGACCTTACGATCGGAGAAATTGATAAGCACGTCACTACGATAGACATTGCCAGCTGCATCTTCGAGTGTCTGACGAGCAAATGTCACATCGACCTGAGCCTGACCACGCTTGTTCAGATTGGCGAGGTTGAGATCTTTGAAACCAGGTGTCCGAGAATTGAGTTCGGTAACACCAGCCATTGCAGCAGTCAGAGCCAGACGATGAACCTGGGTCTTGTTAACTGGATTGAAGTTGCTATTGACGACTGTGCCGTCAACGAAGAGCACCTTGTTTGTGTTGTAAGCGGTCTCGATAATCCGCCGAGCTTTGCGAACCAGAATGTCGTTGATCGCATCGGACGGAACGCGATAGATCATTACGGTACGATCGTAGATCTGGTCCGAATACGGTTGGATTTCTTCACCGGTTTCGGCGAGAAGGATGATGTAAACAGCGACACCCAGTTCCGGCATGTTCTGCAATCGCGTGGCCACGAGAATGCAAGAGAAGTCGAGCGCTGGATCGGTTGCCCGACTCAATTCGACCACACCGATATCGACACTGCGGTCAGCGAGCTTGTAAATCTCGATCAGAGCCGTCTTGACACTATTGTAATACTCCGAACCCATTCCACGCGGAATCGGGGCATTGAAGAGACCACCGTCATGCATGTTCCAACCGTTCTGACCTGCGGATGCGGCTGCTGCACGCGGATCACCATTGCTTGCACCACTACCTTCGTTAACAATACTCACATAAACTCCTTGGTTTTTTTAAAACGTTTTAAATCAGCGCTGATGAGAACAAATGGAGAGTAAGTCCTCACATAGAGTATATCTACTCAAAGATTTTTAGAAAAGGCTCTCCACACTCTGTTAAGGTATTCCGATACTTCCTCTTCTTGAAAAACATCTGGGGTACAGTTCCTGAACTCCTCCCTCAGCTTACACTGAAGAAGAAGTACTGGTTCAGATAATTGATATATGCAAAGAATTTTTTCATACAAACATTTTCTTATATCCTATCAGGTCAGTCTGATGTTATGAAGATGTTTCTCCGTTATACTAATAAGGAGGGTTCGATGTTTGTATTTCGCAAACCCTTCAACAAGGGTCGCCTCTAATGTTCCAACTCTTTCAACCAAGAACCCGATTCATCAAAGGTATTGTTCGACCTAGTCAGTCTGATTATATTAAACAGACTTATTTATATCGATTATCTAAACTTCGTCATTACTATCAAGAACGAACGTTCTATTTAAAGAACGATCATATCTTGGTTAGATTACTGAATATAGGATTAGGCTCACTACGCACTAGTTATGAGACTTTTGTCTGGACATCAATGGATCGAACAGATGCTTTGATTCGTCATTTCCAATTTACAGGCTCTGCCAGTTATGGTAAAATCTGGTATGGAACTTTTTATGGAGAAGGAAGTTACGAAATTATCATTGGTGATGATGCTGAATTTGATATCAGAGATATTATTCAAAATTGGAAAACAGCAACACCTGTTAAAGTTTTAACACATCCCATCAGTGATTTCGGTTTAACAATACCAAATGGTAAAACAAATCATTACATAGATGGATTATCCGTTATCTACATTAACATTCCTATGTTAATGTTACAATATCGAATGTTTATCGAAGAACAATTAAAGAAACAGAAAGATGGAGAAGGAGATGGAATTATCTCTCCTAAACTTTTTCTATATCGATATGTATTACCAGGAATGATGGTTTCTCATCTTGATCACGTCTTTGTAAACCGCATTATCAATCTGGAAGAAGGTGTTCCGATGTCAGAATCATTGACGAGGTCTCCTTTCTTTCAGGCAGAAGCAGGTAATGAAGAAGGTTCTGGAATTATTAATAGTGTTAATCGTGCTCAAGAAGCTGTTCTAGTGAAGTTGACACAAAGTCAAGTGAACTACGATCAGATGTTAGCAAACATCTTTGTTGTAACTGAAGAAGATGCTTTAAATCTTTTATCAATGCCAGCTATTGCACCTACTCGACAAGTTTGGTGGGCATTTCTGATGGCGCGATTAAAACATATGAAATTCTTATTGAAGATCGGAAGTGGTAATATCGCAGGTCAAAATCGACTTTACCAGAATCGAATCATTATCGATCTATCACGGTTACTCGATAGTCATGTTCTTGAACGAATGTTAACTGCTGAGTTACTGGAAATTGCGATTGAAGATATCAATGAAACATTAGCTCTGGCTCGATCATGAGGATTACAAGATGATGAACCCTGTATCGAACGCGATTCGTGAGATCGAGAATGTGATACCTTCTCAGATCCTCACAGCAGTTTTTGGACATGAAGATTATAGAAACTGGCGTCGGCAAGCACCAGCTTCGATCGATGAGATGATTCGCAGTAAAGTTATTCGACCACGAGTTCTGAAAGATTGTAACCTCGTAGGTGGGAGACTTGTTTATGTCTCAACAGAAGGTCTAGAAGGTTATTCCGAAGATCCATTCTCTGTCATGTACACTATTCCACCTCAAAAAACAGGAAATAGAGAAATTATTTCTGTGATGGGAGTGAATTATCTTCCTCATAGTTCGGCTATGGGAACAATGGGAACTCCTTACGGTTCAGTAAATCCAGTTACGCAATCTGATGTAGAAACTGTAGGACAGCGTGTAATGGACAGTTATGCTAACGTTCCACATATCTCGTCTGCACACGCAGAGTTGGTTGGTTACAATACTGTTATTATTCGAGACCAGATGCGCTCTACGGTTATTTATGAACTGAGATGTGTTTTAGCGAATGAAGAAAATCTTTCGAATATTTCACCTAGAAGCTATCCTATTCTAGCTAAAGCATGTATCTTGGCTGTTAAGTCCTATATCTATAACAATCTGATTATTAGGATCGATCAAGGTGTTCTTGAGCAAGGACAAGCGTTGGGTGAATTCAAAACTATCGTCGATAAATACGACGATGCTGAAGAGCAATATCAAAATTATCTTGAGACAAAAGTCAAGAAAACGTTATTTATGAATGATATCGAATCTTACGATCGATTCATCAACATTCAGATTAATCCTGGCTTGTAAAACCAAAAAGAAATAAATATAAGACTCCACAGTCCAATGCGGACTGTGGAGTCTATTTTGTTTTAATCAACAAATGTGAAGTTAACACCCAAATGAGCCAGTGCCGTTTGAATATTAGTACGATCAGTCGAAGTCGCATTCACGATATTGATTGTGAAATTCTGATTAGTTACAACAACCAGGGATGAACCATCAATCCATGGTTCAGCAATAAAAATCTTTTGACCCGATTCAGAAGTGAAACGGTAGAAAAGAACTCCTGTAGGAGATTGTGGACTTCCTGACGGAAGTGCTGGATAAATCTGCTCATACAACACTGCGACATTTTCGAACTTAGTAGCTGTTTCGAAATCAAGGACCGCATTGAGAACAGCATTTTTGATTACAGCACCTAAAAGCGCTGGAGCCAAAGTATTAAAAGTATACGTGCTATTGATCTGAAGATTCAGGCTCATATTGGCTCTCAGAGGAATGGAGATGTATCATTCAATACCACTATACTTTAGGAAAAGGTATCGGCATTTTACGATCATATTTAAAAATGTACTGATTATTAATTTTGTATTTGTTTAAAATTGATGAAGACAATACTTTATCATCAAAATGTGATAACCCAAAATCGATACCAAAAAGAATTTCTTCATTATCTAGTTCTTTATGATATTCGTTTGCGTAAGAATTTAAAACAATGTTTTCAAATGAACATTCTTTAACTGCTCTTTGTATATTCTCAACATATGGTTTGTCTTCATTATAATCTGTTACGTTTACGGATGTGTAAACATATATAGGTTTTATATTATCATCGAATAACGAAACAATATCGAATAATAATGGTTTTTCACAAAGAATTAACCAATCCATGTTTCTCTTAGAGGTATTGATTAACATTGAGTCATAAACCTTTTTCATGTTTTAACCATTGGAAGTGGAGAATCTGAAAAATGATGAAGTTGTTCTTGTTTGAACAGTTTATATTTATCAACAATAATTAAAGTATGATATTTGTCGTCATATCGTTCAAGACCGTTATCGACGTATTGTTCTTCGATAAACTCAATGTCTCTTGAAGCTTCATAAGGTTTGAAATAACTTTGAACACAATCTGATTCTTTATATCTATTATGCTCAGTTATATCAATAGAATCAAAGGTATAAATTGGTTTAAAGTAATCAAAGTAAACACTGATGTTGATAAGAACCATAGGTCTATCTAGAATACTTTTTGTAAACCCACGATTCTTATCTCGATGAATTAATTTTGTTTCAATAACTTTTTTCATTTATATTTTAACACACTTATTACAAATGACTTTGAAGGAATAAAATACATTTATAAGGAATAACATAAACGCTATTTTTATCCTCATTTAGAAAATAATAGAGTAATAATTCGTTATTTTCTAAATTAATAGGAATGGGATAACTTGTCTTTTTACTTAAAGATACAATCGATAATACTATGTTTTTAGGTATACAAACAGAAATATGAATATATTTATTTCTCATAATCTGATTATTTACTATCTTTGTATCGAACGTATCTTCATCCAAATTACTGAACTTATATCTATTTATAGTGTCTGTAATCTTTTTCATTTGTTATAAATTTCCTGCATCACGATAACATGATTGTTTAAACATTTTACACTTATCTTTAATTATACCTGATTTGGTTTTATCCATTGTAAGAATATAACCAATTGGATAACGAAAACAATCATCTACAAAATTAGTCTTCTCAGAAGCAGGAAAAATAAGGTAATTAAAAACACCTGTTATTATTCCATCAAGTTCTGTTTTGAGTTCTTCTTGATCTTGTTCAAACATCTTTTCAGACTGGAAATGAGTTGTATCTTCTATCCACTCTCTTTTAGAATACAGTTTATCTCGTTGATGTAGATTCTTATTTTTATATACTTTTCTATCTGCATGAGCATGTTTATATTGATTATTAGTGAAACTAACTATTTTCATAATCTTCCTAAAAGATATTTTCTTGATTATTAATGGTACACTCACGGTGTACCATAGCCGGTGTTTCCATTTTCGTGATTTGACCAAAGCACATATTCTTTTTCACCAACATCTTTTCCACCAACATATAGTTGGATTCTTTATTTTCATAAGCTAAAATAAAGATACCCCCCAAGATTAACTTATTTAATCCGTATGAATGATGTTTTTTGTTTTTTAAGTTCTATGTCAAATTGACAGGATTGTTTGTGTTCAATATTATCAGTTAAAACATGATGATAATTATTATCGTCAAACTTATAATTATCATAACGAATATCTTTATAAATCGAAATAGTGTTATGGACTTGTTTTAACATAAATCAGTGCTCTGAATAAATAGTTCTGATTTATTTTTAATAACACCACTATTAAACTTATCCACAGATGGATAACAAGCAAACATGCGTCCAGAATCATTATGATGCATAAAGTATTCAACATCACTCCACTCATGGATATTGATGTAATCTTCTACTATTGTTATTTTATCTTCATCAACCACTGATTCTAATGTTATAACATATTTATCGTCAGGAGTATTGATGCAGTTGAATTTATTATCATCATAATGTTCAAGACCTATCGGAATAAAAAGAGGTTTTTCTTGTTGATGGAAAAATTGATCGATGTCCTTATTGTGTTTATAAGTTAAATGAATAGATGAAATTTCCATAAAACTCCTACATCACAAGAGACAAGTCTAGACTTGTCTCTTGTGATGTGTTGTTAGATATCGAATTAATCTCCATTGGTATATGAAGATAGTTTTCTTGCTTGACTTACAACAACATAATCAATACCTAATTGAATTGGAATATAACAAACATCATTCGGTATTTCCTGAAATTGAAACTTCAAATGAAGATAAATCTTAAGACCGTACTCTTGACAAACGATGGCTACTTCATCGTAAGATTCATGTTCAATGAAAGACCAAACATCTGTCAAACTGTCTGATCGTGGAAAGTATTTCAACCTTTCCACAACTTCACTAGGATGCAGATGTAAAATTCTAATAAGATCATTGATTGTAGTTTCATAAATCAATTTAACAGCCCAGGTGAATTCTTGATGATAGTTTTGAACACCTGCAACGATCTCATTAAGTTTTTGATAAAAATCATGCCCACAACGTCCAAGATCAAGGATAACGTTATCCCCTAATTCATAATAGGGTACGTTATTCCGCATTAATGTTTCCATAATGAATTACGGATTTTGTTATGATGAGTTGCAGTCATAGGAACATAACTCATCATAATCTCTCTTACCACTACATAATCCATTCCAATGTTCTGTGAGGTATATTGAACATTCATTTTAATCTCTAATTGTGACCGCATCTTGATGTAAAGATTTAATAAACTCTCTTTACATATTTCTGAAAACAGATCTTGTTCGTGACAAAGAATACATTTAAGGAATTGAGGAATATAGTCTGTTGTATTATCTTTACTTAAATGTTCTATTGCCTCAGCTGGAGGAAGATTAAGCATTCTGATAAGATCGCTCATAACAACACGATATACAATGTCAGCAACTGAATCAAAATTGACTTTTTCATCAGTAATCTTACGAACATAGTCACCAATGCTATCGTAAAATCGAATAGATTCAACTCCCAAGTCAAGGACAATTATTAATCCACCTTCTTGAAGTTCCATTTTAATTATCTCCCAAAATAAAGGTTTTACCCATTGGAAGAATGTCTTTTTCAAGACATAGACAAATTGAAATAGGATCAACCCATTTATAGAAAACATAATGACCAGAGCAAAAATAGTCTGGTGACTTACGTGCGATCTCGAGTTCCAATTCTTGTGTGAGACCTTCAAAGAAGATGAAAAGGCTATCAATATCGATTTTTTCCATCATCGATCCCATTCGCTCTTCGACATAAAACAATAAGCGATCAGTAAGTCCTGGAATTTCTGCATTCTTAATACTGACTGATAACAACATTTCTATCATGTCGTGTAACGGAAACACCTGATAAAGTCTTACCATGTTATTGAAACGCATATATCGACCTATCGTACTCGATACATCCGTAATCATAAATGGTTGAATAATCGATGGTGTATCTGGAAATGGTGGGGTACTATAATCTATATACTCAATGAAATTGGTTCGTTCAGTTGGAGGGTATAGATGCTTATAGATTGCAGAACGTTCTTGTACCATAATGGCTCATCAGCGTTTTAATTCAATAGGAATGAAACTTTCCGAGATACCTCCAAGGTCATGATCATAACCATCTGAATTCTTGATCTGACTCATATGCCAATCTACGATTCTGAAATCAAGACCTTTTTCAATTATAAGTGTAGTTCCCAGTACCCTATAAAAATATAAGTTCCAGGAATCACGTCCTACGAAATCTCTAACTTCAAGGAAGAGTTCATCAAACGCTATTTCATAACTCTCTTGATCGAGTAAGTAATGAGATTCTTCTTTAACCAATAAAGGAAGTTGATAGTTATAAGCAGCAACGTTTGTGTGTGGTGATAGTGTATTCAGATACCCTACAACTGTTGCGATTGCAACTTCACACCCCTTAACTGGAATGTTTGGATTCGTAATGAAATATGGTTTAACCCGTTCATATTGAGAACGTCTTAATCTAAATTTCATCTTCTCATGAAAGAAATCACCACCAGGAAGACGTTTGTCATTAATGAAATCTTTCATAATGTCATCAAATGTAATTTGAATAACACCTCTCTTTTGAATAAGTGTGTAAACCTCACCCTTTTCAAAAATCGGTTGAATTGAACCTGGCATATAAAGACCTGGTCGAGGATCATTTAAGGCGGCTAATAAATTTGGAGCAATACCAACAGCATGAGGAATGAGATCGATAATCTTACATTCCACAATCTCATTATAAAGATCCATAATGCTGGTATATATTTTACTCATTTCTCATGATCCTGCTTTTGAATAACATCTGGACTGAAAACTAACGTTTCTCTCAAATTTCCATCACTGTCTATAAATGGTAAATCCAAATCAGACGATGTAGTTTTTACTATCATTTTAAATCCCGGTTCATTTAAATTACCTATGAAGGAGATTTCATCTACTGGAGGTGGAGAAGTTAGTTTGGATATTGCATCAGTTGTTAAGGCATTATTTTCTTCTTCGAGAGTTTCTATCCATGAATGGATATCTTTCATTGCAAATGTTTGTATTTCGTATTTAGCTATATCGAAAGCAACAAGAAACCATTGCGGTTTAGTATGATATTCCGTTGTTCCGTGGAAAATACTCATCGGTATAACAGAGCGTTTATGTCTTTCACTTTTATAGTCAGTATAGTCGATGACTATTTTTTTAATTACGTCTGTATTACTCATATAGCTCCTTAAAATTCGAACAACATTCCAACAACAAGAATATTTCCAACCGTCATCATCTTTAGATGACGTAATGATCTTGGACGTTTCTCCAATCTTAGCTGTTCAACCAATAAACCGATATAATGTTCAATATCAGGAAATTGAGTATATAAGAATTTCCCTATATCACTGTGAAAATGACTAATGACTGGACATCGTAAGATCCGACTAAAACCTTCTCTAACCATCCATTCAAATGCTGTCTCAATGTCTTCAGGCCAAGCAACATGGCTTTTATTCCACTCTAATAAGAAATTATTAATAAGAGGAACATATTGATTTCTAAGATATTGAAGTTCTATCAAACGAACTTCATAATCAGAAGTGGCTGTCAACATAAATTAGCTCGTATAACCATTTCTCAAACCTCAACTAATGAACGGGTACGAAATAATAAAACCAGAAGCTCCTATAGCCTTTGTAGGGGCTATAGGAGCTATCAGATATCTCTTACAGAATCAAACCATCATTGGTTTTCTTATCACTATTTACTGCGATTGTTTTCATTGAGATTTGACGACCTTTTTCTTCATGAGCAGCAAGCTGTTTAGATAAACGAGCTACCACACTTGGAAAGAAACCAGACAGTGTGACAACATGAAGCGGAAGACGATCTTTTGTCATCTCGATAACTTCTGCATTGGTAACTCCAGTTACCTGGAAATCTACCAGGACATCACCGTGGTCCACTTCGATAGCTTGGTCAATCAATGTCACTGCACTGATGGCCAACGTATCCGGATACAACTTGATCGTCTTGCTAAAGAAGTCGAGTGCTGTTAAACGAGGTTCGTAAGACGTAACGCGATTATAATGCAAGAAGTTCCGAAGATCTGCCGTATCCAATCCATGATTCTTTCCACCGAAGAATGCAGAAAGAAGGTAAATGTAATTTACCAGTTCCGAGTCAACATTTCCACGAGGTGTGGTTGATGTGTTTTCACGATATAACACATTGATCGGAGTCTTCAGCATTTCTGAAAGACTTTCGTAAGTCCTCAGAGTGTTTAGTGTATTTTTGAGATCGATTTTAGAAGAACCGGATCCGATCAGAATAACAACTACGTTATGACCGGCTGCAATCAATTCCTTTGCGATCAGAGGACCCGCAACTGATCCAGTTCCTCCACCACCGCTATGAATTATGATATTCAGATCCGTCGGTTTGAATTGGTTCAAAATCCGATTGGTTGTTGAGTTTTCGGATAATACTGAATAATTGGAACTTCTCAACTTTCCATTACCATCCAATAGTTCGCCGTTGTCGTCCTTATATAGGAACACTCTATCATCCGAAAGATCATCCGGAAGATTGCTTCTGGATGTATCGATGAAATAGGACTTGATAGAAGCAAACCCGCTTGGTCCATCGTTATGAAACTTAGCGAATTTTCCACCTATGTTTGCGCCAGTACCCCCCACACAGTAAAGATTTACAGTATTCAAAATTCACTCCTAGCTAAGAAAGGTAAAACATCCGAGAGGTCGACATCTCTCATATAGAGTATATCTGGTCAAAAAATCATTATAAATTGTTCTTACTTTAATTTCCTTATTATTGTAATAAGAATGATAGGAAGATATGATTCTTAGCGAATCATATCTGTAATGACTTTATACATTGCTCCGATAGGAAAATGTTATTTAATGTATATAAAATGGAGGAGGAGGGAAATATGACGTCCACCTATATTTTCCACCTTTATTGATAGGTGGAAAGTTAGGCAATACTCACACTATTATTGGTGATCAATTGAAAAATACTAGATATTATATTTTAAAACCTATATCACAATAGGGATTAGATGATACCACATCAATCATTAATAGGATAATACCCATGAGTATTTTCATGATCAGTCAGAAAGATGAACCGGTTGTAGAAAAACCAGTTACATCAAAAGAGACTCCTGATCTTGAAACACAGGAAAATAAAGAAGTTACTCCAGCTCCTGATATGGAATATCTTACCATGAAGGAGATTGATGAAAACACAATTGTGTTAGATGGACCTTTAAGTCAAGTCTATACTGATGCGCTAAATAAGGCATATGCTCGTGAGAGTTATATTACTGAAATAGCAGCCATAAAAGATTCTGCCGATGATCAAACAGAAAAAGAAGAAGAAAATCCTGCCATTGGTAATTATATTTACCTTGTTGATGGTAAATATTTAGAAGGTGATGAATACGTCAATGTTTTTAACAATCTTCAAGTTGCAACAGAAATGTGGGCAAATGTTTATGTTTGTATTGAACATCATGGTAACATTACAAATCGTGTTGCTGAATTCAGACAGATCTGTCGAGAGATGAAAGCGATTGTTATGGATTCACGTGAAGAAGGTCTAGAGTTCATTCGTTCTAAAATGAAGGGGTAATAATGACTTCTGTTACCGCGTTAGTTCGAACGATTGAAGGTCCTCAGTTTGCTTTAGAAGCAAAAGCAGGACTTTCAGTTATTGAAGTATTAGATACCTTTTTCAAATCTATACCGATTACAAAAGCATTGGCTAAGAAAGTTTACCAATTTCAAATCGGTTATATTAACACATCTAGAGATTATGTTGAGTTTTTTGGTTCTAATCTTTTAGGTGTTCATGTCATTCGGTTTAGAGAAGTGGACGTTCTTCGTTTCTTTAATGAAGTTTTAGAAATCGAATATGACGATCTAGAAGCTCAGATTCGTGAAACTGACATTATCAATCATACATTCAAAATTAGTGGTGATATCTTTAATCTAACTCTGATTTATCTCGTTCATCGTTTTCTTTCAGAAAAAACATTAGACGAACGAGATAAACATTGGGGTGCTTATAACACAGGGTTGGTCTTTTTCTATCGAGCGATGGCAGCGATGTTATCGGCTTGGTTTACCTATCCGGCAGATCCCAAAATTGCACAAGCTGCTTATGCTAACTTAAGTTATAAATTCCTAATTAAGAAATTAGGAAGTTGGCATAAGGTTATGGATTATCGTTCTAGTGAGCTTATTTCAAAATCTGGTGTTCAATATCAAAAGTTATTTAAAATGAATAACGATCTTGATTTAGTTGATGTCATTAATGATGGTGCAAACTCTATCAAGGATATGCTCAAGAACTATTATGCAGAATTTGCAAAAGTTCATGCTCAAGGTGATAAGATTGGTGTCACTAAAATCACCGGATTTGATTTAGAAGGTGAAGAAGTTGTCCGTGATAACATTCGCAATATTGATAGAAGTATTGCGCAGGGTAAAAAGTATTTATCGGATCCAACAGCATTTGTTCGAGACGATTTAATTCGAGTTATCTCAGATATTAATCGGAACACCTCTCCAAGACTTCTTAAAGAAACACTCGTTTGGATATCAGGTCATGCTAATGCAAAGGAATATAAACTAATTGATGAAGCTGTTACAAAAATAATTATCTATTCGTTTTTCCTTATTAATACTAGAATCGAATCATCACATCTTAACGATGTGGGGTATATCCTGGTTCAACTTAAGAATCTTTATTTAAGTTCTCGAAGTACAGATGACGATTTAATCAAGATTCGTGATCTGACAGATCGTATCATTAATAAAGCCCATCAAGATTTATCCTCACCTCTTTTGTTGGCAACTCGTACAGCTACGATTTTATACATTACCTTTAGAGTCTTAGTAGGACAAAGGAGTTCTTAAATGAAAATGATATTGAACCGAATCCTCTTTAAAATATATGTTTTTTTTATTGGGTTTCGATTCTATCACACATCTATAGATAATAGTAGTACGATCTATAACAATCTGACTATTAACTTTAATGAGGGGAAACCTTTAGTTTTTAACTTCTATAGAACCATGGTAGATAGAAATTATTATCGATTTGGAAAAATGAAGATGAGTCAAGTTCCTTTATATGGAATTGGTACTCAATTTGCTAATCCAGACTTCCCTGAACTCACAGATAACTATAACAATAGAGTGATGTCATTTTACATTCCTTATTTCAAATTGTTGTCAGAAGACAGTTTATCTCGCTATATTCTTGAACTTTATATCGATTATATTTCTAAACAGATTAAGAGTAGTGAACTTCCTATTGGTCGTAGACAAGGTACTAATGCCGATTATAAAGGACCTGAACGTCGACGTTCAAATTCAAATAACGAACGTCATATCACCATTATAACAAGTGATAGTCATTCTAAAGAGTTTGACACGATCGAAAAAGAAACGTAACTCAACGTATTCATAGATCACTACACTCGTACAACGAGTGTAGTGATCTATATGTTTCTATATTTATCCTAGAGATTATTTAGGTATCTGAATACCAAACAGGAAATGAATTCATGTCGACCAAACCTTATGTGATTTCCCGTAGAAATGCTCCTGGGAAATATTTAGTAATCAATATTTCTAAGTTCGTTGTTGTTCCAACAACGATCGAAGAACTTATCGATAAACTAGTTCAGCATCCTGAAGCGGTTGAATTTGATTGTGGTATTGGACAACAAAATGAAGCCTTTGTTATAAAGCTTAAGGACATTCATTCTCGAGCTGCTTTAATGGGCTACGCAATCAGTGCTAAGGAAGATGAGCCTGGTTATGCACAACAAGTTAAGGAATTGGCTGAACGTTCTGGTATTTATAGCCGTTATTGTAAGACGCCTGATTAATGTTACTTTTTGAAAAAGATTGGAATGAACTTTATCCAACAGCGATAGTTCATTACGATTGTCCGAACAAAAGCTTTCTTCATTATGCCCAGTTACTTAAAGCGATGGGTATAAAGAACTGGGCATGGTGTCTTGCTTTAATTCATTCGGAATTAAGACATGTCGATCCGTTTAATCCAAATCTTACGTTGGATCAACAACTTCTGATTACTCTGGAGTGCAAACTAAATCCTTGGTATTATTTTCGCTCTGTAGCAAGAGCTATTGGAAGTACGTCAGATACACCTATTTATTTTAACGCTAATCGTTCTAACATGGCGTTGTATTGGTTATTTTTTAATCACATTACAGTTTGTTTACTTCAACCAAGACAGACGGGTAAAACATTTGGTTCAACATCTTTAGATACTTATCTTTTAAATATCGCAAGTACGGGTGGTCGAACACTACTTCTAACTAAAGATGAACAACTTAGAGCTAAGACATTAAGTGAAATTAAAACGATTGAAGAATTATTACCGTTTTATCTTCGTCAACATAATAAACACGACATAGGAAATCGTGAAGAAATAAATGTTTCTTCATTAGACAACAATTATAAAGCGTTAATTGCTAGAAACGATCCTATTGCAGCAGATAAAACAGGTAAAGGTCATACTGTAGAAAACGTTCGAGTTGATGAATTCGCATTCCTGTTTTATATTAGCATTGCTTTATCGTCATTACTACCTGTAACAACAGCTGCACGTAAGACCGCTGAAATAGTAGGTAAACCCTACGGTAATATTTTCATGACAACGGCTGGTAAAAAAGACGATAGAGATGGCGCTTTTGCTTTTAATTATTTCAATTCTGGTGCGCCGTGGACAGAGTTTCTATTTGATTGTGCGAACATAGAAGAACTTAGAAATGTTATTAAAAGTTCATCTAGAGATGGTAATATTCATCGTGTTCATTGTGTTTTTAATCACCGTCAATTAGGATATACTGATGAATGGCTTCGAAATGTTGCTGCTGAGAATAGCTCTTACGGAGAAGCATTCGAACGTGATTATCTTAATATCTGGACATCAGGTAGTCAAAATAGTCCGTTGACTGTTGAGGAATCAAAGAAGGTTAGAGATTCTCAAACAGAAATTAAATACGCTGAGATATCTAAATACGGTCAAATCGTTCTTCGTTGGTATATCAGAGAAGAAGAAATTAAACGTGTAATGTTAAACGAATATACCGTGGCTGCAGTAGATACAAGTGACGGTATGGGTAAGGACGAGATCGCACTGAATATTCGTCACCTTAAGACAGGTGAAATTCTTGCAGTTTGTGGGATTAATGAAATCAATCTCATTACCGTTTCGAATTTCTTTGTTGAACTTCTAAAGATTTATCCTAAATTAACAATGATTATTGAGCGTCGTAATCAAGCAGCTAGTATTGTTGATTACATGCATAAACAACTAATTGCTGTTGGGATAGATCCATTTAGACGACTCTTCAATATGGTTGTTCAGGAGCATATGGAATATCCTGAACGTTATGCCGAAATACAAGAACGAAGAAATATCGGTAATGAGAATTTCCTTGCTCAGTATAAAAAATATTTTGGGTTCACGACATCAGGAGGAGGTACTACTTCTCGTTCTGAACTCTACGGAACAACATTTCGTGCAGCAGTGAAATATACAGGCGATCTAATTAAAGATAAACCCACTATCGATCAGCTTCTTGCACTTATTATTAAGAATGGACGAGTAGATCATCCAACAGGTGGTCATGATGATCTTTGTTTCGTTGGTTCTACCCTAGTAAGAACTATAAAGGGTAATATACCGATTTCTGAATTAAAGATAGGAGATCTAGTATTAACTAGAGAAGGTTACAAACCTATACTCTACATTTATAATAGAGAAAAAGAAGTTATTAGTAAGTTTGGTTTAACAGGAACAGCCAACCATCCTTTCATTACCCCAAACGGAGAAATACCGTTTGAAGATCTTACATTAGAGAGTGTTGTGTACACATGGCACGAGAATCTATCGAGTATAGCGGAAAAACGTATCATAGATATCTTGAATCATAAAGACTACACATCCAAAGATATTACTCAAGAAATAAAGCTGATGAAGTCAGAAGGAAGAAAAGAGAAAGTTTACAATCTATTAGTGGCTGATTGTCATGAATATTTTGTTAATGATATTCTAGTTCATAACTGCGTTTCATGGTTATTGAGTTATTGGTTCATGTCTCAAGGAAAAAATCTCCAGTATTATGGAATTCCTTCTAACTATGTTTTGTCTCAAAATCAAGTTATTCATTCTCATGCTAATAGAGAAGAGATGTATCAGCTTGAACTTTCTCGTCGTGCAAAAGAACACATCGAAAAACTTATAGAAGCTATTCGTAAAGAGCGAGATCCTAATGTATCTGAACGTCTTGTGTATGAAATAGAAAGTGTTAAAAGACTTTTAGGTGATCAACATGAGGTATCGCTATCAGTCGATGCAATGTTAAGTGAAATCAAGAAACAAAAGATACTAAAGTATTCGGTAAAACGATCACTCTATTGAACAACAAAGATAACCAGTACCTTATCAGGTACTGGTTATCGATGTCTTTATTCTTTTTTTGAACAAACTCTTCTTGAAAAACATCAATATGATTAGTAAAATAAACACAAGTGGGTAGACAAACATTAACTCACTTCGAACATAGTAAACTTTACTTAATTGATCTTTTGTAAAGCCACAACTTTTTAAAGTATACCAAGCAAAAAGAAAGTTGGGTTTGTACAACATGTAACCAATCGCAAGATATAAAAAGGTATAGGCAATTCCTTTTGCGTAGAACATTTCGATACAAAGATAGTGATTTTCTATTTTCATAACGTTGATTCCTTTTATAGATTCATAATATCTTTTATTTTTATATTTTGATAAAAAAAATACAGCCAAGATATTATTCTTGGCTGTATGATAATTACACAATCGGATGTGACCGGTGTTGACCGCCTCCTCCGGAAAGGATCTGAAACAGCTTGTAGAGGATGTAAAACCCAAGGATAGTAAGAGCAAATTCGCCCCAGATCCCCCAGAGTAATGCAATGATGAAACAGCCGGATTCAACAGCCTGGCTGGTATAGCCGCGTTTGAACATCAGCTTGACAAGGATGTTGAAGAGAACGACTGTAACGAGAAGATAGAAAGCGATACCCATGATAGCGGAAAGCATGACGGTACTCCTGATGAAATTGATGAATGTTGTAACTAGGCCGCCTGTGATTGAGGCAGATAGAACTTGGTTTTGCCGATGAAATGTTTCTCGTTGGTTTCGTAGAACATCCCATCACTGAAGACTCGCGGTACCTTCCAGATCTGACCGCAAGTAGAAATCAGTCGTTTGATGATGTACCAACGATGATCGGTGTTATTGACGAGACGGGTTGTGACGATACGACCTTCAGTCAAAACCCAATTCGGATTGATGCCGCTGGCGAGTAGATTCTTGGTTTCATTCACTGCACGAAGATAGCGAAGTTGGACCGCTGTCTCGTCAACCTTGAGGTCCCATGGGTGCTGGTAATACAGATACTCGAAGGCCATCTTGATGACAGCAAAGGCCATTGCAAGAGACTGCAGAGTCGTTGTCGATTTGTTCTGGAAAGTATTGATGAGGTAGCCATACCCCATGATGGTTTCAACATCGATGAGTTTTTCCTCGTTTTTCTCATCATCGATAGACATGATCTGTTCGATCACTTGATGGACCAGTGATTCGTACGCACCCGTACGAATTTCGATGCTGGTTTGAACAGGCAGTTCTGTGGTGTTGGGGATATACGCGATATGCTTGACGTGAATCTTGCGTGCTACGATTTCAGCCGGCTGGAAACCCAACCAGTACAGAATCGCATCTTTGCTGAAATCTATTTTGTCGATCTGTTCGTATTCAAAAACACGAACTTCAGAGTAAAATTTCAGTACTGCCGCTGCAAACAGACTGTTCTCGTCGAATCGATCGTAGATGAAAATCTGCTCTTCAGGTTTGACGCTTTGATTCAGAACTGAAGCATTGGTGATTGCTTCGAATCGTTCTTGGTTGATCACCGCAACAACCGATACGGGATCGTATTCGATGAGGTCATTCATTCCTGTACTCTCCTAGTGAGTTGAATTGAACTTGAATCATTACATCGTGGGTGAAAACGAATTCGTGTATGACACGTTACATCTGTATGGGTTTATTACTCTTTCTGACACACTATCAATTTGTGGGTTACTGCTGAGTCAGTGGTACACTAACAATCAATGGATGAATTTTTTCTCTTGATGCACGATAAGTCATTGTTGACTAGATTGAAACACTGCTCGATTTTGGATGAATTGGTATCGATGATACAGTAATCACCTCCGGGTTTATTTATGAGAAAGGTAAATAAAACTCTCATTCACAATTAAAGTATATGTGATTGAAATTGGTTAAGAATACTTCCATACACACTCTGGGATTAACCAGGTGTGTATGGAAGTATATGATTAAATGTAATAATAATTGCCAACATCATCGATAGCACCAGGAGCTGCTAATGCTGATGATCGAACAATGAAGTTAATTTGATTAGCACTACTTAAATGGATCGCAGCACTACGAGGTGTTGGAACGATTGTAAAACTACTATTTCCAACATAACCAAAACTAGTGTTACACGGGCTTACATTCAATAAATACATGTAAGGTGCTAGAATGGTTTCAACTTCTGAATCCGTTAATGTTGGATCAACATCAGCGGTGGTAATAACACCACTCAAGATATCATCAGTAATTTTAGAATGGAACGGACAAATCAACTTATACGGTGAAGCTATTGTTGTTTCAGTAGCACGCGTTGGGAAAATAAAGTTTGCGTTCATAAATGTTTTCAAGTTACTATCGAGCGTATTAGCAATTTCTCGAAGTGATTCTTGGGAGTCATTAAGGTATTCCGATACAGGAACAACGTAATGTTGAACCTGATAGGGAAGACCATTCAAACTATTAGTAGGATTATTTCCTGTTGGGTAATCCTGAGAGAATTTTAATGTGCTAGCAATTTTGATATAACCATCAATAGAGATACGAATAGGTTTGTCGTTCTTAGGAACGTATTTACCACTTGTACCAACATATCCGTTATTCACAACACCGCTATCTAGCACGTATTCAAACTGAAGACTTCCATTACCAAGACCTGTTACACGATAGTGAAAAAACTGATCTTGAGTGGCAACGTCTTGATTTAGATAGTTAAAGTTCGTAATATAAACGTTTGGAAAATCAATGAAATAATCCATATTACGAACTAAAGAACGTGTGTTCATAAATAACGTGATATCAGATCCAGGAACAGCAATTGGATATTGTAGTATACCATCACCCTGACCTCGATCCATATATTCCGTTAATTGGAATGTCATCAAGTTATTATTGAATAATTGTGTAAAGGTATTGGTAGTAAACTTTGAATCATCACGAATCATCATGTATCGTGTATCACTAGGATTAGTCCACGATACGATATTTGCTGTTGTATCAATCGTATAATCACTTGTATCTGTGATATCAGTCCAATTATATTGCGGTACATCACTGATTTGATCACAAGCAAAAACACGATAAGCATGATTTGGAATATAAATAAGATCATTATTTCCACAAGACGATGAAGGTCCGAAGTCAGCTAAACCTTTCATCAATTCAATCATGTTACAATTAAGGTTAGTTGCGGTATATATACTTCCGCTACTTGAAGTATGATTCTCAAGATACTGACCCGTAACATTATATTCATAACCAGTACAACCGGACTGATAACCAATAGGAATGGGTGTGGATTTCACAGAACCAGCAACGGTTGCTTTGATATTCTCAACACCATAATAAAAAGAAATGAAATTATAACCCAAAACAGTTTCAGAAAATTCTTGTGTGATACTCGTTTGGTCATCTTTCATTGCTTGAATATAAGGTGAATTCTCCATTGTTGGAGCTGAGAAAGTTGCGAAAGTGACAGGATCCTGAATCAACGCATTCAAAATAGATGCATTCGGTAATGTATAAAGATCCTTTACTAAAGAAGTATTAGGATAAATAGGTCGATCATAACCTGATTTACGAAACTTGACTTCAACTGAAATTGTGACAGGTTGCGTTGAAGGATTCAAAGTTGTAATGGAATTGATTACTGCAGTTAAGATTGATGAGCTTAATGCATAATCACGATGTGTTAACATACGGATTGATCTATCACTAGAAATAGGATAATGCGCACCGTACGAAACACTACTTGAAAGACTCATAAACAAATCGACTTCTAGATCGTCTTGGTATTCGATCGTAGTAAAATAACTTGTAGAAGAAGAGTGAAGAATAGATTTACTTTCACTATCTAAACTACTTGTGTAAGTTGGAGCTGATGATAACAAATAAGTTTCAACATGTTCTACAGTTGGATCATAGATCCATTCAACATAGTCGCCAGCTGAAACAAATGTTGTATCAGGAGTCTTATACCGTTGACCATTAATGGTCAACGTACAATAACCTCTGGTTGTAATCAATGTTTGAATTTGAGTATTGATGGCAGTAATATCCGACGCAGCAGTCAAAATAGAACCACCTGTTTGTAAATTATAATCTGTTCCAGATGAACGACTTGAGTTATAAAACGCATTCACATAGAAGCGTAAATATAAATCCTCTGTGCTCAAATTAGCCGGAATGATATTGTTATGTTCTACTGCAATCAGTAAAGCTTTTTCTTTTGTAAAGAGATAATAACTTCTAAACAAAGGAAATACAATTCCTTTCGATGTATATAAGGTTGTTAAAACATTACTTTCTATTAAAGGTTGTGTTAATAAACGCCATTGTTCCATTTCCCAAACATGTTGGTATAAAGGAAGTTGGTCTTGAGATTCATAATAAGTTCCGACCTGATAAATAAACCAACCACTCGACTGAGTTGGAAGTTTAATTTCTCGACCTAAAAAATTAAGACTATTAAATATCGGATTAGAAGAATGGAGCCTACCTGGTTTCATGATCAGTTCTTGATCTTGCCCAGGAGTACACCAAATATTATCGAGAACGAATTGTTCAAGAACGTTTGTCATACAGAATTCTTAAGCAAGACCTTCGACTGCCAGAGTCGAATGTGTACTCGTGATGTTATAGTCAGATAGAATCTTGTGATACTGCTTGACATAGTCGTCAGCAATTCCTCGTTTACCGACACGTTCTGCAATTTTATAGATAAGACTCTGACGATAACTACGTTCTTCTAAGGCCGCATGGATGATAGCCATCCAAGTAGGAGGGTGTTCGGTTGCAACCGCAATGATATCTTTGCTGTTGGTACCATACCAACTATTCTTCAGAAGTGTTAAAAGTGTTAAAACATTCAAGTCTTTCAAACGAATGTTATCTGTCGTAGCTTTAACACCCTCGACAAATGTATCAACACCTTTCATCATCGGCATCTTCTCAAAGACTTTATTAACAGTCTTGGCATCAGCTGCAGTGACTTTGCTGGTGTGAATCTGCCATTTCTGTAATGTTTCTTCATCGTAATCGGTTTCGTCTGTGAAGAGCGATTGATAATAGTAGGATGCTGTGATAGCAATGATTAACTGATCCATTGGGTTCAACGCATAAGCTCTAGCCAAAATATCAGCCATCCAACGACCAAACATCATCGTTGAGAAATACAAATTGATTTTCAATGCTTCTACATCTCCTTCTAACCACTCTATGTTAAGAATGGCGCGAGAACGTGCAAAGTTATATTCAACCTGACTACTGATCGCTGCTGACAATGATGTCAATGTACCGTCAAAGATCCTTTTCCTCAAATATAAACGCATATCCGTTACCATTAACCGATTTCCATCTCGGGTCCTATAAGCATACGGATGAGCAAATAAGGGGATCTTTTCTTCAGAATCTTGTAGTGATGTGATAAAAACTGGATATATCGGACCCAGTTTTTTTACATCCAATGAGGACGTCAACAAATTGTCCCGAATCAAGGACTCACTTATTGCTTCGGAAAGCCGTGTTGTATTAAACCTGGATCCGAGAGTCGTTTGATACCCATCAGTGAATTTTGACATTTCGTTTTATCCAAAAACAGTTTAAGGAAAGGTTAACCATATGACGCAGCAAACCATTGTCAATGGTGCAGGTATGACGATCAATCTGGGTACGGACGACCTTTCTAAGAAAGTCGTTCCTATTACCCCAGAGCAGATACCACAGCATCTGCCCATGTTTTTCTTATTTGCTCAGAGGGGGAATGGTAAATTTCTCGTCGATGGCAATACGTCTCAACTGATCTTTGGTAGTTCAACGTTTGATCCGCGTAGCGACTACTTCAATCACGCCACATTGTTTGCCAACGAATCAATCGCACAAGCCAATAGCATTATGGTCAAGCGTTTGATTCCGACCGATGCTGGACCGATGTCTAACGTTGTCGTTTGGCTTGATGTACTGGTCACAATGGTCGATCTGTACCAGCGTAATCCGGATGGATCAATCACGCTGGACTCGATGGGTGATCCAACAATTGTAGGATCGGCTCCTGGTCTGAAAGCCAAATTTGTCAAAACCTATCGTACGACAGTTGTCGAACAAGAAACGATTGGTGATAAGACAGAAGTCGTTGGTGATCAAACCGATGCTGGTACTGTTGGTACAGTAGCGGTTGCTCAGACAGCAGTTGGAACTACACTGGTTATGAATAGCGGTGTCGGTATTATTCCGACTCAAGCTGTGACTGGTACCGGTATCGCATCTAACACAACAGTGTCGGCAGTAGCTGGTACAGCCACTACCACGACTGCTGCTAATGGTGCTGCATCTTCGGCACAAGCAGTCATTACAGTTGATGCTACTACCGGTCTTGCAGTGGGTATGGTGGTGCGTGATACCACAACCAGTGGTGCCATTCCGGTTGGTGCAAAGATTCTATCCATTGGAACTGGCACCATTACACTGAATGTCAATCTAACATCTGGTATTCTGGATAACGATGTGATCGTTGCTTATCCGACTGTCACATTGTCTGCAGCCACTACTTCTGCTCTTTCGTCTAGTGCCTCTGTCAGTTTTGGTGCTAATGCTACTTCGACGCGCTATCCGCTCTTCGAATTGCAGAATAGCTATTATGGTGCTGATGGTAACAATACTGGTTTCCGTCTTTGGGCTCCGACAACAGCTGGTGGCAATAGCATGCCTACAGCCATGATGGCTCAATATAAGGTCTATCCGTATATGTTCTCTGTTATCGAACGTGCGGATGTTAATAGTAATCCTACGTATGACAAGACCATTTCGGGTGAAACCCAAGTCATGTTTACGTTTGCAGAAGGTGTGATCAATCCGACAACTGATCAGCAGATCGGTTGGGATCAGATCATTCTTCAATCTTACAATATGATCGATAATCCCGGTTATCCGGATGTGATTGGTCGTATCAGCAATATGTATGTCTACGAAGCTAATATCACAACGGTTACAAACCTGATGTGGGAATTTGAATCAGTCTATATCGATTCCAACAGTGATATCACTTCGGATTCGACATCGGCTGGTCTGATGAACTTCGTGACGGGTGTGTCTTCTGATAACGTTCCATATCAAACCTATCAGTTCGTGGATTCGAGCACTTCTGTTCGCATGTCTCAATATAGCAACGTTTTCCTGTCTGGTGGTGCTGATGGCACGATGGACAGTACGATGTATGAAACGTTGGTGTCTGCTGAGATGGATAAGTATGCCGATCCAACAGATGAAGTTCAGGATATTGCGTATAATGTCGAATCGATTATCTACGATTCTGGCTTCTCGCTTGATACTAAGTTCAAGCTGGCTGAATTCATTTCTGTTCGTAAAGATACTGTTTGCATTCTCGGCACACATACCGTTGGTGATGATACACTAACTGAGTCCGAAGAGCATTCGGTTGCTGTTTCACTTCGTACCCGCCTGCAGATGTATCCGGAATCCGATTACTTCGGAACACCTGTTATGCGTGGTATGATCATGGGACGCAGTGGTCTTGTTCGCAATAGCGAATATACTCAACGTGTTCCGGCAACATTCGAGATTCTTAGCAAGTTTGCTAAATACATGGGTGCTGGTAATGGTAACTGGAAATCAGGATCTTCTCCGGAAGGTTCTCCCGGTAACAACATCACTCGGATGAAAGATATCAACATTACCTGGGTTTCTGATACCGTTCGTAACTTGAATTGGGATACGGGTCTGAACTGGGTTCTGAGATTTGATCGTTCCAGGTATTTCATTCCGGCTTACAAAACCGTGTATGACGATGATACCTCCGTGCTGAACAGCATCGTGGTAGCACTTGCGATTGCTCAGCTGAACAAGATCGCGAACTCGGTCTGGCGAACATTGACGGGCCGTACTGATCTGACTCCAGCACAACTTTGTGATCGTAGTAATGGTCTTGTTAACGATCGTGTCAAGGGTATCTTTGACAATCGTTATGTGATCATTCCTGCTGCAACGATTAGCGATCTGGATAATCTGCGTGGCTTTAGCTGGTCGATGCCGATCAAGATCGGAGCCGATAACATGCGGACTGTGATGACGACTTGGGTTGAATCTTATCGTCAAGCAGATCTTGTCCCCAACAACAATGCCCCGACGGGAGGTTAATAGATCATGGCTCGCTCAAGTGCTACATTACTGGGTTCACAAGCTTTTGGTGAACAACTTACACAATTTGCTACCGATCCCACTTATGGTGGTCAAGGCGGTTGGGCTAACGATCTGACACAATGGCTGAATAACCAGGCTTATGTCAGCAAACAAGTCTTTGCGATTGTCATGGAAGCACCAGGTTTCTTCAACTTGATGTCTGATCCCAATAAGTGGGTCGAGATCCTACGTGCATTCTTCGAAACACACGTTCGAACAATTGAAGGACTTCACTCGGGTGTCGAATATGAATTCGAAGAACATCCTGTTGGTGGTGCTGGTGAAGTTCAACATGAAGTTGTCAACGCTCGCCGTACTCCGTCTGCACCTGTCGTCAGTGTGATAGACAAGGTTGGTCTTCCGTTCCAGAACTTCTTCCGTAGCTGGGGTCAGTACGGTATGATGGATCCGGATACGAAATACGCGTTGGCTTCCAATCTGGACAATACGCCCAGTGAACCATGGACAGCTGATCAATATACGGCAACGGTTCTCTTTATTGAACCCGATGCTTCTCACAACCGCGTGGTGAAGGCTTGGTTGTGTACAAACATGATGCCACATAGCAATGGTGAAGAAGATGGTCGTCGTGATATGACAGCTGCTGGTGAGCTTCTGACGTTATCGATCGAATTCACTGCATTGACTCAGACTGGAGTGGGTGTCCGTACTTTGGCGCAATCCATGCTGGACAATCTGAATCAGACTAATGCCAATCCTTATCTGCGTGAATCGTTTATCTCTGATCAGGACAGTGATGTTGCTGTTGCGCAAGATGACTATGCCAACACTATGGCTGAAGTAGCGGATACTGCAGTAAGTCTCCCTGTAAATCCGTAATAGTAGAATTGAAGTAAAAAAAATAGAGAGGATACAGGCATTAGCCTGTATCCTCTTCTTTGTTTATTACAACGTGGTAATGTTGATATCGAAATCAAAAGGTCCAAAAGTGTGAGATCGTCCTAGTTTTATTGCTCGAGCAATTTTCTTATCTTCTTCACTTAGACCAGCTTTCTTTTTATCAAGGAAAGAAAGCATGTTATCAAGATTTCCATTACCACCTTCGACAAACTGTCCTGAGAAATCATGAATTGAAACATTATGAATTTCGTTTTCAGTATGCTCAACCCTGATTACGAATGGCGAGATAAATTCAGATGTAATTGTATCGAGAACGACGACTGCTAAAGTGGTGTCATCGTTGTTGACAGTTTCCAGACTGGTAAGAAAATCTTCTTGACTTTCGATATTACCACGATCAAACCGAACCTGATAAGTTGTTTTAGGTATGAGGGTTTTGATGAAATCTTCTTCAGTACCTTCGTTACCAGCTTGTAACCATTGTTGATAACTAGTTTTGTCATCAGTATTTAAAATATTTTCAGAAGAACTTACATCTTCTTCATTAACGTTTGTATCTGGAATAAAGTTTGAAATTGGAAGTTCAATAATTTCACCAACTTCCATTTTATCGATTTGTGCTTGTATTTCTTCATCAATTTCAAAACCACTTGATCCCGAGATTTTTATTACATCTTTAATATCTTTTCCATTACAGACAACAACATTAGGTTCATCACTATCCGTCACTTCGCACAAATAACCTGAATCTTCCCTACTGATTTTCAATGTCATGATAAAATCCTTCTGGTAAAACAAGCGAGAATTCCACTAGAGTATATAAAGCTAAGAATACTTAAGAGCTCATTTTATATAATAGAATGGAAGATTAAAGGAGAAAACGATGGATCTCATAATTGTGGTTCTGATTCTACTCCTCTTGTTTGGAGGCGGTGGTGGTTTATATTTAAATCATCATACTCTTGACTTGGGAGGAAACAACATTCTTTATGTTTTATTAGTAGTGGTTATAATCATTATCCTTTTTAGAATGATTGGTCGTCGATGATGTTTTAATGTGAGAACTAACTCTACTACAACTATGAAAGTTGTAGTAGAGCGTGTGTTTATGCAAAAAAAAAACCACTCCGGCGGCAAACACACGCCAGGAGTGGTGTCGCAAATGGGCGACATGTACATCAACAGTGTTAACCGACTTCAGTGATATGGCGTAAAAAGCTTTTCCAATAACACTCCATGTTTCTCTTCCCAACTGGATTTTGAGTATGAAAATACAATTGTGGTTCTTTTAATAGCGGGTTATCCAACCAACCATTACAGAGTTTCTTTAAGAGATCATAACCGGTTTGGTTCGTTTGTTTTCCCAAATCATGATCAAAGGAGTAAACGTCAAATGTTTTACGATTGGTTTGATGAATAAAATCATCAGGTGTTCTTACCGTAGTCCATTTAATTTTTCCACGATAACGACACCAAGTTACATCTATCCAATTCCTTTCATCATCTAGAAAGAGACCTTCAAGTATTTTGTCATCTCTCCTGTTCTTCTTTAAGATTACAATCCAATAATAAATAATAAGGATTACAGGAAATAAGACGTAGAAAATATTGAATAATAGTGATTCTAAGTTATTGTTACTATTCATTGCTGTTTTCCTTTAACGGTGTATATGACATATATGTTTAATGACGTAATGATTTTATTTTTTCTCTTAATGTTGTTAATTCTTTATTAGCAGACGTTAACTCATTTCGTATAGATCTTAAACGATTATTTATAGAAATAGTCGTAAAAATTATCATCCCTATATAAATGACGGTAATACTAAAAATGATAACAATTGTGCATGTTAAATAATCGATGTTAGTAAAATCAATATTATTCACGGTACATTCTCCTTTAAGAATCTTTCTTTGGTGTTTTTCGATCATTTAATTCATCCTCAAATTCATACCACATAGCTGACATTTTAGCAACCATTGTGTTATCTTGAGAATGAAATCTTACGATAGGAAGATCTGTTATTTTATCTTCTTCCAATGAACCTATGAATTCTGCTAAGAGAACCTGGCCAGTAATACTACCAGCACTGAGATAATAATCAAAGGAATAGATGTCAAACTTCTTTTCCTTGATAATAGCCATGAATTCTTTTGGCGTTCTAACAATCGTCCACTTAACGTTATCGGGATAATGTACGCCATGGACATCTTGAGGATTTCGTTCGTCATCGAGAAAGAGACCAGATAATATCTTCTCATCGAAATCATGTATGACTCGTGTTCGTCTTGATTGGTATATTGGTAAGTCTTTCTTTTTCTTATTGATAACTTTACCAAATCTTACTTCATACATGTTGTTTATCTCTCATTGACAAACAGTAATTGGAGAAAAGAGATTGATGATGTGTCCAACCGTCAGATACCAATCGTACGGTGGGAACACAATTGCAAACAACGTCATCCAGAAACCATATGTCGTTACTACACCATTAATCCAAGATAATAATAACACCAAAGCTAAGGTGTATCCTAATACTAAATTGATGATATATCCGGTATCGGTTTTAAACTCACGTTTGAATGTATCCATTATTTTCTCCTGTTTGAAGATCACTGACTCCTTTTAGAGAGTCAGTGATAGAGTTGACAGTGTTGGACTACTTCTTTTTCTTCAACACCTCAGCTGCCAGTTCGGCAACTGCATTGCGAACAACCTTCAACTGACCTGTTGTGTGTTCGCCTTTGATATCGACCTCGCTGGAAAGAACACCGTCTTTTTCGGATGTTCTGCGATCTGCGCCGCTGCCATAGCTATATTCACGATGACGTTCGACAGAATGACGTGTAATATCGGATTTGCCCATACGCAATTCTGCAGTGACAACATCGAGCTTCTTATTGTCACGCAAAGTATTGATGGCAATGGTGCCGACGGCTAACGCAGATGCTGCGACGAAACGCTGACGATAATCAGTGATCGCATCATCGATTTCCGGTGTAACTTCAGGCGGAAGATTTTCACGATAGTTATCCCTAATTTCAGAGATGACACCATCGGATTTACTGACATCGAGACCACCCACGATGATTTCACTCAACGTCTTGATTTCGGGTTTGATCTTGCTGGCTGCTGAGACAGCCACAACGGGCTTTTCTGCTTCTGCGACTTTTGACACTGTGAACTCCTTATAACGTTATAACGAATGTAAGAAACCCAGAAGACTACCTTGGCCAAGATTTCCTGGCTTCCTCACATAGAGTATATCTGTTTAAATAAAGTTTAGAAAGGGTTAATATCCTTGTTGACTAAGATTTAAGTCTTGTTTCGCAAAGAAACCAATTGATTCTAACACAAGCCTATGGGCTTTAAGATGGTCGATTACTAGACTTTCAACGTCAATAATTGCTTCTATTTCCTTAGGAATACCATAACCAAATACATGGTCTTGTGAAACATAAATGGTATTCATATCCTTACGTTGTGTTCGTTCAAAATATTGAATTAATCGACTACGAAGTTCTTCATCTTGAATTTGATTAAACCATATCGATAAAACACGTTTTGATGAAAGTGTTGTTGGGAATTTAACAGTGGTGTAAGTTGGATTTGGTGCCATTCCATATTTTGGTCCAAACACTTCATTCCAGAAAAGATGATTACGATAATTACTTTGTTCTGGGCCACCACTATAAGCATCGGCTGGTTTGATATTTAAACGACCTAAATAAGTTGTATCACCAGCTAACACAGATAATTTAATCCGTCGCTCAAGATTTGCAACATGTTCAACCCAATGTGAAAGACTAATCTTTTCACCTCTCAATGGCGTACTCAAGATTTCTTCCATCATCACCTTCACATCGTCTGTAATGATCTTAGGAGATGCAGAACTTTTGAGATGAACACCTTTAATTTCAGTTTCCATTTTCTTATAAACAGAACCTTCTTTGATATTCACGTAAGTAAAATAATGCTTACCTGCAGAAGTCAATGCGAAGATACTGAACACGAATTCCGGCTTCATAGCAGCCATGAAAAGTTTCTTGCGATCAACATTTAAATTTGCTGAATAGATCGCAAGATTATGAGCGATACATTGTGTTGCCATAAACATAACTGCACCGGCAACTGCAAAGGCATCTTCAGTAAAACGGATATCACCAAAATACCATTGTACCCACTCATCACAACTGAACATTGTACTATCAGTATCAGACAACACTACAGTACGACGGATACTATCACGTATGTAGGCAACTGAACAAGGAAGATTTGATGTTAAAAAGAATGTTTTCACAAACTCTTCATATTCAATAATTGTTGCTGTAATGTTAGAACATGTAGCAGCAACCGTATTAACTTTCTCTGGAGTTAAGAGAGAATAATCTTTTCCAATACCTTTGACTTCTTCTAAACATATTTGATGTGCATAATTAACGTACATCTCGTCTGTTGCTTTAATTGTTTTAACCGGATCTTCAAAAACTTGATCGGTAATCTTCTGACTTAGTTTTGTGATGAACTGATGAATAACATCTTGATTAAGTCGACGAAGTTGATAAAGGTCACCTGTATAAACAATTGTTGCTCGTTCTTCATCTGTTAACTTTTCAATAAAATCTCTAATTTTCTGAAGTTGTTTTTGATCAACCCAATACAAGCTTGTTGAGAACTCAATGCAATCCATCGTTTCTTCAACCGTTGGAATTTTCAAATGAAATTGTTTTATTGCATTATTGATCTGTGTTGTATCAACTGTTTGAGCTAATACCACGATGTTATTCAATGTAATTTCTGGATTACGATAATGACGGTTTCCAGAAATTAGTCGTTCATTACTTGCATTTCCGATTGATGTCATCGTTCGAGTTGTTGAAGTTAATGAACTATGTGCTGTTGGATTCCTGATAACAGAACCTCCAGAACTGTAAGCACCAGACATGGCATTATTAGACAACTTCTTATTTTCTTGTTGTCCGTTAAAATGCATGAATTTATCGTTGTCACCTAATGCTTTCCATTTCGCTGCTTCTTTTCTCGAAATATTACGTATCTTTACATTCTCATCTGTAAATTCAGAATGTAGAGAAAGTCGTTCTTTACTATTGACATAACACGTCAGACTCGGTGCCATCGTCAAGTTTTCAGTATTAATGGTTTTTAAGAAATAACTTAATGAACGAACAGTCAATTCACGATCTTCATAATTATGACGTTCATAGAACTGAACAGTTGGATCTCGAATATCAGGAAAAGATTTTGTTTTCATCTTCTCCATGATTTTACTTTTAGCCTCTTCAATCGTTATTCCTTTCATTTTTGATAAATAAAAGGAAGACTGTTCAACATATTGCTTAAGAGGATTTAAGTCTCTTTGATAAAAAGATTCGTCATGAAGAAACGCATTCTTACTCATTGGTTACAAATTTGTCCAACGATTACTTGGATTGTTTAACCATTCTTGCGCCATAGGAACAAGATAAGGAACATTCCAAACGAGATCATCCATGTGTTTAATTCGATGACGTCTAACACTACTCACAGCTGTTGGAATAATATAATCACCATCGTTCGTTTTTAATCGTTGAATCGCTTTATGATAAGCTTCAGGTTCGTTAGTAACAAAATAGTGAACCTCAACTCCATCTTGATAGATTTCTTTTCTGAAACATTGAAGATATTGACGATCAAGTTTTATATCAAATTCTTCTATAACTTCACGAATAGCAGTATTGTAGTAGGTTTCTTCTGGATGCAAATTGTCTTCATCAATTTCCTCTACTTTACCACCAGCTCCGTTCAGTTTATTTTTCTGACCATTTGGATTGCTCGGTGTTGGACCTTTACCTTTCTGCACTAATATAACACTTGTATGCGGTTTACTAAACATAAACACACAAGCAAATCTCTTCTGGATTGTCATATCGAACCTCATTCCTAAGCAAGTAATAACGAGTAAAGTATATATATTTATAGAATAATACAAATAAAGATAGGTACTCTGCATTTAGCAGAGTACCTATCTTTTTAATAAAAACTAATCGGTTTTGGTTTCATTCACTGTAGTACTTGTACCAGTACTAGGCGTCACTACAACGCCGCTGGTAGACGTATCTGTTACTGGAGTACTAACGGGTGTCTCACTTGTTGCAGTAGCATCTGTGCTAGCTGCAGGAGCTTGAGTTGACATATCAGACGTCACAGTTTCTGTTGTACTTGACGTGGTGTCTGTAGACGTCGTTGTAGTCGTATCAGCTGTTGTCGAAGAAGAAGTAGAAGCGTCTGTTACAACAGAAGATTTCACTGCAGTGGTAACTGCAACAGATGAATCAGTTTCAGCAACAGCAGGTAATACTGTAGCACCAGAAACACCCTTCGGATATAGATAGATAAAAGGAGTAACATCCAGATCCACTGTGCGAGCCACAGTGTAACTTGTACCAGCGATTGATTTCTCAATCAACTCACTTAAAGTTGGAGGAATACCACCAAAATTAGTTACTGTTGTTTGAAGATCCGTATAAGCAGCTTCCATTGTTACATCTTCTGCTAATGCAGCAGAAAGATTGAAAGTCATCATACCGGATTCTGTCCAGCGATCCTTACCTGTACGACGATTTGCAACGATGGCATCACCAACCAATTTGGTCAGTTCAGTAACCAACGTATTAGTTTTCGTATTGATAACTTGACGATTGGTAACCGTTGTTAGATATTTAGTACCGATCTGCAACTTGTCCTTGTCTGTTGACGTGATAATATATTTAGCAAGATCCACTTGTTCAAGTTTGTTTGCAGCTTTCGGATTATACCAATATAGACAGACAATGAATTTCGGATGTACAGTTTCGATACCAGCCAATGCTTCTGCAGAAATATTAGCGATCTTGAAATTATTCGCTACAATACCAGCGAAGAACTGATTAATTGTGCCGCCCATGAAGAGTTTCAACGGACCTTTAGCAGTCTGTGAAATAATACCATCTTCATTAAGTTGGTATTCGGTATAGTTGTAAAAACCAGAACGTGCAGTCTGTGCATAACTTCCGATATCACCACCTTGGAATTCGACGAAATAACCCGCTTTAGTATTGTCAAATGTGATCTTACCTGTTGAGGCCAGATTACCGTTGATCAAATTATCGATGATTTTGCTGGTCACAATAAACTCCTAAAAGGATTTGGGATGGTTCATTAGAACCGAGCATCTCTTTGTGATATTCGGTAAGAACTCATAAGATCATAGATAGCGACTATCCAGGTAACTGGATAGTCGCTATCGTTTTGTGTAAGCAACAATACAAGTGTTGAGGGTCGTAACTCCTATAATGCGGTTTCCGTTCGGATGCTGAATTCGCCCATATTACCTGCATTGCTCCAAACTATATAGATGTAAAGTAAATTAATAATTTACATCACTTTTAAGTGGAATATCTAGATAACCGACTTGAGCTTCTTTACCAAGATCGCATTTG
>Ga0137416_10000007_pt1 | contig 75174 bp, 59 predicted proteins | sample CZODoug3_1_1_16f_FD_108282 | JGI IMG/M metagenome (GOLD analysis project Ga0137416, IMG submission 108282) | Vadose zone soil fungal communities from Angelo Coast Range Reserve, California, USA - CZODoug3_1_1_16fungal (Illumina Assembly) | ecosystem: Environmental > Terrestrial > Soil > Vadose...
AATCGCCGCCTTGATGGCGTCTTCGGCGAGCACCGAGCAGTGAATCTTGACCGGCGGAAGCGAAAGCTCGCGCACGATGTCGGTGTTCTTGATGCTCAGCGCCTCTTCGACGGTCTTGCCCTTCACCCATTCGGTGGCAAGCGATGAGCTGGCAATCGCCGAACCGCACCCAAAGGTCTTGAACTTGGCTTCTTCAATGACCTTGGTATCGGGATTGATCTTCATCTGCAGCTTCATCACGTCGCCGCACTCCGGCGCGCCGACCAGACCCGTGCCGACATTGGGATCTTCCTTCGGCAGGCTTCCGACATTGCGCGGATTATTGTAGTGATCTACGACTTTATCGCTGTATGCCATTGCCGCTCCTTAATTCTTAACAATTCTTAACTAGCCTTGGTTTTCAAAAGAGTGGTGCTGACCAGGCCCGCATCCTTCACGTCTTCTTCTTCCAGCGAAACGCTAGGAATCGACGCGGAACGCCCGGCGGCCAATTGCCGCAAAGCATCCGCCGAAATCTGCGTGTTCACTCCCAGGCTTTTCAGAAATGCACGCACTTGCTGAACTTCATGAAACGACCGCACTGCCGCGGTGCTCTCACCGTCGTTATCATAAGGCACAAAAGAGACGCGAAACGCGGCACCGGTGCCTCCGATGGAGCGGTGAATCCGAATTGTTCCTTCAATAGCCATTTGGTGTCCTTTTCATTCGTAAAATTTCTTAGGCCGTTTGCCACTTCATCTTGGAGATGTCTATGCCTTCTTTAGCCATCTCATAGAGCGGCGAAAGCTCGCGCAGCTTGGTGACCACCTGAACCATCTTGTCCGTGACGTAATCGACCTCTTCTTCCGTGTTGAAACGACCCAGCCCGAAACGGATGGAGGTGTGCGCCAGATCTTCGCCCACGCCTAAAGCTTTGAGTACATAACTGGGTTCCAAGGTTGCTGACGTACACGCAGAACCACTCGAAACCGCCACATCGTTTATGCCCATCAGGAGCGATTCGCCTTCCACGTACGCGAAGCTCATATTGAGATTGTTGGGTAGGCGGTGCTCCAGGGAACCATTGATGTAAACCTCATCCAGCTTGGCTTCCAGGCCCGCCTTCAAGCGATCGCGCAAAGCACGAAGCCTCTTCGACTCTTCGGGCATCTCCTGCTGTGCGAGCTCGCAGGCCTTGCCGAGTCCGATGATGCCGGTCACGTTCAGCGTGCCAGAACGCATGCCGCGCTCATGGCCACCGCCATCGATGATGGCGGAAAGCTGCACGCGGGGATTGCGCCGGCGAACGTACAGGGCGCCCACACCCTTGGGTCCATAAATCTTGTGGGCTGAAATCGCCAGCAGGTCGATGTTGTCCTTCTGCACATCCACCGGAATCTTGCCGACGGCTTGCACGCCATCGACCGCAAAGATGATGCCGTGTTCCTTGGCGATTTTCCCGATCTCCGTCATGGGATTGATGATGCCAATCTCATTGTTGGCATACATAATGGTGATCAAAATCGTCTTCGGCGTAATCGCCTTGCGTACGTCTTCGGGGTTAACCCGCCCGTCGCGCTGCACGGGCAGATAAGTCACCTCGTAGCCGTACTTTTCCAGGCGTTTGCAGGTGTCGAGCACAGCCTTATGCTCAATAGCCTGCGTAATGATGTGGTTGCCCTTCTCGCGGTACATTTCCGCGACGCCCTTGATCATCAGGTTGTCGGATTCCGTCGCGCCGCTGGTGAAGATGATCTCCTTCGGGGTAGCGCCGATCAGCGAAGCGACCTGCGCGCGCGCGTTTTCCACCGCTTCTTCGCCGGCCCAGCCGAACGAATGGTTGCGGCTCGCGGCGTTTCCGAATTTCTCCGTGAAAAAGGGCAGCATCGCGTCCACTACACGAGGGTCGACCGGGGTGGTCGCGTGATTATCCATGTAAATCGGCAGCTTGACAGCCATGTCTTATCTCCTAAGTCCGCAACTCGACGAGCGCCGGCTCTTGCGGCTCTTCGCTCATCTGAGAAATCGTTACCGTGCTCAGCACCTGCAAAATGCTTTCGTTTACGCGGCGTAGCGGCTCGCGCACCGAGCAGCGGTCCGTAGCGTCGCAATTCCCGTGGCTGGTCACGCAAGAGGTGATCAGCACCGGGCCATCAATGGCCGAAATCACATCCAAGGCGGTGATTTGCCCGGGATCTTTGGCCAGCTGGTAGCCGCCGCTGGAACCGTGCTTCGCAGCAACGACGCCATGTCGCGCCAGCCTTTGCAGCACTTTGGCCATCAGCGTCGTGGAAATTCCGTATTCCTCGGAAATCTCATTGGCGCTGCAAGCATGGGCGTTGCGATGCGTCGCCAGATGCTTGACGGCAATCAAACCGTAGTCCGCTTTTTTGGACAGCTTGAACATCGCTTGGCTTCCCGCCCCGAAGCCAACACAAACCATATACGACTGATTTAGTCGCAAATTGAAGATAACCCAAAACGCCTGCAAAGTCAAACGCACTACCTGGCCGCAAGCCCCGCAAATCCCCTGTTTGCTTCATCTTAGAGTAGGACTCATTTAGTCTGAATTTGCCAACTGATTTTCATTGAATGGCGCGAAAACGACATCGAACGGCAATTTTCGGGGTCGAATGGCGGCGGCTGAATGTCGGCATGCTAGGCTATTCGCTTCGCGGAGGCCTCAATGCGGCGGCGGCAATCGGTGCTGGGAGTTCTTTTGCCCGTTATGGGCTTGTTGGTCAGCGGGCTGTTTTGGGTCAGCGCCACTCCTCGGGCAGCTTCGCAATCGCCCGGAGGCGCGAAATCCGATCCCGCCAGCCAGACTGCAGTCCTTGTGGGAGCCGGGGACGTCGTCGGCTGCCGAGATCCGCGTGGCGCTTTAGCAACCGCCAAACTCATCGAGGCAATCCCCGGGACGGTTTTTGTCCTGGGCGATCTGGTCTATGACGCCATGACCTTGCCGCAATTTCAGAAATGCTATGGCGGTGCCTGGGGCAAATTCAAAGACCGCACCAGGCCAGCGCTCGGGAACCATGAGTATATAGAGCGCAGCGCCGCTCCCTATTTTCAATACTGGGGAGCGCAGGCCGGACCCGCTGGCAAGGGCTATTACAGCTATGACCTCGGCGCCTGGCACGTGGTTGTGCTCAACACCAATTGCGGGGCGCCGGACCTGGGCGGCTGCGCCGCTGGTTCGCCGCAAGATGCGTGGCTGCAGCAGGATCTGCGCGAGCATCGCAACGCCTGCATCGTGGCCTACGGGCATCACGCGTTGTTCAGCAGCGGCATTTTCCGGGCGCACGCTATCCACCGGGAGTTGAAGCGCCTGTGGGAAGACTTGTACGCCGCGCATGCGGACCTGATTCTTGCCGGGCACGAGCATTCCTACGAACGATTTGCCCCGCAAGATCCGGATGGACGAGCCGACCCGCAGCACGGGATCCGGGAAATTGTGGCCGGCACCGGAGGCCGCAGCCACGACCCCTTAGGGTTCGCTCTGCCAAACAGCGAAGTGCAGAACACAGATACATACGGCGTGCTAAAGCTGACCCTTGCGCCGCAGGGTTACGCCTGGGAATTCGTTCCCGAGGAAGGTAAGAACTTTCGCGATTCCGGCACAGGCGTCTGCCATAACCGCGCGCCGCAGCAAGCGCACGCCAACACTCGAACTCAGTAAGGCCTTCGACCACTCGAGGGGCGGCGTCCGGCGTCTTTACTTCGAGGCGACACAGGCTCCGCCCGCGGCCACAGCTTCCACCAGCTTCTGTATCGCGGGGACGGGCATGAGTAGAAGCTGCGCCTTGGGTTTCTGGACCTGCTCGATAACCGCAAGTTGTTGCGCTTTCCAATCATCCGGCGCCGCTCCGCTTTTAGCGGCGAAGTCCAGCGCAGCCAAGCCGACTGCTGCCACGGCCGATAAGTCCTGCGAAGTTGCAGCGATCTCCTTCACCAGGAAAGAGCGTTGCGCGAGCGGCTGCAGCCGGGCATCGTTGTCGCGCCAGGCGGACAATTGCCCACGCAATTCCGCCGACGCGTCCGCATCGCGGCAAGACGAAGAGACAAATTTATCCACCTGCTGGCTGAACCGCCGCGCCACGTCGCTTTCCAGCGGAACGGCATCGACCACGCGATTCAGCGGAGTTGCACTGGTCGCCTCAGCTGGCGCTGTGGCTCCCCGCGTGTAGTCCTTCACTGGCTCAACCACGTCCGTCAAGGTGCGCAGCGCTGTCAGTTGCTCCGGGGTGGCGCCTCGTCCGGCAACGCGTCGCAACATCTGCGGGTAGTAAGATCTATGGGTTAGACCGAGCCACTCAAGCTGCGCGCTAATGGCGTGGAGCCGCGCATACATGGAAGCGACGTCTGTCACGTTTTGCGGCGACCACAAGCGCTCGGCAATTGCCGCATTGCGCGGCCAGATGCGCGAATCGATATTCTCCGGATTCACATACTCGGACCACATGCAGGATTCCCCGCCCAGGATTAACTGTTGCTGCTCCGGTGTGAGATTCGCGGCCGGGCCGCTCGCCGGATCGACGGCATAGTGCCGCGCGGCGGACCAGCCTAGATCGAGATAATAGCCATTAGAAAGAATGCCGTGATAGCCCTGTGCTGCGGCTTGGGCGAGAGAAGCCTGGCCGCGCCAGGACTGAATCACGATGTCCTTCGGTACGCCGGGAATGAAAACCTCGTCCCAGCCAACCACGGCTTTGCCGTGTTTGGTGACAATCCTTTGAACGCGTTCGCTGAAGTACGCCTGGAGCGCTTCGTTGCTCGCTAAATTGTGCGATTTCTTGAACTCCTGGATTTTTGGATTAGCGTCCCACTGTTTGCCGTTCACCTCGTCGCCGCCGACATGGAAATAATGATCGGGGAAGAGTTTGCCCATCTCACCGACAAGCTCGTCGAGGAACTTGTAAGTCTTCTCGTTGGTGAGATCCATCGCGGGATCGAAAATGCCCCACTTGCGCTCGATGGCGTACGGCCCGGGCCCGCTCGCAAGCTCCGGGTGGCCAACAAACCACGCTGTGCTGTGGCCCGGCATATCGAACTCGGGTACGACGCGAATCCCGCGGTCGCGCGCATACGCGATCAGTTCGCGGATTTCATCTTGCGTGTAGTACAGCCCGTCCGAACCCAAGGTGTGCAGCTTCGGAAATTTTTTGCTCTCGGCGCGGAATCCCTGATCCTCCGAAAGGTGCCAGTGGAAGACGTTCATCTTCACCGCTTCGAGGCCGTCGAGATTGCGCTTGAGGATATCGAGCGGAATAAAGTGGCGGGCGACGTCGATCATCAGTCCGCGCCAGGGAAAGCGGGGCTTGTCTTGAATGGTGACCGCCGGAGCGGCGAAGCCATCCGGTGAGACTTCCACTAATTGCAAGAAAGTCTGCAACCCGTGCATGGCGCCCAGTGGCGTTGGCGCCTCGATTTTTGCGCCCTCTGCGGTGATTGACAGCGTGTAGGATTCGTCTTCGCCTAGCTCCTGAACCTCCTTGCTCGCATGGTCCGTGTGTGCGGTCAGCGTCGGCTTGGCGGAAGGTTTGGCGGAAAGTGGCAGCGCCGTCTGTCGCGAGAGCTGCCGGAGAAAACGCTGCACTGCGCGGTCCAGCCGCCCTTCGGTGTGCCCGGTAAGCGCGACGGAAAACGACGAGTCGATGCGTAAGCTGCCGCTGCCCGTTTGCAGATTGGCAGGCAAGGGCATCAAATTCAGCCGAGGTGGCTGCTCCTGCGCACTCGCCGCGCTCAGCAGAAGCGCAAATCCCACCACGCACATCCCGTGTATACAGTAACCCATCCCCATTTCTTACCGGCCTCCCCATACGATTGCCGCATTCACTCCGGCGGCGCGTCATACTGGCACAATCCAACGGCAGCGCGCAAAACAGTTTTGCAGCAACCTGGTCCCGCAACGCCCAGCACAAGCACCAAATCGGCCTGGCAAAGTTTGCTTCCTGCCGCTTGGAAAGCCTGGGTTAGAATACAGGCACCGTGCGACTCGCATGAAAACGTCCATAGCCCTCTATCCCGGCTCGTTTGATCCGGTGACCAACGGCCATCTCGACCTCATCGAGCGCGGCGAGAAAATGTTCGACCTGCTGATCGTTGCCGTGTTGCGCAACGCCGAGAAAGCGCCCTTGTTTTCCGTCAACGAGCGTGTCGAGATGTTGCGCGAAGTGACCCGGCAATGGTCCGGCGTGGAAGTCGAAGTTTTCGACGGATTGCTCGTTGACTATGCGCGCAAGCGCCATGCCGGCGTGATCCTGCGCGGCATTCGTGCCATTTCCGACTACGAGTACGAATTGCAAATGGCGCTGATGAATCGCAAACTTGAGCCGCGCCTGGAAACTGTTTTCATGCTGCCTGGCGAAACGTACAGCTACTTGAGCTCGAAGCTGGTGCGAGAGATTGCCCAGCTCGGCGGTCCGCTGCAGGGACTAGTGCCGCCGGTCGTAGAAGAACGCCTGCGCGCAAAGATTTCGTGACGAATTAACGCACGCCGGCAGGATGCCGGCTCGCAAGAGGAGAACGCGGTGCAACTGACTGAACGTATCAATCGCATCCAAATCTCGCCGACCTCGGCAGTTATCGCCGAAGCCGAAAAGCTGAAGGCAAAAGGTGTGGACATCGCCGACTTCGGTCCAGGCGAGCCGGACTTTCCAACGCCGGACCACATCAAGAAAGCCGGGATCCGCGCGATCGAGCAGAACTACACGAAGTACACACCCACCGGCGGGATCCTGCCGCTGCGCGAAGCCATCTGCGCCTGGCACAAGCGCGAACTGAAATCGAGTTACGAGCCAAAAGAATGCGTGGTCAACGTTGGCGGCAAACATTCCATCTTCAACGTGGTCAGTGTGTTGGTGCAGCAGGGGGATGAAGTCATCATTCCCGCACCCTATTGGGTCAGCTATCCGGACATCGTGAAATACGCAGGGGGCACGCCAGTTTACGTGGAGACGCGGCCGGAAGATGGCTTCAGCGTGAAAGCCAGCGTGATCGAGAAAGCGATAACGCCCAAGACGCGCATGGTGATTTTGAGTTCGCCGAACAATCCCACCGGTGGCGTCGTTCCTCCTGGCGAGTACGAGCGCATTCTCGCTGTCTGCAAAAAACATAACGTGTGGCTGATGAGCGACGAATGCTATTCGCACTTCACCTATGATCCACACAAGCCTTACTCGATCGCGAGCGCGGCGGACTCCAAAGAACACGTCATCATCATCGGGTCAATGTCGAAGACCTTTGCCATGACCGGTTGGCGCATTGGCTATACGCTTGCGCCGGAAGCGCTGGTGCAAGCTACGGTGAAGCTGCAGAGCCAATCGACGTCGAACCCCACTTCCATCGCGCAGCACGCGGCGCTCGAAGCCATGCGCGGTTCGATGGATTCCGTTCCCGTGATGCTCGCCGAATATGCCAAGCGGCGGCGCCGCATCGTGGACGGCTTGCGCGCCATTCCCGGCGTGACCTGCGAGGAGCCGGGCGGCGCGTTTTACGCGTTCCCCAATGTTGCGGCGCATCTCGCGAACGGCACTGCCGGCAGCGCGCTCGCCAAAAACACCACCGAACTGGCCAAGCTGCTGCTCGATAAAGCGCGCGTCGCGCTTGTGCCCGGCGACGCCTTTGGCGCTCCCGGATACTTAAGGCTATCGTACGCGACTTCCATCGAGCGCATCGAGGAAGGGTTACACCGCCTCGAGCGCTTCTTCAGCCGCGCCGAAGCGGCCGCCTGATTCGCTCCCGGACTCCGTGAGACCAGAACCAATACGCATCGAGCCAATTTTCAGCCCGCGCCTTTGGGGATCGCGCTCTCTCGCGCCCATTTATCCCGAAAAGAGCAATTTGGCCGAGCCGCTGGGCGAAGCCTGGCTTACCGGCGTTGATTGCAAAATCGCTTCCGGGCCTTTCTCCGGAAAAAGGTTAGGCGACTCGTGGAATGCTATGCCCGTGGACTGGCGCGGCACGCGGCTGGTCTCCTGCAAGGACTTCCCAATTCTGGTGAAATTTATTTTTCCGCAAGACAAGCTCTCCATCCAGGTGCACCCCGATGACGCCTACGCCGCAGCCCACGAACAAGCTGCCGGCGGCAGGGGCAAAACCGAAATGTGGCACGCGGTTTCCGCAGAGCCGGGTGCGAGCCTGTTATTGGGTCTGAAGCCCGGGATAGAAAAGAAAGAATTTCTCGATGCAATGAAACAGAACAGGCTCGAAGATGCCTTTCAATCGCACTCCGTGACTGCCGGCGATACCTTCTTTGTCGCCGCGGGAACGCCGCACACCATCGGGCCGCGCATGATTTTGTGCGAGGTCCAGGAATATTCGGACTTGACCTATCGCGTTTACGATTACGGCCGCGTCGATGGCAACGGAAAACCCCGCGAATTGCACATCGAAAAGGCGCTCGAGGTGATGAAGTTCGACGCCGCGACTCCGGCTAAGGTTAGGCCTTTGCATCTGCCGGGCGAGCGCGTCCACAAGATGTTGCTCGCGGCATGTTCCTATTTCGCTGCGGAGCGCTGGGAGTTTCGCGCCACGGTGCAGGCGGAATCCCAACGCGAGCGCTTCGAACTGTTCGTTATTCTCGATGGCACTGGCCACATTCACTGGCAAGGGGCGCCGCTGGCGTACCAACGCGGCCAATGCTGGTTCATCCCCGCGTCACTCGGAAATTTTTCTGTGCAGCCGGAGCGAAGCACCTCTCTAATTCGCACCTTTGTTCCGGATCTGCAGCGTCTTTGTGCTGAGCTCCGCCAAGCCGCTATCCCCGAAACCCAGCTTGCTCAATCGGTTTTTGCTTAGTACAAGAGACGCATGGCAACCGAAGCACTGACAGTGCACGCGGTAATCCTGGCCGGAGGCCGCGGCACGCGCTTTTGGCCCCGGAGCCGCACGCGAACGCCCAAGCAGTTGCTCAACATCATCGGCAAGCAAACCATGTTGGAGCAGACTGTGGCGCGGCTGCGGCCCTTGATTTCCGCCGAGCGCATCTGGACGGTGACCAACGCCGAGCAAGCCTCCGCGGTGAAAAAACAGTTGCCTGCGGCCGCGCGCCGACGAGTCCTCACCGAACCGGTCGGCCGGAACACCGCGGCGGCCATCGCTCTTGCCGCGCTGCATGTACGCCACGCCGCGCATGGAGACGCCTTGCTCGCCGTGCTCCCTGCGGATCATTACATCGCAAATCCCGAGCGCTATCGCATCATCGTGCGCGCCGCGCTCGACGTCGCTCGCCGCAAGGGCCGCATGGTTGTCCTCGGCATTCCGCCGACGCGCCCGGAAACGGGTTTCGGCTATATCGAGCGCATGGGTGAAGTGCTCGACTCCAAGGGTTTTCCCGTTTATGCGGTGCGCCGCTTCACCGAAAAGCCGGCGCTTTCCGTCGCGAAAGTTTACGCCGGCTCCGGCGACTATCACTGGAACGCCGGCATGTTTTTCTGGCGCGCGTCCACCTTTCTCGAAAACCTCGACAAGCACGTGCCGAAAACTTTTGCGGCGCTGGAATCGCTAGGGGAAAGCATCGGAAAGAGCAGTTACGAGCGAAAACTTCGCGCCATCTATCCCAAGCTCCAAAATATTTCGGTGGACTATGCGATTTTGGAACCTGCGACTCGCCAGCCTGGCCCGCCTTCTGTCTTCATCATTCCCGCGGAAGTCGGCTGGAGTGACATCGGCTCCTGGGCCGCCGTTTACGAACTGCTGACGAAATATCCCGGCGACAACATTTTGCCGCGCGACGGATATTCCCTGGACGCCAGCGGCAATCTTTTTTGGAGCGCTTCGAAATTCGTGGCCGCCATCGGCGTCAACGATTTAGTCGTGGTCGAAACGCCAGACGCGCTACTGATTTGCCCGCGCGACCGCGCTCAGGACGTCGGCAAAGTCGTGAAATGGCTGGAAGAAAATCGCCGTAAGGATTTGCTCTAAACGGGCCAATCCGGCCTGTTTGCGAAACTTGCCCTTCGCGTATACTCAAAACCCCATGCACTCGATTCGCTTCGGCACCGACGGCTGGCGCGGCATCATCGCCGAAGACTTCACTTTCGCCAACGCGCGGATTGTCGCGCACGCCATCGCGCGCTACGTCGTGCGCGGAGAAGACGCGCGCAGAGGCGTGCTCATCGGCTACGACCATCGCTTCGCATCGGACACTGTTGCCGCCACAGTTGCGGATACCATCAGTGCCACGGGCACTCCCGTCTGGCTGGCCGACAAGCCCTGCCCCACGCCGGCGATTTCTCTGCTGGTTCGCCAGCGCAAGGCCGCAGGCGGCATCGTCATCACTGCAAGCCACAATCCTTACAGCTGGAATGGCATCAAGTACAAAGCCAGCTACGGAAGCAGCGCGCTGCCTTCCATCGTCGCCCAAATCGAAAGTGAGCTCGGACAAGTATCGCGCGATGGCGTTCCGCCGCTTCCACCGCGTAGAGATTTAATTCAGCCGCTGGAGCCGCGCGCCCCCTATCTTGAAACGATCGGAAAACTCGTCGATTGGCAGCGCCTCCGCGGTGCGAAGTTCCGCTTCGTGTGCGACCCCATGCACGGCTCGGCGGCCGGCCTGCTTCGCGAGCTGTTCACCCGCAACGGCGTCACCTGCGACGAGATTCGCGGAACGCGCGATCCGCGCTTTGCCGGCGTTCATCCCGAGCCTATCGAGCCGCACATAGAAGCCGCTAGGCAAGCGGTGCGCACCGGGAAATATGATGCCGCGTTCTGCGCCGACGGCGATGGCGATCGCATCGGCGCGATCGACCGCGACGGCACGTTCATAAATCCGCACCAAATCTTTGCCCTGCTCGTTTGGCAGCTTGCCGGTACCCGCAACCTTCCCGGCGACATTGCCAAGACTTTTTCGGTCACAAAACTGATCGACAAACTCGCTGCAAAGTTCGGCCGAAAGCTGCACGAAACTCCTATCGGCTTCAAATACATTTGCGAGCTAATGCTGGAGCAAAATATTCTGATTGGCGGCGAGGAGAGCGGCGGAATCGGCACCAGCCTCTATATCCCCGAGCGCGACGCTACTGTGGCCGCGCTGCTGCTCGCGGAATTGATGGCCTGGCACGGCAAATCGCTCGGCGAGTTGCTCCGCGCGCTGCATGCGGAATTTGGCGAATACCATTACGGCCGCGTCGATCTCGACGTGAAGCCCGGCCAAAAGGAAAAAGCCATCGCGCATTTCTCCGACGGCAAGCTAAAGAAGCTGCTCGACTGGCCGGTGAGTCGTCGCGAAGATATGGACGGCATCAAAGTGTATCTTGGTGAAATCGGCTGGGTCATGGTGCGCGCTTCCGGCACGGAAAATCTTCTGCGCGTCTACTCTGAAACCTCGAAGCCGGAAACCACGAGCCGCGTTCTTACAGCCGTGGGCGAAACCGTGCACAATCTTTAAGTCCAGGTGCAAAATGGAAACGATTAATCTCAAAGAAAAGTTCAGCCGCTTCTCTGATTACGCCAATCCGCGCATCATTGGCGAGATCAACGATTGCGCGGTGAAGACCGTCAAGCTCAAGGGCGAGTTCATCTGGCATCACCATGACGCCGAAGACGAACTTTTCCTCGTCGTGAAAGGCACGCTGCGCATGAAATTCCGCGGCCACGAAGCCATCGTTCGCGAAGGCGAGTTCGTTATCGTCCCTAAGGGTGTCGAGCATTGCCCATCTGCCGACGAAGAAGTCCACATCGTCCTAATCGAGCCCAAATCCACCCTGAATACGGGTAATATCGTTAACGAAAGGACCGTCGCCCAGCTCGAGCGCATTTAACTCGCCAGTAATTCGCTCGCGCCGAAGACAAAATCCGCATGGAACGCCGCTTCTACACCCTGGACGTGTTCACCACCACGCGCTTTGAGGGCAATCCGCTCGCGGTCATTACCGACGGCGATGGTCTCTCCAATGACGCGATGCTTGCTGTCGCGCGCGAGATGAATCTTTCTGAAACCGTCTTCGTTCAGAAACCCACCGAAGATCGAGCGCTGGCGCGCCTGCGTATCTTCACCACGCGCGAAGAGCTGAAGCTCGCGGGCCATCCAGTCATCGGCACATGGTTTTTGCTGGCGGAGCTGGGCGTGGTGCCCGCGCAAGAAGGTGGCGTCCACGTTTTGCAGCAAACCGGCGCGGGCGTTCTTCCCGTCGAAATCCGTTTCAAGGACGGCCGCCCGCAGCGTGTCACCATGACGCAAAAAGACGCCGCGTTCCGTCCCGCAAAGCTCAATAACAAAGCGCTCGCAGCAGCGCTCGGTTTGTCGCTAAAGGATTTCGATCCTAGGCTTGAGCCCGAGTATGTCTCAACCGGCATATTCAATCTGATGGTTCCGCTTCGCAGTCGCGCCACACTCGGCAAAATCGTCATGAACATGGCCGAGCTGCGCAAGCTGCTTGGAAAGAACGGCACCATGGCGTATTGCTTCGCGTGCGGAGACAACGGCAAAGCCTTCTCGCGTGGCATGCTTCCCTGGGAGCTTTATGAAGATGCCGCCACCGGTTCGGCTGCCGGTGCACTGGGCGCGTATCTTGTAAAGCATGGCAGGCTTTCTCCCGCTTACACGCTCAACATCCTGCAAGGGGAAGAAATGGGCCGGCCCAGCCATATCGAAGTGGAAGTCACACAAAGCGGTAAGAAGCTGATGCCCCGCGTCAGCGGCGCCGCCGTAAGAGTCTTCGAAGGCACCATCCAGATCTAGTCTCGCGGGCCGCTATCGCTCCGCGAGAACGCTCGCCAGCGCCGAACCCAAATCTCGCTGCGAAAATCGATGCCCGAGCTGCTCCAGTCGCGAAGGCATCACCCGCTGGCTCGCTAGCAGGAGCGCCTCCGCCATTTCACCGAGCGCAAACTCCAGCGCAAACGCGGGAGTCGGCAGAATCGCCGGCCGGTGCATGGCGCGTCCCAGCGCTTGCGCAAAATCCGCGTTGCGCACCGGCTGCGGAGCAACCACGTTCACGGCGCCGCTAATCGCCCTATTCTCGAGCACATTGCGAATCACGGAGACGACGTCCTGCAGTGTGATCCACGACGTCCACTGCTGCCCCGAACCGATTCTTCCCCCGACGCCAAACTTGAACGGACGCATCATCTGCGGCAACGCGCCCCCGTGCTTCGCTAAGATAATCCCGAAGCGCAGGCGCGCCACTCGCAGTCCCAGCGCCTCGGCCTTCACCGCTTCCGCCTCCCACTCCTGCGCCAAGCGCGCCAGAAAAGCGTCGCCCGGCTTGCTTTCCTCCGTCAGCACTTCGTCGCCGCGATCGCCGTAATAACCGATCGCCGATGCGGAAACCAGCGTCTTTGGCCCATCCTCAAGTTTTTCCAGCGCGCAGACCAGCTCACGCGTAATGTGCACGCGGCTGGATCGCAACAACGCTTTGCGCTCTTTGCTCCAACTTGCCCCGGCGATTGAAGCACCCGCCAAATTCACCACCGCATCGCAGCCCTCAATTTTTTCCTGGTCCTCGCCAAATGGCTCACCTTCCAGGTCACATGTATTCGGGTTCCACACAACATCGACAATTTTTCCGACTTCGTTCTTCAGCGCCGGTTTACCGCTCTGTTCTTGGCGCCTTTCGCCGCTCCCTTTGGCGTTCTCTTTTTTCGAGCCGCTTCCGGAGCGCAGCAGCCGGACCACAGTGTGCCCGTCGCGCACGAGCGAATTCTTCAGCGCGGTCCCCACAAGGCCGCTCGAGCCGGTAATCACAACTTTCATGCCTTCTCCGTCAATTTCGCGTCAGCTTCCGAAGGGTTCTGGTGGCGTTGGCTTGCCCCCAATTCCGCTTGACACCTCGGTGCTGTCGCTACCGACGACCCTACGCACTCCACCCGGCGCGGTCAAGACGGGTAAACCTGTACCGGGAGTTCGCTCGAGTATTAGCGCCGCTCCCTCGGGCTGGCTGCCCGCCGCGCCGCGGGTTACAATTCCTTGGTGAGCAGCATAGCGCAGTCCATCCGGGTAAAGGTCCTCTTCTTCGGCCGCCTCAAGGAAGTCGCTGGCGGAGCCGAGGAATTTGTTGAACTCACGCCCGGTTCGCGCATCGAGGAACTCTTCGCTAGCTTCGTTGCGCGCCAGCCGGAGCTCGCGAGCTTTCGCAGCTCTCTGGTGGCCTCACGGAATCAGGAATTTGCCGCATGGAGCACGCCGCTGCACGCTGGGGACGAAATCGCTTTCCTTCCGCCGGTAAGCGGCGGCTGACGCCAACTCGATGTCTAATCCCGCTAGCGGCGACCTGATCCTGCTCGTCGACAAACCCATCGACGCGGACGCGCTCGTCGACCATGTTCGCACCGGCGCGGACGGCGCTATCGTCACCTTCGATGGGTGTGTACGCAATCAATCCCACGGCCGCCCTACTCTGTACTTGGACTACGAAGCCTACGAATCGATGGCCCTCGCTAAAATGCATGAGATCGCCGCCGAAGTTCACGCCAAGTTCTCCATCGACCGCGTAGCCATTGCGCACCGCCTCGGCCGTCTCGAAATTGCGGAGACCAGCGTGTTTATCGCGGTCAGCGCGCCGCATCGGGCAGCGGCGTTCGACGCCTGCCGCTACGTCATTGACACCCTCAAGCGCTCAGTGCCGATCTGGAAGAAAGAATATTTCGAAGACGGCGCCGTCTGGGCCGACGGCGAACTTCCTCCCATCCCGCAGGATACGCAGGCGCGGAAACGTGCATCCTAACTAGCAATGCACGCGCCATTTTATTCAGCCCGATTCCACATATTCCTATTCTGCGCGGCGTTGCTTGGTGGCGACCTGCTCCCGGGTGCTACGAGCGTCGCGCAAGACAAACCCGACCGTCCTCCCTGGGCGCAGAAGTCGAAGGCCGCGAGCGCGGAGAAAAACGAAACCGCCGAAGCCCCCGCCGAAGCGCCCGCCGAAGTCGATGACTCGCAGGAAAGCACGCCGCAGCGCGGCCGCATTCGCGTCAACGTCAATCTCGTCAACGTGCTCGTTAGCGTGCTTGACGAACACAATCGCCCCGCGCCTGATTTGCCGCGCGAATCGCTCCAGCTTTTCGAGGAAGGCGTCGAGCAGAAGATTGAAGTGTTCGAGTCCGAGACCCAGTTGCCGCTCGACCTCGCGTTGATGATCGATTCCAGCCTCAGCGCCCACAAGGAAATCGCCTTCGAGCAGGAAGCTGCCGCGCATTTCATCCGTCAGGTGCTGCGCCCGGCCGATCGCCTGTCGGTTTTCGCCGTGGGTGAAAGTGTCACGCAGTTGGCGAACTTCTCTGACAACGTGGCTACCTTGGAAGCTGCGGTACGCAGAATGCCGAGCGATTCGGGCACTTCGATCTACGACGCCGTCCTGCTCGCCTCCCGCACCCTCGAGCGCCGCGGCGAAGATCGCCGCCGTGTGATCATTCTGGTCACCGACGCCGGCGAGACCACGAGCCGCGCCGATTTCGACGCCGCTCGCAAAGAGGCCGTGCGCTCCGGCTCGCTTCTCTACACCATTGTCATTCGCCCGGTGAAGAACGAAAGCGGCCGCAACACCGCCGGTGAGCACGCGCTGGAAACCATCACCGACACCATGGGCGGCGCGATGTTCTACCCCGATACGGTCGGCGAGCTCGACGGCATCTTCGACCGCATCAATCGCGAGCTACGCACCCAGTACCGCCTCGGCTACTACCCCAATCCCCGCGGCCCCGCAAACACCTATCGCCAAATCGAAGTAAAAGTCCCCGCCAAATACCAAGTCCGCCACCGCAAGTCCTACCTCACCGGCCCGCAATAGCCGAATCCGTGTGAAACCCTTGTTTTCGTCAGGGCACGGCTTCAGCCGTGCCAAGTGACGCTAAATCAACAAGGCTTCAGCCGCTGTGGGCCTGGCCTTGGACTTCTCACACAGACCTTCAACCAATGGCCGAGGATGGTTCCGACCGTGGCAAACGGCCCAGTCTTGACGACATCTACTGCACGTTCCATGCGATTGACAGTTACGGAATAAAAGAGTAAATCGTACCAGATAAACCCGATGAACCTTCGGGCTCATATGAGGACAGCCTACGCTGACTAGTGCAGGAGTGTCCTTTATGCAAGGTGCTTTTGGAGCTTGGCAAAACAACGTTTTCACCATGAACAAGAAGACCGCGCCTGCAGATGATCCTCTTGCCGGAATTCGAAAGAAGATTGGGGAACTTAAAGATGATATGGACCAGGTCAAGAGATTACTGCCAAGACCGTCCATACTGTCTTGGATTTGGAAGGAACGAAACTGGTCCATCGCCGCAATTTTGGTTTTAGCTACTTCAATAGCAGGGGGCGTGTGGTACGTAAGTGGGCTCATTTTGGACCGGCACATTGTGGCCGCTGTCGCTGTCTCAAATAGTCCCATTCAAGCCGACATACGCAGAATCGATGGCGATGTTCAGCAAGTCAAAGCGATGGTTGGCGTTTTACAAACCCAAATAGCCGCTCAGAGATATTCAAAGATTCCTCCGAAAGAACTGAAGGCTCACAAGGAAGAATTAAACCAGCTCAAAACAACTTTGGCACAACTACCGCCGACTTCGCCGGGATATTGGCCTGTTGCTTTTCAGATTATTGAGCTAGCCTCTCAGTCAAACTTTGCAGGTATCGGCAACCTTCCTGAAGGGCGAGAGTCCTCATATGACAATGTAAAGAGCAGCCCACCCGGTGGATTCGGTGTGATATCTAATCGGCGTGCCGTTCTAAAAAATCACGTAGAGGGGCTTATTTTTAAAAATTGTATTATTCGCTTTGAACCGAACGTCTTGCTTGTAAACGATGTTTTTGTTGACTGCATTTTTATATTCCCAACCGTTCAGTTTCCTTCGCAACCCCTCCAAAAAATCGCCACTACACTGCTTGCGTCCGACCTGTCGAGGGTTACTCTGAACGCCTCTTGATTATTGCCGGGTTTGGGACCGCGCCTGCCATGAGTCTTGATTCAGTCTCCAACTAGCGCGTCAACATTCGGAACATTTGAAAAAAACCGTACAGAGCCGCCGCCGTGAATACAAGTTCGGCAATTAGAACACGAAATTGGATGAGGATTGCTACGGCGTCTCGAATGAATTTATTGATTCTGGAACGAAGGCTGCGATTAGGCACCTTTTCCGCCCGCGCATAAGAATCCTCACTCCCCGGAAAGTGAGTCTGCGCGAGGGTAAAAGTCCCTCACCGCCGTACTAGAGTTTCAAAAGCCGCGCTTCGTCGGGAGCGCAGTGCCTTTCTCAAATGGAGTCAAAGGCAAAATCGAGTCAAAATTGATTCAGCGTAAGGGTGAGAGCCAAATCCGAAATCTTTGGGTTAGTCTTGCCCCGCTCTCTATGGCAGGTCTCGCCTGAACCCGTTCCGTAGGCTTCTCACAACAACAGAATAAGAATATCAAATCTTGGGCAAAAACTGAACAGACGGAGCTAGTGTGGGAGATGAAGTTTTTTGGGATGGTGGGGCTGGCGAGAGTCGAACTCGCGACAAACGGTTTAGGAAACCGTTGCTCTATCCATCTGAGCTACAGCCCCACGAGGGGAGCCTATCATTGTACCCAGTTGTACTCAAAACTGTACCCAAGCCAGGCAAGGCGTAACGCTCGCTCCTCCAACAACTTTCCGATCCGTTCGAACGAGTAACTCACCATAAATATATTTCTCTTGACAATACACCCATTTCGTGTTACCGTAACTCATGAAATTGGCGCCCCAGCCCGTTCGCCGTAACCCGAGTGCGAAGCTCGCTCCTCCGAACCTCTGCCGGGCAGTATCGGTCTCCCTATCGAATATTCTTCGGATTTAGATCCAGCGATGCAGAACGCCACGCCAGTAAGTACATTTAGAATGAACACTTGTAAAAGTGTAGCAAAACAAAGGACTTTAACTACCTTTAGAATCAACACTTATGCAAAAAGGGGGAGGGGGTAGGTCTCTTTTGCGTCCGCCGTCACATGCGCCACGTAACGTCTCTATCCCCTGTGCCCTCACTCGATTGCGCATACTTCCTGTCGCCACAGGGGTGTACAGGGCCCAAATCCCAGAAACCGCCCCTTTTTTCTCTGCGCGCTCGGTGCCTGCCAGCCGCACCCGCCCTTTGTTTTCACATACTTACAAATCCCTTGGCGGGCAACCCCTTTATTTTCACATCCATGCAAACCCCTGGGGGTGTGGGGTGGTCGGTCCTGGTCCGCAAGTGGCGACAGTCTCCCAAACTGCGTTCGACTCTCGCCAGCGCCACGATTCAAATCCGACAGTTCCCATGTTCGATACCGCAGGGACTGAGGCTGGTGTCCGCGCATCAAGGTCCCCGCGAGTCCGGGTGCTCTACAGGTCATAAGCTAAATGCTCACAACCCTCGCGTTACACCAGTCTTGACTGCCAGCGCGGCGCGCACTAAAATTTTGCCGGGCTCCCCGCCCGCTTGTAGCATTAAGGGCGACACTATGGCTTGGCTGGCGGTTACCTCGGCCCGCATTTCCAGCGAGGCCGCAGCGCGCTACCTCGTTGCTCTCGGTGTGGCCGTTCTGGCCATCGTCGCTCGCTGGGCGCTGAACCCGGTGCTTGGCGATTACCTTCCCTACGTAACGCTTTATCCGGCTGTAGCGTTTGCCGCGTGGTGTTGCGGTGTGGGCCCCTCGGTCCTCCTCACCGTCGTTGGGATCATTGGGACGCGCTATTTATTCATTTCTCCGAAATATTCGCTGAGTGTTCCCGACGTCCCACAAATGGTGGGCATGCTTGCATTCGCATCGGGAGCCGCGGTCATCATAGCCATCGGTGAGTTTGTCCGCCGCGATAGCGCGGCGTTGCACAGGGCGCAGGGCGAGTTGGAAGAGAAGGTCCAGCAGCGCACCGTTGAGCTCAACTCTGCCAATCACAGTTTGGGCGAGCTCTCCGCGCGTCTGCTTCACCTGCAGGATGAAGAGCGCCGCCGCATCGCACGCGAGCTGCACGACAGCGTAGGGCAGACCCTGGCGGCGTTATCGATGAATCTTGCGGCGGTCGGAGCGGACATCGAGCGGCTGGCCAAGACGGCCACGACGATCGCCGACAGCACCGCGTTAGTCAACGACATGAGCACCGACATCCGCACCATTTCATACCTGTTGCATCCGCCACTGCTTGACGAGGCGGGCCTTTCCTCGGCCCTCACCTGGTACACAAAAGGATTTTCCGAACGCAGCAAGATCAATGTCGATCTACAAATTCCAGAGAATTTTGGCCGCTTGTCCCGCGACCTGGAAACAGCCATCTTTCGCGTCGTGCAAGAGTGCCTGACCAACATCCATCGGCATTCCGGAAGTTCCGTGGCCAGAATACTCATCGAGCATTCCGACGGTCACGTCCTCGTTGAAGTGGAAGACAAGGGCAAAGGCATTCCGTTGCAGAAGCGCGCCGAAATTATTTCTTCGCCAAGCGGTACTCCCGGCGTGGGCATCCGGGGAATGCGAGAGCGCTTGCGCCAGCTAGGCGGAACGCTGGAGATTCATTCGAGCGGCGAAGGCAAAGGCACGCTCATAACCGCGCGTCTTCCCGCCTCCGTACCGCCCATCTCGGTGGAAGCGAAATCCGCGGCGGCTGGACTTTAGAGCCGGGTGGCGAAGAGACTTCGTACAGGTCGGTTCAACACCGCACCTATTGGAAGTTTGTGACGGCGATTTGCGCCACTTTCTTCGCGAGGTCGAACGTGGCTCTCAGATTGCCGCCGATAAACCGCACGTTGCCCGTGACGTCTTGAGCGAGCTCGGATTTGCCGGCCTTGTCCGTAAACAGGCAGTGCACCTTGATCTGAGTGGCGCCGGTCACTGTGGTCACCTGTCGTTTCCCTTCGCTGCCTTTCGTGAACCCGTACACGTTACTGTGAAGGATCACGAGGTCGGTGGCGTTGGCAGCAGCCGTGTCGCCGTCGCGGTACACGTGTTGGAACTTGTTCGCCTTCTGCATCTGCTCGATCAGGTTCTCGTAGAGCGCCAGTTGAAATTCAATGGGAAGGTTCACTTCATTGGACTGCACCGCCAGAATCTGGATCGACGACGCTGGAATCTTTGTCCGCGCCTTGTCTTGCGCCAATGCCGTGTTCCCCGTGAAGAGTAACACCAGGGCAAGTGGCACCAGGGCGCTCAAATAGTGGGTAAACTTCATTGTTTTTTCTCCTTTGGCTTTGCCTGCGCCTGCGCTTCCACTTCAACGGGAGCGCTCGTTCTTGCACCCTGGCTAAGTAGGGCCTTCTTTGCACTGAGCGCATTACCTCGCGCCAGTGTGAAGATCGCTCCGTGGATGCCGCCGGATGGATCGAGATACTCGATCGAGAGAGTGTCAATCTTGGTTCGGAACAGGCTTAGGAACCTTCCGCCTCCGTACGGCGCGAACATCGTGAGCGTGCCAACTGTTCCTCCAATGGCGCGTTCTGTGTCTTGGCCTGTTAGCACTTCCTGGATCGAGGCGGCCGGCACAACTACTTTTTTCTTCCCCTTCGTGAACACCAGAGACCCATTTGAGGCGAAGAGAGTTCCGGTGACGTTGTGCTTCAAACCCTCGAGTCCGAGAACTTGTTTTGTGTCAGCGAACGACACGGCGACGCCCGTGTTTGCGTCTTGGGCGAGGCAGGGCGCGGCCAGCGAGCTGACTCCCATCGAGATCACCGCGGCAGCAAGAAGGATCGTACACGCCCGGAGTATTTTCATATTCGATTTCTCCTCATCTAGGGGGGGACCGGAATTTCCGACTTGGACATCCGGCTCGTGCATCGTACGCTTCTCCGGTCCTCGACACAACGAATTTGCCGCTAGAGGCGGCCCCGGTGCGACCAGCCGAGTTCCGACAACTTACTCCCAAACATCCCAGTGGTCCGTCCTTTTGCCTTGGCAGCGCGCGTTTGAATCAAATCGGCCTAATACGGGTGCGCTTGCGTTACTCGGTTATCCAACGCGCTTCAAACTATTTCGGTACAGGAATCCATGTACGCGCGGCGCGGCTAGGCTCGCGGATCCGCCGCCAACGTGCTGTTGCCACGCGCCTTGCATCGGGTTTCTCTGGTAGGAGGTATCCAAGTGGCGTGTGCTACTATCCCCTTCGCCACAACGCGTTCGCGTTCGCGTTCGCGTTCACGTTCCCGTCCCTGCCGAGCCGGAGGTTGTTCATGCGCCGCACATTTCGCGTCATACTCGTGATCGTTGCCGTCCTGATCGTTCTCGTGTTAGTCGCGCCTTTCCTTATCCCTGTGAATCAGTTCCGGCCGACGATCGAAGAAAAAGCCTCCGCGGCACTGGGTCGCAAGGTTGAGGTCGGCAACTTGAGCCTTTCGCTCTTCAGCGGCTCGTTAGCGGCAGATAATTTGGCGATCGCGGACGATCCGAAGTTCAGCAAGTCTCCATTCCTCACGGCGAAGTCCATCAAGGTTGGCGTAGAGCTGATGCCGCTGATCTTGCACAAAGATCTCAACATTACCAGGATCGTTATCGACAGCCCCGAGGTCACGCTGCTGCGCGGTCCTGGCGGCGAATGGAACTACTCCTCCTTCGGGGCCTCGGCCTCAAAGTCGCAGGGGAAACAGGCGGCGCCTCCACCGCAAGAGACACAAAAGTCCGCTGCAAATGCCAACGAGTTTTCGGTTGAGAAACTGGAGCTCCGCAACGGGCGCGTTATCATCGGTTCGACCAACTCGCAGAAACGCAGCACGTACGACAAAGTGAACCTGACCGCTTCCAATGTTTCGCTCACTACCAAATTCCCAGTGACACTCACCGCCAATCTTCCGGGCGGCGGCGATCTCAAGCTCGACGGCACGGTCGGGCCCCTCGACCAGGAGAACACCGCGCTCACGCCAGTGGATGCCAAGCTGACCGTGAACAATCTGAATCTCGCCACCACTGGCCTACTCGATCCCTCCCTAGGGCTCGGCGGGCTGCTCGATCTGAACGCCACCATCGCCTCACAAAATGGCGAAGCGCATGTGAGCGGCAGCGCCAAACTCTCCAAGGCGTTGCTCGTTGCCGGTGGCTCGCCGGCTGCCGTTCCGGTGGTCGTGGACTTCCAGACGAAATATGATCTGCGCAAGAACCATGGTGTCCTCGAGCCTTCGACGCTAAAAATCGGAAATGCGGTCGCGCACCTCAGCGGAACATATGAAGTTCCCGCCGATTCTGATGCCGCCATCCTGCACATCAAGGTCGAAGGGCAAAACATGCCCGCGAAAGACCTGGAAGCGTTTCTTCCGGCACTGGGAATTCACATGCCCAGCGGCGCGTCGCTGCAGGCCGGCACGCTCAATACCAACCTGGAGCTGAGCGGCGCCACGAACAAGCTTGTGACCAGCGGAAACGTCGGCATGTTCAACGCAAAACTCGCAGGCTTCGACCTCGGCTCAAAACTCGCGGCTGTTTCTAAGCTGGTTGGGATAAATACCGGTAAAGATCTGGACATTGAAAAAATGACCACCGATCTGCATATGGCGCCGACTGGAATTCAAGCGCAGAATTTTCAAGCTGTGGTCCCCACGCTTGGCACGCTGGTGGGAAATGGAACGATCGACGCCAAGAATAATTTGGATTTCAAAATGGCCGCAACACTAAAGAATGCCGTCGGCGGCGCGGCGGGTGCTGCGGGTAGTGCAGCAACCGGGGCAGCCTCGAATGCTGTTGGCGGCCTGCTCGGAAAAGTGACCGGCGGTGCGGGGGGAACAGCAGGCACGGCGGGAGGTCTGCTCGGCAATTGTAAGAATGCGAGTGGCGGAAGTGGCCCGACGCTCCCGTTCCAAATCAAAGGGACAACCAAAAACCCAACATTTGTACCCGACGTCGGTGGCGTTGCGGCGGGCATGCTGAAGTCTCAATTAGGCTGCTTCGGCGGCGGCTCACAGGCAAAGGCTTCGCCTCAGCAACAACAGCAAACTCCTAACAATCCAGTCGACGCGCTCGGCGGCCTTTTCAAAAAGAAAAAGCCCTGAGCAATTGGCGCGCTGTGCCGGTTTTGCCAAGCGTTGTGTCCATGCCACAATGCTTGTATGCAAAAAGCACTGCGTATCACCCTAATTTTTCTCGCGGCGGCGAGCTTGCTCCCTAACAGCATTGCGCAGCAGACGCCGCCTGCTAAAACGCAACCGGCTGCTCCCCCAAAATCTCCGCAAGGCACCACCACCAAGCGCGCCCCGGCAGCCAAAGCGGCGCCTCTCACGCTGAAGACGCAAAAAGAAAAAGCCAGCTATGCGATGGGTATGAATTTCGGCACGGGACTGCGTAAACAGTCGATCGACATCGACCCGGCGATCCTCGCGCGGGGCTTGAGAGATTCTTTTTCTAACGGCAAAACGCTTCTAACGGAAGACGAAGCGCGCGTCGTCCTTACCCAACTGCAAAGCGATTTGCGCAAGAAGCAGCAAGAGGTGGTTCAGCAAGCGGGGGAGGCTAACAAGAAGCAAGGTCTCGCATTCCTTGAAGCCAACAAAACCAAAGACGGCGTCGTGGTCCTACCCAGCGGTTTGCAATACAAGGTTCTGCAGGAGGGCACCGGACCCAAGCCGGCGCCGACAGACACCGTCGTTTGCAATTACCGCGGCACGCTCTTGGACAACACGGAGTTCGACAGTTCCTACAAGCGTGGCCAGCCGGCTACTTTCCCGGTCACCAAAGTGATCAAGGGCTGGACGGAGGCGCTGCAGCTCATGCCCGTGGGATCAAAGTGGCAGCTCTTCGTGCCGGCGGACTTGGCTTATGGCGAAGGTGGCTTCGGCGGGCAGATCGGTCCGAACGCCACGCTGATCTTTGAGGTCGAACTCCTCTCCATTCAAGGCAAGGACGCCAAGTAATCCCTGTAATTAGTATCTATGGCGCAAAGACGAGCGTTATTCGTAGCGTAGCGCCACGGTAGGATCCACGCGCATTGCGCGACGCGCCGGAATGTACGATGCGAAAAGCGCGACGACAGAGAGCAGAACGGCGACCCCGAGAAATGTCAACGGGTCAGTGGCGCTAATGCCAAAAAGAAGAGTAGACATCAGGCGCGTGATGGCCAGCGATCCAGCAATGCCGATCACCACGCCGAGAGCCGCCATACGAGCGCCTTCGCCTAGCACTAAACGCAAAATGTTGCCACGCCGAGCACCCAGGGACATGCGAATGCCGATCTCCTGCGTGCGGCGAGTGACCGAAAAGGCCACGACTCCATAGATTCCAACCGCTGCCAGAGCCAGAGCAGCGGCGGCGAACAGTCCCACCAGAAGAAGCAGGAAACGGCGGTCCGAGAGCCAGCCGCCTATTTCATCGGCGAAGGTGGAGAATTTGACGGGGACATCAGGAGCGAGATCGTGGAAGATGCCGCGCGCGGCAGCAACAATTACTCCCTCCGGTGCGGCGCTGCGCATCACGATGGTGGGCGACGAATTGGCGTGCATTCCCCGCTGCCGGTAATCGACGTAAATGATGGGACTCGGCGGACGGTCGAGGCCTGCCGCGCGAACATCGCCAGCGATGCCAACGATAGTGAGCGATTTCAAGTTGCCGTCCATATTTCCGAAATTGATTATTTGGCCGATGGGATCCTGATTCGGCCAGCGCTCGCGAGCCAAGGATTCGCTTATTACCGCTACATTTGGGGAATTGAGGTCGTCCTGGTCGCCAAACATACGTCCACGGATGAGCGGAATGCCCAGGGTGCGGAAGTACCCTTCGCCTGCGACGCAATACAAGGCGTGTCCGACTTGGGAGGGATTTTGAGCAAAGCGAGCCCATTCATCGAAATTGGCCGGCGGCTTTTGGCCATTGAGTATTAGAAATCCGCCGTCAGGGAGGTCGTCGCCAGCCGCGACCGGAAGGGCGCCAGCCAAACCCACGGTTTCCGCGCCGGGAATCGTGCTAAGACGGGCCAAAATATCGTCCATCAGATGGATTTGCCGAGCGACCGCTGGCGAGGTGATCGCTTCTTCCCATGCCAGAGTTGGAGGCGAAAACTCCATGGTAATCAGGTTTTCCTGGCGAAAGCCGGGACTCGTGGAAATGAGCCGCAAAAAGCTGCGGCCGAGGAGGCCTGCCCCGACCAAAATCACAAGAGTGATGGCAATTTCGCCAACCACCAAGAAGCCGCGCATCCGGTGGCTTGCGCCCCCGCCGCTGTAAGTGCGAGAGCCTGCGCTTAATGCTTCCAGGAGATCTCCGGTACCGGCGCGCCAAGCGGCAAAAAAACCGAGTGAAACGGCAACCGCCACAATGGCGGCCAACGCGAACAGAAGAACCGATGTGTTGATAGAGATGCCTTGCTGCCGCGGCAGGTTCCCCGGAAGAATTGTGGAAAGTATTTTCGCTGACCAAAACGCAAGCAAAATGCCCAGCACACCCCCGGCGAGAGAAAGCATAAAGGATTCAGCGAGGAACTGCCGAATGAGACGGCCGCGGCCCGCTCCGAGCGCCGCGCGCACAGCCAATTCCTTGCGGCGGGAGGAAGTGCGCGCCAATAGCAATCCAGCGACATTGGCGCAGGCCACCATCAGCAAGAGGCCGACGGCGACCAGAACGTTCAGAAGAGCGGTGCGCACATCTCCGACCATTGCGTCGGCGAGGGGCAGAACCGCAGCGTCGCTCAGGTCAACCTTTTCTCCGTACTCATCTCGTATGCGGTGAGCAATCGCGCTGAGATTCGCCCGCGCCTGGGGCACGGTGATTCCGTCGCGCAGGCGGCCGAGACCTCGCCAATTGTGCGCTGTGCGGCCGGGAGTTTCCGGCTCAAGTTCGCGCGGAATCCATGCGGCGACGCCAGGCGGAAAATCAAATCCCGCCGGCATCGCGCCGATAACTGGATAGACCCCTCCCTCCATGGCCAAGTGGAACTTCGAGAGATCCGCCGCGCCGCCGAGATACCGCTGCCAGTAGCCATAACTGACGATCATTGCCGGCGCACCGTGCAAGCGCTGCTCTTCCGGCGCAAAAGGGCGGCCGCGAAAAGGTTCGACGCCGAGGGCTTTAAAGAAGTCGCTGGAGACTACGGCGATATTCACACGCACAGGCTCACTGCCGCCGGAAATGGATGACAGCCCATAGCCATATACCGCCATAGTCCCGAACGTGTTGTTCTGCGTCAGAAAATCGTCGAAATTGGCGTTCGCCAAGTTCATCCGGTGACCGTCGGGCGCCTGCTCCCAGACGCGAACGATTTGCTCAGGATTCCGATAGGGGAGAGGGCGCAGCAGCACGGCGTCTATAACCGAGAAGATGGAAGTTGAAGCGCCGATGCCGAGGGCGAGGGTAACCATAGCGACGGTGGCGAATCCTGGATTCTTATGCAACATGCGCGCGGCGAAGCGCAAATCCTGCAAGATGGTCTCGATGAGCGGCACGCTTTGCCGTTCGCGATAACTTTCTTGCGTTTGCGCCACACCGCCAAGTTTCATCAGCGCCTCCCTGCGTGCGTCCTGCGCACTCATCCCGCGCCGCAGATTGTCTTCGATGTGCATCTGCAAATGGCTTTCGAGCTCATCGGCAATCTCGCGATCCGACGAACCCCCACGCAGCACTCCACTTAGGCGTATGAACCATGCGCGCAACCATCTCATGAAGCTCTCCTGCCGAATCGAGTGGAAACCCCACAACGCTCCTATGGGATAACCATATCACAGGCTAGTAGCCCTATGGGATAACAATAGAAGAGACGAAAGTCCCCTCCATTTTGTTACCTCGCGTTTCTAAATTCTATGCAGCGAGAAGAACCGCCCCAGCGCCTATTTCCACGACGCCCTATCTTCTTGACTCTGCCGTAACTTCTCACTAGCCTCGTGCGTCTACGAAGCATTGGTGGGTGGATCGCGTCTTCCGCGCTATCCAAAATCTAAGGAGTGGCGAATGGGTTCTGGTTTGCAGAGCTTGAGGTTTGCGCTGGGGCTAGTCGCGGCAGTGAGCGCTGCTTTATTCGGGTCGGCGCCCGCCGCCGCGCAGGGCGGTGAGCCGGAATACTTCGCCATTCGTGGAGTCACGGTGGTTCCCGTCTCCGGCCCCCGCGTGGAAAACGCCACGGTCATCATGTCGCATGGCGTTATCAAAGCCGTCGCCAAAGACGCTGCCATTCCGGACGAGGCTTGGGTCATCGAAGGCAAGGGGCTTATCGTCTATCCCGGCTTCATCGATTCTTTCAGCGACGTCGGCATTCCCGTGGCTCCCGCGCCCTCGGGCGGCGAAGGTAGTTCGCACCCGCAGCCGCCTGCTTCGCGCGGTCCGGAAGACCGGCCGGGAGCTACGCCCTGGCGCAGCGCGGCGGATGAGGCCAGCCTGAGCGACAAGCGCGTCGAATCCTGGCGCTCTGCTGGATTCACCACCGTGATTTCGGCGCCGAAGGGCGGGATGTTTCCCGGGCAGGCAGCAGTGCTGAATCTTGCCGGGGAGCGCAATGGCGACATGGTGGTGAGAACGCCCGTCGCCGTTCCTATTTCGTTGCAGCCGGCCGGCAACTTTTCCAGCTTCCCTGGCTCGCTGATGGGCTCACTCGCCTACGTACGCCAGGTGTGGCTGGACACCGATTGGAGCACCAAGGCCCAGTCCATCTACGAAAAGAATCCCCGCGGCGTAGCGCGGCCGCGCTTCGACCGGACGGAGCAAGCCCTTGCCGATGCGCTGGAAGACCACGCGCTGGTGCTCATCCCCGCGAACAACGCCACGCAGATTCGGCGCGCCCTCGAGCTTGCCGATCGCTGGCACGTAAACGGAGTGCTATACGGCGGCCAGATGAGCTACGAAGTGGCCAGCGAAATCGCCGCCAAGAAACTGCCCGTGCTTGTCGACTTAAAGTGGCCTGAGGTAGACAAGGATGCCGACCCCGACGACATTCCGTCTCTCAAGACTCTGCGCTTCCGCGACCGCGCGCCTTCCTCTCCGGCTGCGCTCGCCAAAGCGGGAGTAAAGTTCGCCTTCTATTCCGGCGCGATCACCGCGCCCAAAGATATGCTGAAGGCCGCGAAAAAATCCATCGACGCTGGCCTTTCGCCGGACGCGGCGATTCGCGCCTTCACTCTGACGCCCGCTGAGATTTTTGGCGTCGCGGACCGGCTTGGCTCCATTGAAAATGGAAAAATCGCCAACCTGATTGTTACCGATGGCGACATTTTCGAAGAAAAAACAAAAATCAAGTTCGTATTCGTCGACGGCCGCAAGTTCACCATCCGCGAACCCGAAAAGCCCAAGGATCCTCCCAAGGGCAACCTCACCGGCAAATGGAAGCTCTCCTACACCACGCCACAAGGGGCCGCCGAAGAGTCCACCTTAGACCTCGTAATGGCCAGCGACGGCTCGCTTTCGGGCACGATCTCCAGCCCGCACGGCAACACCAACATCATCAGCGGCTACCTCAGTGCAGATAAGTTCAGCTTCACGATCAACTTTCCCATCGAGGGCTCGCCTGCCGATGTGGTCTTCACCGGCACCTTTGACGGCACTTCCATGAAAGGATCGATCAGCGTGCAAGGATTAAACATCGACTTTACGGGCACCAAGCCCGGCGTTCGCGAGACGGCCGCGGGAGGTACCCGATGAGAAAGGCGACGCTGACCTGCAAGAAACTCATGATCTGCTCCGCGCTGCTCGCGTTGCCCGCGTCGCTTCTAGCCGCGGCGCGCAAATCTTCCGCCGTCGCCGCCGAAGCCTCTCCCGTCATTTTGATTCAGAATGCCACGATCTTGACTGCCAGCCACGGCACGATCGAGCGCGGGTCGATCCTGATCAAGGACGGAAAGATCGCGGAGGTCGGCGCGTCCGTGAAGGCTCCGAAGGATGCGCAGGTCATCGACGCCGCCGGCCAGTTCGTCATGCCCGGCATTGTCGACTGCCACTCGCACATCGCGGTGGATGGCAGCGTCAATGAAGGCAGCATTTCCGTCTCCTCCATCGTCAATATCGCCGACGTCCTCAATCCCGATGACGTCGATATTTACCGCGACCTCGCCGGCGGCGTCACTGTGGCTAACGTCCTGCACGGCAGCGCCAACGCCATCGGCGGCCAGACGATCGTCATCAAGTTGCGCTGGGGCCAGCCCGCTTCTAAGCTTCCCTTCGAGGGCGCACTGCCGGGGATCAAGTTTGCGCTGGGCGAAAATCCCAAGCGTTCCAACTTCGGACGCTCCCCGCGTTATCCCACCACGCGCATGGGTGTCGAGGAGACCATTCGCGGCGCGTTTACGGAAGCGCGCGACTACAAGGCTGCCTGGGACTTCTACAACAAGCGCGCCTCCGCTGGCGACAAGAATCTAATGCCGCCGCGCCGCGATCTGCGCCTTGATCCTCTCGTCGAGGTGCTCGAAGGCAAGCGCTACGTGCATTCGCACTGCTATCGCGAAGACGAAATCCTCATGCTGCTGCGCGTGGCCAAGGAATTTGGCTTCAAGGTGCGCACGTTCCAGCACGTCCTGGAAGGCTACAAAGTCGCCGACGAGATTGCCGCCGCCGGCGCGGGCGCGTCTACCTTCTCGGATTGGTGGGCCTACAAAGTCGAAGCCTACGAAGCTATTCCGTACAACGCCGCATTGATGACCCGCCGCGGCGTCCTGGTCTCCGTGAATTCCGATGACGCCGAGGAAGCCACGCACCTCAATCAGGAAGCCGCGAAGGGCATCAAGTTTGGCGGCCTTTCGCATGATGAGGCGCTGAAGCTCGTCACGCTGAATCCTGCGATTCAGCTTGGCATCGACAAGCGCGTCGGCTCCATCGATGCCGGCAAGGACGCCGATTTGGTGATCTACAATCACGATCCGCTTAGCGCTTACGCCGTGGTGCAGAAAACGCTGATCGACGGACGCGTTTACTTCGATCGTCAGCGCGATATCGCCGACCGCCCCGTTCGCGAAAAGGAGAAGAAGGCGCTGCTCGACAAGGAAAAGAAGAGCGCGGAGAAGAAACCCGAATCCGGCGAAGCCGGCAAGAAACCTGGCGAAAAGAAATCAGAAGAAAAGAAGCCGGAAGAGAAGAAGCCGGAAGAAAAACCGAAACCGCCGCAAGCCTCCGCTGTTTCCGGAGGTGCGCGGTGAAGCTTCCCATTTCGCACTGCCGCTTCCTTTATCTCCTTTTCTTCCTAACCGCCCTTTGCTTCCCTCAAATAACGAGCGCGCAAGACAAGTCACCCATCTACGCCATTACCCACGCCAAAATTTTCACTCTTTCCGGCGCGGCCATTGAGGACGGAACGGTCGTAATTCAGAACGGCAAAATTGCCAATGTCGGAGCCGCGGTCGATGTCCCCGCGGGCGCGCAGGTGATCGACGGCAAAGGTTTGCAGGTGTATCCCGGTCTGTTCGATCCCATTACGCAGATGGGTTTGCGCGAAATCGGCGCGGTCAACGCTACTGTCGATTCTGCGGAAACCGGAGCGTTCAATCCCGACGTGGTCGCCGCCGAAGCCGTCCTGCCCTCGAGCGAACATATTCCTGTTACGCGCGCCGCGGGCATCACCGAGGTGCTCGCCGTGCCGGCGAGCGGAGGCATGGACTCCGCGGGCCCATCGGGCATCCTGGGCGGTCAGGCGTCCGCGATCCACATGTCCGGCTGGACCATCAGCGACATGCTCCTCAAGAGGAGCGTCGCGATGGTGCTCAACTGGCCGGAGATCGAGACGCAGACGTTTGATTTTTCCACTTTCTCCCGAAAACAAAAGTCATTCCCAGACGCCAAGCAGGAATATGAAAAGCATGTGACCGAGCTCACCGATTGGCTCGACGGCGCCCGCCATTACGCGCAAGCCCTCGGCCACGGCAGTCCCGGTGATTTTCAGCGCGACCTAAAGCTGGAAGCGCTCGTGCCTGTCATCCGAGGCGAGCTGCCCGTGCTGGTTTTCGCGGACAAAGCGCGCGACATTCGCAACGCCGTGGAGTTCTGCGAAAAGCAAAAGCTGAAAATGATTCTTGCTGGCGGCTCTGAAGCTTACAAAGTAAAAGACCTGCTACGTTCAAAAAGCATCCCGGTCATTCTTGGTCCCACACTGACGCTGCCCCGCGAAGAAGATGATCCGTACGATCGCTTGCTTACCCAGCCCGCGGAGCTGGCCGCCGCCGGCGTAAAATTTGCTTTCGGCAGCTTCGATAATTCCTTTTCCCGCCGACTCGGCCAGCAAGCCGCCAACGCTGTTGCCTACGGTCTGCCCTACGACGAAGCTTTAAAAGCCGTGACGCTGTATCCCGCGCAAATCTTCGGCCTCGCGGATCAAGTCGGCACCCTCGAGAGCGGCAAAATCGCCAATCTCATCGTAACCAAAGGCGATCCCCTCGAGCTCACCACCGAGGTGCGCTACCTGTTCATTAAAGGCCAGCTAACCTCGCTCGATAATAAGCAGAAGGCTCTATACGAAAAATATCTCAAGCGCCCGAAAACGCAGTAGGCGCCCACCGGGCCCATTGTCGCATTACGCTACGAATAAGCTTTTTCGCTTTTGCAAATCAGCGGAAACTTTTCGCCTAAATCTGCGTTCTTATCTTTGAGCGCCATGCACACCTACAAGCTCGCCCTGACTGCCGCGTTTTGCCTTACCACTTTTGCTGCGAGCGCACGCGCCCAGGACCCGCAGAAAATCGTCGAACAGTACATCAAAGCGGCAGGCGGCTCCAAAGCGCTTTCCAGAGCCCGAACAATCACGATCGAAGGCACGTTCCACATGCCCGATGGCAAGGCCGGAACGTACACACTCAACACCCGGCTGCCCAACCGCTATTACTCTGAACTGGTCGCTGGTGACACCAGTTTGATAGAAGCGTACAATGGCAAATCCGCCTGGCACCGCACTGCGAACGGCGAATTCGGCACGCTGGTCGGCGCGGATGGCAGCCAGCTCGAAGCCGCCGGGCAGTACTACAATTCGCACCTCGTCGACGCCAAGAAAAACAAGATCGGCCTCGGCTTCGCCAGTTTCTCCAAGGTGCGCGCCAGAGACGCGCTGGAAATCGAAGTCACCACTATGACCGGAGTGAAGCGGCACGTCTTCTTCGATGCGCAAACGCACCTCATCGTGAAAGAGGCGGGCATGGTCGGCGGGGTCGACGAGCAAATTCTCTACGATGACTATCGCAGCGTGAACGGCCTGAAAATCCCCTACAAGATTGAGCTGCACCGCGGGACAGAAACCTACGACATCGCAGTGACGCGCGCTGAGGTAAACGGCGCGGTTGGTGAACGGGTCTTCGATTTCCCCAAAAAATCGCAAGTCGAACTACCTGATTTGAAGTCGCTCTTCAAAGAGATCGACGAAAACCAGAAAGCGATCGACAAACTCAAGGAAAATTACGCCGGCACCCGCAGCGAGGAAGAAACGGAATACGACAAAACCGGAAAAATCAGCAAGCGGGAAATGCGCGAATCCACCTTTTTCTATTTGAACGGACACGAGGTCTCCACGCTGGTAAAGAAGGACGGCAAGCCGCTCAGCGAAGAAGAGCAAAAGAAGGAAAACGAAAGAGTGCAAAAGGAAATTCAGGATATCGAGAAGCGCGACGCCAAGAAAGAGGCCAAGGAGGAAAAAGCCAGAGAAGAAGGCAAAAAAGATGACGACGAAGTGGGCATCGAGACTTTCCTGCGCGCCTGCCAATTCGTGAATCCCCGGCGCGAGCGCTTCCGCGGCCAAGACGTCCTGGTCTTTGATTTCGAGCCAAATCCCGAATTCAAGCCGCACAAATTAGCAGAGAAAGTTGTGCACGAGCTCGCCGGCGTAGTCTGGATCGATGAGAAAGCCCGCGACGTCGCGCGCCTCGAAGCTTATTTTGTTGGAGATTTCCGCTTCGGCGGCGGTGTGATCGCCAACCTGCAGAAGGGCACGAGCTTCGTTTTCGAACAAGCCTACATCAACAACGAAGTCTGGCTGCCGACATACGAAGAAGCTCACGTCGGCGTGCGCGTCCTTTTAGTGAAAGCCTTCAAAGTGAACGAAGTGACGCGTTATTCCGACTACAAAAAGTTCAACGTCGAGAGCATTGCGACCATCGCCAAGCCCAAAGACACGGCCAATCCGCCTGCTGCCGCCGAACGTACCGCCCCGAAGCCCCCGCTGACAAACTAGCGAAGCGCGCATTGCATCTCAGCTCTTGCTTGCCGCAACGCTCCGGTCCAGCACCTCGCGCACCTTTTCACTAAGCGCGCTTGGCGTGAACGGCTTTTGCAGGAACGCCACGTCGGCTTCCAGCAACCCGCTCTGCATCCCCGCCTGTGTAGTGATGCCGAACGTGTAGCCCGACATGTACAGCAGGCGCATCTTCGGATGCCGCGCCGTCAACCGCTTCGCCAGCTCCCGCCCGGTGATTCCCGGCATGATTAAATCGGTCAGCAGCAAATGAATCTCCGCGCCGTGCCGCACGCATGCGTTCTCCGCATCCTCCGGGCTCGATGTTGCAAGCACCGTATATCCTTTTGCGGCCAGCGCCATCCGCGCAAGCTCGCGCACCTGCGGCTGATCTTCCACCAGCAGAATTGTCTCGGATCCTTTTTGTTCTCCGCTCGGCGCCTTGACGGTGGGCAGCGCCTCCGGCGCCTGCTCCACGCGCGGCAAATACACTTTAAAGGACGACCCGCGCCCGGGTTCGCTGTAAACCCAGATGTATCCGCCGCTTTGCTTCACAATGCCGTACACCGTCGAGAGCCCCAGCCCCGTTCCGCGCCCGCTTTCCTTCGTCGTATAAAACGGCTCGAAAATATGCGCCACCGTGTCCGGACTCATTCCCGTTCCGGTGTCGGAAACCGCCAGCATCACGTAATGCCCTGGCTTAACCGTGGCATGGTCGCTGGCGTAGGCCACATCCAGGTCCACGTTCGCCGTTTCTACCGTCAGCCGCCCGCCGTTCGGCATAGCATCCCGCGCATTCACCACCAAATTCATGATCACTTGTTCTATCTGCCCAGGGTCCGCTTTGATCGTCCCAATATTCTTTCCCGGAACCGTGGACATCTGAATGCCTTCATCCATCAATCGCCGCAGCAGCTTGTCCAATCCCAAGACGATGCCGTTCAAGTCCACCAGCTTGGGCTGCAACACTTGCCGCCGGCTGAACGCCAGTAGTTGCCGCACCAGCGTGCTTGCGCGCTCCGAGGCGTCCTCGATGCGTTCTACGTCCCCCTGCAGCTCCGGCGAAATCCTGGGCCGCTTCAGCGCCAGCTCCGTATAGCCCTTGATGATCGTCAACAAATTGTTGAAGTCGTGCGCGATTCCACCCGCGAGCCTCCCGATCGCCTCCATGCGCCGCGCCTGCTGCAGTTGCGTCTCCAACTGCTTGCGCTCCGTGATATCCACGATGATGCCTTCCATCAGTGGATGCGCACCGCTCCCCGCCACGACGACCGCCGTGTCGCTAACCCAAATCACACGGCCATCCTTGCGAATGACGCGATACTCAGCTTGAAACCGCTCCCCGCGCTCGCTCGTTTCTTCCGCGGCCTCCACAACCTTGTGATCCTCGGGATGAACGTGCTGCGTCCACGCCCGCGAATCCGTCAGCCACTCTTCCGGCGAAAATCCAAACATAGTCTCCACTTGCGGGCTGACGTATAGCCACTCTCCGTGCATCCCCAGCTCCGCGATGTAGCTGATGGCCGCCACTTGCTCGACCAGCATGCGGTACTTCGCTTCCGCCTGCGCGCGCGCGTTTTCGGCGTCGCGCCGCGCGCTCACGTCGCGGCTCACGCAAACCACACCGCCGTCCGGCAACGCGGTAATCGCCATTTCCACTGGCACCGTGCTTCCGTCTCGCCGGTGAATGTTCACTGGTCCATACCACTTTCCGCTCTTCCGCAGGGACTGGCGGATCTCCTCTTCCAATCTCCCCACGTCTTGCGGCGCGTAAATATCCTTCCATGGCCGGCCGACGATGGATTCCGCATTCTCATGCCCCATCATTTCCGCGAAGGCCGCGTTCGCGTAGGTATGCCGGCCTTTCGCGTCCACAATCGCGATCCCGTTCACCGCGGAATCCATCGCTCGATTGTGGCGTTGCAGCGTGTCTTCCGTCGTGCTTTGCCGGTATTGCGTAACTCCCAGCCGCGCGGCATAGCACACAATCGAAACGCCCAACAGCGAGAACCGTATCACGTGCCATTCTTTTCCGATCTGCGCTACCTGCAGCAAAACGGTCAGTGGCGCGAGCGCAAGGGTGGCATTGTCGAGGAGTAGCTCGCCAAAGCCTTTCTGCCGCAGCCGTAGCGGAGCTGGCGTCGCAGGCGACGGTTGCCAATTCGCCGCCCACAACGCGGCACCCAGCAGCGGTAAGCTCCAGCCGAGGTCGTACCATGTCCCCGTTGGCATGATCCTGGTGGTCTGAACGTAATCCGCAACGCTTACGCACACCGTGTAGCCCAGCAAATACACAGCGAAACCCTGATAGAGTTTTCGAATCTGAATTGATCGCGCGCGCTTCGCTTGCACCGCCGCCAGTAACACCAATCCCAGGCGTTCCGCCATTTGCATCCACACCTCGCGCATGTACGCGGTGCGCGCATCCAGGTGGTACGACGGTATGTAATAAAAACCCAGGTAAATGAAAAAGAAAACGATGGTGATCTGGACGAAGTCAAGCACGGACTCCAAGTCCAGCGTCGAAGACTCTTTGTCCTGGTTCAGAAACACCGCGAGCGCCCAAAATATCACCTGCGTGCCGAACAGGAAGCGCACCACTGAGCCCGTGGGAGGCTCCGCATGCAGTGCGATTTCATAGTACGTCCAGCCGACGTTTGCCACTCCCCAGACGGCCAGCCCGCATCCGACCAGCAGCCAGAATCGCCGGCTTAAGCCCGTTGCGCGCTGCGAGGCGGCAAACACCGCCGCTACGGCTAGGCCGCTAGACGCAATCTGCAGCAAATTTCCGATCAGGGATCCCGCGGGAGAGGTTCCGAGCGTCAGCACCGCTGCAACGTGCAGCGCAATAATAACGAGCGCCAAGACAAACAGCTTCCGGAACATCCCAAGCTGCTCCTTCTACTCGGCTACGATATATCGCTGACGGTAAAAGTGTAATGTAAGCGCTTAACTCGCTAAAGCTCTGCGTGTTCCTTCGTTGTCCAAGAGCAAACACCTATCCCGTGTGAGCTTCAGCGCGCTACAATCCTCGACATGGCTCCAGCCGCCACCCGGGCTTCGGCCTCACCCGGCAATTTTGGGCTTGCTTGGGTTCTGCTGTGTCTTGCTTTCTGTGCTCACGTAGCAGACGAGGCGTCTACCGGCTTCCTCAACGTCTACAACCCTACCGTTATAGCTATGCGCGGAAGACTAAGTTGGTTCCCAATGCCCACATACGAGTATCGTGAGTGGTTAATCGGACTCATCGTTGTCAATCTAGTCTTGCTGGCGCTCGCGCCTTTGGCCTATCGCAATGCGCGCGGCCTTCGCCCGCCTGCCTATTTTTTCGCTGGCGTCATGCTGCTCAATGGAATAGGTCACACGTTTTTCACGGTGCTGGGCCGCACGGTAGCTTCGGTCCAGTTTCCGCGCCCGGCTCCGGGTTTTTACTCTTCGCCTTTTCTGTTTATTACTTCGGTCTATCTGTTCTTGAGGTTGCGCGCCAGCCGCACGACAGCAGCCGGCTGACACGCGTCTGTTCAATCCGCAGTTGCTAGCGGCCCTCGAAGGGATACCGGTCTTGCGTTTGTATTGCAGCTGCCACGCCGCGCCGCAGCGCAATCGTGTCTACCGGCCCGCGCTTGCCAAACCGTTTTAGCACTGCCATCTGCGTCGTCAGCATGTCGCCTTCATTCACCGCCGTCACTGCGCGCTTGGCCTCATGCTCCACGCGTTCCGCGGCATCTGCGATAAACACCCGCGCCGCATCAATCATGGTCTGCGTGGCGGATTCGCCCTTCGCCGCCGCTGCTTTTTGCGCGCGCAGCAGGCAAGACTCCATCGCGTAAATCTCCATCACGATGTTCGAGAGCGCGCCGATCAGTTCCTGCTCGTCGGCCAATTTTTCCCGGAATTTCTGCACCGCTCCGCCCGCCGCCTGCAAAAACATCTTTTTCGTGTTCGCCACCACGCGGGCTTCATCGGCAAGCACGCCTTCCGGCGCTTCCTCGAACGACGGACCCGCTAGAATCTCATCCGCCAGCTTCATGGCTGCGGGGATCAGCGCCAGTTGCCCGCCCATCGCGCGTTTCATCAGCATCTGAATGATCAGCATGCGGTTGATTTCGTTGGTGCCCTCGAAAATCCGGTTGATGCGCGAGTCGCGATACGCGCGGCACACCGGATAATCCTCATGGAATCCATATCCGCCGAAGATCTGCACCGCCTCGTCCACCACGTAGTCCAGCATTTCGCTGCCATACACCTTGGCAATGGAGCTCTCGATCGCATACTCCTCGAGTACTTTCATGGCGCTCTGGATTTTGTCCCCGCCGGACGCGGAACCCGCCGACATCGCAGCCTCAATATTTCCCGCTGAGCGGTACACCATGGATTCCACCGCAAAAATCTGAATCGCCATCTCCGCCAGTTTTTCGCGGATCAGTCCAAAATCCCCGATCTGCTTGCCGAACGCTTTGCGCTCCTTCGCATATTTCGACGAAGTCGACATCACGTTCTTCGCGCCGCCCACGCACGATGCCCCCAGCGTGAAGCGTCCCGCATTCAAAATATTGAACGCCACAATGTGCCCGCGCCCGATCTCGTGCAGCACGTTTTCCTTCGGCACCTTGCAGTTCTCGAGGAAAATCGGCGTCGTCGAGCTCCCGTGAATCCCCATCTTGTGCTCTTCATTGCCCGGCTTGAAGCCCGGAAACGTGCGCTCCACGATGAACGCGGTAAATTTCTCGCCGTCGACCTTCGCGAACACCACATACACATCCGCGAAACCGCCATTGGTGATCCACATCTTCTGCCCGTTCAGGATGTAGTGCGTGCCCTCTTTGTTGAGCTCCGCGCGCGTCAGCGAATTCTGCGCATCCGATCCCGCTTGCGGCTCCGACAAACAGTACGCGCCAATCAGCTCACCCGTCGCCAGCTTGGGCAAGTATTTTTTCTTCTGCTCTTCCGTTCCGAAATAAACGATCGGCAGCGTTCCAATCCCCGCGTGCGCCCCGTGCGTCACAGCAAAACCGCCATAAATCGATAGTTTCTCCGTCAGCACCGTGGTCGCAATCTTGTCCAGGCCCGCTCCGCCGTACTGCTCTGGCACGCCTCCGCCCATCAAACCGAGCTCGCCGCCCTTCTTCACCAGCGACGGCATCAAGCCGGCCTTTTTGTTCTCCAAGTCCTTGGCCAGCGGCAGCACTTCCTTCACCACGAACTCTTCCGCCGTCTGACCGATCAGCTTCTGGTCATCGGTAAGATCGGCCGGCGTAAACACATCCCCCGGCACCGGCGATTCCAGCAAGAAACTCCCGCCCTTCGCTGCAGGCTTCGCTATGGTTGCAGTAGCCATCGCTTTCTCCTTGAATCACGCCTTGATTCTACGCCTCGCCCGATTGGAACAGCAATTTAGGCCCGCTTTTCTCTGTGGTCTCTGTGCTTTGCTCTCTGTGCGCCCTTGGTTAATCACTGCCCGTCTAATCCTCACCCACCTCCGCCAAAAAGGCTATAGACCAAAAGTCCCAAAACAATCAGTGTCACCACCACATACGTCCAGTCTCGCTGGTATAAAAACGCCACCACCGAAAACGCCACGCGCGCTATCGGCGTGGCTATCAGAATCAGCAGCCCGAGCTGAATCAACCCTCTCCCACGCAGCGCCAGCGCCTCATGGAAAATCCCGGAAACCGTGCGCAACTCCTCCGGCTCGCCCTGAAACACACGATAATTCGTAACCGGCTCGGGGTGACGCACAAGGAAAACCACACCGCCGGCCAGCACAAACGCCGCCGCCAAAATCACTCCGGTGCGCAGCAGCCGGCCCATAATTTCGTCCATGCGCTGTTCGGTTTGATCCCTCATTGCTTCCTTACTTCAACCCGTTGTAAATCATCTCCAGGGCCAACACCGCAATCACGCTGCTGAATACAAGTCTGAGAACGCGAACCTTCGCGCGCGCCAGCACCCGCGCCCCAATCAGCGAACCCGCGAGCACGCCCAGCATCACCGGCATCGCCAGCCCCGGATCGATGTAGCCGCGTCGCAAATAGACCCCCGCGCCCGCCGCCGCCGTCACGCCAATCATGAAATTCGATGTCGTAGTCGACACTTTGAACGGCAGCTTCATCGCTTTGTCCATCGCCAGCACTTTCACCGCCCCCGAGCCAATCCCCAGCAGACCCGAAAGCACTCCGGCTACGAACATCAACAGGAAGCCTTGTGGCACCCCGCGCACATGATAGCTCTCGAGTCCGTTCGGAGTTGGATATGTGCTGTCCATCCGCAACCATGTGGCGATGCGATCCGGTCCGGTGTTTCCGCCGGAATGCTCGTGTTCCGTCAAGGAGGCGTACGCGGAATAAAGCAGCACCACACCGAAAATGATCGAGATAATCGACACGCGCAGGTGCAAAACCAGCGCCGTCCCCACCAACGCCCCAATCGTGGTGGCAATCTCCAAAAACATTCCCACGCGTACGTTGGAATATCCCTCGCGCACGTACGCCGCCGCCGCTCCGCTGGAAGTGGCAATCACCGAAACCAACGCCGCCCCAATGGCATAGTGAATATCCACCCCAAACGCCACCGTGAGCAGCGGCACAACCACCACCCCGCCGCCAAGCCCCGTGAGCGCCCCCAAAAAGCCCGCCAGCAGCGCGCCAAATCCAACCACAGCAGTGAATTCAAGTGTGTTCAAGGCAATCCACGGTTCCCGGCGCCAATTCTATCCGCCTATGCATTAATAGCGCCAGCTTGTCCTGAGCCTCGAGGGGGGCAGCTTGCTGGCGCCTCTGTGGCCGAAGATCTGCCCGCACCGATATGAACACTCTTACTGAGTCTTGGGAGCGGGCGCGCTGTCCTTGAAGGAAATCAATAGGAAGCTGGAGTTGGTGCCGAGGAAATCGACGATGCGGCGGCGCTGGCCCGCGGGCATCCAGAGCACATCGCCGCCATGAAGAAAGGAAACGTGCTCGCCGCCAAGATTAGCGTCGAGATTGGCATTGGTCAGCGCGACGAGCAGAGCATCGGTTTTTGGCGTTGCGTCGACGTAGTCATTGCCGCTCGATACTTTGTGGAGGTCGACCCGCATTTCATCGGTCTCAAAATAGGGATCGTCATCCGCCGCGCGCGCAGGCTGGTTTTTTTTGGCTTTGCTGTTGTCAGCGGCTGGTTGCTTTTCTGGGCAGTCGGTGGGGGCTCCCGGCAGCACTTCCTTGCAGAGATTTTTCACCGTGCCTTGCGGCCGCACCAGCTCGATGGTGACGTTCTGAAAGGGCATGCCGGAATCCGTGCGCACGATATGCGCAAAATGTCCGGGTGAATAATGCGTCTCCCCATCTTGCAGGACCAGGTGGACTTCGGGCTTGTCGACGATTGCGTTGATGATGTCCGCGGCGCCCAGCGTCACGTACAGATACGGGAGGTCGTGTCGGTGCAGCAGCGTGGCATCCAGCCCAGGAACCATCACGTTGTACACGCGCACGAAATCGTTTTGCAGCACGAGACGGTGGCGCGGCTCTTCGCTGATGGGGACAGGCCCTGGCGGCGGCGTGGGATTCTGCGGCGGAATATAGGGCGCAGGCGCCTGCTGCGAAGTGGATGCGGGCGCCTGCGCTTGCAGTGAACTGCAGAGCAAACCGCAAAGCATCACAGCGTAAAGGAGACACAAGGCTGGTTTCATGGACTCGGAATCGTACGATGCCGCAAGGCGCATGACAAGTTAAACACGCTCAAACGGGGAAACGTTGCAGGCGTGTCCGCACATTGAGCTTTAGCAATTGTCAGTTGAGGTCCTGCAGGCATCCCCCACCGAGTGGGCGCAGGATCACCGTCGATATCTGGATAGGACGGTCTGACTGCCGGAGCCAAAGGGGTGCTGATTTGAATTGTGCGCTCTAGGACAGACGCTCGAAGATGCCCGCGGCTCCCATGCCTCCGCCGATGCACATGGTGACAATGCCGTACCGTGCGCTTTTGCGCTGGAGATCGCGAATTAGCGTGGCGGTGAGCTTAGCTCCGGTGCAGCCGAGTGGATGCCCGAGAGCGATCGCGCCGCCGTTGGGGTTAACGCGGGCGGGATCAAGTCCGGCTTGCTGGATTACCGCAAGGGATTGCGCGGCGAAGGCTTCGTTGAGTTCGATTACCGCGATGTCAGAGAGAGAGAGGCCGGCGAGCTTCAGCGCCTTAGGAATGGCGAAGACGGGGCCAATCCCGAACTCCTCGGGAGGGCAGCCGGCGGTGGCGTAGGCGACGAAACGCGCGAGCGGCTTGATGCCGAGAGCGTTGGCGCGCGCTTCGCTCATGACCACAGCGGCGGCGGCGCCGTCGCTCATAGGCGAACTGTTTCCAGCGGTCACCGTGCCCTTGGCGTGGAACGCCGGCTTCAACTTAGCGAGGACTTCGAGAGAAGTATCCGCGCGCGGAAGTTCGTCGGTGTCGAAGAGAAACGTTTGCGTTGTCGGCTTCGATGAAGAGGATTTGGATTTGGAAGAGGCACCATTACCGTTGCTCGAGAGCGACGTGATTTTCACTTCGACAGGAATGGTTTCCTCTTTGAAATTTCCGGTGGCGATTGCTGCGAGGGCTTTTTTATGCGAGTTGGCGGAGAATTCGTCGGCTTGGTCGCGTGTGATTCCGAATTTGCGCGCGATGTTTTCTGTGCCCAGCCCCATGTTGATGTAGGCGTCGGGATAATGGTCAACCAGCCAGGGGTTCGGAGAAATCTTGTTGCCGCCCATAGGCACCAGAGACATGGATTCGGTGCCGCCGGCGATAATGATTTCTGCGGAGCCTCCGCGAATGCGCTCGGCGGCGAGCGCGATGGCTTGCAGGCCGGAAGAGCAGAAGCGGTTGATGGTCATGGCGGAGGTTTCGACGGGGAGACCGGCACGGAGCGCGGCGATGCGCGCCACGTTCATGCCTTGTTCGCCTTCGGGCATGGCGCAGCCGAGAATCACGTCGTCGATTTGTTTGGCGTCGACGGCAGGAACGCGAGCGAGGACTTCTTTTATGGCAAGGGCCGCAAGATCGTCGGGGCGCGTGGCGCGCAGTGAGCCTTTGTAAGCGCGGCCTACGGGGGTGCGGACGGCGGAAACGATGACGGCTTCGGGCACGGGATCACCTCGCGGCGCCGGGCCTGAATGAAGACCGCTCGCCGCAAGGCATATTGTTTGCCTCGCGGGAACAAATTGCAAATGCTGGGAAACCGCAGCGTCTTACCGCCACCTAGAGGGAAGCGCTTTTCGGCATTTGCGATGCATCCGCGGCGCTTCCGAGGATTTGCCAGATGCGGTCAATCCAGTCCAAGTGCTCGGGCTTCATCAGGACGGAGCGAAGGCACGTCAAAGTTTCGCGGTCGCGGCGAACATTGGGCTCCAGGGAACTGAAGAAAGTGACGGGCAGCTCCGCGACGGCGAGGTGCAGGCCGCGCTCGGCAGCAGTCGCGAAGATGGTTCGCGACTTAGCCGACATCTCGCTCACGCTGCCGGCGCGGGGGGCAAAGACCACAATGTCCAACTCCGGCGCAAATGCCGGAACAAAGCGGCCGTCCCCTTTGATTTTTTCGTACAACGCAAGCGCCGCGGACCTGCTGCGCTCCAAAAGTTGCGAAAATTCACCGCGCTTCACCAGTGGCAGCAACTTCTGTGTAGCCCACAGCGCGGAAGCGGAAGCGCCCGGGCGCGAGCACTCCAGGCTGATCTCGCCCAAATGCAATTCCGCCGAACTGAAGTAGGTATACGGCGAATCATGTTTATACAAGCTGCCGACATTCGGATCGCGGAACAACACACAGCCACAACCGTAGGGTTGCAGCCCGTGCTTGTGCGGATCGATGACGATCGAATCGACATCGACGATGCGAGAGAACGCAGATCGCGCATTCTCGGCGAGATTGTCGACCAGTCCGAAATATCCGCCGTAAGCGGCATCGGTGTGCACGCGAAAACCGTGCTTCTCGCGCAGCGCAAGGATCTCGGGTAAGGGATCGACAGAACCGGTCGCCGTGGTACCCAGGGTCGCAACCACCGTACCAACATCGCCGCGCTCCGCCAGTATTCGCAGCGCGTCCATGTCCATGCGCGCCTGCACATCCACGGGCACCGATTCGAACTCGAGCTGCAAGACGCTGCTGATCCGATGATGCGTGTAATGCGCCTGCGCGCTCGCTACAATTTTCTTGCCGGGTTTCAGCTGCCCCGCCACCCAGAGCGCTTCGAGATTGGCCATCGTGCCGCCGCCGCACAGATGCCCCAGGAAATTCTTCCAGCCGAACATCGACGCGATTTCCGCCACTGCTTCTTTCTCCATCGCGGAAGTCGCGCGCCCACCGTCGAGCGCGTGATTATTGGGATTGATCCACATCGCCAGCGCATAAGCCAGTCGCGCCACCGGATGCGGCGGCTTCAGCATCTGCCCGGCGTACAAAGGATGAAAGTAGGGGTAATTATCCTGCAGGCGCTCGGCGGTGGCCGTCAAAACTTCCATCAATTCTTCCTCATCAGCGGCATACGGGATGAATGCCGGCAGCCCGGCGAACCCGGCGTCGAGCTTCTTCACCGCCTCGAGAAAGGCGCGCAAGCTTCCCTGTTCAAGCTGCACGGTTCACCAGATTGCTCACACCACTGAGGAAGGATCACGGCCAATCGTAACGAATCGGGGCGCGACGAATCCAGGCACGACGAATCGAGGCGCTTGCTACTGCCAAACTTTATCAAGCTGCCCCGCCGTTTGCAGCAAATCGAGTTCTGTCTGTTGACGCTGGAAGTTAGCGTCGAGATACGCCATCCACTTGTCGCTCTCTTCCAGGCGGGCTCTCTCGACTTCCCGCAAGTTGATGCGCCCCTCGCCAAATTGCGATTGCAGCACAGTCAGATTTTGCTGCGCGAGTTGCAACTCCAGGCGCGCCACTTCCTTTGCGGCATCGCGCTCGCGCAGACGCCGCGTCTTCACGCGCACCGCGGTGCTCACTTCACTTTTCTTGCTGGCCAGTTCCGCTTTAGCGACGTCAAGATTCACCTGCGCCAGCGCGATATTCGCCTTGGTTTGCGCGCTGAAGATCGGAAATTGCATTTGAATGCCGGCGTTGAAATTATCGGGTTGGAATGTCCTGAAGAATTGCAGGTAGTTGTTGAAGTTGGCCAGCCGGCTATAAATCGCTACCAGCTGCAGCGTCGGGTACTTTCCGCGTTTTTCGCCGATCAGACGAAATTCCTTGGCGCGGACGTCGGATTGCGCGACGCGCAAAGCCACATTGTCTTGCATGGCCATGGCAACCAAGTTTGCTCCTTCCTGCTCGGCGATGCCGGGTAGATCTTCCGGTGTGACATCAATTGAAGTGGTTTCAGGGATACCCGTCTGGCCGCGCAGCACACCTTCCAGTTCGTCCTGGCGCCCTTCAAGCTGCAAGATGTGCTGCACGACGCGCGCTTTGGTCAGCTGATCCCTGGTCACCGCGACGGGCAGCTCGTAATTTTCCTTTTCGCGCTGCTGTGTAACGGCAAGTATTTTGTCCGCGCTGTCCTCTTCCCTGCGCAGCAGCTCGAGCGAATGCCGCACCATGGCAAGCTCGAGATAGGTTGACGCGGTGCGCACGATGACGCCGTTTCTGGTATCCTCCAGCAAAATTTTTTGCGACTTGGCTTGCTCTTGCAATTCCTTGCCATACCCGCGCAGCGGCTCATTGAAGACCTGCTCGGTGTAGGTGACATCGAACAACGCCGGGGCATGTCCGCCGGGAGTCTCAGGAATGCCGAGAGTGTAACCTGCTCCCGACCCGGCATAGAGGTTGGGCATAAACTGCGATTTCGTAATCATTGCGGAGCGGTCCGCGAGGGTCGTTTGCAGCCTGGCGACTTGGATGTCTCTGCTGTTTTGCAGGGCGAGTTCGATGGCATGCTTCAGAGTGAGAGACACGGCCGACGTGCTCGTGGATGGCGGTTCCTGCGCTCGCGCCGTAAAGGCGGCGGAAAAAAGCAGCGCCAGGCGTAGAACGGCAAAGAAAGAATTGGCTTTCGGGCTGGTGAAGCCTGTTCTTGTCATGCGAGCATCCTCTTTCGCACTTGGCGTAAAAGCCGGCGGCTAGCCGCCGCTTTCCAAAATTATTCGTAACGCAGCGATTCAATTGGCTGCAAGCGCGCGGCATTGTTGGCCGGCAGGTAGCCAAAAAACAGTCCGGTCGAACAGGAAACGGCAAAAGCGATTAGCACGCTCGCCGTGGAGACTGGCACGCGAAGATTTCCCGGCAGCAGCGGCTGAATCGCGACTGGAATGGCAAGGCCGATCAGAATGCCGATGACTGCGCCACCCCCGCTGATCAGGAATGCCTCGATCAAAAACTGATAGAGGATTTCCCTGTGCGCGGCGCCGATGGCCTTCCGAATGCCAATCTCACGCGTGCGCTCGGTAACGGTGACCAGCATGATGTTCATGATGCCGATGCCGCTGATCAACAGCGCGATGAAGGCGATAACCAGCAGCACAATCGTGAGCGCAAGAGAAATATTTTGCGCAGCGCTCAAAATCGCGGCAAGCGTTTGCACGTCATAATCGGCTTCGATGGGATGGCGGCTTTGCAGCAGCCGCGCCATTTGCCGTTCGACCCCAGGAACATCTTCCGGGCGCATGGCTTGCGCGTAGAGCACGCGCAGCACATCCACCCCGGTGTAATACTTCATCAGCGTGTGCGGAATGATGACGGATTCTTTTTGGATTTCGGAGAGTCCGAAGGTGGCAACGCGCTCACGAAAGACGCCGATGACGGTGAACGTTAGCTCGCCCATTCGAATCGTTCCGCCAATCGGGTTTTCCAGCCCGAAAACGCGATCGGAAAGCTCTTTGGTAACCAGGCAAACTTTGCTGCGGGTTTCCATGTCCGCGGAATCGAAGTACCGGCCGCGGATAATCACCAGGCGGCGTATCGCTTGAAATCCTTCCGTGACCCCGATCAAATTTACCGGACGTTCGGCTCCCCCGATGATGATGGACATCGGCAGTTCGCGCGTCCCGGCGACTTCCTGAACGCCCGGAACCGATCCTTTCACCGCATCCATATCGCTCACGGTGATCTCGTAGCTGAGCGGCTGACCTTTCGAACCGGCGTGGATCAACTCCGCCCAAACGAGGTTCGACCCGATACCTTCAATTTGGGAGATCACGAATTTCCGGCTGGTGAGCGCCACGGTCACCACAAGAACGATCGAGGCGCTGCCGATGATCACGCCCAAGGACGTGAGAATCGCGCGCAACTTGTTGCCGCGCAGCGCGTCGATGGCAACCGACAGCGTTTCCCGCAGGTCCATCATGACGCGACTCTCGGACGCAACTCTTCAGCTTTTTTGAGGCGCTTCAGAGCTTCATGCGCGTTCTTGCTCTTGGGCTCCAGTTTCAACGCGGTTTCGTACTCCAGAACGGCTTCCTGGGTTCTCTGCTGAATCTCGTACAGGCGGCCGAGCCATTCATGTACCCGCCACGCAGGCGGGAACCCGTTGCGAATTGGGGCGCGCTTCAAATATTCGCGGAGCAAACGCTCGGACTCCTGGTAATGCTTGTTTTTGATCACCCAGGCCACGCCCCGGTAAAACTTCGATCGCGGATCGAGCGGAGCAATCTCTTCGCCTTGCTCCGCCACGATAACGAGCGTCTCCGCCTGACCCTGTTTCATGGCGTAGTCGCCGATGTCGTAGACAAGCTCGGCGGATTTCGGATGCAATTCCAGAGCTTTGGCGAACTCGGCGTCGGCGGCTACAAAGTCCTTTTTTTGGCGTCGGCAATTTCCCTCCGCGTAATGGCCTTCGGCGGGATCGAGTGCCGCGAGCTTGGCAATTTCCGGGCGAGCCTTGTCTTCTCCGCCGCCGGCAATACCCGGAGCGCTGCAATCAAATTCAATGAGCGCCTGGTGCGCTGAAAAGTTTTTTTCATCCAACTCGACGGCCTTTTCGAATTCCTTGCGCGTTTTTTTGGCCAGCGAAAGCGCCGAGAACATCGAGGCGTGGCCGGCTTTCTCACCGTAAGCCTTGCCTAGCCATTCGTGATAGAGCGAGCTTTGCGGATCGAGAGCCACGGCTTTTTCCGCGCTGGCGATGGCCGCGTCATGCTGTTGGGATTCGTAATACGTCTTGGCAAGAAGCCACTGGATTTCGGCGTCGCGCGGACGTTGCTCGGCGGCTTGTTTCAGAAGCTGCGCCGCTCTCGAGTAATCGCTGGCGTCGTACGCTTCGTGCGCGGCCTGCAGGCTGTCATCGCGCAGGTCGTCCGCGGCCCGCGCATTCGCCAGAAACGGCGGCAGCAGCAGCGCGGCAAAAAGAGCGATCTTAATTGGATTCGCTTCGGCCACGAATGTAGCTCACATCGGTGTTCACGATTCTTACCGGCATTTTGTCCTTCAGATCTACATCGCCTGGCAAAGCGACCATCTCGCCTTCTTGCAAGCCGCCGACGACCTCATAATTGGTGGCGTCAGCAATGCCCACGTGAATTTCGCGCTTCTCCAGCGTCGCTTTCCCGACGCCCAGCGCGTTGCGCAAGACCACAAACACGAATCTCTGCCCGCCTTCCGCCTCGACCGCCCCACGGGGCACCGTGAGCACGTTGATGCGCTCGTGAGAATTGATGCGCACATTGACATTTATGTTGGGCAGCAGCTCCAATTTATCGTTGTTGACCTCGCAGAGCAGCTCGCCGACGCTGCGCGCTTGGCGTGCCACCACTTGCTTTGGAATTATCTGCGTTTTGCCCATCCAAGTGCGATTCGGCAGCGCGTCCCAGGTGATCTTGACCGGCTCGCCAGGTTCGAGGCCGCCGAGCTCGGGCTCGTCGATAAAGGCACGCACCCGGACCTTGTGGAGGTCGGCCATCTCGGCAAGCAGGTCACCGACTTTTACGTAGTCTCCCGCCTTGACGGGCAGGGAATAGAGCGTGCCGGCAGAGGGAGCGGCAATGCGTCCGTCGCGGACTTTTTCTTCAAGGGCAGCGACTTCGCTGCGCAGCTGCTCGACCTGCAGGGACGTGCTATTGGCGCTGAGCTTCACACCGTGCTCGAACTCCTGCTTGGCGGCGGTGAGTTGTTTGACCAATGCGTCGGCCTTGGCGAGATCCAGGTCGTTGGCTGCCAGCTCGTCCTTGGTAGCGGCTTGCTGAGCGATCAAACGCTCGAGGGAATCGTGATTGCGCTTCAGGCGGTCGCGCTGCGCCAAGGCCCCGGCTAGCTGGCCTTCGGTCTTGGCCGCCTCGTCCGAGCGGCCGCCGGCCTTGGCGGCGCGGAGATCATCTTCAGCGCGGAGCAGCTTGGAGCGCGCATCGGCAAGCTGAGCAGCGGCGTCCTTGACATTCAACTCAAGCAACAGCTGCCCCTTCTTTACGGCCTGACCTTCCACGGCGCTGATTCTTTCGACGAAGGTATCGAGCTGCGCGCGCACGACGAAGGGAGCGATGGGCTCGACCTTGCCGTTGGTCGAGATGGAAGATATGAGGTTTTCGCGGGCGGGCGTGACCGCGGAAATTTTGGCGACCGGCTGCCGCCCGCTGAGGCGCACGAGCGCGAAAGCCACTATGGCGGCCAACACGAGAAAAATCACGATACGGTTTCGCAGCCTGCGGTCCATTGCTCCCTATTCTGATTGCCCTGCCGGCCTGCCTAGGCCAGACTCCGCGGGCACACGCGCACGAGGTGAAGTCCCATTGTATATGCGCGGCTTGCTGGCCTCAGCCTGGAATAAACCAGAGTACTTGATTGTAACAACAGGCGCCGAGCTTCCACTAGAGATGATGTCAATTCGCAAAGGGTTCTCTTTGATGGATGCGCCGTGAAGACGCCAGGATGCCGCGCGCGAACCAAGGCCGGAATCGACACCCACGGCGTCGACGCCAGCTCGCCCAGGTTACTCAGGTGGTCCATGTACGTTAGATGTCGGCCTGAGGGTGGAGTAACAACCGGACAACATCGGGTTCGCTCGGACAGTAATATTCGGCGCGCTGGCGCGTAGTAGACTGTAACGTCGCGAAACTGGTCGGTTCAAGGAAAGTCGCGAGGGTTCGTTGATGATCGAGGCTCGGGGCCTGTCCAAGCGCTTCCACGACAAGAAACGCGGAGAGATTCGCGCGGTCGATAACGTCAGTTTTCGGTGTGAGCCGGGCCGCATCTACGGACTGTTGGGGGCGAACGGTGCCGGGAAAACCACAACACTGCGCATCCTGGCCACGATCCTGGAGCCTACCGATGGGACCGCGTTGATCTGTGGGCATGACGTCGTCGAGCAGCCGGAGAGAGTGCGCGCCAACGTGGGCTTTCTTTCCACAGCCACAGCGCTATACCCGCGCTTGACCGCGCAGGAGTTGGTAGAATATTTCGGCCGCCTAAATGGGCTGGACGAAACCACGCTGAAGATGCGCCTCGACGACATTTTCAGCCGCTTGGACATGAACGGCTTCCGCGACCGGCGCTGTGACAAACTGTCTACCGGGATGAAGCAGAAAACTTCCATCGCGCGGACCTTGGTGCATGACCCGCCGGTGATGATCTTCGACGAACCAACGCTCGGCCTGGACATCATGACCGCGCGAACGATCACGACCTTCATTCGCGAGTGCCGCGACCGCGGCAAAACCGTGATTTTCTCGACGCACATCATGAGCGAAGTCGAAAAGCTCTGCGACGTGATCGGGATCATTCATGACGGGAAGTTGCTGACCGAGGGGACGCTTGCGCAGTTGCGTGAGAGGTACGCAGAACAAGACCTGGAGGAAATTTTCGTCAAGGTTGTGGGCCCGCTGCAATCCAGGGCTGAGGCATAGGACGCTATGAACCTGAACGCAGTTGGAATTGTCTACCGCAAGGAATTCACGGAATGGGTGCGCGACCGGCGCACGCTGATTTCCACCGTGCTCGTGCCCCTTTTTCTATTTCCCCTGATGATGGTGGGATTCAGCGCGCTGGCCGTGGTCATGGTCGGCAAAGCGGAAAAAGAAACGCCAAAGATCATGATTTTGGGCGGCGAGGATTCGCCGCAACTGATCGCAAGCATCAAGAAGCTAGACTCCCTGGAAATCGTGCCTTATGCCCCAAACTGGAAGGACGAAATTTCCAACAAGGATATTCGCGCCGCGGTGGAAATTCCCAAAGGGTTCGAGAAGTCTTTGGAAACCGGCCGGTCCGAGACGGTAAAGATATATTTCTACGACGGAGAGATGAAATCGTCGTTCGGCGCCAATCGCCTGGAAAAATTTATGAAGGATTATCGCGATTCAGTGGTGAAAGACCGCCTGGCGGCGAAGAATCTGCCGGCGTCGGTGCTATCGCCGTTTGCGATCAAACAGGAAAACGTGGCGCCGCCGGAAAAGGTGAGCGGGGCAACCTTCGGCAGCTTCATCGGGTACACGGTAATCATTTTGTGCATGACCGGAGCGATGTATCCAGCCATCGATCTCACTGCGGGTGAAAAAGAGCGCGGCACGATGGAGACCATTCTTTCCAGTCCCATTTCGCGCATGGACCTGGTGCTCGGCAAATTCTTGCTGGTCTTCTCGGCTTCGCTGGCCACTGCAATTCTGTCGGTAATCTCCATGGGGACGTCGTTCGCGATCCTGGGGCACAGCAATTTGATGAATTCCTCCGGCGGGCAGACTTTGGCGCTGAACCTCGGACTGCTCTCGGTGGTTTCCGTTTTCGTGATGGCTTTGCCGTTGGCTTTTCTTTTCTCCGCGGTGCTGATGACCATCGCTCTCTTCGCCAAGAGCTACAAGGAAGCGCAAAGCTACCTGACGCCGATGACATTTCTGATTGTGATTCCCGCCGTCGCGTCCGTAATGCCGGGCGTCGAGCTGACGCCGAAACTTGCTCTAATCCCGGTTCTAAACACGAGCCTGGTTTGCAAGGAGATCATCAGCGGCACCTATCATTGGAACTCGATCGCCCTCATTTTCGCTTCCACCTGCGTCTATGCCGCCGCCGCGCTGTTTCTGGCCTTCAAGACCTTCCAGCGTGAATCAGTCCTCTTCCGTTCCTGACGTGTCCGCGATTTTTTCGGTGACAGGCGAGCAATCCTGTGGTACTCTTCTCTTGGAGATTTTTACGTCTCCACCTCCCCATCTTTCCCGGTTACAGCAAGTCAGATTCATCGTGGCCGCCTCGGCAAGCTAAACTCTTTAGAATCCGCACTTACGAAGCGAAATACCTGTAAACCCTTTAGAATCAGCAGTTACGAAAAAGGGGGGTGGGGGGGCCCCCAGGGCCGGGGAACGAAACCGAGACCCTTCCCGTATCACAATCGGCGACCCACCGAGGCAAATGACAATGCGACGCCCGATTCGCATCTTGCTGATAATCCTGCTCTTTCCGCCGACTCTCGCGGCTGTCGGCGGCTGGCTGGCTGGACCTTCTTTCCTGCACCCGATCCGGCGCGAGCTCTCGCCAGAGTTGATTCGCGAAGCAGACGTCACTTTTGAACAGATAGGCGTGCACCGCGAAACGTTCGACGTGCGCGCGCCCGACGCAGTGCTCCTGCGCGGCTGGAAGGTGCGCGCCGCAGGCCCGAATGGGAACTGGGTTTTGGTCTATCACGGCGTGGCGGACAATCGCATGGGCGTTCTTGAGCATGCACGCATACTCCTGCTGGCCGGGTACAGCGTCGTCATGATGGACTCTCGCGCGCATGGCGCCAGCGAAGGACCGATGGCGACCTACGGTTGGCTGGAGCGAAACGATGCACGCGCCATCGTCGATGCTCTTGAAGCCAGGGAGCATCCCAAGCACCTGTTTGCTTTGGGAGAGTCGATGGGTGCGGGCATTGCGCTGCAGTCCGCTGCCGTCGAGCCGCGTATTGAGGCGGTGGTCGCCGAGGCATCGTTCGCCAGCCTTCGCGAGGCTTCTTATGACTACGCCGGGCTCCGGCGGTATCCTTGGCTGGGAAAAACCTGGCTCGCTCCGGGAACGTGGACGATGATCTACCACAGCGAATCGCTGGCGGGTTTTCCGGCTTCCCAAGTATCCCCGGAGAAGGCTGTCGCCACGCGCCGCTTTCCCGTGTTGTTAATATGTGACGCCGAAGATGTTGCTCTTCCCTGCAGGCACACAAAGAAAATCTACGATGCCGCCATCGGCCCGAAGCAGATGTGGGTCGTGCCGCGCGCCTTTCACACCGCCGCACTGGGGTACGAACCCGCTGAATTCCGGAGGCGCGTGCTGGAATTTTTCGCAACTTACGGCGCAATCTAGTTTCAGGGCGAGAAAGTGGGCGTCCCCTGCTGCGCGGGATGCCGGCGTGTTTCGCACTCCTGGCTGAGGCGGCGCACGGTTTCGCGCAGGCGCACGGCGAGGGCGGCAATGGTTTCCAAGCGCTGCTGGCCGCCGTGCGGCAGCCGGCCATCATTTTTACGGCGCACTTCCGCGAGCAAGAGCTCGGCGTTGCCCAGGATTCCGGTGAGAGGATTGTTCATCTCGTGGCGGAGCACCTCGCCAAACGCTTCCCCGTTCGAGATGCCTTTCGCGCCGGCAAACTGTTGCGCTTCGCTGGCTACTCGCTGCGCCTGGCGCAAGCGCCGCTCGACCATCTCCAGCGCGACGGGGAGGCAGCCGCCGGCGCGCTCCACGAAATCCGCGGCGCCGGCTGCGACCAGCGCGGCCAGTTCCGATTCCTGGTCCGGCGCGCCAATCACCACCACGGGCGCATGAACGGCCAGAGCGGAAACTACGGTGTTCAAGCACGGCACCTTTCCCACCAGTCCCTCGCTTCGCGGGGTAGCCGAGGTTTCCTCGAGAAGAATCACCGCGGGCGCGGCATCTTCCACGATGCGGCGAGCCGCATCCACGGTCCGCACCGCTGCGACGCGCAGCCCTGCTTCCTTGGCTTCAAATTCCCGGCGCGCGGCGGCGCACAGCTCGACGTCGTCGCTGACCAGCAAGATGGTGTGTTCTCTCGATTGGATCATCTATTGCCTCGCTGCATTTTTCTTCGCCGCCGGAGTGCGTGAAGGCTCGCGCGGCGAGGTGGCCTCGAGAACGCCGCGGATCTTCTCCGTAAGCTCTTCGACGCGAAAAGGTTTTGCCACGTGGGGCAGGTGGTTGCGCTCCAGAAAATCGCGGGTATGCACGGCGAGAACGTCTCCGGTGACAAACAGGAACCGCTCGCGAAGTGGATTTTTGTCGCGGGCCAGGGCCTGGTAGAACTGCTCGCCATCGAGTTCAGGCATTTTCATATCGCAGATGGCGAGCGCGTACTCCTCGCGAGCCGTGCGATCGAGCGCTTCCCGGGGGTCCAGGAGGACGTCGACGCGCAATCCTTCGTCCTCAAGCACATCGGCTATAAGCCGTGCGACAGTGGGCTCGTCCTCTAACACCAGGACGCGGTTACCGGCCCAGGCGCCGAGTACCGCGCCGGCGGGCGCGGTTTCGAGCAATTCGGGAGCGGGCGGCAAGGGATCGAGCCGCGGCCGAGCCGCAAGAGCGCCGCCAATTGCAGGCAAGGGCATTTCCACGGCACCCATGGCCGGAAGCTCGATCGAGAAGACGGTTCCTTGGCCAACTTTGCTGTTCAAATGCAATTGGCCGCCGTGCTCGCGCACGATGCCGAGGACGATGGCCAGCCCCAGGCCAGTGCCGACGCCGGCCGGCTTCGTGGTAAAAAATGGATCGAAGATGCGCGCCTGAATGGCCTGCGGAATTCCCGGGCCGTCGTCGCTGACTTCCAGGAGCACGCGCCTTTCGGCGATGCGTTTGGTCTTCACGCGGATAGTGCCGCCTTTGCCTTGCTCTTCGATGGCATGCCGCGCATTCCCGATCAGGTTCATGAGCACTTGCTGGAGCTGCCCGGCGTCCCCCTGCACGAACGGAAGCACGGGCTCGAGATCGAGCTGCACGTGGACGTTGTCGGCTGCGAGGCTGAAGCGCTGCAGTTCGAGGGTGCAGGAGACAATCTGGTTGAGCGCCACGCGGCGGCGCTCCGGCCGCGATTCCCTGGCGGAGAGCAGCAGTTGGCGCAGGATGGCGGTGGCCCGCTCCGCTTCCTGAAAAATCTGACGCGCTTCGTGGGAATCGCCCACGGGATCGCGGCGCAAAAGCAGGCGCTGCGCGTAGCCGAGAATGCTGGTGAGTGGGTTGCTAAGCTCGTGAGCGATGCCGGTGATCATCTGGCCGAGCTCGGCGAGCTTGTCTGTCTGCAGCAGCCTGGATTGGAAGACGCGCTGCGCGGTAAGGTCGCGGTAGATTTCAACGCGGCCGAGGAGCGCGCCTTGTGCATCAAGGATGGGGCGCGTGACACGCTCCAGCGCGCGGGGAACCGGACGGATCAGCTGCAGCTCTTCGCGCAGGGCGCCTTCGGTGCTGCGAGCCAGGGTATGCCAACTCTCCGCGAAAGTACCGGCGTCGGCTGTGCGCGCACCGAGAGAGCCAACTAGATCATCGAGCGTCTTGATGCCCGCAAGTTCCTCCGGTGCCAGACCGACAATCTGGCCGAAGCGGCTATTCACGGCGCGAATTTCTTGGCTTGCGCCGAAGAGCACCACGCCTTCCTCGAGCCATTCAATGACGTTCCGTATCTCGGTAATGCCGCGCTCAGCGTCTCCTTGCTCGCTGTGGTCGGGCTGCTTTTCGAGGGCTGCGAGGGCTTCCTTATGACGCAACTCTAGCTCGGCGGCCTCCTCGCTACGCTTCAGCTGCAAAAGCGCCGGAACCGCCAGCCCAGCGCAAAGTTCCAATCGTTCCAGTCCAGCCGGCGAGGCCGTGCTTCGACGAACGCCCGCGACCAGCGCTCCGAGCGTTTCACCGGCGGTCTCCAGGGGCCAGGCAACCACACGCGCGACTTGTCCGTCGGGGGACGGAATCCCAGGTTCGCTAGCAGCCGCGCAATGGGTCTCAAGTGCCCGGCGCCAGACGCCACTCAACTCCTCGCTTTCGAGCGCACGAATCCAGGCGGCGGCGCCGCTCTGCCAGGCAAAGCGCATGCTCTGCGACTGTGAGTGAATAGAACTCTTCCTTGCCTTGGGTGCGTCGAGGAGGCAGCCAATCGCGGCGAAAACCGCACTTGGCTCAACCTGGTGATCTCCCTTATGGGTGCAGTCCTTTACGATGCCAGCCAGAAGATCGCTCGGCGATTCCGAGCTGGCCAGAGCGGCGAGCATGCGGCGGGAGTTCTGATGGCGCTCGCGCCCTAAGCGGCGCTCATCTTCGAGTTCCATGACGAGAGCCAGTTCGGCCGCGACGGACTCGAGCAGTGTTCGGGGCAAACGCGCGTGTTTCTTTCGACCGCCGGCAAACAACACGCCACGCAGGTGTCCGTGCATCTGCACTGAGACCCAGAGCGCGCTCTGCATTTCGACTACCGCGCCAATCAGCGGCCCCCCGGGAGACCCCGCCGGTTCCTGCTCAACCGTTTGCAAGCCGATCGATAATTCCACAGGTAAAGGAGCCTCTGGAGACAGCCTGGACCACTCCGCGGGTGTCGCATCTCCGTCCTTGTCCGCCACGATTCCCCGAAAGCTGGCAGCTTCGCTGAGATCTCCCGAATCGCCCTCGACGGATTCAATCCAAACGCCAACCCGGTCCGCCCGGCCGCTTGCCAGCAACGTCTTCACCGCCTCTCTCAGCAGGTCGTGGCGGGGCTTGCCTTCCACAGCACTGCGGGCCACCGTGGAGGTTTCCCTGGCTTCTCCGTGCGCTTTTCTCCAGACCCACATGCACTTGCCTCGATCGCTAAGGCTATCGCCCGCTCCGGTTGGCCTGGCAGCTGTTCCGAGCACAGACTCGCTCCCGCTGATAGCGCCCCCGCAACCTACAGCGCCATTGCATTGAAAGGTCCAACCGGGCCGGTGCATCTCATTGATAACGAAACGGTTATGCCGCGACAGAAGGACCGGTCGACAGGTCTAGCATCCCATGTCGACACTTGGCGATGGATTTGGTTCCGAAGTGAAAAACCGAGGCTGGCAGGACAAGTGGAATCTTGCGCTAGACGTCAGGACGCAGAGATGGCGAATCGAAAGACAGGAACTTTACGCGAGGGGTCGCACATCTTGCTGCTTCAGAGCCCTTCTAGGTGTTGCCTTCCACTTCCATGTGGTACTGCTTCAGCTTCCGGTAGAGCGTCGTCTTGCCGATGCCCAGAATACGCGCAGCCGCGAGCTTGTCGCCTGCGGTTTCGCGCAGAGTGCGCAAAATGGCCCGGCGCTCGAGCTCCTCGAGGGGCACCAGTTCGTTCTTCTCCGGGAGGCGCTCCGTTTTCGGGTATTGCAGATTGCTCGGCAAATCCGCCACATGGACAATCGGGCCGGAGCCGAGCGCGACGGCGCGCTCGATCGCGTTTTCCAGCTCGCGGACATTTCCCGGCCAATCGTAGGCGATCAACTGGCGCATTGCGTCCTCCGAGATGTCTCGCGAGGTCTGCTGCGATGAAGAGAATTTCTCGAGGAATGAGATCACCAGCAGCGGTATGTCGCTCTTCCGTTCGCGCAAAGGGGGCAGTTTGACCTGCACCACGTTTAGCCGGAAATACAGATCCTGGCGGAACGCTCCGGTCTTCATGGCCGAATCGAGATCCCGATTCGTTGCCGCGATGATGCGCACATCGATGCGGCGCCGCTCCGTAGCTCCGACGGGCTTCACTTCGCGCTCCTGCAAAGCGCGCAGGAGCTTGGCTTGCAGATCCACGGGCATGTCTCCGATTTCATCAAGAAACAGCGTGCCGCCGTTGGCAGCCTCCAGCAGGCCTTGCTTGCCGTGCAGCGCCCCGGTGAACGCGCCCTTCACGTAGCCGAACAGCTCCGATTCAATCAGCGTAGGGACGAGCGAAGAACAATCAACAGGGACAAAGGGGCGATCTTTGCGCGGGCCCGAAAAATGCACGCTCTTGGCCACTAACTCCTTGCCCGTGCCGCTCTCTCCCAGGATCAGAACCGGATACTCATGCAGGCTCACTTTCTGAACGATTTTGTAAACTCGCTGCATGCGCTCGGAGACACCGATCAAACCGCCGAAGCCTGGCCGCGTCCGCAACTGCTCGCGCAATAGATAATTTTCCTGCTGCAGCTCGACGGCGCGCGCCGCGCGCTCCAAACGTGAGCGCAGCTCCTCGATGCGAAACGGTTTGGTTACATAGTCCACGGCGCCCAGCCGCGTCGCGGCCACGGCCGAATCGATCGTTCCATATTGCGTAAGCACAATCACCGGCAGCGTAGGGCTGGTGTCGTGGACGCGCCTCAGCAGATCCAGCCCGTTGGTTTGCTGCAGCATCAAGTCCGTCAACACGATATCCACCGCGGAGTTCTCCAGTACCTCCAAGGCCTCTTCCGCGCTGGCTACCGCAATGGCCTTCATGCCCGCCTGCCGCGCAACCTCGGCGCAAGTCTCCCGGATGGAGGGCTCATCGTCGACGATGAGGATGTTCATTGAGACGGTTCCGCGTAGGACCGCCCCTTCGTCGCTCATGCGTGAACCAACGGATTCCATCATTGCCTTCCAAGCATTCTTATTTCCATTTCAGGAAATAGCCATTTCGCAGGCACAATGCAGTATATACCTAAACTGTACAATAATGATGAAGTATCACTTTGGGAAATTTGCACGCCAGCGCTAGCGAATTGCGCGCGTAAGTGTCTGTGTTAGCAATTGCGTGCCAAAGTGGAACGGACATTTTCGGCTTTGGTACACGCCTGCTCCATTTTCCAAAGAAGAATGGGCTCTTCGAGGCCATCTCGAAGAGCCCCCTGCTGGTTGCGTGATGAATGCTAATCCCGCTGCCGGACGGCTAATCTCGCCCAGTACGTCGCCCCCGTTCCCCTTTTTCGCCGCTGGGACACACCCCCGCGTCTGCTGCAATTGCTCGCAGCTCGCGCCGGGTGAATGCTGTCACTGGGTTACTGTGCGGAGCCGGGGTTTTGCGCTGAAGTGCCTGGCCCGCTGTCCGCGCTGAAGATGGTTACTTCCACGCGGCGGTTCTTCTGCCGGTCGTCGCGGGTCTTTTCGTCGTTCACCGGCTTATCTTTGCCGAGTCCCACGATTTGGATGCGGTACACAGGAACGTTGTGCTGCGCCACAAGATAGGTCTGTACGGCCTGGGCGCGCCGGCGGCTGAGTTCGAGGTTGTATTCGGGAGCGCCCGTTTTGTCCGTGAAGCCTTCAATGGCCACGAAGTAGCGCTTCATGCTTCCGACTTTCCCGCTACCGAGTTGGTCGAGCTGCTGCTTGGCTTCATCGGTCAACTTCGCGGAATTGAATTTGAAGAGCACCACGACGTCGCCCGCCGGCTTGTAATCATCAATGTTGGCGATGCGCTCGTTCAACTCGCTGTGAAACTGGTTCGTAAGATCGGATTTCACCTGGTCGGTTTTCTTGGAGGCGGCGTCCGCGCGCCCAAGGGCATCACCGGCGCGTGCATCGGCGGAATCCGCCTTTTCAGCGGCCGCGCTGATCTTCGGCTCATCGCTCTCTAATTGTTTCTGTGTGTTCTGCGCTTGCTTTTCCACTTCATTGACTTTCGCGGCGATGGGATCCGTCTGCTTGGCGACGTACTTCTTCGTCGCACAGCCTCCCAACAGCAGTACCGCGCTGGCCAGAATCGTTACTTCGATGACCCGCTTCATGGGTATTCCTCCATTCGAATTTGAGCTGGATTCCTGGTGGTACAGTTCGATCACTTTAGGCCGGGCAGAAGCGGGCTGGACACTTCGCGGAACTACCTGGCGCGGTTGCAGGGCCACCTCACCATTGCCCAAATCTTACTGTAAACCGGCGCAACTTGCCACTACTACTGCGCCGCGGCGGGCGTCGCGCCGGTGATGCGGAACTTGTACCAGGCCGTGCCCGCGGGATAAAGCACATCGCGGATCTGAGTGTTCTGCTCTTGTCCCGGAGCAAGATTGAACGGAATCGTTCCTTTGTTCACCAGCAGCGCGGCATTGTCCGGTCCGACATAAGTGGTCTCGTACTGAATACTGCTATAGGTGTACGTCTTCGATTTGTTGTCGATGTCCACCAGCCAGACCGCCGTCGTGCCGGTGCGGTCTTTCTCCATTCTCGCGCTCAGAATCTTCAGGTCATGCACCGCGTCCGCTTTTCCGGCGGCTGCGGGCACAGTAGCTGCGGCAGCCGCTGGTGCCGTGGGTTTGGCGCCGCTTTTCGACATCGTATAAAGCACGCCACCTCCGGCCGCCGCGAGGACAACAAGAATTGTCAGCAACATGTGATTTGAACTTGATTGTTTCTGCTCTTGCGCTCCTTCAAACATTGCCGCCTCCTCTGCAACCCACTTGTGTCCGCAAAGTCCGGACTGCATGCAAATGAATTCATCCATAGGGAGGGACTTCGTCGAAATTGGGGAAGGGTCGGGAAGCCCCTCAATATACCGCTTATATCCCATCTTCCCTCAGGCGGCAAGGAATGCGACCCTCCGCACCCCGGGTTGGCGTGGCGACGGCAGGCGATTGCGTCGCCGCGCCGCTGCAGCACCGGTGATGAGTGAGGCACGCATTCCGTTTTTGATGCTGTGACAAAATGCAACTGGCGCTACGCTTCCCTGTTAGGAATTCCCCGCGTGGAAGAACTCACTATTCCGCCGCCCCCGAAAACGGACCAGCGCCGTGGCAGCCGTTTTCCCGTAATCGTCCCGGTACAAGCTAAATGGCAGGAAGCCAGCGGCCGCATCGTCGTCGAGAGCGCGCAAGCTCGCGAAGTGAACTCGCAGGGCGGCCTGCTGGACATGAAAATCTTCCCCAGCGTGGGCAGCCAGATGGAGTTGACGAATCTGCTGTCCGGGGAAACCTACCGCGCCCGCGTCGTCGCCATTCGCCGCAAGGACGGACGCGTGCTCGGAGTCGCTGTCGAACTTCTGATTGCCAGCGAGACGTTCTGGGGCGTGAACTTTCAGCTAAAGAAAACAAGCGCGGAGCTCTTACAGCTTGAGCATGCCATGCGCAGCGGCGGGATCGACCAGCGCATCCTTATGGACTTCCGCGACGCTGTCGATCACGTCCGCAAAACCGCCTGGGCGGTCCAGGAATGGCAGGAGCGCCAGATCATGCATCACGATACGCACACGTTACTCCCGCTCCTGACCAGCGAGCGCATTCGGCGCGCCGCACAGCTCGGAAATGCCATCGTGTCCGATCTCGCCACCCATGAGGTAACTCGGGAAACTCCCGGCGTGAATCAACTGTTTGACGCCGTGCAACGTATGCACGAGCTTCTGGCCGATCTGCTCAAGGAAGAGTAGAACGCCTTTCCCTCGCGTCCTCGGCAATAAGAAATACGACTGACTTGGTCCGATTTATCGACGCCGCTTTAGGCATGATATGGTGCGCGATTCGTTAAGGTTATTTCGTGGCGGCTGGAGGTTTGCTCACCGGTATCGTGGATGTGGTGGTTTCAGGAGCAGTCGGAGGCGCCTTAGGTTCAAGGAGGTTTTGTACACATTCCAGCAGTTTGCTCATTCCCTCTGCTTTAGATACGACGGCTGTGGCTCCCACCGCCGGGGCCAGGGATAACCCCAACAATTCATTGTACATAGTGTAGAGCACGATGGGCAGCTTGGGCATGTGCCTGGCGAGCACCGAAGCCACCTCCACGCCATTCAGCATTGGCATGGCAACGTCAAGGAGGACCAGGTCCGGCTTTAATTCCAGGGTTTTTTCCACCGCCTCCAGACCGTTCCCGGCCTCGCCGCAAATCTCGTAAGAAGTGCGGGCTTCAAAAATCGCCCGGACTACCTGCCGAACCTCCTCCCCGTCGTCTGCGATTAGGATGCGCTTGCCCACGTTGCCCCGTCCTTCAGGAACGGCAGGAAGCTAACATCGTGGTAGTCGCATTAAAATACCCTCGTCTCCGTAGGGTAAAGAACGGAGGGACACGCCGCGTTATAAATCGAGTACAATGCGCGCGCGTTAAATTGAAAATGTTCGCCCCTGCGCGGACCTCTGGCGCCCTATGAAAAATAACCGCCCCCAGCCGTGCAAGTGCGGCCACCCCAAAAGCATCCACGCGCGTATGTATTTCAAGGCGAAGCCTGCCAATCTGCCCAAGGTTTGCAACTTTCCGGGATGCAAATGCGCCAGCTACCGGCCCGCACAACTCGTTTCACCGCCGCCAGCAACGTAGAATCCGGCTGCTGCGACCCGGGCGCGCCAGCAGCACTTCATACGTCAAAACCCGGTGCGGTCAGGAACGTGAGTGAGGTATGATAGAGTCTTCGGAAACTACTCATTAGGATGACGATGCCGACTGACAATGGAAAAGTTCTACTAAGAGTGCGCCCGCGTGGCTTCTGTGCCGGCGTGGTACGAGCGGTGGATATCGTCGAACTGGCGTTAGAAGCGTATGGGGCACCCGTGTATGTGCACCACGAAATCGTGCACAACACATACGTTGTGGAGCAGTTACGCCGGCGCGGCGCGATTTTCGTCGAGTCCATCGAAGACGTTCCCCACGGTGGCGTGCTGGTATTCAGCGCTCATGGCGTTCCCCCGACGGTACGACAGGAGGCCAAGGATCGCTCCTTGCGAGTGATCGACGCGACCTGCCCGCTGGTCACCAAAGTTCACCTGGAAGCGCTTAAATTTGCGCGGGAAAAGCGCACCATTATTTTGATTGGCCATCGTGACCATCAGGAGATTATCGGCACCTCCGGTGAGGCTCCGGATCGCACCATTGTGGTCGACTCAGTCGCCGCGGTAGACGCCCTTGAGGTCGATGAACCAGAAAAGCTGGCGTTTCTCACGCAGACTACACTGAGCTTGTACGACACGCAGGAGATTGTTGCGCGGCTGCGACAGAAATTCCCGGCCATCAAAGGGCCGGCCAGCGACGACATCTGTTACGCCACACAGAATCGCCAGGAAGCTGTCGAGCAAGTAGCCAAGGATGTGGACCTGATCCTGGTGGTAGGTTCGCCCAACAGCTCGAATTCCAATCGCCTGGTCGAGGTTGCGCAACGCAGCGGCGTTCGCGCGCAGCTCATCGATTCCGCGCAGGATATCGATGTCAACTGGCTCCAAGGCGTGAAGCGTGTGGGATTGACCGCGGGAGCTTCCGCGCCGGAGGTGCTCGTCGAGCAGGTCAGCGAGCGCCTGGCGGAGTTTGGTTTCACGGATCAGCGCGATCTGGACCTGATCCGCGAAGATGTAAGGTTCACTCTGCCGCCGGAGTTGGCGACCATCGCAGCCGCGCCGCGGCGCTGAAAAGTTTGCAGATAGGCCCGGCGGGGGTAGCCGGCTAGCAACTCAACCCAGCATCACAGGCGGAAACAAAACAAGGAGTGCCACCTTGGCGGTCAAAATTGTCCGTCAGCCGAAGAAGATTGCCCTAATTGGCGCGCCTTCGAGCGCGGCTGCATTTTCGCTGGGGACCGAGAAGGCGCCCGGAGCGTTGCGAGCGGCCGGCTTGGTGGAACGCCTGCAGAACGCCGGCTTTGAGGTCACGGACTACGGCGATTGCGCGCCCAGACTATTTGCCGATGACGAAGAGCACCGCCGCGCCCGCAATCTGACGGAAATTGTCGCTGGCCTGAACGATCTCAAGGCTCGCGCGGAAATCGCGGTGAAAAGCGGCGCGCTGGTGCTTGTTCTCGGCGGAGAGTGCGTGCAGGTCATCGGATTACTGACCGGCGCCAAGCGCTACTACAAGCACATCAATCTGTTGTGGGTCGATCGCGATGCCGACCTGAACACTCCCGCAACAACGCCGTCCGGCAGAATAGACGGCATGGTGCTCGCGCACATCATTGGGAAGGGGGCGCCGGAGTTAGTGCGGTTCTGGGGCGAGCCACCGCTGGTCCGCGAACCCGACGTGACGCTCTTCGGTTTGGCGCGGCTCGATCCCCCAGAGCAGGATTTCCTCTCCCGTGCACCCTTGCGCCACGTGCATGCCACCGACATACAAGCGAAGGGCGCCGCGGCATCAGCGGTCGACGCATTGCATCATTTGCATGCCGATACTCGCGAGTTTGTGTTGCATCTGGACCTGGATGTGATCGCGCAGGAGGAATTTCCCGCTGTGGTCGTGCCGGGAAGCGGCGGCCTCGGCTTTGAGGACGTGCGTGCGGCGCTGAAGGAAATCCTGCGCCACAAGAATTTGGTGGGACTGGACGTCGCGCAATTCAACCCAGACAAGGATCCGAACGGCGATGGCGCCAAGAAAATCGTGGATTTGCTTGTCGAATCGCTCTCGACGCGCCTTGAGACGCCCGCACCCTCCAGCACCGAACCCGCCGCGCAGCCGGAAGAATCCTCGGCTGGGACCACGGCTTAGCTTTTACTCTCAAATTAAACTGGATCTTTTTCAGCGCACCCGCGAACAGCAAATCAAAATCTCAGGCTGTCGCTTCAGCCCGCTTGCGCAGATAGCGAGCGAGCCCCAGGAACGATAAATCCAGTCCCGCGGTGAACGCGTGGTGATCCGCTTCGGCTGGCCCGAGACGTTCCTGCATCTCGGCCTGAGCGCGCGACACGAAGGCTTCCCTGGCCTCCGATTCGCTGGAGGCGGACCGCAAAATTTCGGCAGCGAGCTCCGCCCAACGATGCAGCCGCCTGCGAAATTCGTCAATATGCTCCGCGGGACTCTCCACATAACCAAAATGCGTGAGAAACAGGCGCGAAGGCCGTCGCGCGAGAATGGTGGCGAACGAGCTCTCCCAAATCTCGAGACTGATGTCCGGTGGCGGCGTGGCCGGCAGAATGTACGTCCCGTTGTCGATGCGAATGCCCGTGGTGTCCCCGACGAAAGCGACTCCTTGCGCGGCGTCAAAGTAGCTAACATGGTGCGAAGCGTGACCAGGCGTGTACGCGACATCGAGCTTGCGCGCGCCCAAGGTCAGCGTCTCGCCGCCCTCGAGCATGCGCAAATTCTCCTTCGGCACCGGCAGAGTTTCTCCGAAGAGCTGATGCAAGTTGTCTGGCCACAGCCGCGCCGCGCTGGCCAGCAGCCGCGACGGATCGATCATGTGCGGCGCTCCCCGCGTGTGTACATAAACCACGAGCCGCGGATTCTCTCGCACCAGCGAACCAGAAGCGCCGGCATGGTCCAGATGAATGTGCGTCAGAAGGATGGCGTCGAGTTGCGCCACGGATAGCCCGCGGGAGTGCAGGCGCTCGCGGAGCGTCGCATAGGTCGACTCAGGTCCCGGGTCGATGATGGCGCGATGGCCGCTGGACTCCAGCAGTGCTGCCGCCACCGAATGAGGCCGCCCCACCCAGTTTGTATCGAGTATCGTGATATCACTCATCGTCACGATTAGTATAGCTTGAGTGCCAAAACGGCCTGCTGCGGACTCTTTTAGGGCAAGCGCAGAGCTTTTTGAGGCGGCGAATCCGAGGCAGAATGCTTGCAGATATGACCGAACAAATGGTGATTACGCCCGTGATTTTGGAGGGCCGGCACGTGCGACTGGAACCTCTTACGCCGGAACATAGCGCGCGGCTTGCGGAAGTAGGACTCGATGGCGACCTCTGGACGTGGATTCCGACCCCAGTGCGCACGCCGGAGGAAATGAGCGACTATGTTCAGACCGCGCTCAAGGAGCAAGCGGCCGGATCTGCCTTGCCTTTCGCTCTGATCGAAAAAACCAGCGGCCGCGCGGTGGGCAGCACGCGCTACGGGAATATCGATCGCGATCACTATCGCGTCGAAATCGGATGGACCTGGGTCGCGCGCCAATGGCAGCGTACCGCCATCAACACGGAAGCCAAATACCTGTTGCTGCGCCACGCCTTCGAAACGCTTGGATGTATTCGCGTGGAGCTAAAGACCGACTCGCTCAACGATCGCTCCCGCGCAGCGATTTTGCGCATCGGCGCCCGCCAAGAGGGCATTTTTCGCAATCACATGATCACCGCAAACGGCCGCATCCGGCATACGGTATATTTCAGCATCGTCGACTCCGAATGGCCGGAAGTAAAAGCGCGGCTCGAGGCCAAGCTCCGCTAGTAACGAAATCGCACTAACCCTCCGCGCGCCGCAATTCTTCGCCGATGTCGTGAGGTATATTGTTCGGAAGCTCTCAGAGACCAAAATGACGGATCCGAATCCCGCAAATCGGCGGCGCAGCGAGCGCGTAATGCTGCAAATCCCCGTAGTCGTGCAGGCCAGAACACAGGATGGCGAAGAGGTGCGCGAAGAGACGCACACGGTGGTGGTCAATGCCCACGGAGGGCTGCTGAAATTGCGCATCGAGGTCAAGGCCGGCCAGCCCATCCTTCTCATCAATCAGAAAAACAAGATGCAGCAAAGCTGCCACGTGGTCCGTGTCGAGACTTCCAACGCCGGACACTCCGCAGTGGCCTTCGAGTTTGACCAGCCAACTCCGCAGTTTTGGCCGATCGTGTTTCCTCCCGCCGATTGGGGTCCGCGGCCCTGATACGCAAAACCACCGCAACTATCGCAGACATCCAGGGTTAAATGACGGGAATCATATTTGTTGACGCTTTGGAGGAATAGCCGATGTTATCTCAGAGGCTGGTAAAAACCAGAACGCCTCTTTTCGCCCTCGGTGCGATCGCCTGCGCCATCTTGCTCGCCGGATGCGATGAATACGTCCACGTCACGCGAGATCCAGACGTGCACTTCCCCCGCCACGCTACTTGGGCATGGCGACCCGCCCAGGAAGAGGGCAACAGCCGCCGCGGTTCGCGCCCGGTAACGTCCCGCGACGTGATAACACGCGGCGAAACCGTGACCCGCGAAGATCATGCGGACTACGATGTCCTCCGCGGCAAAGTGAAGTCCGCCATCGAGCGAAACATGGCGGAAAAGGGTTTCAAGGAAGCCAACGATCCCCAAGAGGCGGATTTCCTCGTCGACTTCCACATTGCTGTGCGCCGCCGCAACATGACCGTCGAGCGCGTGTACCCCGGTGCCTACCCGGGATTGGTGTGCGGTCCCTTCGGCTGTTATTCAGGATGGGGTTATGGCCCTGCGGCCGTGGGCTATGAAAACATTCATTTCCGCGAGGGCACTATCGTCATCGACGTAGTGCAGAACGCAACAGATCACTCGGTGTATCGCGCGGTCGGAGAAAAACCAGTGCGCCGCGATACATTCTCTTTCACCCAGGATGAAGTAAACGGGCTCGTACACCACTTGCTGAAAGACCTGAAACCCTCCAAAAAATGAGGGTCGCCAAACCGCTTACAGCAGCCCGAAAACCGCTACGCTATTCGGCGTGCCGACGAATACTTTCCCGTTCGCGATCATAGGAGTGATGAATTTGTTTCCCGCGAACTGGTCTCGGCCTCCGGCGGCCTGGTTCGAGTTGTAGAGTTCCGTGGCGAGGTTTGTCGCGTCGTACGCGTGCAACACAGCCGGTGCGGCATTCTCCACTGCCCAGAGAACGCCATTGCTCGTTCCGTTGGCGGAGATCGCCGGCGTAGCCCCGGGGTAGGGAAATTGGGTTGCAGTCTTTGACGACGGCGCTGTCGCCAACTTTGCGCTGGCGATTGGAAAAGCCTTGACCGAATCGCTCACCGCGCCGTAATAAACAGTCCCGTTGAAGTACGATGGTTTGGCGAATTCTTGGCCAGCGAGTTGCCCGGAAATCTCCTGGTAAATGTTGTTCTGTGTGGCGCTGAACTTACCCATGTTGTCGCGATCGAGCACAAAAATAGTCGCGTCCTTGCCGGAACCTACCGCGATATGCCTCGTCTTGCCGGAGGCATCCGTGATATCAGGAAGCAGCAGCGGTCCACCCGAACCAAGATCTCCGTCGATATTCGATTCTGCGACCGTGTTCAGCGGAGTGAAGTAGTCGAGAAGCTTGAGTGGCGCCGTGGACGAAACTTTGACGTAGCAGTTGCCGCAGTCGCCCTGCGAGGGAAATCCATTCGCGTTCAATGCGGTGTCGAAAGTGCCGTTACCTAGAATAAAGTAAATGTTTCCCGCTGCATCCGCCGCGGGGGCCGTACCGGACATCCAGATGCCTCCATCGCTGCCGTTGGGCACCAGGTTCAGCACGCTGGTCTGCTTTAAGGTGTCGGCGCTGTAGGCCATCATCCAGGAGGTATAGGGGCCAGCATCGCAATGCGATCCCCAGGTTGTGTAAATGGTTCCGTTGAGCTCCAGCAGTCCGGGCCGCTCGTTATATTGACGAGGATCAAAGGTCACAGTCCCACTTGCACTGCCCGCGCCGTTGCCTGGAAACGTTGCGGTGATCGTTGTGGGACCCCCGAAGAGCTCCTTGCCGCTGGTCAGATCCAGTGCATGGATGCGGTGGAAGTAATTCCCCGCGGCGTCTTTCGATACCGCAACCACGTAAATCGCGCCGCGCGCGCGATCGATAACCGGCGTCGAGGTGATGCCGATCTCCGGCGTAACCTGGCCGCAGCCGCGATCATCGCTAGGTCCCTCGCCTGGCAGTTGCGTCGAAATCTGCCACAAAGGCTTGGCCGTACTGCCGCTGACGTTGTCAGCGTCAAAAGCGTAAACGTTTCCATGCTCTGTCACCACGTAGAGAACGTTTTTCATGCCCACGCCGGTGATTGAAACATTCGATAAGTAGAGCGGCTGAGCATCGACTTTCCCATCGACCATTAGCTCGCCCAGTTTGCCGAACTTGGCTTGGTTTACGTTGGCGGTTGTCAGCGTTGTCTCATTCAAGTTCTGGCCGGTGCGAAGATTGTCGTAGTGGTAGGTAACAACATCTACGGTGGAGACAGCGCCCGCGGGATTCACGGTGAGTGTGGCCATCGTGCTGGTCACACTGCCGGCGTAATTGCTCACTACGACGTCAAACTTTGCTCCGTTGTCCGTCGACGCCGTTGCCGGAGTTGTGTAGCTCGCCGCGCTCGCTCCGCTGATATTGGCCCCGTTTTTCCGCCACTGGTAGGTGAGCGGCGACGTTCCGGTTGCGGCTACAGAAAAAGTTGCTGTTTGCCCGACCGTCACGGTCTGGTTGGCCGGCTGCGCGGAAATCGAAACAGGCATCTGGTTAGAAGTCGTGGAACCTCCATAACCGCCGCCACAGCCCGAGAACGAAGAGACAACGGTGAGGAAAATCGCGAACCATATCGCTTGAATCGCGCGGGCCTGTGGATGCAAGGATGACACCCCCGGTAGCGGATTGAGTTCAATGGATGTTTGGCTGGGCTATCCGCAGAAGACACTGCTTTGCCTGCACTTCGGCGAGATAGAAGACACCTGTGGAGATAGGATGCCGCTATCACAATTAGGTTGTCGCGCGATGTTTTGCGTTTCGCGCAACACGTTACTGTCCGAAAGGACCTTGCCCTGCTACAGTCTTCCCTCTATTCTCCTGAACCTATGTTGTTGAAAGACCAAGTCGCCCTCGTCACGGGATCTGGCAGAGGAATTGGGCGTGCGATCGCACGACTCTTTGCCAGCGAAGGCGCCTCCATTTTTCTGACCGCGCGCACCTACGCGGAGCTCGCCTCGACAACTGCGGAGATCAATCGCTCGGGTAAAGCTGCGTTCGCCACCGCGGATCTCGCGAGCGCACTTGACTGCGCTCGGCTTGTTGGCGCGGCCCGCAAAAAATTCCGTCGTGTCGATATCCTGGTGAACAACGCCGGCCACTACGGCCCGGTAGTTCCCGTAGAAGACTATCCGCTCGCGGAATTCGACACCGTGATTGCTGTCCATCTGCGCGCAGCCTTTCTGCTGAGCAAACTCCTTCTCCCTGAAATGTACGCTCGCGGCTCCGGTGTCATCCTCAATATCTCCAGCCTCTCGGCAAAGTCGGCGTTCGCCTGGGGTTCCGGGTATGCCGCCGCAAAGGCGGGAATGCTGGGCCTTACACGAGTTACCGCGGCGGAAGCTGCCCGCAAGGGAGTGCGCGTCAACGCGCTGTGCCCCGGCCCGGTCACCGAGACGGTAATGTCCAAGAAGCTGGGCGCAACCCTAGCCAAGAAAATGGGCGTAAGCCCCAAGGATCAGTTGGAAGGATTTCTGAACACGCTGCTGCAGGGACGCGCGCAAACTGCCGACGAAATCGCCAAGGCCGCGCTATTCCTATGCTGCGACCAATCCAGCGCCATCACCGGACAATCGGTCAACGTCGACGGCGGCGCGGCATTCTTCTGATTAGTCTGTTTGAAACACACCGCCCAAGAGCTACTCCAAACGCGTTGCGAAAAGGGAGTGCCGATCCGAGCCGTTAAATGTCGCAATCAAGGGTTTTGCTCTGCCGGATGAGACCGGTCTCATTGGTGATCGCCGCGTAGCCGCAGGCTTTGTCGGTTTTGTCTTCCAACAGCACATCGTATCCCTTGCCGTCCGAGGTCACGTTGAGGCGGAGCGTCCATCCCGGCAGAATCTCGGGCCGCTTCGCAAAATACGCATCCGCGAGTTGCGGTGCACTCTGGACAGTAAAATAACGCCGACCACTAAATTCTTCGCTTACGGCGAGCACATCCCAACTGGCAAAGGTGCCGTGCGTAAATCTGTATGCATATTCAACCGCATTGATGGCGCGCAACGTATCGATCGCCACGCTCCGCCTCGCGCGCGCGTTGTCGGAGGACTGCCCCAGAGCGGTCTGCCCCCGCTGAGGAGCTGCCATGATCAGAATCAAGCTGGCCACAATCAAAGCAACCGAAATAGTTCGTTTGCGCACAACCGCACCTCCATTTAAAAAGGCACAAGCTATCAGTAACGTACTACCCGCTCGCGTTTCAGTCCATAGTTCGCCGTCGATCGCAAATTAGTGAACGTCGTTTTTGTATACTGCTCCGCCTTTCATCACGAATTTCACGCGCTCGAGTTCTGTGATGTCCTTCAACGGATCGCCGCTCACCGCCACCATATCCGCCCACTTCCCCGCCTCAATCGTGCCCATCTTGTCGGACCAGCCGAGCACTTCCGCGGGCACCACCGTCCCCGAGCGAATCGCCTGCATCGGCGTCATCCCATAGTTCACGTAATATTCAAACTCCTTCGCCTGGTTCAGTTCTTTCCAGTCGAAGCCACCTGCATCGGTCCCCAGCGCAATCTTCACGTTCTTCTTCAGCGCCTTCTGAAACGCGGCCTTTTCCAGGTCCACCATCTTCGTCCAATTCCCGCCGCGCCCCGGCGCCACGTACGCGCCCACCGTGATCGTCGGCACCCAGTACGCGCCTTTCCGCACCATCTCGTCCATCAAGGCATCGGTCATCCCGTCGCCGTGCTCGATGGTGTCCACCCCCGCTCGCAACGCCGCCGCAATCCCGTCGCTGCCAATCGCGTGCGCCGCCACTTTCTTCCCCAGCCTATGCGTCTCATCCACGATCGCTTTTGCTTCTTCATCGGTGAAATTCACCATGCTGTGCAGCACACCGTCCGCCTCAAAGTGATATCGCCGGTCCGAGTAATACTTGATCCAGTCCGCCCCGTACATCACCTGCTCGCGAACCGCCTTCCGCGCGCCGTCCACTCCATCGACGTACTGCACACCTTTCGGCACCTGCAGTTCCCATGAATAGCCGAGCAACGGATACATCCCCGTCGGCGTCATGGCCCGCGTCGCCACTTGCATCCGCGGCCCCGGCACTTCCCCGTTCGCAATCGCGTTCTTGATGTCCACATCCGCGTACATCGCGCCTTCGGTCTCCAGGTCGCGCATCGTGGTGAATCCATGGTCCAGCGCAATCCGCGCATTCCGCGCGCTCAAAATCGCCCGGTACGGAATCGATTGCTTCAACAACTGCACATCATAATCCTCTGCGGTGATATCCCCGTTCAGCAGCAAGTGCGTATGCGTATCGACAAGTCCCGGCAGGACCGTCGCCTTCGACAGATCGATCACTTCCACGCCAGCAGGTGCCGTCCCGCCCGCGCTTACCGAAACGATTCGTTCGCCCTCCACCATAATTAGCGCGTTCGCTATCGGCGTGTCGCTTTTCCCATCAATCAGCCGCCCGGCTCGAATCGCGATTTTCTTAGCCGCCGCTTTCTCTTTCTCCTGTGCCTGCCCTGTCCCCCTCACGCAAAACATAATCCCAATCACCGCAACAACCGCAACCGACAGTTTTCCTCGCATTCAGCGCCCCCTCGCGACGCAGAGAGTAACACAAAAAGAAAAAGGGCCAACCGGTCTCAAGTCCGGTTGGCCCTCGTGTGCTCCGGCTGTTGCCGGAAGCTTGTTAAATAGAACGCGCTGTTGCGGAACCTGGCCGCCGTAGCGGTCGCCGCGCCAGATCTTCGGCCGCCGATACTCCGCGCCGCGCGAAATTCACGACCGGGTGGTTGCTATCCGCGACTCGTCCCACCGCAACTTCCCAGCCCTTCTGGAGCATGTACAAACTCATAATCACAAAAGCGACGGCCGCGAACGCCACCGCAAATAACGCAAACGCCGCCAGCAGCTCGCGCACAAAATAAAGCTGCAGCGCCACCAGAACCCCCAGGAACCACCACATCCATTTCCGTCCGTTGTCCTTGGTCTTCATCTGTCTATCCCCTGTCCTTATCCCCTCGGCCTGACACCCACCAGCTTCCTTGCCCTACTTTGATGCATGAGCCTGTACTTAGGGTCCACTCCCCGATTACCTGTACCATTAGACATGAAGGGCGGTCCTAAACGCGATGGTACGCAAGATACATTTTCGACTTTAAACCTGCCTCCCAGTACGGCCCCCTCAAACCGCCCTTCTTATAAACGACTTTATTTCAGTTAGTTACGTGGAAACAGATTTCTCCAATACCTTCGATCCTCATTCACCTGTACTGCCTGTGGAAAACCTGACCTTCCGTACAGGCGTTTTCTGTGGGTCTGACCCCTGCCATCCAAGAGAAATGAGGCTCCGTCCAGGCAACGGAGTATCGAATATATTCGCCTTTTATTCGCCTGTCAAGGTAATTTTCAATCCAAGGGGGGAAACTGCTGGACCGCGGACTCGCGGCAACTATCAAATGCTGGGGACGCCGGGGCGCACGTGAATGTCACTGCGCCCGGCATTCGCCAGTAACGGTTGGTCTGTTTGGCCGGTGGCGCTAGTTTCCTCCACCCGATTGCGCGGCGCGCTGTTGCTGCGTGAACGCTGTCGTTCGCGATTCGCGCCACTGTTTCAGCAGCGCCTTACGGTGCTTGCTGAGGTCACGTCCGCTGCGCGTCGAGGGATATGGCACGTTGTCACCAACGAGTCCCTGCCACTGGATCAAGTTGTATGTCGGCGCATCCACCTGGTCGGCGCGGTCGAAGTTGAACCCGACCGTCTTGGCGGTCCAATAAGCCGCGTCGTGGCGCGGCTTCGCATAGAACGCGCTGAGCGCGTTCTGCTTGAGCGAGTTCCTCGCCGTTTTCACAGGCAGGGGCAGTTGAGTCGTGCGCAGGATGTCCGGCACGATAGCCGTAAAATCCCATTTCTTGGCGCTCTTGGAGAACGCATCAGTCATCGGTCGCTCCAGCGCGTCGTAAGTCCCGAGGTGCTCGATCCCCAGAATGTCCACGATCGTCGCGATCATGCTGACCGTCGTGTACTTCTGGGAGACCACTGCGCCTTGCTTCACGTACGGTCCGGCAACGAACGCAATGCTCCGATGCGCATCCACGTGGTCTGGGCCGTCCTGCGCGTCGTCCTCGATTACGAACACCAGGGTATTGCCGCTATACGCCTTGCTCTTCGCTACCTTCTCAACGATCCGGCCGACCGCGTAATCATTGTCCGCAGTGTCGAGCTCTGGCGTGTTCACTCCATCGATGGATGTGCCGAAGCTTCCGGTGTGATCGTTCATTACGCGAACGAATTCCAGGTTCGGCAAATTGCCATCCTTCTCGAATTGGTCGAATTCCCGCTCCCATTCGTTGACGCGATAGAAATCCGGAAACGAATCATCGAAGCCGCGAAAGAACATGTCGGTTACCGGCCGCAAAACGCCTTTCGTCGCGGTCGCCACCGGCGTATCCGATGCAAAGGGATCGCGTATCGTGTTGGGAATGCCGCCGATGTTCACTGGGATTCGATACGGAGCCAGGTCAATGAAGAAACCATAGTTCCGCACATGCAAGCCTGCACGCAGCGCCGAATCCCACAGATAGCCCGCCCCTGCGTCTCCTTCCGGGCTGTCTGGAGCCGAAACGTCCCCCGTTCCCAGCAGCAGGTTGTTGGCCACCGCGGGAGGCAGAGTGTTCATCGCCGGATCGGCGATCGCCCGGTCCGCCGGCGTTGCGAACCCCACGTTGACGTTGCGATTCGTTCCTTCGTAATCGTAGTTCAAGCCGCGCCCCGCGTAATTAATCGGCTCGGTTTTCTCGATCGTGTCCGCGGCGCGCGCCGAAACCGACCAGTTCCAGCCGTCGCCGCTTACTTCCCCGCTGTCGTAAAAATTGTCCAGGTCCACGAACTTGTCCGCCAGCGCGTGCAAGTTCGGAGTAATTGGCCGCGGGTACACCACGATCGACGGATCCCCGTTCCCCTTCCCGAGGTCGCCAAGAATCTGATCGTAAGTGCGGTTTTCCTTCACGATGTAGATCACGTGCTGAATCTTGTCGTGCAGGAACGCCATCATCTCCTTATCCTCACCGTTGGCTTTCCCGTTGTAGTAGTTGTTCTGCGCCACCTGCTCGGTCAGGTCTTCCAGTGCCTCTCCATGCGGCACGGGCAGAGACAGGAAACCCGCCTTCGTCAATTGCCAAACATACGAGTTGCTGGCCGCGCACGCCGCTTCCGTCCCGCCCGATTGCAGCGAGGCGGCGTCACGGCAGTTTGCCGGGTTCGCTCCAGCGTTGCTCTTGCCGTTCACCACGTACAGCATCGAGCCATCCGCACTCACGCTCGCTGAGTTCGGATACCAGCCGGTGGGAATCAAACCGACCAGTTCACTCCTGGCTTCTTCGCCTTGCGCGAGATGAATTACCGCAACGGAGTTCGCGCCGCCATTCGTCACGTACAGATATTGACCATCGTTCGAGACGGTGACGCTGTTGGGACTGCTTCCCTTGAAGCCCTTCTCATTGGCAAACACAGACTTCGGCGCCGTCGTGCCGATCTCTTCCAGCACCTTGTGCGAACTGGTGCTAATCACCGCAACCGCATCGCTGCTCGATTCTGCAACGTACAGCCGCGTCTGCTTCGCGTTCAGCGCCAGCCGCGTCGGCTGCCCCTTCAACGCGATACGGTCAGTAACAACCAGCGCGTTTCCAGTAAGGTCAACAACGATGACTTCCCGGTCTCGCGCACTCGAAACAAACGCCGTGTTGTTCCCCTGAATCGCCACCCATTCCGGATACGTACCGCCCGCCTTTCCGCCCCCAGGCCGTAGGTCCAGTTCGCCCAGTACTGTGCTCCCGACAATGTCAATCAGGCTGATCGAATCGTTCTCGTAATTCGCAACCACCAACCTCTTGCCATCCCCCGTGACGGCCAGTCCCATCGCTCCAGGCGTGATGTGACCGAGAGCGATCGCTCCGGCATGTCCGAGCTTGACCGGGGTTCCGCTCTCTGCCCAGCTCAACCCGTTCCAGTTATAAAAATGCACGTTGTCGTCAGGACCGCCGCTGACGTAGAACTCTTTGCCACTGGGATTGAACGCCAGGCCATCAAAAGCATTGGGCACCTGCAACACCTGCGTCTGCAGCGGCTTGCCCGCCGAAATATCAAAAACGAATATGTATTCGTTCGATTCAGCTAGATTCGTGTTCCCAGCGTTTGCGCCCGAAGTAAAGTTCTGGCTATTGTAGCCGCTTGTCAAAATCAGCAGCGTCTTGCCATCAGGACTCACCGCGGTCGACACCGCCTGTCCCACCGTGAAGCTCGGATCCGATACAAGTCCTGGGTTAAGCGGCTGAAAAATGGAGCCCTTCGCGGCTAAAGGAGTAATGTGCACGCCCGTGGGTATGAACTCTCCCCTCTTTAGCTTGTCATCCTCGTCCGCCTTGGCGGTACTATAAGTTACAGAAAAAATCGCGAGCGCGCTGAGCGCGAGCGCAAACACTCGTACCCACGGCCTGCGAATTAGGCCTTTCCCGATCATGCTTCCCTCCCTCAACTTTTGTTCAGTCGTTTCCGGCGATTTTCGTTTCTATCCGGTGATAGCCCCTAAACAAGGCTGGGTCAAGCAAGCGGCAACTTAGGCTGGCTTTGTTTCAGGCTGTTCTTACAAAAATGAATAATCTGCCAAAATCGCCAGTACAACTTTCAGCCGGTGCGCCATTGCTCCATGCGGAAGACAACTTAGCAATTTCGCCGCAAGGTGTCTGCTCTTAGTGGGTAGGCTGGCGGACAGTAATCCGACACGAAAAAACTGGAGCATTAAACGAACAACTAGCACTTAGAACCAAAAAACTAGCTCCCCTTCAGCGCGTACCCCACATCAAACGGCAACTTCCCATCCACCCGCAGCACCTTCACCGTGCTGTTGATCGC